>Ga0209192_10000043_pt1 | contig 162945 bp, 150 predicted proteins | sample ArcticOcean_MG_C_11_FD_187433 | JGI IMG/M metagenome (GOLD analysis project Ga0209192, IMG submission 187433) | Marine microbial communities from western Arctic Ocean - ArcticOcean_MG_CB2_154 (SPAdes) (version 2) | ecosystem: Environmental > Aquatic > Marine > Oceanic | place: Arctic Ocean... | reverse complement strand
GAAGTCTTATCGCAAACTCTCGCTGAAGTATCACCCAGACAAGCAGCAGGGCAAGACCGCGGACGAGGTTGAGAAGGCGGCCAACAGATTTATGACGATCCAGAAAGCGTACGAGACGTTGTCCGACTCGGAGAAGAAGCGGAACTACGACACGACCGGATTTGCTGACCCGAGGGACGCGTACAAGGCATCGCCGGGAGGGCGCGGGAGCGGTCCTCAGCGCCGAAATTCAGGTTCACGTGGAGGGTGGGATTCAGATACCGGCGGCTTTCCCGGCGCCGGCGCCGGCGGACGGTTCGGTGGGTTTGGTTTCCCCCAGGCTGACCCGATCACGTCAGAGACGCAGGAGCTGACCCCGAAGAATTTCGAGAAGCTGGTGCTGAGCAGCAACAGGGCATGGCTGGTTCAGGTGTACCACGATGCCAGCGAAAAATGTCAGCGGGCGGCGCCGATATGGGACCAAACAGCGCGGACGCTGGACGGGAGCGCGAAACTCGGCCGGGTGAACATGGCGACGTACCCGGACCTCGCCGCGAAGGTGGCGCCTCAGAACCGCTTTTCTTCATCCGCGGTATCACCGAAGGACCTTCCCGCGGTGATTGGTTTCCACAAAGAGTGTTCCTCGTTTTCGTGCAGGCGACGGTATCGTGGACTCATGAAGGAAACCGCGCTGAGCAAGTACGTGCTCGATCGTATGCTCAAGTACAAGGAGATTCCAGAGTTCACTCGCGATACGCTTCCCGGATTTCTCGAGAGCGAGCCGACTAAAGTTAAGTTTGTCGTGTTCGTCTCGCGCTCCTCCTCGACCCAGCCGCTGTTAAGGCGCGCGGCGAGCGAGTACGAGCGCGATGTGTTGTTTGCGGTGGTACACCACAAAAGGGGCGATGCGAGTTACTGGATGAAAAAGTTTGGCGTTCGCGCGCACTCCGCGGTTATGGTGATCAAAGAGGATGGCAAGAAGATTGTGGAGCACGAGGTTACCGGGAAGGACAAGTTGCGGGAGCTTCTTGTTGAGCACAAGCTGCCGATATTACCACAGCTGCATGCCGCGAGTCTCAAGTCAACAGGATGCCAGCCTGGTGGCCTCGTGCAGGTCTGCGTGGTAGTCCTCGGGGTCCAAGGTTGGGCGCTGGAAGACGCGAAGAAGGTGCTTCGCGACGCTAAGCTCTCGTTGGATTCCTCCACGGCGTCCCCGAACAACCCCCTGGTGGCAGCGCTCGGTGAGAACAAGGAGCTCGCGTTCGCGTGGGTCGACGCCGCGAGTCAAGGTGCATTTTGCAAGGCGCTGTTGTACGACAATAGGGATGATGCTGCTTCTTGTGGTCGCTCGACGATGGAGCCCCGGATCGCCGTCATGCGTTTCCGCGACGGGCCGAACAGCATGGAGTACGGGGGATACGAAGGCGCGATGTCTTTGAAGGAGATTTTGTCCTGGGTTGGTGGGGTTTTCGGTGGCAAGGGTCAGCGCCTGATCATGGTCGATAGGGATGCGCCAAACTATCCTGACCTGAAAGCGCACGCATCCGGAGCGATGGAGTATCTCAAGCGAATCAAAACGACACTTTGGTTTTCCGCGTACGACCTGGGCGAGGAGTTTATGTACGCGCTCGCCGAGTCCGGACCCATCTTGCCGTTTTTCATCGCGCTGCTCGCGATGTTCGCTTCGACTTTCTTCCCCAGCAAGTCCAAGGCAAAGCCGCGTCGCAACGCGGCTAAGCGGAATCCCGCGGATGATGACGTAGTGCTCGAGTATAACGACGAGACGTTGGCGAGTTTAAAAACGGCGAGGAGTGAAATGGTCGTGATGATGTTTGTCGACGGGAAAACGACGAGCCAGACGGTGTTTAAACGCGTGCGAGCGTCGTTCTGGAGGGAACCCGTTTTGTCGTTTGGCACCGTGAACATCGCGCGCCCAGGGGCCTGGGCGCAATTTGCGCAAACTTTAGGCGCGCTTCCGGGAACGGTGATCGTGTGGCACGCCCTGCGCAAGAAGTTTAAGCGCATCGGCGCTGGGGACGGGAGCGTACCGCATCCCGTGATTTGTTCGAAGATTGAAACCATCCTCGATGGCGATGTTGATTGGGATTCGGGAGATTGGCCTTCGGAACAGGCGCCAGCGCGTCCTCCGAGTGATGGTCTTACTAATTAATTAAGAAAATGTGATCTATATTATAGTCTAAAAAACGCCTTGCCTTCGCGTTAGCGAGAAGTGGGCAAGCGCTCTTTCTTCGGCGAAGGCGGCGCGTCCCCAGCGGGCTTCTCTCCGTCGGGCATACCTCCGTCGGGCCTCAGTGCAATATGGCTCCTCGCGCCGAACTCGCCAGCCTGAAGAAACCGTTGCACGTTAGCCTCTAGTTTCGCCTTATCCGCGCCGTTCATGACATGTATCAGGTTTCCTCCCCGGTAGAATCTGAACTCTGGGGTACCGGCAACCTTCAACACGTCGCGGCACAGATGCGCGGAGCCCGGACACTCGTCGCCCATCACCTTCAGGAACAACGTGTCGAGGTACTTCGACGCCAAGCCCTCAAACTGCTTTTCGAACATCATGCAAGGTCTGCAGTGCGTGTAGCCACACTCGAGTACGACCATTGATCCTTGGTCCGCCACTTGGCCAGTCACCAAGGTGGGACGTTTAAGCGCCTCCTCCAGGTTTTGCAAAAACTCATCTTCGGAGCGCACGACGTGCACTTTGGAGCTCGCCAGGTCGACCATGCGGTCGAACCACGCGGTGAATTGTGCGGGGGTGGCTTCGTTTTGCAACCCTCCGGTGAAGTCACGAAGCAGACCGGTGATTTCAGTGTCCGAGAAGCTCGTGCCCATTAGTTTCACGCCCGCGAGTAAGTCGTCGTGGCTCAGAGCGCCGTTTCCGTCTCGGTCCATGCGCTTAAACGCCCAAAGCAAATCCTGCTCCAAGATTTCCCGCGGCTCCGGTCGACCGGTGACCGTCGCCGTCACGGCCGCTCGCAGAATCTCAGCCGCGTGGCGTCGTCCGAGCTCGATGTGTGCACCCACAGCAGCGCCCTTGACGAGCGCACGATCCGGGAAATCTCCGATAACCATGACGCTCGGGTCGAGTCCCGCGGCGGCGATGCCGGGCTTGAGTAGCGGAAGTAACAGCTCTTCGGGCAAGTCCGAGGCTGCGCCGGTGGTGAGCAAAATGATCTGGTCGGGCTTAACACTGGCCGCGATTTTTTGCATGTACTTGTCGATGAGCGTAGCCCACGCGAGAACGGACTCCAGACCTTGTACCTTTTGGTACTGACACTCGTAGAACGGGTTCGCGCCGCCGCGACCGCCGGAGAAGAGCGCGTTTGTGGGCGGCGAGTGCGTGATGAGCTCCAACACTTCCTCCGCCGTCTCTTCAGACAAACGAGGCGCGACACCCGTCCAATCGAACGTGTCTTGAAGCTTGCCAAGCTCGCGTTCGTACGTCCAGGTTAAATGTTTGAGATCCGAATTCCGCACCTTTTGCCCTTTGTTGTACGTCACCGTGCCGAATCCTTTCCCGATGGTCACCACCACGACCACGCCGTTGGTCTCGCGACCGGGGCCGAACATCAGCTCGGTGTACGCCGCCGCCTCCGTGTGAATCATCACCGCCACCTTGCCCTTGCTTTCAGGCATCATGGAGTCCAGATTCTTCGCCGTGGCTTCGTTGCCGAGCGCACGCATGATGGCGCGCGTGACACTCACGCCGACCGCGCCTTTCCAGTTGAAATGTTTCAGCACTTTCGACACAGCCAGCCGCACGCTCTCCTCCGTCACGTCTTCCAACGCCGTGGTCACTCCAGGGCGCTGGAACTCGGCGTTCGCCGTGTCCACGGGAGCAGCCTTGAGAGAGTGCATGCGCAGCTCCATACCGAGAATAACCTCGCCTTCGGGGTAATCCCTGCGACGGATGGAAGACGGATGGCGTTCGGTCAGGTGAGGTCGATTTCGGGATGGTCTGGGGAAAGCAAAAGACAAATCAGCCGCCGAGGTAGAAGCCGCGGGGGACCAGGGGTAGGGCCACCGGACCGTCCAGACCGACTTACCGTTCGGAAATCTTCCATGGAGAACCTTGTTTACCCGCGGAGCGAATCACCGCGCATCTGGTGAAATGGAGGGGGACGCAAGGGGCGAGGAGGTCAGTGGTCGGGGTGGGGGAACGCGTTTGCGCGTCAACCGAAAGGTACGCCTAGTAATGATATTTTATGGATGGCACGCGGGGGGGTTACGCACCTGTCACGAGTCGATGGACGGAATTCCGATGCGCGCCTCGAAGAGGGACCCGCACAGCAAGCCGAGCGCTGAAGGTGTCTGGCATCCATTCGTGGCGCTGTCGCCATCGCGACGGACGATGCCATGTTTCACGCGGCGAAACAACCCGGTAGGAAGGATTCTGTTACGTGGACGTAAACGCGTCGAGGTGCACTCCACACCACCTGCTCGCAAGTCGATGACCTTCCAAGGATGCAGCCTCTGCCCCGCTCTAGGTCAACGAAAGCGCAGGCAGGCCTCCTCCTCTGGAAGCCTTCCTTTCCACGCTCGCTTCGCTATGGCAGCTGTTTGCGGCTCGATGAACCGAAAGAAAGATAATATCGCGGCAACCCCTAGCCAGTTGTCGGACGAAAGCCACTCATTTCGCGCCGGGAAAAAGACGAGAGGTATACAATTTTTTGCTGAAACGTCCAGTGGCTCACAAAACTCGCTAGTCGTCCTCGTCCCCCACGTACTCTGCGATGCTGTCTAGCCTGAAGTTGTGCACGGTAAAATCTTCAGCGAGCTGTACCGACGCCGCTTCTCCTTTTTTATCCAGCATCGTACCCCGCTGTCCCTTTTTGGGCCCCAAAAGCACCGCGACGCGCCCGCCGCGCTTGGGCAGCGCCGTTTCCAGCGCGCGCTGCGGAACCCCGGTGAGCACCTCTCCGGACTCGTTTATTTCCAGCACGCACTCCGTAGGCGTAAGGACGTCTACGACGGTACCTTTCTTCAGGTACAGCCGGCCACCTTCGAACGATTTGCTCACGATCCGGACTCGGGTGTTGTTCAGAAGCCACGCCGGGTCTTCCCGCGGCTCGCGTTTGCGCTTCTCGCCGGGGACGCCCGACGCCCCGGCGTTTTGGTGGCGCTTTTCCCCGCCCGCCGCCCCGGCCCCGTTGGTTCGAGTTGACGAGTTATCAACATCCACGAGCTCGCTGCATCGCACGGTGATGGTTTCACCACTAGATGCGAGCTCGATTTGCGCGCGGTCGGACCTTCCGTCCTCTTTTAAAATTCGCAACACCCGCCCCGCGAGCCCGGCGTGCCGCCCCTCGTTGACTTTCATGCGCTTCCCTTCCCGCGGGCCGGGGGCTTCTTTCCGCACTAGCTTCTCGTCCAAGGACCGGACGTTTCGGGACTTACCCTCCGGCCCGTCCGCTAAGACCATCACAGAAGGTGCGTCGCGGGTTTCGCCGGGTTTTATGTGTTTTCTGCTATTCGTCGGCGGCGGCGCGCCCGTCGCGCCGAGCCCGAGTCGCCCGCCCCGCGGCACAAACTCCACCGCGGAGACCAACCCAGTTGCGTTTCGCCCCACCGGCTTGCCTTCTTCCCACCCCATCCCGCGAAGCATCGCCGCCCCGAAATCCTCAATAGGCATCGACGCGTACTCATCAAGCGTGGCTTGTTCCGGAAGGTCCTCCACGTCCTCCTTGAACGCCTGCAGTTCCTTCTCCGCGAGGGACTTGCCGATGAAGGAATCCTCCGGGTTCGCGGTGGTAGCGCGTGGGCGGTGCTGGCCATCCTTCGGGGCCATTTTCGTCAAGCCGTACGCCACGTCACCCGCTTGTGCGGTTTCACCCTTCCCCCCGATTCGCTCCGCGGTTTCAAACCTCTCGTCATCCTTCACGACCTCCTCCGCGGTTGGCACGAACGAAGGTGCTTTCCGCCGCCGCCCTGTTCCCACCTCGAACGTGTTGTCCTGCGGCGCGATGGTCTTCGCAGACACCGACGGTTGTTTGTCCTTCAGCTCGAGTCCCGAGCCGGAAACCCCGGTGAGGTACTCAATCCGCGGGGGCTCACCGTCGTCGTCGTCGTCGTTGTCGCCACTGCGCGCGGGCACCCCGACCACGACGCTTTTTTTCTTCTTTTTCCATTCCATCTTTCCGTCCCCCCCCGCTCTTGCAACGCAAGGGACAGCAACCAACCCCCGTGTCGGAATTGCGTCCCTCCCGGCGCCTCGACCTTACCTACGGAGCACCCCGCTCCGGCCCACCACGTGGGATTCGCGCTCCAAAGTGACCCAGTCTGCCCGGGTTCAATCAGAGTTGTAGATTCGGTGGTCGTCGTCCAATAAACAAAATCTATTGTGCCGTCGCGAGTTTTTCGATTTACGCCAGATTGGCGACCACCCTGCATGCACTTCAGTCGCGCACGACTGCTTCCCCCGTGTCTCACCTCGACCTGTACGATGGAGGTACGTCCTTCGTCAATCGTTCCCCGTCCCGCACGCGTTCTCGTCGCTTGGTTTCGCGTCGGCTACAGCCCCTGACCCCTGATCGTTCGATCTTTCTTGTAAACCGATCGCCTCGCGTTTTCTCCACCGCAGGCGTATTACTGGGTGCAGTTCGCCCTCATCGCCATCGGGTGCGGTATGCTGGAGATGCAGAAGATGGGCACGAAGGAGCGCGTAAGCATGCCCCAGAACTTCCTTTCCTTCAGAAACGGGTACCTGTTCGTGTACTCGCTGATGATGGCCGGCGACTGGCTTCAAGGCCCGTACGTATACGCCCTGTACCAACACTACGGGTATTCCACGGGTGACATTGGAAAGCTGTTCATCGCGGGGTTCGGTTCGTCCATGATTTTCGGCACGGTGGTCGGGAGCATGGCGGATAAGTACGGACGCAAAAACGCGGCGTTGACGTACTGCGTGACATACATCCTTTCCTGCATCACAAAGCACTGGAGTGACTACAACGTGCTGATGCTGGGCCGGTTCTTCGGCGGCATCGCGACGTCGCTTTTGTTCACCGCATTTGAATCCTGGCTCGTGAGCGAGCACTTCAAGCGCGGGTACGAAGCGGAGTGGCTTGATAAGACGTTCGCCAAGGCTATTTTTCTGGGGAACGGCCTCGTATCAATTGTCAGCGGTCTGCTGGCGAACTATTTAGTAACCGACATGAGTTTAGGACCCGTGGCGCCGTTCGACGCCGCCGCCGCTTTCCTCGCCGTCGGCGGCGTGGTGATTTTCTTCACCTGGACGGAAAACAAAGGCGACAATTCGGAAAACACGTCGGTGACGCAAGGCATGAAACTGGCGTACGACGCGATTAGGAACGATAAAAAGGTGTTTTACCTCGGCGCCATGCAGTCGCTTTTTGAAGCCTCGATGTACTCATTCGTGTTTCTGTGGACCCCCGCGCTCGGTCCGAACGGCGAGGACATTCCGCACGGCATGATCTTCGCCACCATGATGGTCGCGTGCATGGTGGGTTCGTCAATCGCGAGCCGCATCATGTCCCGGCCGGATATGAAAGTGGAGCGTTACATGCAGACCGTGTTCCTGGTGTCCGCCGCCGCGCTGTTCGTCCCCGTTGTGGTGAAGTTCTTCGGGATGGCAGGTGGCCAACCCGGGGGGCCGATCACGTTCGAGGGCAAGGTGATGATGCTCGGTTTCTTGGTGTTCGAAGCGATGGTGGGTATTTTCTGGCCGTCCATGATGAAGATGCGGTCGCAGTACGTCCCAGAAGAAGTCCGGTCCACGGTGATGAACTTCTTCCGCATTCCCCTGAACCTGTTCGTGTGCATCATTTTGTACAACGTCGCGATGTTCCCGCTAAGCGCGATGTTCGCCATGTGCGCCGGGTTCTTGGTGCTCGCCGCGGTGCTGCAGCAACGCCTGGAGGTGCTCAGTAACGCGACGGCGAGCAACGGAAAGCACGTGGCGATGGGAACGAAAGCGTAATTATGAGAGTTGAGTTGTTCGTTGGTACAGCTGTGATTACATGTATGGTACACCTGCAGAGAAGAAATGATGACGACTCCACACCTCAACGCGCCGCTCGATATCTCAATACGCCGGCCCGGAAATCCCTTCGCCGTCTTCGGGGCTCGCGTTTCCCTCGCCGTCGCCCGGCGCGGTTTGCGGGGGTTTGGGTGGGAACGTCCCTGGCGGAAACGGCAGGGTTCCCGGTGGCAGCGGCACCGCGCCTGGAGGCAGTTTCTGTCCCGGTCCCATCTCGAACACACCCACGGGAAGGGTCTGGGGAAGGTCTTTTAAGTCATCGAGGGTCAGGGCGAGGTCCGTTTTCGTTTCCCCGCGCATCACGGTCATGGAGATTTCATCCCCCACGGTGAGTTTGTCGAGCGTGCGGTACAGATCCGTGGAGTTTTTAATCGTGGTTCCGTTGAGGGACACGATCACGTCTCCCAGAATCAACCGTCCTGCGACGTCCCTTGAGGTGGACTTCACCCCCGCTCGCCACGCCGGTCCGTTTTCCCTCGCGTCGAGCACCAACACGCCGCCCAAACCAAGCTGCTCCACCGCCGCGTCCGGCGCGAACGTGATTCCCATGATGGGCCGCGTTACCCGTCCGAACTTGATGATTTGCTCCACGATGCCTGCCACCATGTCGCTCGGCAGCGCGAACCCCACCCCCGACGAGCTCCCGGAGGTTGAGTAAATCGCGGTGTTGATTCCGATGAGCCGGCCGCCGCTGTCCAGCAGAGGCCCGCCCGAGTTGCCAGGGTTGATCGCGGCGTCGGTTTGAATGATGCCGTCGATCGGCCTTCCCGTGTTCCCGGACTGAATCTCCCTGCCCAACCCTGATATCACACCGGTGGTCAGGGTGTGGTCCAGCCCGAACGGGTTGCCGATGGCGTACACCCTTTGGCCCACGAGAAGGTCGGACGAGGTGCCGATGGGGAGCGGCCGCGCGTTTTCCCTCGTCGCGCGAAGCGCGTTTGGCGACGGAGCGGCGAGCCCCGAGTTTCCCCCGAACTTACCACTCGGGCCCGTCGCGACCGGGTTGTCGTACTCCACCTGGAGCACCGCGATGTCCTTGTCGTCGTCGTACCCCACCACCGTTGCGGAGTACACCTGCTGGTCCTGGAACGTCACGTTGACCTTCGCCGCGCCCGCCACGACGTGCCAGTTCGTCACGACGTGCCCGAACGAGTCCCACACGATTCCGGATCCCGCGCCTTGCGGGGCTTCCTGGATGTTCAGCGTGAACACATCCCGTCGCTGCGCGAGGTTGGTGATGTACACGACGGAAGGGGTGTTTTTCTGGAACAAGTTGATCGTGGCTTGTTCCTCCGCGGTGAGGTACCGCGTTCGCGGCGTGGCCGCGGATGAAGCGGGGACGGGACTCGCGTACGTCTGTGTCGGCGCAAGCGCGAGGGCGGCGGGGGGCGCGAAGTCTCCCACGAGCACGGACGCCAGGAGCGCACCCGCGGTGAGCAAGGCGATGGGGCGAGATTCGTGGGAAACGCGCGTCTCGGCGCCGTCCGTGTCGTCACGGCGAGACGCGCGGCACAGCACGCGTGACGTGTTTCCCTGAAACGGCGTCTTGACCGAAACCGCGCGCCGTGCGGTGGCGTTGACGCCCGGGCCAGACACGCGGGCGGTCGCGGACGACCGAACGTCGAACGCGCTCGCGCGCGCGAGCATCGCAGCGCGCATCGTGCCGATACGAGAAGAGAACCCGGGTACCGCACAAACGCAAACGCGTCTGCGTCTCCAGATGTGCCACAGCGTTTGCGAGCGAAGCGACGTGGCTTCTCAATAAATTTGCGCGCGTGTCTGTTTAAATTCTGGTCGATCTCCCGAAACACACCTTCGAAAACCACACGATCGTCGCACGCTCAACCCTTTCAAAGGCATACATTCTTTAGTTGCTAAGTTGCTAAGTTGCTAAAGCAGTGAGATCCCGTCTCGTGCTATTTTCTTTCCCGTTTACTTGAACGCCGAGAGCGGCGCGGCCACCCCCATCCCGCGCATCCATTGAAAGAACGAAACCTCCTCCGTGTACGGCGCGGTCGCGGCGAAGGCTCTGCGTTGCTCTAAACTCGTTCCGACAACGGGTGGAAAGAACGCGTTCTGTTCGTGCGGCGCGTCGCGGTGCCCGGGTGCGAGGCGCGACACCACGAACCTCGCCGCGGAGGAGTTTTCGGTGACTATTTTCGTTTTCGGCCGAGGGAACCGTCCGCGCGGCGAGTTTGCCAATCGCTCCGCGAACGCGACCAGCGCGCGCGTTGCGAGTTCGCGTCGGTTCGTATCCACCAACAAATCCTTTCCGATCCACCCGAACAACCCGTGATCGCCGTGATCCACGAGAATCGCGCTTTGTGAAGCAAGCGCTAGGTCAACCGCGGGGATGTTCGAGAACGCGTTGTGAATCGAACCTGGTTGGATTGCATCGTTCGAATCGATCGAACCGAACGCCGCCCAGTTCAGCGCGAAAACCGTCGGCGCCAACGATTTTCCCGAAACCTCGAATCCGGAGTTTAGAAACCGCAACCTCGCCCCACACTTTTCGTCGCCGTGCCCGAACGAGACGCCCAGCATCGGGCCTCGTCGCAGGTGGTACATGGAAAGCGCGAACGGCACCAGGTCTTCGGGAAACGTTCCGTCCGACGTTCCGTTTCCGTCAGAGGGGGAGAAAACCCGGGCCGCGCGCAACACGATCGCGTCCAAGCGCTTTATTGAGGAAGCTTCCGAAGCGTTTTTAAAAACGCCTCCTCCCTTCTGCGCATCAAGCACGACCTTCTTCGCAACGAGAATCGACACCACGGAGGTATCGAGGGCGCGGGCGTACGCAATTTTGGACGCGGTGGTCGCGACGCGAACCGTGGTGCTGCGCGCGACGCGGACGGTACCCCCGTATCCGTCCGCTTTGTCCGTCCACAGAACGAACTGAAGGTGCACGAAATCGCTCTCCTCGAAGAAAGTGTCCTTGTCGTACTCGAAAAACACGGAAACGGCCTGGTATGATTTGAAAGAAAACGACACGGGAACGAGGTCAGGTTGTGACGTAAACTATGACGAAAAGAAAAAAGTTAAACAGGTGACGAAAAAATAGTGAATAAAATGTGCCGCTCCCCGTACACCCGCGCGCCTACGAACGAGGGCAACGCGCGGGTTTAAAACGGGAAACGACCTGGATGGGTTACTGTCGCGCAGCCGTTTAACTCGGAGCCCGTTTTATTCGGGAGACGAGCTGGTAAGCCGCGCGCTAACAAAGAAACCAAAAAAATACATAAACACAAAATGTAGACTCCGCACGAAGCCCGTTCGCGCGCGTGAGCGCGGCGAGCTCTTATCGCGCGGGATTCCGACTTCGTTTCTAGCGACGACATTTGGCCAAACACCTCCGGATGTACGAATACTGAGGTGGCAGGCTGGTTAGACGTCGCTTTTGACAAAAAGGAGGGAAAAATACGCACCTGCGAACACTCGGCGCTTTTCAGCGCAAAGGCGTTTGCGTTTGTTTCGCTTCGTGGTTTTCCGTCGCCCGTCGCGCGCCTTGCAACTGTTTGCCCATACGTCGACGTTTTCAAGGCTGTCTCCTCCCTTGACATCCCAGCCACAGGGCCGATCACCTGGGCGACTCGCATTCCGGGTGGCACCTGAATTGTCAGCACGGAATCGCGTGCGCCGAGCGACCGCCGGCGCGCGGCGGCCGCGAGATTTTTGCAAAAGCCCTCGCCGAAGTCATCCTCCGCGACAACCGCGCCGCCCGTCATCGACGCAAGCGGCGCTACGGACGCGAGGTGCGAGCTCTCGTTCCCGAAAACAAACACGTCCACGGTGACCGATAGTGAGGACAGCTGTTGGATTGACGCGGGGTGGTTAACATGGGTGTCCAGGTGCGTTTTGTTGGACTGACTGTCGACGTCAGCGACGAGAAAAGTAAAAAAACAAAACGGGTCACGGGTCTCCACTGCACAAGCACTCAGTCAATTGTCATTAGCGTCTTCAAGAGGATAATCAGCAAAGATTAAGCTTAGGAACATCACAGTACTCACACGGAGGAAGAAACAACAAACAAAACAAACCGGGTTTCCACCGCGCCAGCACTCTATACCGGAACATTGTTGAACTCACGGATTTTAAGACGGAAGCGAGAACGATTGTACGAACCGGGTTTGGACAAAAGAGAAGAAAAAAAAAGAAAAAAGTTCGCACCGTCTTCGCGAGTTCCTCCACGTACGCCGCGGCGGCGCGCGTTTCCGCGGCGTAGAGTTCGTGAGTTAATAATTCGTCAAAGGCGACAGCGCCCGGTCCCACCGTGGGCGGGCCGGTTAAACACACCACCAAGCGCGCGCCTGGGGTTGGGGTTCCTCCTTTTTGTTTGGAAGTGTTCCCGGTTGTTTTTGTTTCCGAATCGGTGGTGCTTGTTTTTTCTTCGCGGGCGCGAAAATACGAACAAACAACCGCCGCCGCCGTTTCAACCGCCGCCCCGAGACTCCGCGGCCGAAGCCGCTTGGCGCGGTGCGTTTGTGTCCGAGCGTTTGTCTGTGTCCTTTCGTGTCTGGACGCCTGAAGTGAATCAAGCGAATCGCGCGTTCCGCACATGGAATCCAGCACCACCGCAATTGCGTCTCGCGCGCCGTCCCCGAGGTTCGCCATGAATGTGTGGGAGTCGTCCAGCACCGCGCGCAAATCGTGCGCTTTGGGTGATTTGTGTCCGGACACGCACACGGCGAGTGCGGTTTTTCTTGAAACCGCAGGGTCCGAACCTTGTGCAGACATCGCGCCTAGGTCGTACACGGAAACTGACCCTCCGAAGGTCACTATGCCTACCGGGGTGGTGTCCGGAAGCGTTTCAAGCGCGCGTTTCATGGAAAAACGCAACGCGGCGAGTTCGTCGGAATCGAGGGTTTGGTCCAACACGAAAACCACGGGTGACGAAGGCGCGGAGGCTATGGTTTTTGCGGTTTGACACCCGGCCGGTCGCGTCACCGAGGAGAGTGATTCGGTCGAGTTCGCTTCACCGAGCAGGAGTTCATCGGTCAAACTCCACTCATACACAACATTCGGTGAAATCAACTCCGCGGAGACACACAAGTCGGCGCCGGTTTCGTTGTTGGCGAATATTTTGGAACACGTGGTGTTCCAAGCCCCGCACACGCAACACGCCCAACGTCCGTCTAGCGAATTGACAATGCAAAACCCGTTTAGGAACGCGGAACAGGATTGGCACCGACACGGCGGGCGAGAGATGCATGTTGTTGGTGTTGTTTCCAGAACGTTTGTTTCCCTCGAACCAAATTCGTCGTCGCGAGTTTGGGGAAAACAATTCGTCGCCACGAGCGCCCCGAGCGGCACGCCGGCGGCGTTCGCCAACCACGCGTCGGGTGGAAAAAGACTCGAACTCAGCCGGACGTGCGGACTCTGTGTTGTGTGCAGTTAGAAAAGGACGTGTGGAGGTCGTGTCAGATCAACTTGTGGAGGTATTATCAGGTCTTCGTGAAGTTTCTTGAGCGGCGCCGGCGGTGGATTGGAGCTCGTCGCTCGTCAGACGAAACAGTTGGGTTAGGTTTTCCGGCAGCCGATCTGTCCATGACGCGGTCATCGTATCCGTGTGTTCGTGTTCGGTCCGCTTCGTAGCGGTTTACACAACACCAACCTTACCTGTGTGTTTTGTGATGCGCGCGCGACGTTGCCTAAAACGGTCGTGCCTTCGTGCGAGCCGGAGGTTTGTCCCATCGAGTCCTTTGGCGGTCCGGTCGTTCGATCGCCGGTCCACCCTGGAACCCGACCGTGGTGCGTCGGGATCGAACCATCGCCCATCCCGGCGTCCACGGTGACCCGACTCACCAGTAATCCGACTCTCCGCATGCCAACCCGCACCCGCGGGCGAGTAGCGTGCGCCCAGAAAACGACCGCCCACCGGCGCGACGCCGCCGAGTGCGCGCGGTCGGAGTGTTTGAAGAGAAAGGGCGGCGCTGGAAAAACGGCACCATTGACGCGAATAATTTTTTCTTGGGACGCACGCGGATTTCGTGGCTCACCGCTTCACACCTGGACACCTCCCCGAAAACACCAAGCACTGTTGCCGCGCCCGCGGCGGCTCCTCCTCCGCCGCCGCCATGAACCGCGGCGTTCCCGTGAACCGGCGGTCCATGCGCGCCGCGCGCGTGTCCCTGTACGCCGCGGTCTGGGACGGCAGCTGGGACGTGGTGCAGGTCAAGGTGCGCGGTTGCCACAATCCGCATCCTCGATTTCGGCGACCCGGAATCTGAATTGCGCATCACGTGACTCCTCTGTCGTGTCGCCAGACTATGACTCACCCCATCCCACCCACCACCCACCACCACGTCTTCCCACCCTCCAATAAGCACAGCTAACCAACTTCGCCACCACCACCGCGGTGTCAACCGCGGTCGCCGCCGTTGTCGCCACCGTGCTTCTGTTCGTGTCCTTGGTGTTCGTGGTGTCCGTGCGGTGGCTCGTCGTCCCCAACGCCCCGAGCGCAACGCACCAGGACTTGTTTCTCGATTTCACGCTCCCCGAACCGAGCGCGGTGGCGGTGTTCATGCCCGCGCACGCGATTGATAAAATCAACGCCCTAGCCCCAGACCGAATCACCGCCTCGGTGTTGCGTTCACACCGGATCGTCGCGAGCGGACAGAAATTCGACGTGTCGTTGCGTTTCGAGGTTCCCGAAACCAAACACAACACACAACACGCGAGTTCGTTTCAAGTCACTTGCCAGCTTCTCACCGCCTCCGGTGTGGTGCTGGCGAACGCGTCACGGCCGGTGAACATCCAGTTCAGCAGCTACGAGGTCCGGCTTTTGCGGCTGTTTTTGAAATGGCCTTTGTTCGTCACGGGGTTAGCGACCGAAACGCAACGCGTGACGCTGCCGATGTTCGCCTCGATGCACGAAAAGAAAGACCTACCCTTCACCACCATAAAAACCACCGTCTCCGCGCGACACGGCTTGCAGGCGGCGACCGGCGTGCCGCAGATATACCACGCCGCGGTGGACATCGCGCTCGGTACGTATTGGGCGTTTCCCACCAAATCCTGACACACTGTTTCAAGCCCCTCTTGACTACAGTCATTAAAGGGAAGTATACTACATACATCACAAGTGCACTGTTTGCCCATACAGTAAGACTCAAGACTGACCCTTTTCTTTTCCAAATACAGACATGAATCCAGTTTCCAAATTTCTGCACGACTACCCACACTCGAGCTTCGTTTTGATGCTCGGCGCGACCTGGGGGTACCTGTGTGCGTTCGCGTTCGCGCTGGTCGCGGTCGTGGTGGGACTCGGGTTGGTGAAGTCGCCGAGCAAATTCGCACAGGAAGTGGTGGCGAGGGCGCTTGAGTTGATGAAAGGCAACGCGGGCGGGGGCGAAGGTACGGCCTTGCGCGTTTCCCAAATCCGTCAACACACTGTTTGCCCATACAAGACTGACACTTCCGTTTACCCATCTCAGCGCTTGACCTCCGGTTTCCGCAAACCTCGCTGTTCGAGGGAACGTCGTCGGATGACGAAAACAAACCGGGCCCGGTGGACTACCGCCGAAAAACGAGCGCGGAGTCGGACGACGACGACAAACCGGTGGACTACCGACGGAAAACAACAAGCGCGGAGGAGTCGAACGAACAGACGGGCGGCGAAAGCGACACTTCGGACCTGGGCGGGGAAACCACCGCGGGGCTGCGGTACCGAGGCGCGCCGCGAGCGGAGGGGGGAGAAAGTTTGTGAAGTGATTTTTACGAAGTGTGTATTTTTTCAAACTGTACTGAAGTTTTAACTTCCCTCGTATTCCAACCACAACCACAACCCCCCGCATATTCTATTTCGAATCGTCCCGCGCTATCTATGTACCGTACCGACCTCATGCCAAACGTCATAAGTTCACCCTAAAAGCAACCCCCGTACGTACCAGGGTGGGTAAAATGTACAGTTATTTACCCCACTAGTACTTGTACCCTCGTCCCCGTGATCCCCGTCTAATCGTAATCTAATTCTTTTTTTCAAGCACGTGTTCCACGAACTCGTCCAGCAGGTATGGCCACGCCCCCGCCGGGTCGTACCCTTTCATGTCCCCCGATTTGATTTGTTTCGAGAACTCCAGGGTTTGCGTCCACGTGTCTCTTGTGACTGGCTTGTTGTGTTCTTTTTGAAGAAACTCCAGCCAATCCGCGCAGAGGGGCCACCGGTCCGCGAGCAACACGTGGAACATCCCGCACGCGGTTTCCAGGGGTAACGATTTGTGCGTTTCGTCCTTCGCGAAGTCGAACGAGTACTCGAACACTTGTTTGAAAACCTCCGGGTTGGCCAAGTCCTTGCGCAGGAATGGGAGTTTCAGTTTCAGCTGTGGGATCGTGTCGCACTCCATACGCTTCATGCCCGCGAAGAACTCGGCCTTCGTGAACACCCCCATCGCCTTCGCGTTCATCTTCATTGAAACCACCAGGATCACCGGATCCACCGGGTCTATGCCGATATCTGCACACAGCTTTTCGATTCCGGACGCGTCGATTATGTCCTCGTCGTGCGTGTTGTCCGCGGCTCGGTACGCTTTGTACGTCAGTTCCAGGGTCTTCGCGTTGACCGCGCCCGTAGCACCGCCAAAAGAGAACGTCGAGGCAGCCGACGTGAAGAATTTCTCGAGCCCGAGCTCCAGATCCCAACCCACATCTTTGGATTTCAACACCGCGATCGCGGTCTTCTCGTCGGAATCGGAAACCGCGGCGAAGCGCTTGACCTTGTCCTTCTGAGCCTTGTTTAAGCGGTTCATCCTGGACGAGCCGACGCCGTGAAGGCCGAGAGCGCGCACGTCGGTTTGGCCTGGGAAGAAGTGACAGGCGAATAATTACTAAAAAACGTCGTCGAGCCATAAACGAAATCAGAAAAAAAAAAACCTGGACGGGGAAAAAGTCGTCACTTCTGACTCAGTCAAACGCGCGCACGGCCGCACCGGACGGCTCGCCCGGGAGACGAGATGGTACGCCCCCCCACGTCGGAACCCCCCGCCGAATCCGTAACTCGAACTCGTCTCCCGTGACCCGTGTTCCGCGCGGACCCGCGCGCGTTTCCTTCGCGCCCGGCCTCCCCCTCCGTTGTTGGTTTTGCCGCATGACGCGTTTTCCGTAACAAACTCAATTGCTCCAATGGGACGTCCCGGGTGTCCCGGGCCCGAAAAGCCCCGGCCTCGCGTCCCGTCCCCACGTCCCGCGTCGTCTCCGCTCTCGTGTTGACTGACCCGTGCCGCTTCCCAACCGCTCGTCTCACCCCCAGGGCGGCGTTCTTTCCCGGCGACCCGGGGCGCCGAGTCCCACCCTCGGTCCGGCCGGGAAATTGGCGGTTGGGGACCCGTCCTCCTCGTCCGACGCCGATTCAAAATTCGTCCTGGTCGCGGCTCCAACCGAAACTCGTCCGAAGGCGAATGACGAAACCGCGCCGGCGCCGGCGAATTTCGCGGAGCCCACGTATGATTCCACGATGGGCACGACCTCGAAATCGTCGGCTGATATCGCGAAGGGCGGTGTTTCAATGGACCTGGACGATTCCGGGGATGCTTTTCTTGTGACAGAGACACGAAAACAGGACGACGCGATGGATGCCGACGTCATTCGAGACAAAAAAAGTTTGAAAAAAACGAAACTCACCCTGATTCAGCGAATCGCGCGCCTTCCTCCTGATTTGTCCCAAATCGTGTTCGACGCCCTGGTCAGCACAAAGAGTCTACCGTTGGGAGGTGTTACACTGGCGGAGCAGTTCAGGTACCTCTGGTTCCTCGATCTCGCGGTGATTGGCGATTCCGTGGACGAGGACGTTGTGCAAACTTTGCTCGCGCAAAACGCGGCGTCGCTGCTGGCGCTGACGTTGGCGCGGTGCGCGAAGCTCACCGCGGAAGGCGCGAACCGCTTGAGTTTTTTTTCGTTCCCAAACCTCACCGCGCTCGACTTATCCGAATGCCCTGGGGTCACGGACGACGCCCTCCAAGTGTTGCCTCGGGCGCCGAACCTGCAGTCCCTGAAGCTGGAGGGCACGCCAATCACGGGCCACGGGTTGCGACACGCGGAGGGTTTGAAACACCTGACGTTTCTGTCCCTGGAACGCTGCGCGCATTTGAAAAGCGTGGCAAGAGACGTGTTCCAAGACGATCCTGCCTCGCAAACGACGTCGTCAGAAGAACGAGGTTCAGACGAAGACGAGGACTCGGAGACTCGGCGGGCGAAGAAACAAAAGCGCGAACGCAAAAACTCGCGAAACAAAAACGCCCCTCCCGCCGGCGGCGTCCCCTGCCTCGCCAGCCTTACCTCCCTTGAAACCCTGAACCTGGGGTGGTGTAACCTGGTGAGCGATATTGATGTTGTTTCCCTGAAGTCGCTGGTTGGTTTGAAAACGCTGGTGCTGGCGAGAACCAAGGCGGGACCGCGCGCCGCGTCCGCGCTGCGGTTTTTGAAAAAGTTGCAGACCTTGGATCTGACGGGCACGAAATTCGACGACTTCGCGATGGGCGTGTTGACCGAAACGCGCGTCGTACAAAACGAAGTGGAGGGAATGAAAACCGGCGGCGACGACGGTGGCTCCACCGATTTTTGCGAAAAAAAAGAAGAAGCGCAGGTCCTTCCCAACCTGCGCACGTTGTCCTTGGAAGGTACGTGTTTGGCCTTTCCCAAATCCCGGACGACTGTTCGCGCACACGACTGACACGTTTTTTTTTATCGCAAGCCACCGCGGTGACCGGGCGGTGCGCGGCGGCCATCGCGAACCCGAACTTCGCCGGGTCGCTGACCGGGTTGAACCTGGCGTTCACCGAGATGAACGACGACGGCGTGAAGGCGCTTTGCGGGTTGCAAAGGTACGGGGCTTTCCCGTACCCTGAACGCGTTAAGAAACGACTGATTGCCCATACTCGTCCTTGCGAAGGGACGGTCATTACCTCGGCCCATTACCGCCTCCCTGTTCGGCTCGAGTACTCTCACGACTGTTTACGTGATACCAATCCCGGACATACACGTGGTCCGACCTCCCTGACCCTTTCTTGTTACTCGGAAAAAGCTTAAACGCGCTGAACCTTGATTCGTGCCCAATAGGCGACGTCGCCGCGCGGTGGCTGGGGAAGCTTCCCAACCTGCGAAGCGTCACGTTAGCGGACACGGACGTGGGGAACGACGGCTTGGAGAACCTGGTGCGGGGGGTTTGTGGGAAGGAACTTTTCCACCTGGATTTGGGGCACACCCTGGTGGACGACGAAGGCGCGGGGTATTTGAAGCAGTGCACGTCTCTTCGGTAAGTATTTCCCCATTTACCACATTCCGCCGACTGACTGCCCATACAAGACTAATATTTACTTTTTTACAATCAGGTACCTTTCCCTGGACTCGCGCTTGGTGACCGACCGGGGCGTGCTCGCCGCGATTCCGGAACTCGAGTTCCTGGAAACCCTGGATTTGTTCGCCGCTAACGTCAGCGACAACGGGATCCTCGCGTTTCGCAACCTACGACACTTAAAGTCCCTGGAGATGTGCGGCGGGAACGTGACGGACGTCGGGGCGGGGCGAATCGTTTCGTTTTGCGCAAATTTGGAAACGCTAAACTTGGGCCAAAACGGCGGGCTCACCGACGTCGGCGCCGCGCACGTCGCGACGTTGCGAAAACTCACCATGCTCAACCTGACTGGCAGCCGGATCACGGACACCGGCGTGCGCAACCTGTGTTGCTTGACGAACTTAAGGACCCTCGCGGTGAAGGATTGCCGCGGCGTGACGAACGAGTCGGTGGCGTTCCTGAAAACGCAATGCGCGCACTTGCGCGAGGTGGGTATTTCCCATTTCCACATTCCGCCTCCCTGATTGCCCATACGGGACTGACACTTTCTTGTGAATCTCTCAAGGTGTCCTTTGCCGATCGTACCCGGAAAACGCTTTCCCTGAACGCAAACTCGTTGAGTCAAGAAACCATGGACAACGACCCGAACGACGACGACGACGAATTGAATGGCACGGACGGCGCCCCCGCCCCAGGAACTCAGCACCACCTGCAGCAGCAAGTCCTGCACGAACTCACCACGGAGGTTGAGATTTACCAAGAAGAGCTTTCCGATGACGACTTGGAACACTACCAAGACGTGAATTGAGTTTCGGCCGCGTTTCCTCGCGGCGTTATTTCTCTTCTCGAGTCGTCGACCTCCAAACGCGGGGACAAATACCTCCGTGTATAAAAAACCTGTACCCTGCACCCGGTAGTACCCAGGGTAATACCCTGTATCTTTATGTATGCCAAGAATGCCGAACCGCCGCGCGGCCGTTCGAAGAGGCGATTAGCGCGTTTGTTTTCGACGCCTAATATTTATTTTATTCCTAAAAACTCGAGCCCTTTTCGTACCGCTCGTGTTTAAAGTCGGCAGCCCGGTGTCTTCCTACGTCAACCTTAGATTAGACGAGTTTCTTCCTACGTCAACGTTAACTCACCCGCGATCCCCCGCGCGCGTCTCCTTCCTTAAATAGTCACCCCTCACTTTTCGTATATGTCCCGGAAGTGCACGCTGTGTCTCTTTGGGATCTGGTACCGCTCCTGAATAAGTTCGTCCGCTTGTTTCAGCTTGGCGACTTCCAAAACCACCACGTTCTTGACATTACCCCGGGTAACTTCCAGGGTGATGAACTCTTCGCTGCCGTGCACGCCAACTCGCAGGGCCTCCACGAATGCGGCCATGTCCGCCACCGGCTCGCCGTTCACGCTGGCGACGTAATCTAACCCCACCGAGTCGAACGTGAACCCGACGTTTATGTCATCCGAAAGCACCTGGGAAAGCACGACAACCTCTTTTTTGTCCGGGCCGCTTATTCCGTCGTAGTACTCGCCCACGAGGTGCGTGGGGGCGTCTTTCAAGTCACCGCCCCAGCTTTGCAAATACTCCAGGGAAAGGGGCTGGAAAAGTAAACCCCCCACGAGCACGAACGGCGGGCGGACGTCGTACTGTCCGCGCGGCACGAGCTGCCGCAGCGCTTTCAGGGTGACGTCAACGGTGATTTCTTTCCCATCTCTCAGCATCAGCACAGGCACTTTGTCGCCGATGAACCGCGCCTGAAGAATCGCCACCATCGCCAGCCTCTGGCCCAGGAAAACCACGCTTCCGTCGTTCGCCAGGGACACGCCGTCCACTTCCATCAACACGTCGCCCACGCGTAACGTGCCTTCCGCGGAACTGCCGTGCTCCACGTGCGTCACCATCACGCCGCTGTGCGTTTCTTTCATTTTTAAAAACTTCCTCAAACTGGGCGAGTTCAGGAGCTGCAAATGAACCCCAAGCGATGGCAACGTGGGCGATTTCTTGAGCTCCGCGTCCTTCGTTTCGTTTTCCCACCCGCGCAGAAACCGATCCACCACCGGTGCGGGGACCATGTGGCCTTGGTTCTCCACGGACGACCCGGCGTACCCTTGAAACGCGACACCCACCAAACCCCCCGTGGTCTGGCTCAAAACCGGACCGCCGCTATTTCCAGAGTTGATCGCCGCGTCCACCGTCACCGCGAGCGCCCGGGCGTGCGAGTGCGAGTACGACTGCGATTGGGTTTACCGAAAAGGGTCAGTCTCCAGTACGGGTGTCCTTCGTAATGTGTATGAGCAAACATGGAGGCGTAATCGGGCCGAACAGGGCACTTGTGCCGTGTGTAGTGCACTTCCTTTTAATGACGAGTGTACTCGACCAGGGGCAGCAAACAATCACAGAGGGGTCCATAAACGTTGGGTCAGGATTTGGGAAAGCCCACTCCGGCCGTACCTGCACTTCGATCCGGCTCACCACGCCTTCCGTGATTGAAAGGTCGTTCCCCCCAACTGGGAACCCCAGGACGTACACTTTCTCCCGGAGTTTGGGTAGCCGCACTTCCTTTTTCACGGGTAACGGCACCGGCTCCACGTCCTCCAACCCCTCCATCACCTCCACCAGCGCCAAATCCACTTCGTGCAAGATGCTCACCACCTTCCCAACGTGCTTTTCAGGTGAGTTCGCCAGCTGCACTTGAATGAACGTCGCGTTCGCCACGACGTGCGCGGCGGTTAGGATTATGCCCCCCCCGCTCTTCAGGTCGCCGCCGGTGCGTTTAATAACACACCCGCTTCCCGTGCTCCTCTGCGCGGTTTTGTTCGACCACGGGTTCACCCAATCCGGTTCCTGGAACGTCACGAGCAGCTTGACCACGGCTTTGTACTTGTCCAGGTCGAAAGGCAGGTCGTCGTCGTCGATTGAATCCGTCACCACGTCCTCTTCCTCGTCCTCTGTCACGGAAGCCACGGCATCCACCGCGGCGTTGGTTGGGAACCGCGCGGCGCGACGGAGACTGGACGTCTTGCCCATCGCCGACTTTGCAGTGGAAACCTTCTTTCCACTTCCACCGCTTCTGCCGACGACGGAGGGTACATGGCGCAGCGAGGCCATGCAGGGTGTCGCGTGCGCCGCGGACATCGCCCGAGTGAAGCCGTGAACGGGTAACACGAATCGACCAAACCTAGTGACCAAAGGGGAACTGCCCCGTGCGCGTGGAGTGTGATGAGAGTGTCGATCCGAGAGTCTGGACGACGTCGAAAAGGGTTTAGGTCAAAGTTTTGGCAAAAGGAACAGAGCCAGTCAGCACAGTCAGTCTCGAGGGTCAAGTTGTTTCAAAGCTAATTTGAAACTGGCACTTCAGCCACTCGTGGTCAAGAAAAGGCGAGGTGAATTGCGTTGGGGAGAAACGCCTCTACGAAAGCACTTCGCGAAAAGAAAAATGCACTCACACAAACCCAAACTCTCATCACTGTTCCCCCCCCCCCTCCTCGGAGAGTTCCGCGGGCAACAACGTCAGCACGGAAACCGTGTCCCCCTTGCCGAGTTTCATCAAGGTCACGCCTTTCGCGGCGACTCCGGATTGCGGCCGGATGCTGTGTCCATGGGAGTTGCGGGGTACGGGTAGGCGCAAACAGTCGCGGTTAGGTGGGACGAGTGGTTAGTTCGTGTTGTTGCGCACACCTCGGTCCTCGGTTCGAAGCCGAGGTATAAAAACGGTAAGCACGAGCGTCCAGACTGTTTGCGGAATCAAAAATAAACAAAAATAAACGCACCTGTCCACGTCGTACCGGTTCATGATTCCGTTTTGCGAACCCACGATGACGTTTTCCCTGGGTGTTGAAAACGAAAAGTGTCAGTCGTGTATGGGAATCAGGGAGGCGGAACGTGGTAAATGGGAAAGCCCCGCACCTTTTCTCGCCGTCGAACCCGGTGACGCACATCGCCGCGACGGCGTCGCCTTTCGCGAGGCCCATGGCGCGCTTTCCGCGGCCGGCCCTGGTTTGCTGCTTGAAATTGGCAAGCGAGATGCGTTTGCCCTTACCCGACGCGGAGAGGAACATCAAACAAGGGCCTGTGGTGACGTTGGAGGCTCCTTCGTCGTTTATCGCGTCGTCGTTTACCTGCGGCGCCTCCGCCGGCTCCGAATCGTCCTCCTCGGTCATGTCTTTTTCGCTCGACCCTTTGTCCAACTCCAGCTGTTTCACAAACCGAGAAGGAACAACCGCCATCCCCGCGACGTTCGCGGGAAGCGCGTCCTGGGTGTCTTCCTCGTCCTCCCCCAAGGTTTTCAACGAGTCCTCCTTCGCGGGCTTGAACTTCATCGCCTTGACGCCGCTCGCGGCTCGGCTTTGCGGGCGGATGGAATCGGAGTCGAAATGAATAAGCGTACCGTCGATGCTGCCGATCAAAATCCCATCCCCTTTGCGCACCATCTCCACGTGCTTCAACCGGTCACCAGGTCGTAGAAGCAGCGCTTTCTTTCCGTTGTTCCGAATCGCGATGAACTCGGACGCGCATGTTTTTTTTATCAAACCCCGCGCCGTGACCATCACGAGATGCGGTTCGCTTTCCGACCCGGAAATTCCTGATACGATAAAAGCCGAAAGGGTCAGTCTCTCGGGCCATGTGTATGAGGGATTGGGAAGGGTATGAATGGGTAGTACTTTCCGAATGTACTCCATACAGAGCAGTAATCAGAACGGCGGAGTGTGGTGATTGGGAAATATCCGCACCCTCGTCCGCGCTCGACACCGGAAGCATGGCGGTTATGTTTTCGCCCTCCGTGAGTTTCAACACCCGCGTGAACGGCGTCCCTAACGCGGTGGTCGACGCTTCCGGAATAGTGTACGCGCTCACCGCGTGCACCCGTCCGCGGTCGGTGAAAAATAACACGGTATCCAACCCGCCGCAGTGCGTGGCTTTGGTGACTTCGTCGCCGCCGCGCATTTTTCCCATGTTTTTCCCGCGCGTCGCGCGGTTTTGCTTTGAAAACGTGGAAGGGTCGATGCGCTTGATGTACCCCCGGTTGGTCATGATAACCAGGTTGTCCTTGTTCAAACTGTCAACCGTGACGTTGTTTCTTTTCGCGAAAAGAGTCGCCGCATCCCGCGCGCGCTCACGGTCAGTCCCAGACCCTCCGGAAGAGTCTCCGTCTTCGTCTTCATCTCCATCCGCTGAACGACTCGCCGCAGCGTCGGCGGCGGTTCTGTCGATGGCCGTTCGTCGGTCGATGCCGAACATATTGCTCAACTCCTCCGCCTCGTCGATGATCGTCGCAATCACCCGCCCAGTGTCCCCGAGCAACCCGGTCAAATCCTTAACCTTCGCACTCAACTCGGTTTCCTCGGCGTTCAGCTTGTCCCGCTCCAGCCCGGTGAGCCGCCGCAGCGGCATCGCGAGAATCGCCTCGGCTTGCTTTTCGCTTAGCCAAAACGGCTTCTCGCAAAGCGCGAGCTGCGCGGCTTTGGAATCGGGCGCCGCTCTGATCGCGGCTACCACCGCATCCGGGGCGGCTTGTACCGCGAGGTAACCCTCCACGATGTGCAAACGCGTTTCGGTTTTCTCTAAATCGTACCGCGCGCGGCGCTCCACGCACTCTTTCCTGAATTTTAAAAACTCGTGAAACACGTCCTGAGATTGTAAAGAGAAATGTCAGTCTCGTATGGGCATTCAGTCTGCGGAATGTGGTTATTGGGAAATCTTACCAGCAATCCGAGCACTTTCGGTTCCCGCCCCACCAACCCAACCACGTTGACGCTGACTCGCATTTGCAGCTTCGTACGGGTGTACAGCTGTTCCCGGACGAACTCGGCATCCGCGTTTCGCCGTAACTCCACCACGACTCGCATACCGTCCCGGTCGGATTCGTCCCGCACGTCGCTGACGCCTTCGATAGCGCGCGAGTTTACCAAATCCGCAATCTGCTCGCAAAGGCTCGCCTTGTTGGTTTGGTACGGAATGCTTTTAATCACCACGCACTCTCGGGATTTCGTTTTCGCGTTGCCACCGGTTTCTATTTCGGTAACCCCGCGTAGGGTAACACCGCCTCTTCCTGTGCGGTACATCTCGTGGAACCCGCCGGTGGGGTACACGATTTCGCCGCCTGTTGGGAAATCTGGCGCCGGCATCACCGCGAGCAGTTGCTCCAGGGTACAGTTCTCCGGATCCTTCGCGTAAATCGATAGCGCGCGCGCGACCTCTCGCATGTTGTGCGGAGGAATACTCGTCGCCATCCCGACCGCGATGCCGGTGCTTCCGTTGATTAGCAAGTTGGGTAGACGCGCGGGTAGGACGGACGGTTCTGTTTGGCTTCCGTCGAAGGTTTCGGTGAAGTCAACCGCTCTTTGGTTGATGTCTTGCAACAACGCGGCTTCCGCGAACCCGCGCAAACGGCACTCCGTGTACCTCATCGCCGCTGGTGGGTCCGCGTCCAGGCTCCCGAAATTCCCGTGCCCGTCAACAAGCTGCGCGGACATGGAGAAGTCCTGCGCCATCCGGACAAGCGCGTCGTACACGCTTTGGTCGCCGTGGGGGTGGAACTTCCCCAGCACTTCGCCAACCTGAGTTGTGAAGGAAAAGTGGTTAACGCGTTGTGTATCGCGCGGTGTGGACAAACAGTCCGGGCAGAGGTAAGACGTCCCTTCGCAGGACGAGTATGGGCAAACAGGGAGGGCGGATTTGGGAAAGGCGCGAGGCCGTTACGCACCACGCGCGCGCACTTTTTAAACGGTTTCTTCGAATCCAGCCCGAGCTCGTGCATGGCGAACAGAATCCGCCGGTGAACTGGTTTCAGCCCGTCCCGGACGTCCGGTAACGCTCTTCCCACGATCACGGACATGGCATACGCCAGGTAACTCTGCTCCGCCTCCACGGAAAGCTCCAAATCCACTATGCGTTCCTCGGTGGTGTCTGCTGTGTTCGTGTCACCGCCGCCTCCCGCGATGACCCGGGTGATGACGTGAGACCCCCCCCCGGACTCGTCCCTGGCGTGCGTGCCGCTGTGGAACCCTCGTTGGTTGGAAAGGAAAAGCCGGTCGCCTGCCCAACTATTGCTCGCGGCGAACACACGGCACAAGCCGTCCGAAGAGGCCCGCGCGGAAGGGAGGCGCCGGTGCGGAAAGGTACTTTTCGCATGCACACGCAGCGGTGGACCGGTGGTGCGCGAACCGGGACGCGAAACCCCCGCGGCTCGCGCCAAACGCCGCAGCGCGCCGATCCCCCGGCTCGACGACATCGCTCCGACGCGCAAGCTCGCAACAGCTGAGGTCTCGACCATCTCACAGCGGCATCGGGTGCGTGCGAAAGTCACGAGGGGGGTTTGAAAAATCGCCCTACGTGATTGCTCAAAAACTACGTTGCCAATACTAGCCTCGTCACGCAAGATCTCGGCCACACTGGACCACGCGTGGCCAAAGCTCAAACGGAACCTGCCCTTTGGTGTGCGATGCTTCGCCGCGCCGTTATCTGCCGATGGCTCGTGCCGTGTGACTTGAACGTCGCGTCCTCCACAACAGCACGTCTCCTCGCCCCTGTGGCGACGCAATTGGCAACGCGTGACTACTCCTCCAAGGCCAACAGGGGTCGCATGCGCGGCCGCAAGGCAGGCAGAGGCGCGGCTCCTCCCCCCTACGGTGACCCGTGGGAAGAGGTGCGTGATGAAACCACCGGGCAGGTGTACTGGTGGAACGTGCAGACGAACGAAACCACGGCGCTTGGGGAGGGGAAGCCGAATAACGTGTTTCTGGGCGCGGAAGGGACTGCGTCGAGCGGCGCGCCTCCCCCCGCCGGCGCGCCGCACTCGGGGTCGAACGCGGTGGCGCGTCCCAGCGGAGGTCGGAGCATGCTCGGCGGGTTCGGGAGCATGGTCGCCGAGGGCATGGCCTTCGGCACAGGGAGCGCGCTGGCGCACCGGGCTATAGGGAGCATGTTCGGGGGCGGAGGCTACGGCGGCGGCGGTGCCGGCGCCGGCGGCGCACCTGCAGCTCCGGATGCGCCCGCGGCGACTACCGGTGGGTGGGGCGGGGACGAGATGGACGACACAGGTGGTGACGACGGCGGGGGATTCTTCGACGGCTTCGACGAGTGAGAGCTTGGTTGGCTTGTAATTTGATGGAATACTGGAACACACTCGAGAGAAACGATCTCCGTGGTAAACACCTTCTTTTCTTACACGTGTCTGTTATTCCTCTGCCGAAACTGCTTCTCATTGCTTCGAGCGCGGACGGTGGGCCTTTGGGTTTTTTGGATTGGATTGCGACACAGGACGCACGGGCTGGCCTGCTGACCCGCACGGGCGAACCTCTTGTTTCTTTCCTGTCGCGCGAAACCTCCATCGATGGCGGAGGCGAAGGCGCGCGGCGTGGCGCTTTACCAAAAAGGGAAATTCGCGGACGCGGTGGTTGCGTATGACGAGTCCCTCGCGATCGACCGTACCGTCGCCCCAACGCACGCGAACAAAGCCGCCGCGCTGCTTGGCCAGGGCCGGGCCTTTTTCAAACAGGCCCTGGAGTGTTGTTTAGAGGCGGTGGCGATTGACCCAGGGTACACGAGGGCGAAAACGCGGCTGGGGTGCCTCATCACGAAACTTGGCGAGCTGGATTTCGCGGTCGCGTTTGCGGAGACCCTGCATGGGGCGGCGAATACCAAAAACTCGCAGGGAACGGAAACGCTTCTGACGCAACTGCGATTGCTACGAAATGGACGACAAGACGGGAACAATCTTTTCAAAAGCGGGAACTTGGAACAGGCGAAGGAAAGGTTCACCGACGCGCTGGTGGCGGCGGCGCGCGTTGGATCTGATTCGCGTTCCGAAAATACCGACGACCCGACAACACTCGCCTCCGTTCCCGGCTCCGGGCTGTTGCTTTGTAACCGCGCGGCGTGTTTTGCTTCCCTGGGCGAGCACGCGTTGGCGCTAAATGACGTGGACGCGGTTTTGGAAAACGACCCGGAGTACTTAAAGGCGATTCTGAGACGAGCGCACGCGTTGATCGCGCTGGGGCGACGGAACGACGCCGAGACCGCGTTTTCGCGGGTACGTGTCGCGCGTTTCCCAAATCCAACAGCCACTACTTGCCGATTGTCCGCCCGTAATCACGTAGTTACTACATACATCACAAGTGCACTGTTTTATCTCTCAGCTGGTGCCTGTTCAGACCGATTACCCTGACTGTTGTCCATACATTGTCCAATACATCGCGATATATATGGCACTTGGTGCCACTCAAGACTGACACTTTTCGTGTAACAAGCACAGCTGCGCCAAGCGCTTCCCGGCGACCAAAACATCGCGAAATCTTTGAACGACCTCCGAGGAACGCAAACCGAAACCGCAGGCGTGGTACACGTAACTTCGACTGCTCAGTACAAACAGCTCACCAAAAACGCAAAGCTGGTCCTGGTGGACTTCACGGCGAAGTGGTGCGGGCCGTGCAAACAAATCGCGCCGCACTTCTCGAACCTCGCGCTCACGTACCCCGACGTGCACTTCCTTAAAGTGGACGTGGACGAAAACGCGGAGGTCGCGGCGTTGGAAAACGTGCGGTCGATGCCCACGTTCAAGGTGTACCGGTACGGCGCCAAAACCGAGGAGTTTAGCGGCGCCGATCAACACAAGCTCAAGGCGTTGATTCAGAAGTACCTGCCCACGGTGGGGTGAGCGGTTTAGTGACTTGTAAATAACAGTTCAGGAGTGACATTTAAACGGTCCCGAAATTGACTAAATCCAGTTTCGTTGAAACAACGTAGACTAGGACGTGTTTGTCACTCGTGTTACGTGTCGTGTGGGCGTGTAGATGGGCGTCTTTGTAATAGCGCGGAATGTGATGAGTGGCTTCGTTTATTTTTGGCGTTTCGGGAAATCCGAGAGAGAGCCAGTAGTGTGTTTGCCAGTGGCACTGAGGGCCGCTGCCGCCGCTGTCGCCCGATCGAGGAGAGCTGTCGAGTTTGGGGGAGTGGTCGAGACCTCGCAGGAACGAGAGGCACGGTGGGAGCGGCGGGGATGTCGAGCGGGGCGGGTGTGCGCGTGTGGTTCTGTCTCTTTCGTCTTTCAAAGCGCTCTCTCGAAAAGTCGTAGCTTTTCTTCTCCACGTCCGAGGGGTCGGAACCCTTTGTTTCTCGTATCGCCCGCGCGTATCCCCTACGCCGAGGACTAAGCCGGCGGTGCGTCTTCCTCCCCAGCGCAGATGCGAAGGAACCTCGCGCCACTGATCACCGGGATGCCGGCCTTGTCAGCCGCCTCCCTCTTCTTCAAGCCCGCGCCCTCGGCAAAGACCAACAGGTCGCAAGCCTTCGTCACAGTCTTCAAGTAAGTAACACCAGCCGCCGTGATCTTGGCCTCAGCGTCCTTGCGGAGCATTCCAGGCTCCATGGTGCCCGTCACCACGACGTTGCGCCCCGCGAGGGGACCGGTCGCTGACGTCGTATCTTTCGGCGCGGCCGGCGTCGTCTTGGCCTTTTTGGCGGGAGGGGCAAAGGGAGTTTCGTCCGGTCCCAGCGCGGTCTGCAGCCTCTCCGTGAGCACGGCCTTCAGCCCAGAGGTGTCCAGGTCCCTTTTCTCCAGTTCAGCGCGGAGCACCGCGACGGTCATCGTGCTGGGTTTAGTCATGGCTGAGAGGAGTGCGGTTGCGCGAAGGGTGCGTGCGGTGGAGTACTGGCACTCAGGAGAAAAAAAATCAAGTTGTCGAAAAAGCCACCGGGCGTATCTTTAGGTTCATCTCCCCACACTCGGCGAGCCAAAGCAACACGCGCGTGCTTCCCCCCGAAACGCTACCGATGGCGACGATGCTGAGTCACGCGGCGCTGGCGAGGCCCGCGTCCGCGTTCTCCGTGTCGCGTCGATCGGTTGTTTGCACGCGGAGCGTAACACCGTCGTCAACGTCCGCGCCTCAACAACAACGCGAAGTTAACATGAATGGAAACTCAGCGTCCCGGTGCACCGCTTCTCCCCGGACGTGGCCATGGACGGTGTGCGCCACTGCACACGACTCCGATTTGGATTGCACTGAGGATCGCGCGGTTGGGTTCGTGCCTGTCGTGCGAGACGCAGCGGACGGCACTTCAACCACCACCACCGCGGCGAAAGGCGACGTCCCTCTCGCCGCACAGAGCGATTACCGCAAAGTGGAGGATCCTGAGTGGCTTGAGAGGGAGCTTCTGCGGGCGGACGACGGGTACCCGACGTCACGTGGAGGGGTGATCGCGCAGTCCCTTAAAACTGGCGATTGGAAAGGCCTTTCCTACGCCGTGTCTTCCGTGAACATCGCGGCAGGGCTTTGGATAGGCGCGTACGTCGCGTTGGCGGCGGCGAGGGTGGAAACTTCAGATGGCGACGCGCTGTTCACGAACGCGAGCGACGCCGTGGCAACGGTTGGTTCGTTTTGGGTGCCCCTCCTCGTGCTAGCCGCGGTGTCATCCGCGGTGGAGGTGGTGAAGTTCATTGACACCGTGGTGGGGGTGCAGAACAGGCGGAAAATGTGACTGGGATGTATGTAGACTTTTATTTTTAGGAAGTACCTCGAGTGAGTCGAGGGAGAAGGGTCACCGGGTGGCGATGTAAAACGAGACTATCGATTAAAAACAACCTCCCTTGCACAAACCGTCTCACCCAAACGCCAACGTTGCTTGCGCGAACTTTTTCTTGGGCAGCTTGGTGTGCGGCACCCGCGGTTCGTCCAGAATCGTTAGCCGCGGTAACGGCACCGCGTGTGGGTCGTGCGTGGCTTTGCGTTTCCGCTTGGGCTTGGGTTTTGATTTCGTTTCCTTTTCCGGTTTCGTGGTGGTCGCGTTTCCGTTCTCAATGTTCTCTTCGCCAGCGTAAGCCTCTCGCTCCAGCTCCGAAGGGTCGCCTATTTCGTTCAACTCGAATGCAACTTCCGTTGTGTTAACGTCACGTCCACTTCGAGGGACGGGAGGAGCACCAACCGCCGCGTCGTCGCGCCGCCGCGGCGGAGGATGGAGCGACGCGGCGACGGTTTGGTCGCCTCCCCACTTCCCGGAAGTTGAGACGGTTCCGGGCTTGGCAGACCACGCGCGTTGGTTGGTGGCCGCAGTTTCTACACTGAACTCGTCGAAAACGACTTCAACTTCGTCGGTCAAGTCGTCGTCGTACCCGCGACCGTCATGTGGGTCAATCGCATCACCCTCGTTTTCGTCGCGGCGCGTCGGAGCGACGTACCTTTGCGCCTCCACGGACTTTGTTCCGTTGTTTTCCCATCGACCCAAATCGGTGTGTGGTTTCGTCACCCCTCTCCTCGCTTCTTCTTTCGATTTCGTAACCCTCGCGTCGTCCGCGAACCACGCCTGGTTGATCTGTGTCTCACCGAACACGTCGTCGTCGTCGTCGTACACGTCGTCCAGCTCGTGGACGTCCAGGGTGACGAACTCCGGATGCGCCGAGGGTACGTCCGGTTCTTCGGTTTCTTTTCGTGTTGCGTTCACGTTCCTCGGGTCCCTCGGTACATTTGCCGTGTCGCGCATGAAGGGAACAGGTACACCACCTCCTCCCCACCCGCCGGTAGAGTCGGCGCCGGGGCCGCGCCATTTCGGCACTTCGCGATGTGTAGTTTTCTCCTTTTTTTCTCTTTCGTTTCTAGTACCAGCGGAGCTCCACCGTTGCGGTTTCTCCTCGTGCTCCGCGGTGACCTTCCAAAACGGCGCGCGTGTTGCTTGTCCGGGCTCGCGTGTTACACTCGCACCGCATTCGCCGTGCACCGAATTTGGCCTTCCAAACCCCGACTCAACCGCGCGAAACGCCTCAGTCACCGCTTTGAACGCGCTCTCCGCAATCGCACTCTTGGCTTTGTCCGGATGCAAAGCCTTGGCGAGTTCGCGGTACCGGGCCTTGAACTTGTTTTGCCCGGCAGTGGGGGGGAGGGAAAACACCGCGTAAGGCCCAAGGGAGTGCGACGCGAGGATCTGCGTGGCGAGCGCCTCGACGTCCGCGGGGGACATGGCCATCGCGGCGACGAAGGAGATGAATCCTCGAGTAATAACTTGTCACCAAAAGTCAAAACCACGACAGCCAAAGCCGCGCGCACCACGACCACGGACCTCCTTACGGCGCGTCGGTGCCGGACCGGTTCCGAGAAACCCCAAAACCGGCCTACGCCGACAACGCGACCGCGCCCACCGAGTTCGATACGCGATACGACCACACGCGCGTCTATTTGTGCGCGGAACTGAGTCGCGTCCGAGAAGATGGGGAACGAGATGGATTTTCAAAAAACAGTGGCTGGCTGCTTTTTTTAGTTGACATCTCATGCAGATTGATTCGGTTACCAGTACGGTACCCTCCTTCCTCTGTAATTAAAAACCCCTCTCACTTCGGCCCGTCCCCCTCTCCCAGCTCCGTGCGCGTCAGCACTCCTTTCCCCTTGACCTCGTCGAAGGTTTCCAGGGCGTTGAGAAACGCCTGGTCCATGTTGAAGTACTTGTAGCTCGCCAATCGTCCGACGAAACACACACCCGGCTCGTCGGACGCGAGTTTCTGGTATTTCTCGAACAACTCCCTGTTCGCCGGGTTCGGCACCGGGTAGTACGGTTCGCCGTGGTCGCATGAGTATTCTTTGAAAATAACCGTCCCTTTCGATGCTTTCGCCTCCGCGGGCTGGTTCGGCTTGTGCTTGTACTCCACGATACGCGTGTACTCAACCTCGGGGCCCGGGTAGTTCAGTTGCAAACAGGGCTGGTAAAACCCGGGGTGGTCACTCTTTGTGGTGTCCGTTTCGGGCTCGTGGTATTCTTCGAAAAATCTAAGCGACCGGTACTCCAGTTTTGGCAGGCCTTGTGAGGCGTAGTACGCATCGATAGGGCCGGTAAATACAGTCAAGCCGCACTTGGGTAAGTTACCCCTTTCTTTAAAAAAATCCACGTTCAATCGAACCGTGATGTTCGGGTCGCTCATGATCATGTTTTCGAAAATTTTGGTGTACCCGTGCTTCGGAAGCGCCTATCGGTGGGGAACGGGATTGATGGGCGTAAAGGTAACACGGGGCAAACAGTCACGGTAAAGTGCGGAGAGGTGGTTAGACGTGGTTTCGTGGTACACGGGGTCGTCGGTTCGAAGCTGAGGTACCGTAACGGTAAGGACGAGCGGGGAGACTGTTTACTCCACGCGGCGCGAAGAAACAGTCGAGTCAAATCCTTCAAAAAAAAACAATACGTACCTGGTGCGGGTCGGAGAAGTACCGGTCGTCCGTGTTCGTCCTGACCGGGATCCGCGCCAGCACGCTCGCGTCCAACTCCTCGGGCCACTTGTCCCACTGTTTTTTCGTGTAGTGCTTGAAAATCGCGTCATACACTGTTTTTGTAACCGAAAAGGGTCAGTCGCGAGTCGCGAGTGCGGGTTCGTAACAGACACCATAGCCGGACCGTGTCAAAGTACTGTGTCAATTTACCACGGTACTGGTAAACGTTACCCGTGGTAAGTACGTTACTAGTGTTCCCGTACTTCCTTTGATTGAAACGGCTGTGTCAAAGAGGGCCAGTAATTAGTCTTTGGATCTGGGAAAGGCGGTAATACGTACGTTCTTTTCCCGCCCGCGTGAGCGCCGATTCCTCGCCGTTTGCGGGATTTTCGTTGACGCTCCTGCGCTCGTTTAACCAAGCCTCCATTTCCGTTTCCGTGTGCACGTTCGCGTGGAACAAAGTGTTGACGGTTTCCTGTGACGGCGGAATCGGGACGATTTTGTACCCCTCGCCCACGTCCACTTTCCCCTTCACGCGGTGTTCATACGCCATCCATTCCGAAAACTCGTTCACGTACTTCCACACGCGGTCGAACTTGGTGTGGAACAGATGGACGCCGTATTGGGATACGCGGAAGCCGTGTTTGTTGATGAAATCGTAACAGTTACCGCCGATGTGGTCTCTCTTGTCGATGATCAACGAGCGCAAACCCAGTTCTTTTGAACCTCGTTCCGCGAACACGCACCCGGAGATACCCGCGCCAACGATGATCATGTCGTAGTGATCCTCCAGATTGGTGAGCCCGGAAAACCAACTCGGATCGTGGTCGTTCCCTCGGCGCACGCTCATGTCCATGCCCGCCCACTCGTCGGTGCCGAGAGTGGTCATGAGAAACGTGTGGGAGAGTCGGGGCTGGGCAACACAGCAAATCGGTCCTCCACAACGTCGGTCCTGCAGACGTATGTCCTCCGGTACCGGCGCGACGATTGTGACGTGACGCACGTCGGACGCCCGCGGCCTTGAAGTTGTTTCAGCGATCGCCGAGCCGTTTCGGGTCTCCGCGGAACCAACAAGCCTCGTCGTTGCTTTTTGTGTTGGCACTCGTACTGGCGCGGCACGTCGTCGTCTCGGAAACGACACCCCTCGCGTCACGCACGCGCGGGATACTCATTTCCTTGACGATTTCGGCCGCCTGCACTGCGACACGGCTCGACCGGCGCGTACGTGGAGCGCGTGGAACACACTCGCGAAGTGTGGACCGTGGGTGGTGTGGATTTCAGATTTGCCATTCGGAAGCGACGACACACCAACACAATCTAATCTAATCTGCGGTGCTTTCTCCACGTCGTATCTCGGCGTGCCTCGGACCCCCGCGCCGAGTCCCTTACGGACGGACGGTAATTAGCTGTGTTTTACATCAGAATCATGTTAGTGCTCGTCGCGAGCACCGGGCAGGAGGTTGAGGTGGAGTGCGACTGCGACACGACGTTGGGTGCACTGCAAACCGAGCTGGAAGAAAAAACGGAGGTTCCCACAAACGACCAGCTTTTGGTTTTTGCGGGCGCGAGGTTGGCGGGAAAAGAAACGGCGCTCTCTAAGTACGGGCTGCCAATGGACGCGAACGGAACGGTGGACATTGTTGAGCAAACACAAACACAATCGAGGTTCGTCGTGCTGTACCGCAAAAGCGAGCTTCGTCCTGTGAAGGGTGACGACGGCGCAATCGGTAGCGCGGAGCCGGAGTGCGCGGGTGTCGCGGCGGAGCGCGAAAGCGCGGGCGACGGGGAAAATGAAACCTTCCCGGAGTACGCAGCGCCACGAAATACGTACGAACCTTTGCCCGACGACCCGCAGTCCTCGGTGACGAACGAAAATCTGCTTCCCTGGTTCCACCGCGCGTTTTCGGCGCAGGTTCGGTACGCGTCTCGACGTTTGCGGTACGCGGAAACGCAACTCGCGAAGTGCGGGTTACTTGTTCGCGAAACGCGGGTCTCGGAAATCGCACTTCGCGTCGCGGTCGGTACGTTGGGTGAGCCTTTTTCTTGTTTCATGAAGAAACAAAGAAACTTCACGAAAGAACAAGAAAAACGAATCGAGAAACACGAATCCGCGTTGGCGGGGTTTGACGGGGACATGGAGACGCTTCGATTGACGCGACTTAACGACCCGGCGCCGACGGCTGGTACGACGCCGAGTGGAAACCAGTCTGGTGAACCGTCGACTCGGAACTCAGAACTCGGAACGCAACAACCTGTGAGAACAACTTTGATGGACTGCGTTCCCTATGGCCGGATCGTGGATTGGTGCGGCGCGTGTCGTTTGTCGCACGGCTTGTTCAAAACGAAACTCGAGGACTTGGCAACGGAAATCACAGAACTCACACGGACCGCCGAGGACGCGATGTCCGTACGTGTTGCGCCTTTCCCAAATCCTGACACACTGTTTGCCCATACACGACTGACACTTTTCTTTACAATCACAGAACGCGGACGTTTCGACGGTTACGTCCTTGGACCTCGAAACGCAGGCCGCGCAACAAACGTTCGAGCAACAGACGCACGTGTTGCCCACGATAAACAAAAACTTGTTAGCCCTCAAGTCGCTGATCGAGTACTCAAACGCCACGAACGCCAGTACGAGTAACACCAGTACGAGTACGAGTACTCCCTCCGCTGACCAAACACCAACACCAGAAAAAGAAACCTACTCAGTGACTTTGGGTCATGTACAAAAGCTCAACACGCAACAATTGTTGCACGTGTCCACACTGTTGCCGGGGCTGGACAACACGTGTGACACCATCGCGACGCTCCACGAAAGGGTCGTGGTCGCAAAGCTTTTGTATGGGCAAACAGTCAGGATGCGTTTGCGGAACGTCTCGGCGGCGCAGGGTTCGGTCAAGAAAGTCAGGGACAAGCTTTTTTTGCTCGTGGACGTGGCGAAAAAACAAGACGCCGAATTTCTGGAGCTCAGCATCACCAAAAAAGTCCCCGTGGCGTACACAGCGATGGTCGAGGAGGCGGGGCGCAGGGCGCTTTTTGATGATTCGGCGAAGAAGCGCGCTGTGGAAATCGCAAAGGGTTTTCAAAAAGAAAAAGACGACGAGACGAAACGGCGGACGGCTTTTTTTGCCACTCACGAACGGTTCCTTCCCAAAGACGTCGCCCTCGGGCTTGGTTTGCGGAACCCGCTCGTGAGTTACGAGATTTCGCGAGTTGTACCGGGTGACGGGAGCGTGGAAAACGAAACAAACGACGACACCGCGAGCGACGAAACGTAACGACCAACTACTGTACCTCGCGAGTTAACGGAAAGACTTTTAACAACACCGACTCCGCGACTCGTCTCGCCACTCACTTCGGTTCCCCCCCCGCGTCGCGTCCCGGCGCCAACTCTATCCTCCACTTCACCCGCAGTTCCCCTAGGTCCGTCGCCATTTCGCTTTCGTAATCCAAACACACCAAGTCTGTGGCCCGGTTTCCCGCCACCCGCGCCCACGGGTACAGCACTGATTGTAAAAAATTAAATGTCAGTCGTGTATGGGCAATCAGTCTGATGAATGTGGTAAATGGGAAAACTTACCGTGGAAGAGATACGCGCGTTCCTTCGGCGGCAGCCGCGCCGGCGCTACGAGCGCGGCGAGCGCGCTTGACGGCGCGCCGGTTTGAAAAAACTCAAGAGCCTTACGATGCATAAAAGAAAGTGTCAGTCTTGTACGGGAACACAGTCTTTGGATTTGGGAAAAGATGAGCCCAACGACGTACCTTAAGCGCGAGTTCGCCTTGCACGGTGGTGGGCACGTCGAACAGGACGTGCCAAATGTCATGCACCTCCCGCGCTCGCGTCGCGACGTACGCGAGCTCTGGCCGATACACAAAAGAAAGTGTCAGTGTTGTGTATCGCGATGTATGGACAACAGTCACCAACAGCGTTAGAGGTAAAACAGGGAGGCTCCTGATTTGGGAAACGCGGGGACGTACCTTCGTCGTCCACGAACCGCACGGCCGGGCGGTCGTTTGGGTCGAACTTTCTCGTGCCCATGAATGTACTCCATGTTTTGCCCAGGGTTCCGGGGGCGCATTCGTGCGCTCGTTCCAGGGTGGTGTCCGTGATTCGCGGGCGTCTTCGCAAAAGCTCGGACCCGACGCTGTCTTTCCGCATGCGGTCTCGCATGTTTTGTAACGCCCAAACCCCCGAGAGCTCGTTCGCGGTGCCGACCAAATCCGCTCTTTCGGGGAACGCGATCGCGCCTATCCCGGAAGTCACCGCGAGCAGTGCTTTTTGCAGACTGGTCAAGCGTACGTGGCCGGGGTAAAGGGAACCGCGGGGTGATGACGACGTCCACGCGTTGTGTGCAGTCCATGCCGTGTTCGTGTCGTCGGCAATTGTCTGACCTCCGGTCTCGCGAGGCTCGTCATCACCCGTCGTGGTGGACTTAAATCTGTGAGATGCGAAACACCGGGCACGCAAACGCCACTCTTCTCTTGGCTTTGGCACCAAACAGAGGCTCGCGAGACGCGCGCGAAGCAGACGCGTGATGAGTGCAGAGGAGGCACACGTCGAAAGCATCGTGCCGATACCTCGGAGCAGCGCGCACGCGTCTGACGTGCTGACGTGGGCTGGTGGGCAATTGGTTTTTTCGGGACTCACCTTCCTCAAAAACAGAAAAAGAATAAAACGCGTGCGAATGGTCCCGGCACGCGTCACACAAAACCGCGCCATGGCGTGCGTCCTCCTCGCCGCCGCGCCTCAAGCGCCGTTCGCGGTCCGCGGGTCCCTTCGTCAAGCCTGCCAAAAAGCTCGCGTCCCCGGCGCGTCGCCTTTACGTCGCGGCGGGACACTTCGTCGCGTTCCCGCCGCCAACGCCAAAGCCGCCGAATCCGACGATGACTTCGACCTCCTGACCGAGGAGGATTTGGAGTTCGTGGGGGGCGAGTTCGTGGTGGAGGCGTTTGACGACCCGGTTTCCCTGGCGAACGCGCTGTGCCTTGAAACAATCGAGAACGCCAAGGCGTGCATCGAGGAACGCGGGGCGTTTACGTTCGCGGTGCCTGGAGGTTCGGTAGGGAAGTCGCTTGCGGGGTTGGCTGATGCGAAAGGCGTGGATTGGACCAAGGTGCACGTGTTTTTCGTCAACGAGCGCGTGCCCGGAACTAAGTGTTATGACCTCGCGATGGACACGTGGGCCACGGGGTGCGGTATTCCTGCTGATAACGTCCACAAAGTGAAAGGGGACACGACGAAGAAGGCAGCGGAGGAGTACACGGTGCAGATGCGGAACTTGGATAAAAATCAGCTCCCGGTAGACGACGCAAACGGGCTGCCTGTTTTCGATTTGATCCTACTGGGCATGGGCGCGGATGGCCACGTGGGGAGCATTTACCCTGATTCCAAAGCCCTGGACGACGAGTCCGGCGCGCCCGTGCTCGCCGTGGACTCGGCCGCGAAAAAGTCAATCACGTTCTCCCTGGCGCTCATCAACACCGCCGACCGCGTGGTGGTCGCGGCGAGCGGCGAGGGCAAAGCGGAAACCGTCAGGCTCGCCTTGGAGGACGAGGACTGCAAACTCCCCGGCGCGCTTTGCGACGCGTTTTCTCAAATCTGGTTCCTGGACAAGCAAGCGGCGTCCAAGCTGCAGGCGTACGAGGAAACGGGGGAGGACGAGGAGTGAACATTTAGGACGTCGAGTACGGCGAAAAAGTAGTGTGCTGAAACGTAAATTGTGCGCAGTTGTTCGAGTTTTGGAAAATGTTCGTATCATTACAAGAAAGAGTCGTCGCGTTTGTGTCGTCGCGTTTCTTTCGCGAAGAATTTGGGGGAGCGGCAAAACGTGTTAATCGAGTATTCAGCGACATCAGGCCCATCCGGTGTGGGTTTCCCGAAAGTCGCGTCACGGATTCGGACGCGGCGAAGTACGTACTTGCGCAGTGCGCTTTCGCCGCGTTCGATCGATTTCGTTTGCGCTACGCAATGGAATAGGGGCGCGTCGCGTGTCGAGTGCAAACGCCCCTCCTTGGCGCTCGAGTGTGTTTAAGGTTAAACACACTCGAGCTTAGGCTCAGCCGCCTGATGTCCCACTGCAACCGGCGCCCGCCGCGGTTTGCATCACGCCGTCACCCTTTGGCGTGGCCACCGATCCTTTCGTGACCGGACCCCTAGCCGCGCGCTCTTGTCTGTCCGCGTCCATTTCCGCGAGCAACCTTTTTTTGTTCGGGTCCATGCTCGTAACGTTCCGTTGTTTGATACGTTTTTTGAACTCCTCGTCTTCCAGCTTCCGCAAAGCACTCCGCGCGGCGTCGATCTCGCGGACCTCGCGCATCGTGACGGATTTGGAAGCCGGGAGCACCAGGTTCTCGCCGTCATCGCTTTCGACCCACCCCATCTCCACCATCGACTCCTTCGCCCCGGGGACGTTCGTTATGACGAGGGCGATCTTTTCGTTGGTCAGGCGGACCTGGGGTGGCGAGAAGTGTTTGGTGGAGGGGGGTGCGGGTCAGGAAAGTGTGTCGGGTGTAGACGCGCGGCGTCGGCTCCATCGGTGGAGAGGCAAAAGAAACGTAGCCGTTCTTGGTGTTCGGACACGTGTTCAGATCTACGTCACGGATCTGAGCGTCCCTCGAGTGTTCGAACCCCGGGACCACCGTTAGGGTGTCGCGGTGTCGCGCGCGCGGTGAGGTCACGACAACAGAAACCCACCTTTCGGAACTTCTCCTCCCCTGGCGCCTGCGCGCTGTTCCGCGTAAGCTTCTCCAGGGTCTCCAAGGACTTGTCGCTCTTGATTTGCTTCAAAAGCTGCTGCAGCACCGTCAGCTCCACGACTTTATGCCCGGGGGCGTAGCCGGCGTATCCCATGGTGTTTGTTTTGGGGGGGACGAACGGGAGAGACAGGCGGAGAGTCGGCGGGGGAACCCGGACACCCGCGCGGGGGGTTGTGACCTGGACGGTGGACGGCTGGAAACGCGAAAGGGCAGGCCGCGGCGTGTCGCCTCGGTTTCCGACGACGATTTTCTTTCCTCGAAATATCGATTTTTCTCGACCCGGCCGAATTCAGCAAACAAGGTCGTCTCTCCCCGACCTTCAGTTCTCGACGCACCCGCCGCCCGACGGGTTCGGCGACGGAGGCGTAGGTGTCCGCGCTCCCGCGTCGAACCGGGTGCGCGGACGGACCGTGTCTGGCGTTACAACTGGCGTCGCAATGTCCGACCCGGAGTCGAAAGCGCAGCGAGTGCGTACGCTTCTGGCGGGGTATTACGGCCATGCGCAATCTTCGGCGTCGCCATCGTCGTTGCAACAACGCGTGCCGAGTGTCCCCCCGATCGACGCCCCCGATTTCGACCCCGAAACGTGGGTGTGTGATACCTTACGGGACACTTCCCTGGGTCAGCTCTCGGTGAAGTGCCAACAAATGAAACGCGAAGCGGTTGCTTTGAATGGCGAATCGCAGATGCTTGTGTACGAAAACTACTCCAAATTCATCGCCGCGACGGACACCGTGCGGGACGTCGCAAAAAACGTGGTGGAGATGGAAGGCAAGATGGCGCAGCTGAAGCAGCAGATGCTTTTAACTACTGAAAAAGCCCAGGCGGTTGATAAGAATTTAGGCATCCGCAGAGAACAGGTTGAGCAACTCAGCGGCGTGCGGAGTTTAATCAGCAAACTGCAAGGTAAGTATTGCGCGTTTCCCACTATGTGTCCTCTGTTTGCCGATTGTCCAGAGTAATTACTCATACACAATACGGCAAGACTGACACTTTTCTTTTACAATCGCAAGCCGCGTTTGAGGTTCCGCGGAAAATGGAAACCGCGCTGGACGTAGGCGCCGTGACGCTCGCGGTGAGTTATTACTCCGCAATCGCGCCGTTGCTTGCGAAGTACGGAGGAGATATTGAATTGGGTACTACGCACATCTCAACAAAAACTACTACCCACGTACCAACACGTACAAATACCCACGTGTCGCCTTTCGTGGATGTTAAAAAGGCGGCGGACACACAGAAGGGAGTGGCGGTTGAAATGTTGATTGGAAAAATGGCGGCGGCGGCGACGCGCGGTCGCGCGGCGCGGGAGACGAGACGAAACAACAGAGATGACGCTTCCGAAACAAGCAAAAAGGAAACCGATAACCCTGAAGACCCGACACAAACAGCAACGTCAAAATCAAGCCATCTCACCTCCGCTGAGTGCGTTTGTCTTCTCGAGAAGCTCGGCGTGGCGAGGGAGGCGTCGCGGGTATTGTTTGCGAAATCGCACTTGACGTGTATGGAGGGTAAGTATTTCCCATTTACCACATTCCGCCGACTGATTGCCCATACACGACTGACATTTATTTTATTTCAATCAGGTGCTTTGGCGATGGCGGCACGGCACGACACGAGCGGTTCTGTGTACCCACCACCTTCCGCTGATCCCCGGGGTTTCGTGGAGAAACTGGACCGGGAGTTTCTGGAAGCGTTCCACCAGTTCGCGGACGAGTTCAACGCGCTGTTCCCTGACGGCGACTCAAAAAACTACCTGACTGTTGTTTCGAAAAAACTCTTCTCCCTGTACTTTGCGATTCTGAAAAAGGCCTTGGACGTCTCCACAGTGGTGCCCCCCGATTCACACGAAACGTCCGTGGACACCAAAGGAAACCCGGAACCCACTGGGCCGAAATTAGTGGACGCCAAAGGGTTGATGGCGGCGCTCGCCGTGATGGCGGCTGATTTGTCGGGCGCGCACCGGCTGGTGCCGAGAGTCGGTAAGGGCCTTTCCCAATCACCACGTTCCGCCTCTGCGATTGCTCATAACAGACGTTAACCACTTTCTTTTATCGTGTCAGGTCTAGGCGACCGCGCCTCGGAGGTTGTGGAACGCGCGGTGCGAGGCAGGGTGACCGCGGCGTTTTTGGATTTGGAAGCGTCGCTGGTCGACGCGATCCGCGAGGCTGAGGAAATCGCGAGCGGCGGCGGAAACGACTTGCGCAGCGCCGGCGAACGCGTTTGCCTTGTGTTCGCGGGGGGAATAGCGCAATCTCTTACCGATTGTCAGAACCTCCTTGAAGAACGGCCGGTGATGGTGCAAAGCTGGCGTCTGGAGTTCGAAGGGCTGGTGAAAGCGAGGAGCAAGGAAATCGTGGAAAATGTTTTGCAAAGACTGGTGGCGGGGACGTGTGTTTGCGGAGAAACGGAGACTGTTTGCGCATACGACGACGAACGGTCGCCTCTCGCCGACGCGTCGAGGGACGCCGCGACGCGGTTTGCGAACGGTTTTCGCGATACCGAAAACATTTCCCTCGCCGCAGTTACAATCGCTAACTTCGTCGCATCGGAAGGGATCGATTGTATTACGAATTTGCTGCAGAAGTGTTTCCCACGACGAAGCGGCGGCGACGGCAATGACGAGTGGGAAAACGATTTACGGGCCAAGGCGAGTAGCGCATCCGTTCGCGTCGCCTCGGAATTCACGAAAACCGCGTCGGGTCGTATCACATCGCTGATCAGGCGAACCACGGTCACCACAAACTGGCGGGAAGCCAGGGAACCGCGCGTGGTGCGGCCGGTGATGGACGCCGTTGCGGTACGTATTGCGCGTTTCACCAAATCCACCCGACTGGACTGTTTGCCGATTTTCCAGAGTACACTGTTTGCCCATACATCGCCCAACACGGGACTGACACTTTCTTTCACTCATCACAAGGATGAAATCGACGGCATAAACGCCGCGTGCGCCGCGGCGGGGCTCCTCGACGACGTTTCGCAAAGCGCGTCGGCGGATGATCCGGGTATGCGCAAACAGTCAGCAACGACTGTTCATGACACTTCCCCATTCACGCCCGCGGAATGCACCAGAGACGTACTCACTGCGACTGTCGTGGCGGCGGTTTTGAAATCGTGGCAGGAAATAATTGCGGGTTTAACCCTGAGCAAAGGCGGGTACCACCAGATGGAGTTGGACTTTGCGTTTCTGGAGGCGCACCTGGTGACCGAAAAAAAGGTTGGCGCTTCGGGAACCGGCGCTTTGGCGAAAGCCATCCGTCTGTTACTCGAGGAATGTCGTGACACCGCCGCGTCACGGAGCGTGGATGGCACCCCGCTGGATCCCGCGATCGTGACAAGGATTCTTAGCGCGAAGGGGAGCAGGGGAGGGTCGAGTTTGTGACTACGTCGTTAAGTACTTCCAAGTTCCCGGGGGACAAAACTTGAAAAGAAAGAAAAGCAGTTGACAGTCCTGGCAGGCACACGGATAGTGTTCCTGGAGATGACCAGTTAAATCGTCATTTCCTGGAAATCAACCCCCTCTTTTACCCATGTTCTTTTACTACCCTCTCCGACGTGAAACGATGAGGATCCTAGACGCGATGCGTAAATGAATCACACTCAACAGACATCGCGAGAAGACTCCCTTTCGAAGGTTCCGTTCTAGTACGATTTTGAGATGATGCCCTAGCGGCGCGGCGTTGCGCTTCGTTCTGCGCGACATGGCGTTTTTTCGTCTCCACTGAAATTTTGTGGTCGCTGGAGTGCCCAAACGAGTGTTTTGGCGATTTCGTTGAGCCTTTTCAGCCTTTTCGCTTTCGGTTTCGAGGGGTGGGTGCCGTTCGACGACATGCAAGCGGCTTTCCGCATGGCCAGCAGCGCCCAAAAACACAGGGATGGACGCTACACTCATATGCTAGGATCCCAAGCGTCCGCGGCGCAAACGGATGCGGCTGCGCTCCGGAGAGGCGACGAATGAAAAATTGAGGGTAGCAAAAACATGGGTAAATAAGGGGTTTGATTTCCAGGAAATGACGATTTAACTGGTCATCTCCAGGAACACTATTCGTGTGCCTGCCCCGAGGACTGGTTGATGTTTCACAAGAAATTTTGCCAAAAGTTGCAAAAAGGAACTGAGAAGCACATTCCCCCTTCCTTCTCACTCCCGCCCGAGCCCCCAACGTACGCGTAACGGGTGGTGGGCGCGCCGGGGATGAGCGCGTCCGGTTCGGGGGGAAGCAACTTTCTTTCCGGTGCGTCTGGTTTTCGTGTCACGCGCGGTGGGGGGGCGTTCGAAAACGATCGCAGCGTTCCTTCTTTCTCTTCGCAATCCGCGGCCGCGACGTCAAACACGGCGACGCCCCGGCGCTTGACCGCGCCGCGGCCGCGACCGCGGACCCTCCCGGACATCGACATTTACGGACAGTAACGCTACGACGTGTTTCGAACGTACGACACCACGCCCGGGCGCTAACCCGGAACCCCCCGTTCTCAAATCCCCCCACCCCTGCTCCCCAAACAGACTGGAAGACCTTCTCCACACAGGCGGCTTCTGATTTGCCGTCCTCCATGGACGGCCTCGCGAGTTTCGCCAAGTCCGCGGGGTCGAGCATCTCCGATTCCTTCCGAAGCGCGACTCACGATCTGGACCTTTCCGGTATGCGGGTTAACCTCGGTTCCATGGCCAGCAGTACTTCGAGCGAGCTGATGAATTTCGGCAAGGAACTTTCGAGAGACGCGGGGGACGCGGGCGCGTACGTCGCGAGCGCGTCGGGGCAGGCTGGGGCGTACGCGGCGTCCAGCGCGCGGGAAATTGGCGGAGCAGTGAAAAGCCTGTCCCCGGACCGCGTGCTGACGTTTTTCGCCCTATGCGCGGCGTCGTCCGTGATGTATAGGTAAGTATTTACCATTTACCAAATCCCAACACTGTTTGCCCATACGAGACTGACACTTTCTTTTATTTATCTCAGCCTGGCGTTCTTTGTCGGCCTGCCCGTGATGGCGCTGGCGCCCGCCAAGTTCGCGATTTGTTTTTCGGTGGGCAGCGCGACGTCGGTGTGCGCGGTGGGGGCACTTAGGGGCGCGCAGGCGCAGCTGACACACATGCTAGCGAGTGAGCGAATCGTGCTTTCGCTTTCATACTTCGGGTCGCTGGTTGCGACGCTGTACGCCGCGCTCGTGTTGCACAGCTACGTGCTGACCATCGTTTCCTCATGCGCTCAAGCCGCGGCGTTGGTGTACTACCAAGTATCGCACTTCCCGTACGGCGCGCAAGGAGTGCGAACGGTGCTGGTGATGGGCGCGCACATCGCGAAGCCGCTGGTGTTCGCATGCGGGCGGGCGGTCGGGTTGGTGAAACCGAAAAGTTACTTGCCGCTGTGACGCGACGATCGGTGGGGTTGGAATAGGGTAAATAAGAGTACACGTATGTTCTTACCCTGTGTAGCATGCAACTTTCTAGACTAGACTGTCTATTTTATCTTACCAGTAGCTGTAGTGACGATCGGCAGTGCTACAACGCATACTCTGTCTGTCTATTTTATCTCACCACCGTCCCTCCGTTGTCGTTTCACGGGAAGCGCGTCTTCCTTTACCGGTGCTTTTACTTTCACCTCCGGCTTTGGAGTTTTCTTCGGAGCCTTCTTCGCCGGCGCCGTTTCCTCAACCTCGCCAACCTTACTCTTCTTCGCCGTCGGTTTCTTTTCCTTTGGCACCAACACCTCGTCGCCGTGTTGTAACGCACTGACTATGGCCACTGGACCGGCGTCGAACGCCTTGCCTACGTCGGTTCCCTCGCCCCAGCGCACTTTGTGCCCGAGCACGAACACGCCTTTCTCCTGCGCGGTTTTTAAATAAAACGCAAAGGAAGGACACGCCGCGCCGTTCGCCGCTACGCCAAACACGTCGTGTCGTCCCGCCATCAACACCACGGCGGCGCGGGTGTTCGTCTTTTGGCCGTTTTGTTTAGTCACTCCTTCTTGTTTAGTCACTCCTTCTTGTTTAGTCACTCCTTCCGCCAACACCGTGAGTTCCTTCAAGTGGTCAATCGCCCGCGCGCTCACCACCGGTTCGCCGTCCGGACCTTTCTGCCCGCGCTTGCCCCACGGGAAAACGCCGCACCGCGCGTACTTTCTGTTTTCGTGACCCAGCGGGTCGTCGCCTGGACCCGTTTTGAAACCCACTCCAACCCCAGCCGTGCCTCCCCTGGCGTACACCGGAAAGCCAGGCTGTTTCTCCGCTGCCACAACAACCGTGGCCGGGTCGTAGTCCGTATCCACGACCTGTTTGCACTCCACGATCGTGACCGACCCGTCGGGGTGCGCCACGGAAAAGTCGGGGCGGTACGATCCGCTGACGGATTCGCTCGCGTTTCGTTTGCGCGTGACTTGCGACGAGATTGGCGACGCCGGTGGTGCGTGTGGGTTACCTTTAGTGTTGCACCCCTTGATTGGAGTTAACCCTACCGGCGCGTGTAACCGGTCGTCAAACGCACCGCGGAGTATCAACGCCTGCGTGAGTTGCTCGCCCAAGCGCGGGTGCGCGCTGACCCAAACGCCGCCGCGTTCTGTCGCGCTCGCGTTTTCAACCTCCTCGCACCGCAAAAGCTGGCACACCAGCTCGCACTTTGGTGTGCCGAACTTCCCGATCGTGTTCGCTGTTACCCCGGGTTGCCGGCGGCAAAGCAGTTTCACTCCGGGACGGCACTTACCGCCGGCGTCGAGATTTGGCAGGTGCGTGACGCAGACCGTTCCCGCGTTCGGCCCGGAAGTTAACCGCACGTCGCCGACGTAGGGCGATTTGTTACGACTGGAAGGGCGACACACAAGCACGCCTTCTTCAAGAGGGCCTAAATCAAGTAAAGGCGAAGCGGCATGGTCGGTGGGTGCCGTGACGTTTGGCAAAGGTGACCCTCGTGGCACCGCGGTCACCGCATTTCGTTTCCGAGACAAATTATTCGGAACCGGCGTTGCCACCGAGGTTTGCACTCGCCTCGGCATTCCAAAACCACCGCCTCCGCCGCGCGGAACGCGACTCGCCGCGAACGCGACAACCCGCCCCCACGCGGCGGCGGAAGCGATCGTGTAACCACCGCCACGGACGTGTCACCGACGCCCCAGGAAATGGAGGAATGATGATGTACTTGTAATTGACGTCACGTTTCGTGGTTTCGAGAAAAAAAGAAAAAGTTCACACAACTGCAGTCAGATTAAATTTTCAATCGCGACTACCCGAACATCTTCCCCAGCTCCGCGCACACGGTCATTTCGTCTTTGTGCGTTTCCTTCTCGTCCCCGTCGAAGGTTAGGTACCACCTTCCCAGGGTGTTGATCGCGCCTACGCACTTTTCCGATCGCAAATCGTCAAGCGCTTTCGGGGTTTTTTCGAAATCCACACACTGGGCGACGCACAGCAGAAAACGCACCCCCGCTTCCCTAAGTTGCGAGGACAAAATCGCGCCGGTCGGCATCATCTTTTTCTCCTCAACTCGCGTCGCGTCACTCCAGTCACCCGCGAGCTTGCCGAAACTGGGAATCCCTTGTTCAATGCATGTAGACACCGACAACAACAAATCAGCATCCACCACACAACACATAACCTCGTCGCTCATCACGCACAGGTGCCGCGCTAAGTGCATCGTTTTGGTTTTTGTTTTCTTTGCCATTTGGAGCAACGCGGTTTCGCTTTCGCTTCGTACCGTGTCGGCGCCAACACTACTCACGCTGTCGTTTTCGATCACGTCCCGCAACGCCCTCATACCCCCCTCACTGATGAACGTAGACACGGCCAAAGGGCAGCCCCTTGTCAGGGATGACAACGCGAGCAGGGCTTTTACCCGGCAAAGCTCCGTGGCGACCGCGGCGTCGTTCGCTTCGTGCTCTTCCTCAACCTTTCCTTCTCGTTCCAACGGCGGCGCGTTTCCCCCCACCCCCAACACCAGTTGAAGCAGCGGAGCAACACACGCACACTCCAGCGCCGCGAGCTGCGCTTTTTCGTGGTTCTGAACCGTGGTGGATATGACCTCCGCCGCGGCGGCTCTTAATTGCGCGTGCGGCGATGAGAGCGTTTTGACGATGGGCACCAAACCGCCGATGGTGTGTAAATCGCCGCCGTTATCAATGGAACACACCCGGTCGTTCAACTCGTGAATTAGCTCGACACGCGCGTCGATGTCCTCTTGCGTGGGCAGCACGCAGTCCGGGGTCACGGACAACGCGGACGTAATGTCCTTCATGCGCTTGATCTCGTCCACCATCCCGTTTTGCATGGCTTGGATCAGAAACTTCCGGTCCTCTTCGCTGAGTTGCCTCAACGGCGGTCGGCCAGCTTCGTTGGGGTTAGGGTCGTTCTCGGACTGTCCAACACCAGCCACGTTGCCGTTGTCGCTCTGCGCCAGGCTCCATTTCAAAAGAGACCCCCAGTTCCGGTCTTTCGGGGGGGACGCCATGAGGGAAGGTTGTTTGGTCCGATCGGATGATGGGATGGAGTGGTCGGACGAGTTTCGAAACGAAGAATTTGGCCCCTCGGGGTTCCGTTCGTCGCGAGACTGGGGTCGGTGTCGTCCGTGCCAGAAAACGAGCGCACGACGTGCCAGGCGGCGTATAATACACCGAAAAAGGCGAGACAACACCCGAGTGTGTGTGCCGCGAGCGCGCGGGGCAGTGCGTGTGCCACCGACCGGAAGGATCGAGAAAGGTCTTTTCGTTTCCGAAAATTAAGTGACACGTGGCCAAGGTTTCACGGGACACAACGTGCGAGCACCCCACCGCACCCGCACGATGTCTTTCGCCATCTCCCCCACCGCTTTCGTCGTTGTCGGCGCGCGCGCCGCACCGCGGGGCGGTGCTAAAGCGCGCACCTCGTCCACGCGTGTGACGGCCCGTGTGTCGGGCGCGCGCGTGCGCGTCTCCCCTGATCTGCGTGGCAGAAACGCCACCGCGCTGCGCGCGTCGGAGGACGACCCGCATCCCAAAGAACCCGCCGCCCCCGAGCAGCTTTCCTTTCCCGAACTAAGCGACGACGAAGAAGTTAGAGGGTCGCAAATCACGGCTATCGTCACAGGTACGTGCGGACAATCCCGGTCACATCAATCCCGTCCCGGTCGTCATTCCCCAGCCACGTGGCGTCCTTGGGTCCTTGGGCGACGATAGATTGGTTTCACTCGCGATGAACTGACCTGCCCGCGGCCCGTTTCATTTATTCCCACCCATAAGGTGTCGTGAGCGTGGTCCTGGCGGTCGGGTACCTGGCCTTGGTGCAGGTGATGGACAGCAGGGAGATGTTACCGCCGCCGCCGGAGGCGATGGGGAACGGCGAGTGCCCGCTGGGCGAGCGGCGGTGTTAGGGGGGTGATTGCGAAAAGAGGAAGGAGTTAAATAAATGCGAAACCATGAACAGTCGGGCAATAACAAGTCTAAATAACAGCTACTACCTTAGGGCCCACTACCTTATAGGCCCATCTCTTCTTTCCAAACTCGGCGCGTCTTCCCCCAAACCCCGTCGCGCCATTCGCGCTTCCAAGCGCGCGCGCCGTTCCATTTGCCGCGCCGCCGCGACGGCGTACCCATCCTTCGCAAACGCGGTTCGATCTAAAGTATTTTCGGAGATTGGAAGTTCAGCCCTCAACGCTTGGATTACAGTGGCTTGACTCCACCTCGCGGAATTCAAATTCGAACCATTGGCCCGCCCAGCGGCTCGGCCGAAATCGTGCGCTTTTTGTCGAGACGCGGAATCAGCGCCTCCCGTGGCGGGGTACACCGGCTCCAGAAGTAAGCCGTCGCCGTAAGGTAAGGCTCGTTCTCCTTCGTCTCGCCGGGCCGGCGCCTTGGCGAAGGAAACGGAGGACGCGTGTTTGCGCGGCTTGGAGTAGTCGACGCCGATTTCAGGGCGCAACACCAAGGAATCACCACCGACTCCCGTTGAACCGTGGCCACCAATCGAATCGCGGTGCGTCATGGAAAACTCGGCAACCGGAGCGCGTCGTCTGCCGGAAATCGAGACAAACGCATCACCCCGTGAGTCGTGATAAACGCCGTCGCCGTCCTGGTCGTTCGCCAAACCACCCCTCGCCACCCTCGCCGCACCGATGTCAACCGCGTTGCTGCCTTTGTCCAGCCTCGGGAACCGCTTCTGTAACACCCGTTCCGAAACGAAGTCGATGTCCCGGGTGAGCTCGGGGTCAGCAACAGGAACCGGGCCGCCGGCCAGTTCTCGTCCGGAAGTTTTAGCAAACTCAAACTGTTGATAAATTCTTTTCCGCGTCGCGTCATCGGCGTTTTCGGGAGTCAGGTACAAAACGTCACCTTCCAAATACGAATCATCAACATCCCCAAAATCCTTCGGCGGCGCCCCGAAGCTCGGCTTGGTACCGGAAAACCTGTCCGTGCCTTTCGCGCCGGCTGCGGCCGCGTATTGTCTCGCGCTGACGTCTCCGAACAAACGCAAATCTTCCACGGTGTCTTCTTTTCCGTCACGACCTTCTTGTTTCCCAAAGTCAAGCGCGGATTCGTGTCGCGCGCTTCGCAGGTACCGAAGCGCGTCCGCGAGGTTCACGACTTGCGAGTGAGGCACAACGTCGGGTAAGTCGAGTTCGTCGCTTTCCTTGATGACACTGGGAGCCCCGACAGGGCGTTTGGCGGTCGCCATCGTGCCGCCCACCGCTGCGCGCGGCCTTGTCGCGAATGACGCGGCGCGGACGTCCGCCGATCGCGCGTATAACGAACGCGCCGTTTCCGTTTCCACCCCCACCTTTTCCTCTTTCATCTCCGGGAAACGTTCCGTCGCGCGTGTGAAATCCACCACCGGAGTTCGTTTCTTTCCCGCCAAGCCATCGTCAGTCGCGTCGTACCGCCCGGGTCCGATTTCCGCCTCCAGAAGCGCAAGCGTTACCGTGCCAGCGGAGTTCTCGCGGACGCGCCAGGTGAGGCTCGCGAAGTCGGCGTTTGGCGTGTGCGCGTCGAGCGCGGCGTAGGGGTCAGCGACTTTGGTGAAAGGCTTCGCGTGAGACCCTTGCATCTTATCTAGCTTAACAAGCGCTTTCGCTTTCCTCAAATCGGTCTGCGCTTTTAAAACAGCGGTATCGACCCTCGGGTTGAACTCGCGGCGCATATCGACCGTAAAGCCTTTGTTTCGTCGCGTGGCGCGGTCCAGGGAGAGCCGCACGAGCTCGTCACTGCGTTTTTTCACGGACGACGAACGCGCCGCGTCTTCCTTGTCTTTTTCGTCGGAACCGAACGACAACCGTTTCGCGGTGCCGAACACCGCGGAAGGGCCTTTTTGTTTCACAGAAGAGCTTTCGCTTTTCATGGTTTGGTAGGAAGCGGGACCCACTCTCGGGTTCGTCTCCGATTTTGAAGCGCCGGGAAGGTTGCCCCCTCGTCCCGCACCCTTCCCGAAACGCGCCGCCCCGTTTCCTTCCAAAAACCCTTTCGTCCGGACCAGGTTGATCTTGACATCCAGCCCAGGTCTGTCGCCGGGTTTTACGTTTCTTCCAGCCGCGATTCGGGCGGTCGTCACCTCCAACGGTAGCATCGTCCACCCCGGCGCGCTCGGCCGCGTCGCGTCGGTCACCAGCTTCAAGGCCTCCTGACCGAGCCAAGCGGCGCCGCCGGTCAAGTTCAAAGAGGCTTCCTTGAGTTTTGAAAGCCTCGCCGTGTGTTCCACGGGGGTTTCGTCGTCGAAATCGTCGAGCAAGCGCGCGGCGCGGCCGGCGAGGTACGGCTGTTCGTTTTTGGCGATTCTTCGTTGTCTTTCCGCTTTCGCGTCCCTCTCCTTCCCGTCCCTAGCCGCCCACCTCTCGGCGGCGAGCCCGAACACCGTCCCGGGGGTGGCCCGACGGAGCGCATCAATGGCTTCTGCGACTTTGAGAGAAGCCACCACGGGCGCGCCCCCGACGCCGAACGTGTTGTTTTCGAACGTTTCGGTTGTCTGCGCTCTTTCCCGCGCCTCGCGTTTCGCGACCGCGCCGGCGTAATCCTCGTCTCTTGAAAGATAGTACCGCAGCGGCAAAACGCCGCCGCCCGCGGCTCGGCCTTGCGCGAGCGTATCAGGTGCGCCGTGTGTCAAAGATGGGCCCCTCGCGATGGCCTCGTCGGTTTCCTTTTCCCGAATCAAGTTCTTGTCAGGAGCGACCCCGAAGGAGTGGGTGACCACTTTATTTTTGCGCGGGTCAAACGTCGTGTACTCGTAATCAGCGTGGATTTTTTCAAGTGAATCATCTTCACCCTGCCGCTGTTCAGATAAATCTTTCAAACCGGTGCTCCACGACCCACCTTTCACTCGTGGCTCGGCGAGTGACCGGCTCGCTTCATTAGGCGCCACGATTTCGCCCCTCGCGATTTTCAAAGTCAACGCATCTACGAAATCGTCGTCGCCGAATTCGTACCGCGCGACTTTTTACGTTTTGCCAGAAAAGTGTCAGTATTTCGTAACGTGTATGAGTAATTACTCAGGACAATCGTCAAAACAGGGAGGCGGGATTTGGGAAATACAACACGTACCTTTTCGTTTCGCGACGTGTCGGGTTAACAGTTCACCAGACGTCGGGTTCCACTCGAGTTCAGCCGCTTTATCCACCAACTCCGCGAGGTACGTTACCCTGGGTTGGCACCTCGCGAAGTCGACGAACGGAAACGTGTTCTTCACTCCGGACGCGACTTTGTGTTTCTCGGAGGACAAATCAAGGAAAGACTCGTCGGAGGTGTGTACCTTGTCTTGCTTCGTCGAAACGCGAATTGTAACACCAACCGACTCGACGAAAATCGGCCCGCGCACGGAAGGCCTCGTGGCGGACACGTCCACGTCGTACGCACCGGGACCGGGAGTGCTCGCGTCGTTATCGTCGATTTGGAAATTGGGCAAACCAAATTTGGTGAACGTTTCGAGCAAGCGCGCCGCCGTCGACGCCAACCTCGAGCGCGACGCTTTGGTGAAGAACGTTGCAGACGATTTGCTTTGCGTTTTTCGTCTTTGCGTAACACACGACCTCAGCGGCCGGAACGCGACGGACGGGACGCGTCGCCTGGTAACCGCATCGGAGGGAATCGCGGGCGTGACAGTTTCGGTGGACTGTTTCGTTTCGGAACCCGAATCTTTTCGAGAGGTACTCTTCGCAGGCGAGCTCCACGCCGAGCCCGCGACGCGCGGCGCGGTCGGGTCCTTTGAGGAAGCGTTTGTGGATCTCAAATACTTGCGTCGCCGAATCCGGCGCAGCGCTTTCAACCGGGACGACCCAGCCCGCCCCGAATCCCACCACTCCGCGGAATCGTCGGACATCGCGTCGACGTCGTCGCGATGGGTGGGTTTACGTATCTGTTTTTGTTTCGCCGCCGGGAGGTGCCACTTCGCAACACCGCGCGACCCGCTCGATTTCCACCGCATGGCGTCTACGCTTTTGCGCAAAGCCTGCGGAGTAGTTTTATCACTGGGAGTTTGTGTATCCGTGCCTCTCGTCCGTGAAACACCTGTGGCGCTTTGCGTTTTCTTGCCATCCGTCCACCGTAAAGGTTTCGTGTTGAAAACGGACCCGAACGGCTGGTCCCACCAGTTTTCGGCGGCTTCGGACGTTTCGGCGCCGGAGCCGGCTTTGCGGTTGTTTTCGGCGCGCGCCGTTCGCTTCGTTACGGGTTTTCTCCACCCGCCCGATTGCTTGGCAGCCAGTTTAAGTTGTGTGCGAGGTTTCGTAACAGGTATTTGTGACACCGCCGCACCAACGTCGTCCCTCTCGAGCTCGCCAAAAAGCGTCACTCGCTTCGCCTTGCCGAACCCGAACTTGGGCGACCGGCGAACGCGCGAGTTTGCGATTTCCGACTCCGGCGATTCCTCAAACGCGCCGCTGTTCTGCGCTCGCTCAAGCGCGGCGGACAGTTCCCACGCGATGGCTTGACCACGCGCGAGCTCCGCTTTCCTTTCCAAATCGTCAACACACGCGATCACGGCTTTCGAGTCGCTCTCGTCGCGCCACAGCGCCATCTCCGCCCGCGCCGCCTTCGTCTCGAGCGACTTCGCCACCGCCCTCGCCACGGCGGCTCGCACCGTGAACGGTACGTTGGGGGGCATCGCAGGCGCGTTCACCGGCGATACCGACGGCTTGCGCCTCGGAGGCGGGCCCCACCGGCCTCCCCCAGGTGATGGGCGCGTGGCGGACAAGTCGGGGACCGCGGGTGGGACGAAGGCTCGCGAGCGCGCTTTTTCGCGGGTCGGCGCCGTCGCGGCGGCGGCGTACACCCGGGTAGACGGGGTAGCGCTTCTTTTGCTTTTCGGAACACGAACCGGACTCTCCGAATCGGATGAGTACTCCGAGTCGGATGACCACGTGGAGTCGTCTGAGCAAGACACAGGTGATTCGTGTCCCGTACCATCCTCTTTCCGTTCCCGGAACTCGTGCGAAGATTCGTCAGGATCCATCTCGACCGGGTGGTTTGCGCTTAACTCCACGAAAGTGTTCCCTTCCAATCCCGCCAAGGCAGGTGACGACACGATCGCGCTGACCAGGGCGACGAACATGGCGTCATCCTCGGAATCGTCGTCGAATGAGTCCGTGGAGAGGGTGTCGTCTGGGTTTTTGAAGCCAGTGGCGAGTGAGTCTTGGGTGTGGGACCGTGAATCCGCCCGAGATTTCCAATTGACACTATCAATTGAACCCTCGCAATCCCCATCCTCCGAATCCGACCACAGCGGGTCCGCGCCGTACATGGAAGAGCTGGATTTCATGCCGGCACGACTCTTCTTCCAGGGCCACGTGACTCGCCTGCCCGCTGTACCACGACCCACCAAAGGACGCACGCGTCCCACGACGTGACGTCGGGTGTGTGGAGCGGCCCGTCCCAGAATTGGCATTCGTGTTTTCTGCTTTCAAAAATCGGGGACGCCCGAAATCCTTTCTCCGCGCGGTCGGCACCAGACCGTTGTTTTCGTCTGGTCCGAGCTTCCGATGTCTCCGAGGCACACGGCCGCGCGCGCGAATGGCGTGATGGCCATCCCTGAAAAGGCAGTTTTGGTGGCGTTCCAGGGACAGGGTGATTTTGTCGTACCGCAGCGAACTTCCTTGTGTTGCGAGATCGGCGAGCTCGAGAAACGCGTGAGGGCGGTGGACCATCTGTCGTCGCTGGCCAGGCTCGCCTTGGTCGGGGATTTTGGCGACGACGAGAACGACGAGACAACCGCGTTGGCAAGGGAAGAACCGTGCCTGGCACGCGCGCGCGAGCTCGTTGGGGTTTCAAACCACTTAGCATCGTTAGAGACTGCGGAGTTAGCGTGGGAAGGTGTCATGGCGGCTTCCAGGGCGGCGGCCGCGAGCGCCACGAACGAACACGCGTTGCGTGACGCGGCGGAAACCGCACACCGTTTGGAACTCGCGCTGCGACGTTTGTGGAGAGATGACGTTTCGGAAGGACGGGGGAATTCGCGGTGGATGGGCGATGCGGGCGATACACGCACATCACCATCGACCGCGCAGGATGCGCTTCACGCGGCGGTGCGCGCGTTACGCGCGGCGGCGGGGACCAGGGATGTCTCGGAAATCTCGGAGATTGAAAGAAACGCCGGAAAGACACAACTCTGTCTGGAAAAGGACAAAAACAACTCGATCCCGACGAAACACAAAACGAGCTCGAGCTCGCTGACACAAAAAATCACACCTTGGCTCGCGCGAGCCTCCGGGCGGTGGAGCAAGGCGCACTGCGGGATGGTCATCGAGTTCCGAGGGAATTACCCGTTCCGTGGGGATTTGAGGAAACGAGGTGATGGCGGGAAGGAAATAGACGCCGATACGAACGGAGACGACGATCAAATTTCCGTCGACGCGTTTTTTCCGTCCGCCTGGGCGAAACGGTTCCGGCGCGCCTGTCGCGTCATTGAAAAAAACGCACGCGAAGGCATCCGTATTATGAATGACACGGATGACACGGAAGCACCGACGCCGTGTTCAGGGTTTGCAAACCCTAAACAAAACCACGCCGACGGTTTCATGTGTGTTACGTCGGGTGATTTTTTCACCCGAACCGCGTTTTGCGCCGCGAACTGGACCGCGCACCAAATCTTGTTGTACCCTAAATCGCGAACTTTAGCAGACCTGGTGCGGCTGGTTGGGGACTGCGATTTCGTGCTGGGGGCGATGCTTGAGCTGGAAGAGGTGTTTGAAGGTATGACGACCGGTACGACCGATGAGGAGAAGAGTAATGCTATTTCTTCGATTCGCCAGGCGATTTCGCTCTTCCAAAAGTCGCGCACCGCGGTAACCGACGGGATCGTCGCCGTGGTCGGCACCGCCGTTTCCGACGTGTACGCCTCGTCTGGGGTACCTCCTGGGAATTGGAACAACAAGAAACAGCGGTCCGGGGCGGGGTGGAGGAAAGAGAGTTTAGGCGTTACCGAAAACGCCTCGCCGCCCACGATTGCGATTCGCGACGAAATCGTGGGGCCGTTGTTCAAGCGCGTTTCGCGTCTGTCGCGAAACAGCGCGGCGTGTTTAATCGACGGACTCGGGGTTTGTTTGGTTAAGAAATTGCTAACTAGAGTTCTACTTGAAGGCCCTGGGGGGGTTAAGCGGACGAACGGGGGCGCGCATCGTTTGAGTGGCGACTTGCAAGTTTTTCTGGATGTCGTAGAAAGCACGGCGGCGGCGGTTTCGGAACGGGCAAAAAAAAACCACGAAGCAAACGAAACCGATTTTTCAAACGACGGAAACGCCCCGGACACCGCGTCACGCCGACACAATTGGCAACTTGTGGCCCAAACCGCCAAAACCGTGGTTCTTTTCGCGACAACCGTTGGCGACGTCTCGGTACGGAACTCAACGCGAGTCGAAATCTGGGAATCGCTGGTCAAAGCGTGCGGGGCGGGCGACGCGGAAAAGTGGAAAACCGTCTGCGTGTGATTGTAATTTTAGATTTGAGATTTATTTTTAAAAAGCGCGGCGTCGACGTAGTTTAGCGCGGATTTGAAAGCACGGCGCTCTCATCACGTTCATCACATTCATCACGTTCATCGCACTGGGCTCAGGTGCTCATGTACCGGCACATGTACGGCTGAATTACTTCCCGAGGTTGTTAAAAAATACCCACCGAACCAGACTCGCGACGTCATCCGCCGCGCGCTTTTACTTTACATCGTAAAAATACGCGCGTCGGTTTTCTGTCAAGCGGCGAAGGCGCGGGACGTTCGTCTCCGCGTTTGGCCTCGCTGCCGTCACGCACCGCCGTCGCGTGTCTGGTTGGGTGTGTTTATTTTCTTTGAATTATTGGTCTTCTTGAACGCGCGCTGGAAACTCTCAAAGCGCCTTCACCACGTCCGCGCCCACTGTGTCCATATCAAGGGCTTTGAGTTTCGGGAACGGTCGCGGCAAGGCGAGAAGCTCGAGCACGGTTTTTGTTGATGTCTTCACCACAAACGCGCCCTTACGCGGTTTCGCCAGGTTCACACTCACCTTAACGCCTTTCGGTGCGTGTTTCAACACGTACGCGCTGATAGACTCAGCGCGTTTCTTGAACGCTTGTCAGGACTTGCACGCCTCGATGTACACCGCGTTCGGGGGAACGGTGGACATCTCGGCGCTTTCCCACGGCGAGCCAGATCCTCCGGCAGCAGCAGCGGCGGGCGATTTCTTCGCCGCGACCGGTTTCGTGGCCGCGGTCTTGGCGACCGCCGGGGTCTTGGCCTTCGTAGCCCGTGACGACGCGGGCATCGCGAAACGTGCGGTGGGTTTTGGTACGCGGCTCGCGGTGTGATGAAGCACCGACCGGAACGCCATGCGCAATGCCAAATCGGTGGTTGTTTTTGTGACGTGGCAACAGCGTTTCTGCGACTTATCCCGTTCCGCGCCCCAGCGCTGGACACACCTCCAGGAGCGCGTCAGGGGTTGTGAGTTGACACACGAAACATGCACGCCTCCACGAGTGTGCGTGTGTCCCCCGCGTGCGCCACGGCGCCGCGTAGACAAAGAGCGCGTTCGGTGCCGGGGAAAGGACACTCGGTGCGCATGATGAACAGGCGCGTTTCCGCCGACTCCGCCGACGCCGATGGACGGGTGGGTTCATCAAACTCGAACGAACACACAGGGACGCCATCGGCGGTGTCCGGAACGCCACCGAAATTCACGTCAACGAAAACCAGCCGTCGCTTTTCCCTGGCGGGCGGTTTCGCCGGGATCGCCACCGCGGTCGCCGCAACAAGAGCGTGTCCCGCCACCGCGGGTGAGGTGCTGGAGCAACTGCAGGGACTGCTCGCGGATGCGGAGAGCGCCATTGAACGGGACCCCGAGAACGACGAGCTGGTCGGCCAACGGACTTTCTTTGAAAACCAAGTGGAACGGGTACAGTTAAACGCATCCTTCGTGGACCGGCTTCGGCCGCGAGTGGAGAAAGGAGAGACGAACTACTTACAGCGGCTCAAGTTCGCCGTGGAGGACGCGCTTTTCGATGACGAAATATACTTTTGGAAAAACGCGATGGGGGGCCGGGTGACGCGGACGATTCTTGACGCGACCGGGAAGGAAGGTACGTGTTGTATTTCCCAAATCCCGCCGACGGTTTGCTCATACAACACTGACACTTTCTTTTATTCATTTCAGTGACCGGCGTGTGCCTGGCGTTCGGGCAGGAGAGCCTGACCGCGGATGACGGGGGGAAGGCGGCGATCGAGCTGGTGAAAAAGGGAGCCGCTGGGGTTGGTGGTGCCACCGACCAACCCACGCAGCCCAACCAATCGGGACGCCAACCCCAACCGTCTCTCGCCTACGTCTCTCTCAGCGTGCGCTACGGCGTGCGCGTGTCCCGAATTTACGAAGCCGGTGGGGAGTTGGTTTACGGGTTCGGTTACTTCGACGTACGGTCGCCGTCGGGGTACGCCGTGAGGGCAAGAGTGGCGTCAAGACGCGATCCGGTGGAGCTCGTCGCGCTGAACGTGGTCAACGTCGCCGAGAGCGTCAAGTTTTACGAAACACAAGTACGTTTGCGTTTCCCAAATCCAGGCACGCTGTTTCAAGCCCTTCTTTGACGTCCAGTCATTGAAAGGAAGTGCACTACTGGTAACTCTTACGGCGTACTCGCGGCTGTTACTACATACATCACAAACGCACTGTTTTATCTCTAACGCTGGTCACGGTTCAGACCGATTACGGTGACTGTTGTCCATACATCGTCCAGTACACGCCCAACGCGTTAAGACTCGCGACTGACCTTTTTCTTGTACAAAACCAGTTCGGCATGACCGCGAGCGCGCCGCTTGATTTGAACGGGTACGCGCCGAAGGTACGTCTTGGCCTTTCCCAAATCTCAACACTGTTTGCGCGTATCAGACTGACACTTTTCTTTTCCAAAAAAGTCCCCGCCCGGGTCGCGGCTGATGACGTTTGGCGAACCCAAAGAGACGGTTGGGATTCTTCTACAGCCGTGCGCGGCGGTGGAGGACAATGAGGCGGCGGTGAAAGCTGGCGCCGCGTTCGTGGGGACGCATTTCATCGTGGGCGGCGACGGGGAGAAGTTGAAATTGGCGACGATGGATACTAACGGAACCGCCTTTGCGAACGCGGGGTGCTCTGTGTCAGTCGAGGCGTACCAGTCCTGGGAAACCGCCGTGGCAACCGGCGCGCAAACGCTGCCGTTCAAGTACAACGAACCGCCGCCGGTGTGAGGTGATTTTCTGAGCGGTTGATGGTAGTCGGGTCTAATAATATTGAACTTCACCCGTCGCGCGCCGTCGAGTACTGTTCCCACACCTACAGCGTCGAGTTTTTTTCTCGGATCAACGAACTGCTTCTTGTTGGCTCGCGGCGCTCCCAGTTTCCTCGCAGTAACCACCTCCGAGAAAAGGAAATCATGACCTACCATTGTCGGCACAACCCGTCCGCGTCCGGGTGTGATGGACCCCGAGCGCGCCGCGCTGGTGGGCGCGCCTCCTGGTCAGGCCGACCGGCGAAGGGCAGGGACGAAAAACTACCCCAACTTAGCGGTGGCGCTCGTCACCCTTGTTTCCGCGACCCTGATGGTGATTGCGAACCGCAACACCCTTGCACTTCCCACGCTGGGCGCCGCCCCGCACGGAGAACGGCCACACAGGCAAACAGTCATGTCGTGGTCCTCCACGCACAAACAACGCGCGCACTCCCAACTCTCCCCCGGGACACCCGGTTTCCCCATGGTCCGGCAGCTCGTGCGACACGGTGAGGAGGGTGCTTTACAAATAGTGCAGCGGAACTGGGATTCGTACCACCGGAACGGCGCCAACGCGTTGACGCCTTTGTACTTACCGGATGTGACGTTGTGGCCTGAAGGCGGTGGGTACGAAGAACTAACCTCCGTGATCGCCCGCGACAACGGCTTGATCGAAGGCACGACGATTGGGTACCTGAAAATGGTGCCCCGAAAGGAGGAAGCGGCGTACGACGCGAGCTCGGCTGGTGATGTGTTGGCAAGTATTTCCCAATAACCACATTCCTCCGACTGATTGCCCATACAAGACTGACATTTCTTTTATTTCAATCAGGACTTATCAGGCGGGCGCGCGGTGAACTCCGGGTTAAAAAAAGGCGAGCGCGCCATCTCCGATCTAATCCCAGCCGCGGTACTCGACAGAAACGAAGATTTCGCGGACACCGCCCTGGGGCACTTAGCGGGTTGGCTAGAAGCGCGCTCGCTGGGGAAACAATCGCTGGTCATGAGCGACTGGAGCAACCTCATTACGAACCACATGGGCCCCCCCCAGGATTTCGATACGTTTTTGATGAGCTTCCTGTACAAAGGGCCGAAAAAGTGGGACGTGCTGTTTCTGGACAAAGGCGAGCGCGGGGTGGAGACACGTGATTTGGAGAAACCGTTTCTGACGCTGCGAAACGAGAAACAATGGGCGGACGACTATTTCGTGTACCGAAACAAAATGTCGGGCGTGGCGGGGGCGGGCTTTTACGCCGTGTCCGGTCGGTTTTTGGAGAAGTTACCGGAGCTGCTGAAACAGTTTCCCTTCACCGCGGTGGACGGGTGGCTCTCCGTGTTGTGCCGGGACGAACACCTCTCCTGTTTTTCGCACACGCAGCGAAATTGGTTCTACGGGTTAACTTCGGAACATTTAAAAGGACACCATCCGCCGGACGTGAAGGACGTACCGACCTCCGAGCTTTTGTTCAACGCGGGGGGGGGTAGGAAGGGGCTGGAGGATTTGTTGTCCCAGGGGCGAACGGTAGGCAAGGGAGGGCTGAAAAAAGAAGCGCCTCGGCGGGTGGGCGATACGGGAAGTTCCCTTGGGAAGAAGAAAACAAAAAGTGCCTCCAAAAGCCGACACAAAAAACGCTCGATTGAACGAGGATAGCAGGTAGCGCGAGAGACATTCTTTGTTACGAACATCGGCCACTTCTCACCACAATTAGGGTAGGTAAACACGAGGTTTACGTACCCCAACGCAACCCAAGCGCGTGTTCACTCCTTCCCGTCGTCCCAGTCATCGGGAATCGAGCTCCCGTCTTGGCCGTTCGCCTTGTTCGTGATGGTGGACGAAAGAATCGGGATGTTCGTTTTGAACTCCTCCAGTCCCCAGAAGGTTCCTTCCCGGGAAGGTTCCCAAGACGCGCTGAGCACGCCGTAGGTGATACCCACGAGCGCGGCGCCGAACGTAGCCGTCGACGCTAGGAAGAATTGCCACGGCGCGACGTCGGCGTGCGCAAAGACTTTCAAGCCGTAGAAAATCGGCCCGGTGCTGTGATTGTAAAGAAAAGAGTCAGTCTTGAGTCTTCAGTATGGGTGTACTGTATATCGCGATGTATGGACAAACAGTCACCAGCTTCGGTAAAACAGTGCACTTGAGATGTATGTAGCAGTCGCCAGTACTGGTAAATGTTACGGCCGTAGTGCACTCAAAGAGGGGCAGTAAACAGTGTGCCAGGATTTGGGAAATACAAACGTACCTGAACCCAAACAGAAGAGGAATGCCGCTGAACGTCGTTATGCGCTTCAACATCCGGTCCGTTACCTGTTGGGGAATTCCCTGGCCTTGGGCTTTTTTATACGAAGTCCTTTTTTTGGTAAGCTTCTCTTCATCCACCACGGTCGCTTCCGCTTGTGCTTGCGTGGCGTTTTTTATCCGCTTCAGCGCCGCTTTGCCAACCTGTCCCGGCTGGCTCGAAACGTTGCCTCGTTTTGAGTATTTAAGGGAAGGATCGCGCTTCTCCTGCCTCGCCACCGCCGCGGTTTCCGCGTTACCGAGCATCTTGTCATCCTCCCGAGTCTGCGCCTGCCGGTCCCGCCCAGCAAGACGCGCGTTGCGGCCTTTCGCGGCGCGAATTTCAGTGACGGGGTGCCGACTCCGGGGCGGCACGGGGGTTGCGTTTCGGGGAACACGTGACGATCCTGTGTAAAAACGACGCGCGCCGGGAACCGACCAAACGCTCGCGCCTCCTGGCGCGACAGAAAACATGCCGCCCGAGTCGCCGATGACGCACGAAACCCGCGTAAGCAGGGAAGCGGGGAAACACGCGCGCGGTGGTGAGGCGCGTCGCGGACTGGGGAGCACGTGATGAGGCGCACGCGAACGGGTGAGGCAACCCTGATGCTGTCTAAAGATTTTCGACAGATTTTCGTTCGGGATAGGTTTCGGGTGTCGTCGGCGTCCCTGGCCATTCGCGCGGCGCACTGGTGAGGCCTCCGCGTCTGGCTTTTCGTATGGGTGCGTGCGCATCCTCCCCCCCCGAGGACCCCACGGTCAGCGCGCTTGATCTCGCGCTCGCGGCGAGGCTGAAAACGTACATCGCCACGCACCCCGATGTGCACGCGGCGAAGTCGTTGCACAAAGTCGCGCTGAACTTCGGCGGCATGCTGAAGTCGTTCGAAGCCCTTCGGGTGGTGTTCGCCAGAGCGGACGCGGATTCCAACGGCACGATCGAGTACCACGAGTTTCTCAGCGCGTGCTTGGAGCTGCAAATGACAAAAGGCCAGAACCAGGAGTTACTGAAAGAGGTGTACGCCACCGCGGATGTCAACGGGGACGGTTTGGTGGATTTTCGCGAGTTCGCGATGGCGCTGACGCTTGCTTTTTTGATCGTCGCGGTGAAGGGGGATTGCGTTACTGCTGATGATAGTACTACTGATGTACGTGCCCCTGATGATGGTTTTGGATTGGGTAATGGTACCACAGAAACGGAAACAAGACGCTTGACGCACGCGGCTTTGGACAAAGTTTTAGAAGCGTGGCTGGTTTTCGACACCGATGGGAGTGGGTTCATTCAAAAGGCGAATGTGCATCACGCGCTCGCGACGTTCGCGGATCAGAAAATGGGAGGCAGCCACGAGCTCGGGGCTTCCTCAAAACTAATCTCCTGTCGGTTCGGGGAGATGAACTTCGGTCAACACGACCGGATTTCGTTCCAGGAGTTTCTGTACGCGGTGGAGGAGTGGTGCGGACTGGCGGATGAGGAGGAGGAATGATTTTGTGGATTGATTATTGAACGAGAATTGAGAATTGAGACACAGTACAACTGATACTACCTTTTTACACTCTTATTACCTTGCACATGTACATAAACCTTCTTGTCCCCAGTCAGCCTCCCTTACCTATCTCCACCCTGGTCACCTGCAAAAGCCGCATCCCGTCGTGTCCCGGGAACTCGGCGTCCACACATTCCAATCCAAGTTTCAGTAACGCGTCCGCGAAAGTTTCGCGATGCGGTCGCTGAAGCGGGTCGCTCACTAAACACATGCCTCCTGACTTCAGGGCTTTGTTTAGCACATCCGCGACACAGCGCGCGGAGGTTTCGTCGTACAGCACGTCCGCGGCTATTATGACGTCGAATTTTTGCTGGGTATCGACGCAAAACTCATCCGGTACCGACGTCCAGTCCAATTTCAAAGTGCTCGCGATGGTCGGATCCGCGGGATTATTCGCGCTCGCGCTTCTTTTCGCCAGCGCTAAGGTATCCGTATCTACATCCGCCATCACCACCTCAACCGCTCCTGCTTTCAGCGCTATGTTGCCACACAAACCCAACCCCGTGCCTAGCTCCAGCACTCGCTTACCTTTCACCAAGGAAGGACAGTGCGCGATTAGTCTGGCTAAAGCGACGCTCGCGGGCCAGACCACATCCCCGGCGCCGTACAACTCATCGCGGAACTGATCCAGGGTGGCTTGCGTTACCGCGCCTTGCACGTCCGCGACATCCACAGGTACGAAGAGCTCCACGAACTTGCCGTTGCCGAGGTCGATTTTCGTCAAAGTCGCGGTGGACGCGTCGCCCTTACCAACGCCCGTCACCTGCTCGGGACCTGTGTCTTTTTTTTTCTTAGAACGCTTCCCTCGTTTCGTCGTATCAGCCCCCACCTCAACCACCAAAGGGCTGTCATCCCTCCACCCGCGTGGCACCACTCCTCGCGTGGCACGACCCGCGTTGTCGTATCCGCGAAACGAGTGACAGGAACGACGCGCGCATGCCTGCCCGGGGGGGGGGGCGAAACGAAGCGCGCTCATAGCTATGATTCAGATAAAAAGCGTCTCCGAGTGAAACTGTCTCCGAGTAATAGATCAACAAATGAGAACGCGCCATACCGTCGCGCGCTTGACACTCCACGATGCCCCCGAAACGACCGAGGGTGGAGAAGATCCCGCAGGTGTTTGCTGTCAAATGGTCGGTTAAGATTTCCATTGACAAGTGGGACACCTCTCCGGGCTTCATGGCTGACGACGACCCTGAATGGGTACGCGAGAACGTCAGTGAAAGACTTGAGAGGGACGACGCCGGGCAACTGGACGTGATTTACGGGTCAAAGGAGTCCGCCTTGGAGGCCGTGAAGACGAGATTCCACTCGCTCTGTCTTGTACACTGGGAGTCAAAATGGGACCAGGATCCGGATAACAAGATGATGAGTGACAGCGCGGGGAGCGACGATACGGACACATCGATCGAGTGGAGTTTTAAGATGACGGACAGATGCTGGAGAAAGAAACAATCCGAGTACGAATGGACGTGACAAATGCTGGAGAAAGAAACAATCCGAGTACGAATCGTCGCGGAAGACAACATGATTTTTTTCTTACTGCTTTGCTCCGTGCTCCGAGTGAATTCAATCCTGCTGAGAATTTGCCATACCGACGCGCGCAAGCGCGCTTGAAACTCCGAGATGCCCCCAAAAAGACCTCGCGAGGAGGGTTTGCGAGAGTTGTTTGCCGTGAAATGGACGATTGCGGTGGAGATTGACGAGTTCGATTCCGAGTTTGACGCGTCCCACACCGAAACCCAATCCGACGCGGCCGAGGACGAGGCGAGGGAACAATTTGAGCTCCACGACAACGGCCAACTCGAGGACGTGTTCGCGTCGAAGGCGTCTGCCCTAAAGGCGGCGGCGGAAGCATTCCATGAGCTGTGTCGTGATCACTGGCAGTCGCACTGGGACCCTGAAGGCGACATGGGCGACGGGGAAGAATGGAATCGCAAGATTACCAAACAGTGTTTCGACCCAAAGAATTGTGATTTTGAGTGCGTCGGCGACTGGACGGAAGAAGATGACAGCCCTAACTTTAGCGGCCATCACCACATGTCCGGCCGTATATGGGCCGGCATCAAACGGATGAACGTCGTACCGTAGTCGAATAATAGCAGTCGTTAGAAAGGTCCAATGATCACTACAACGTACACGCATAGACGTCTCTTGCGGAACCATAATTCACGTGTCGAGAAATTTTCATGTCGGAGTTTCGCCCGTGCTTTGTTTTTTGGCCACAAACAAAAACGCGTTCTGAATTGTATTCACTCGGTGCCGCGCGACCCTCGTCGCGTGACGCTTCGTTACGCCCACTTACCGTCAAAGGCCTTACCAAAGACGTTTCCACCACCCACGTCCACCATGGGTTTCGGTCTCATCACGCTTGCGCCCGTCGGCCTGGGCAGGGTCACCAAGCAGTCCGGTCGCGTCGCTGATTCAATGGCCCGCCGATCTTCGGCCGACTTCCGCCGATTCGCCAATCCGCGCGTCGGCGTGAGCCTCGGGCGTACCCGCGTGACCGCGGTGTCCCGACGCACCGCCATCGTTCCCTTCGCGTCGTCAAAAATCATGTTACAGACGGTAACCTACACCTTCAACGAAGACGGGTCTTCGTCGATGGATCCGCTCCTCTTGGGGACGACGCCGACACAATCGGCGGTCACGTGTTTGGAATCGGAGGGTGCCGAGACCGCGGGAGATCTCGTGACCTCCGGCATGACAGCCTCGACCACCACCAACGCCGCCCCCAACACCACGCAATCACACGATTTGGGTAGGCTTTCTTTCCAGCCGAGTCGCGCGGTGGCCTCGGTCGCGTCCGCCGAGGCGCAAGCCGCCACCGCGGGCCCCGCGCAAGGCCAGACCGACGAATCCGCGATGGCGGCGTTTACCGCGGACGACATGCTGTGCATGCTGTACGGCGTGGACCAGGACAAGGAAGACGCCAAGTACAAGGTTGCGTTTTTCGACCTCGACGCGGTGTGCGCCACGGGGGCGTTACGCAACGCGGTGACGGAGTTGCGACAAGGGAAGGTGGGGGATGGGGGCGATTCGGAATCATCCGATAAAAAACCAGTTGCGGAAAACAAAACCAAAACCGTCCCAACTTGGCTGCAAACGCTGTGGCGCCCGATCGCGACGCTGTTCGCGTTTTTGGCGGCGTCTTTGGTGAGCGTCGAGTCTGGCAGCAGCAACAGCAATACGTCCCGTTCCGCAAACCAGACGAGCTTAACACATCCCGATTCCTTCGACGTGTTCGCTGGGATGGCATCGGATGCGAGTTCAACGAGCGCGTTGGCGCAAAAAATCTACCAAACCCATCTCGCCTTCGGCGTCTTCCCCGAAGCCGTGCGCTTCGCCAAGCAGCTGCGGTACGACGGGTACAAAGTCGTGGTGGTGACGAGCGCGCCTTCGTTCATGGCGAAGCAGGTAGGGGACGAACTAGGGGCCAGCAGGGTGCTTGGAACCGAGCTTGAGATCGACGCAGACAATGCGACGTTCACGGGAAGAGCTGCATTAGATGCGAGTGAAAGCGGCGAATCATCAATCCATCGATCCATCGCGGAAATAAAAACCCTAAAGATCAGACAGTTCGCGACCGATAAAAACGTGAGCCTAAGCCGCTCACTTTGCTACGGCAGGTTCGGCGAGACGTCACTTGAGCTGATGGAAACAACAGGCAAGGCGTACGCGGTGTCGCCGGATTTGGAAATGGCGGCAGCCGCGAAAGAAAAAGGTAAGTATTTCCATTTACCACATTCCGCCGACTGACTGCCCATACAAGACTGACATTTATTTTTACAATCTCAGGGTGGCCGATTTTTCTCTGGGCGGAGGATGCGCAACAAAGATTTTTTGCGGCAGAGGCTATGACCAAACAGTCTGTGAAAAATGTACCCACGCCAGCCTTGGCGTTCGCGGGTCCTGGCGGGTCCAGGTCGTGGCAAATCAGGGACCCTGATCAGTACGACCCGGAGAACGACCGGCGGCGGCAAGAATGACGGTAAAAAGTGGAAAAGGAAAAACACGCCCGCTCCATACTCAAAGCGCGCGAGCGATGGACACCGTAAAAGTTGAATTACAAGACTACAGTACACCTTCGATGCCCGCAATTCAACCCTAATACCTCTTCCCTAGCTATATCCTACTACCCTAACTACCGGCTGCTACCCCCGCGTTCACCCGGAGTTCCCGTCCTTCTTCGCGCAGCGCGCGGAGGGTGACGCTCAGCCTGAAGCCTCTTTTTGCAACCCCCGATTTTTCTGTGTTTCCTCCTTCCTCGCCTCCCCCGTCCCTCCTGTCGCCGTCCACCGTTCTCGCCGCGATGCCGTGCCTCCACCGCCACCTCGCGTCCCCGGAGAGAAACAACACGTCCCCGGGATCCAGACGCAGGCCTATTGGGGACGGATGTGGGTACGGTGCGTGCAAATATTTCTGACTAATTGCGCGTACGTCGGTCGAGGCGTGGTTTTTTGGCATTCGCGCGTCTTCCTCTTGCTCTGTTCCGTCGACTTTTTGTTTTTTTTGCCGCGTCGTCGTCTCCGTCGTCTGCGGAGCGTAAAAGTCCATCACCACCGTTGCGAGCAACGAAACCACCACCACGCCGTCGTCGAACGCGTGCAAATCCACGTGAGGCGCGAGGCCTTCACCCGGCGTGTACGCGTTGACGATTAGCTGGTCGAACAGAGCTTGACGGCTATTATTCGTTTCGGTTTTTTTTCGTTTCTTCGCTTCTTTTCCTTCGCGCGTTTCCCCGCGCCTCGCAATTTCAATAGGAAGCGTCGCGTCACTCAACGCGATGGTTTTGACGTGACACGCGAGCGTGTGCGCCCAGTTCGGGAAGTTCCCGAACCGCATGGACTGGTTGGCACGGCGCCGGTTCGATTCTGGAAGGGGGGGGGGTTGGGTTTCCGCGTCGCGCGCGAAAACGCGCGAAGGCGCTTCTGTCGGAATACTGGTTGTTTTTACTGTTCCGGGTAACGGCGTAGGAAGCTCCACCAGGTGTTCGGCGTCGATCTGGGAAACGAGCCACTGTTGCGCCTCCATTGTCAACGCGCCTCGGCAAAGTTCCAGGCCGGGAATCGAGTTGGACAGGGGCCCGACGTGGCGGTAACGGTCGGGCGCGATGAACACCGGAGGGGGTTGTTCCGAGATTTGGGCATCCGCAGAACAGTCACTGACGTTCCCGTCGTCACTGGACCCGTCGTCGCTGCCGAACACCGAACGCACCAACGCCTCACCGAACAAACAGTCCGTCGTCGTCCCCGGCATGCTCGCCACCGCGCCACGTGACGACTAACCGGGCATCCGCGCCTCGCCCCAGGGGCGCCCCGGATGAGTGAGTGGTGGCGTTTCTCGTTTTTATTTTCTTTCACACGTTTTTATTTTCGCCATGGAAGTGACCTCCTTCCTCTCACTTCGAGGCGCACGTCCCCTCGCGTCTCCGTGGACGCGGGCGGGTTTTTGCCCGCCCACGTGACGACCGGCTCGCGTTTCCCTCTCACAGAAACGTACGCGCCATGTTCACCGCCGCCGCCGCGTGCGCCGGGTCCGCGTGTTGCACCGCGACGTGCTCTTGTTTCGGCGCGGTTGGCGGGGCGGTCGCGAAGATCTCGGCGCGGGCGCTTTACGTGTGTCTGTTCGTGTTGACCACGCTGTTCTGCGTTGTGATGCGTGACTACGCCAAGCCCATGTTAGCGAAGTTACCCTGGATCGTGAGCGCGACCGGGTTCGACCCGGGGACGGAGTGGTTCGGCGCGCAGGCGGTGTACCGCATAAGCATGGGGAGTTTTTCTTTTTTCGCGACGATGAGTTTGCTGTTGATTAACGTGGAAACCAAAAGCGACCCGAGAGACAGGCTACTGCACCACGGGAACTGGCTGTTGAAACTCGTGGCGTGGGTGCTTTGTCTGGTGTCGCCTTTCTTGCTAGGCGCTGATAGTGGCTTAATAAAATTCTACGTCTGGTTCGCGCGAGTGGCGAGTGGTTTTTTTTTAGTGGCGCAAAGGTGCGGAACTTTCCCACCCAACACGCTCCGCCTCTGCGATTGCCCACACCTCTCGACTGACACTTTGTTTTACCCATCGCCATCTCAGCGTGATATTGTTGGATTTCGCGTTTCTGTGGAACGGGTCGTGGGTCCGTAACTCGGAAGCCGCGAGCGACGCTGGTGACGAGAAAACAGCGATGGGGTGGATCCTAGGGCTACTGCTCAGCACGGTGACGCTTTACTCAGGCACAATCGCATTGCTCGCGTTTCTGTACCGCTGGTACGTCCCGCACACGGAGTGCCACGAAAACGCGTGGTTCGTTTCCGTGAGCCTGGTGCTGATATTTTGTTTCACCGCCGCGTCCCTGCACCCGCTTTGCGCGGAGAAAGGTAGGTACTTCCCATTGAACACACACCGCCTCCCTGTTTACTGCCCTGTATGGAGTACAGTCGGAAAGTACGGACCCCACTCCGGGGGGACCCCTTCCCAATCCCTCATACACAGTACGAGAGACTGACACGTTACTTCTTTTTCATCGGGCCAGGAGCGTCCATACTTCCCGCCGCCGTGGTCGCCGCGTACGTAGGGTACCTCACGCACCAGGCGTTGGCGTCGGAACCGGTGACGGGTTCCGAAACCGCCGGGGATACGATCCGCAAATGCGCGCCTTTCGCAAACGCCGCCGGCGGGCGCGGCGGCGGCGAACCCGCGCAGATCGCGGGCGCGGCGCTGACGTTGTTATCCGTGGCGTACAGCGCGTACCGAGCCGGGTCTGTGGATTTCTTCGGGGACAGCGATGGCGGGGACGGGGAACAAACGAGCGCCCTTCTGGACAGTGGGGACGCCTCTGGGGATGACGTCGGCCTCGCGGGGGCCGAGTTCCCAACCGGCCCGACCACGTACTCGTACTCGTTTTTCCACGCCGTGTTCGCCCTGGCGTCGGCGTACCTGGGGATGCTCTTAACGGGGTGGGGATCGAGTGGGTTCGGTACCGGGGATCCGGGTGGCGGACCGAGGGATATCCGAAACGTGGATTCGGGGTGGGCGAGCGTGTGGGTGAAAATTCTATCCGCCTGGGTCACGGCGGCGTTGTACGCCTGGACCGTGGTGGCGCCGGTCGTGGTGGAGGACAGGGACTTTTTTTGACGCGGACGACACGAACGAAAGTGCCGAACCCTTTATTGTGCACGGGCGCGGCACCACTTTTAACTCCTACGCTAGTTTTGTACCAATAAACGATACTGCTACCGCCGTCGGTTCCCCGCGCCGGCGCGCCGTCGCCGTTTTTCCCACCGCGTTCGCGCCGACAAATCCCGTTCCTTCCCCAAAACCATCTGACCGTCAATCGCCCCCGAAAACGATACGTTGTAATCCACGTTGTGGTACATGTTCTTCTTGCTCTCCCGGAGTTGCTTCCGCACCGCCCTTTCCACCGCGGCCGCAATCGCGGCGGCGCGCGAGCCGAACCCGAACCGTTTCAGAAAATCAATTCCGTGCTTCCCGAACCAGGACACCAAAACGTTTTTTTCGCCCTTGTAGCAGTGCCTCACGTTCTTCTCCTTCGACAAATCCGTAAGGCTGCCGATGTCGTACACCGGCCAGGTGCTCGAATCGGAGAAGGAGACGGTTTTTATCCTTTTCGACCGAGCGGGTGGTGTTGGTGCTGTTGTCGCGCCTTCCACGCGCGTCGCGCCTTCCCCTCTTTCCAAAAGAAACTCGTCGTCGGTTTCGTCGAAACTCGAATCGCAATCCAACAGCTCGTTCCGCGTTCGCGGCGCGAGCACGGAATCGGGAGACCGCGCTTGGTGCTCCCTGGCCGTTTGCGATTTCAGGTCGCACTCCGTCTCGCCGTTGTCACCGGTGCTCACCACAAAACTCACATCAGGCGAGCTCGGTGTGTCGTTCGGGTCGGGGTTCGCGGAGTTCGCGAGTTCGCGCGCGTTTTCGTCGCCGCCGCTTTCGTCCGCGTCGGAATCACTTCGCGATTCCCACCAGTCAACTGTTCCGCGTGTATCCTTGGACCATGGTTTGTCCTGCGTGTCATCCTCCCCATCGCTCGCCAAGTCAATCAGTTCGTCGTGGAACGCTTTCAGCGCGTCTACCAGGGTTTCGCGTAACCCGAAATCGTCCAACTGAACCGTGTTGGTCGCCTCGGGTCCAGGGTCCCGTACCATCCCCGCAACGGTCTTTTTCGCCGAAGCGTACGTCGCACTCTGTGCGGGACGCGGGCCCCTGTGAGTTTCCAACGGCGCAGAACACGACGCGAGGTCATCACCGTCATCACGGGAGGTCCACGACGTCGTGTCCCTCCCCCTGTGTCCGTACACGACCTCGGTGCCGGTCACGGTCACCGACTCGTCGGCGCTGTCGCACTCAACGTCGCTTGCCGAGAAGCCTTCGTGCGATTCGACCGGGTTGCCCGCGATGTGACTCGCCCTGGTCACGAGTGGGACAGCAGCGGCGGGACCCTCGGCGTGCGTCGCCACGCCCTCGCGCGTGCCAATCTTCGTCTGGTCAAGCGATCGACACAGACCCGGTGACGTCGTCATCGCGCGCGAGCGCACGAGAGAGTGGCGCGTCGGCGGTCTGTCTGGAGATTTCAGTTCAAATATCGAAACGGTTCGCTATGTATGCACTACACGCCTCCCGGAAATCGGTCGCTAACCTCGGCCAGACTGAAAGGCCATACGAAAAAAAAACGTAAAAAGTTTTTTCAAAGATGCTTTCAAAACGGAATTATTTGACAGGCATTCCTATCAAAAAATGTCAGATTGATCAAAAAGTGCAAATTTTGCACTTTTTGATGGCCGGTTTGCGACCGATTTCCGGGGGTTCGCCACAGTGTAGCGCGAGTGTGAAACTCCGCGATGGAGTCGGTGACGGAGTGGTGTCAAAAGAACAAGCTCCGTGCGATCGGCGGGGTATGGGTGACTGGTATGGGGGTCTCCATGGCGTACAACATGACGCAAACGCACTTAGCGCCTATGACAAAATTGGTGCACTCGCGGGTTTACGCACAGGCGCTTACGCTGGGATGTTTAGCGGTTTCCGCGGGGGCGGAGTGGTGGGACGCGGAAAACAATTCGCGGGTGGAGGAGAGTGATCCGTACGGGTACAAGGCCCCGGTCAAGGCCAAGGGGACGCATTGAACCGGGTAGAGGGAGGGTAGAGGGAGAGTGGTGGGGACGGCACGGCGATCGCCGCCCCGCGGAAACGTGTAAAATACTTTTTCGTTGTTGTTTTCTCCCCCATCCCAGATCTTCAGTGTCGCGCGCGTCGACCGCGTGCCCCGCTCTATGTCTGCGCGAACCGTCGGCAAAGGGGACTGGCGGGGTAAATATGGCAAGGGGGACCGGTGGCGAAAAGATGTGGACTTTCCAGGTGTGCGTGTCTATCCCGAGTCCACCGCCGAGGTGGTGTTGGATGACACCGTGCGCTTCGTGGAACAGTTGAGCGCTTTCGCGAAAACGGACTCGGCGCTTCCGCCGAACAAACGCCCTCGCGTGGGAGACACTTCCGTGAAGGTGGAACGCGGTGATGGTCTCGGAATCAGTGATGACGAGGACCAGGACGAGGGCGGGGCTGCGGTGACACTACCGTTGAGTGAGACGGTGATGGATATGTTCCACTGGGACGAACCAATTTTTGTGACTCGCGCACCGGGAAGGCTGGACGTGATGGGCGGCATCGCGGATTACTCGGGAAGCCTGGTGTTGCAGATGCCAATCGCGGAGGCGTGTCACGTGGCGTTGCAAATTCGGAACTTGGAGCCGACACAAAAGCAGAGTAGAGACGGTCAAGTCACCGTGGTTTCCTTGGGGCAAGGTGAATCGCCAACGCACCGGGTGTTCCGCGAGAAAACGGCCGTCGTTTTCGACGACCGCCTCGGCGCCCCGAAAGCGTTGACCCGCGACGACCCGTCCATTGCGTACCTGCGAAACTTTTGTCTAACCCGCGACGGGGGCAAAAACAAATGGAGCTCGTACGTCTTGGGGGTGTTGCAAGTGCTAATGCACGGGATGCGCGACGGAAAAAGTGATGACGGCGAAACAGGTGACAGTGACAGTGGAAAACGCTTCCCCGGTTTCAACCCGAACGTCTCCGTTTCCGTGTTCATTGAAAGTCTCGTCCCAGAAGGCGCCGGGGTGTCGTCATCCGCGGCGCTTGAAACCGCCGTGGCGTACGCCGCGCGCGCCGCATTGCGCGAGTACTTACCAAAGTACTTGCAGGATTCATACTCAGAAGAAGGCGGTACGCAGATTGCGAAGTGGTGTCAACTCGCGGAGAACTTAGTCGCGGATTCGCCGTGCGGGGTAATGGACCAGATGGCGAGTGGGCTCGGGATGCAAGATTGCTTGCTCGCGTTGCAGTGCCGCCCGTGTCACGTGGTTTACCGGGGGCTTCCCATTCCTGAAGACATGTTTTTCCTGGGAATCGATTCAGGGAACACGCACAGCGTCGGTGGCGGGGACTACGGGCACGTGCGCGCCGCGGCGTTTATGTGCCGGACGATTGTGGCGAAGCATCTCGGCAGGGAACACGAAAAAAACGAACACGGAAACCTGGTGTCACTCACGGAGATGATCGCGCCGTCGCAGTTTGACGCCTTGCAAATGGCGCGCGTCGGCGCGGCGTCCCGGGGTTCGACGTATCTTCCGCCAATCGGGTCTGGAGTTATGGGCCGCGATTTCCTGACGCTTTTTCCGAACGGCCACGGCGACAACAACGTCACTACAATCGACCAAACGAAACGATACGACGTAACGGCAGCCGGGAAACACCCCGTGTTCGAGCACGAGCGCGTGCGGGGGTTTCTCGCCGTGCTGCTCGGCCTAATTAAAATCAGAGAGGCCAGGGGAGCTGATGTGGTCAAGATGATGGGGAATGACTACGATGCAGACGACTACACAATGCACGTGCTGGGTGAGCTGATGTACCAGTCGCACGGCTCGTACTCCGGGTTGGGTTTGGGTAACTTTGGGACGGACGCGTTGGTGAACGCGGTTCGCGCCGTGAAACGCGGAGCCGGTGACGACCGAGCGACTGCTTTGTTCGGGGCTAAAATAACGGGTGGCGGGTGCGGCGGAACCGTGTGCGTTTTGGGTCGAAAGAAACCGGGACGCGATTCTGAATACGCACGCAAAGACGCGCTCGACGCGGTGGAGGGCATTCGCACCGAGTACGCTGCAAAAATCCAGGGCAAAATCCCAACGCTTTTCCTCGGCTCATCGCCCGGCGCGGTGGCGTACGGACACCTTAAGCTTGGGTTCAAGGAATGAAAAACAGTTGTACGTGTGGGGAAATCTGTTTCGTCTGATGGTACATTGAACGTCACCTTCTCGAGCCCGTTCTCGATTTCTTCCTACCAAGTTCCCGTCGTCTCTCAGAAGCCTTTTCCCGTTCCTTCCGTGTAACCGCCTCCGCCTGCGTCTCTTCCAAGTTCTCGTTCGTTTCTTCCAGCTTCTCTTGCCGACCCTCAGCGGGCACCACAACGGCGACGTCCAAAGTTTCCGCCGCGGTTTCGAAACGCTCAACCTCCATCCCCACCGCGTCCCGGTCCCGGTCCCGGTCCCGACTTGACATCCCCCCGTCCGGCCGCATGACCTCGGCGTCCAAAACAGCCGCTTCCGCCGCGGCGCTTTCGGGGTGGTACGTCGCGCCGTTAACAAGCGCGACGCCTGTTTTCAACACGCCAGGCGCCGCGCCTACTGCCAACACCACCGCCCCCGCCACGATCATGGACACGCTCATCCACACCGCGGTGGTGGGTTTGCTCGAGGTTCTGCGTAGCAGCGGTGATTCCTCATCGCCGTTTCTATTACCCCTCGTGGGCGCGCGAGACGCCATCGGATGGCAGTCCGCGGACACACCAACGCGTGCACTACGCGTCGTTCGCGTGTGTGCGACTGACTCCCGAGTCGGGAGTGCGGAGGTTGAAAAGCAATGGGGTGTTCACCGTCATATTCTGTTGCGCCGGGCGACGAACGCGGTTTCGATGCGCCTTGAAACGTGGTTTCAACACACATGATTGACCGGTGAAAGAGGCATTTTTTACCGATCCAGAAGCTTTTTGAAAGGTTGTGAAAAACTCGACTATTTTCAGACCATTGGCGCCAACAGACCGAGTCAAGCCTCGAACATCCCCTCCCTCTCGAAAACGTGGTTCCACCCTATTTTCCGGACGTACCTCCACCCCAGCTGCTCGACGTACGCTTTCGTCACCGAAAACGGTTCCGCGTTGTGCATGGCTTCGTACAAAATCCATCGAGGCACAAACCCGGCGTTTAAGATTTCGCGAAGCACTTTATCACCGACGCCCTCCGCGTCGATCGAAAGGAGCCCGAAATCGGTCGGCAAGTGACATTTAGTCGCGATTTCGTGTATAGGAAGCGTGTCCACGTCAACGTATCGTGCTGGCGTTTCTTTGCCAAAAGCACCAACAGACGACCCACCTCGCAACTTCGCGAGCTTAGCGTCTCGCGCGTTTGACGCGTGTTTCCAATTGGCACTGTCTTTTCCTCCGGTCCCATCCCCATCCCCGACCTCGAGCGCGCTTTCCATTTGTACCACGTCCCCGCCCAGCTTCAGCCTTAGGGTTTCTTTTTGCGTAACACCCGCCATCGCGGCGTTGACGTAACACCCTGTTTGGTGTCCATCACGCCACGGGTTCACGAACCAATCCTGCGCCGTTTTCGCGAGCGCCAGCATCTCGGGGTTGGGCTTTTTGATGGGTGAAACAAAGTGTCAGTCCATTTGTTGGGCGTGTGTTGGACGTGTATTGGACGATGTGTGGACAACAGGGAGGGGTAATCGGTCTGAACAGTCACCGTAATCGGACTTCCACAGTCACCAGCGTTAGAGATAAAACGGGCGGTGTCGGACTTGGGAAACGCAAATAAAAACAAACACGAACCTCCACCAACACCGAGCTCCATCCCCACCGCACCAAGTTGTACGAGTTACTGGACAGAAACCCGTCGTTCGCGCCGACGTCCAGGACTAACGGAGTGAATCCCAACACAGTGGTAATGTCTTCTTTTTTGTCTGTATCGGTGCCGGGCGCGCGTTTCGTGGCCAGCTTTGACTCCAGAAACCGTTGGAACCGGTCGTAAACGAAACTGGCCTCGCCCGCGTGCGACACGTCCACGCCCAAGCTCTGCAGTTTCGGGAACCGACTTTCAGGATCGCCGTCCCCGGCAACACTACTACCCGTCCCCGTCCCCAGCCCCTCACCGCGCAAACTCATGAGGTGTATCCGCCCCAGCGTGTTCCTGGTGAGGCTGGCGAGCGCGCCTGATTTGACTAAATCCTGAATCCCTTGACGCACCAGCGGGCGCTCCACAAGGTCGGTCAAGTCGGTCACATCCTCCAAGTATTTGGACACGACCGAAACTTGCGAACTCACGTACGCCGCACCCCGCACCACGGACACCAACAGCCACGCGCAGGTCACCAACGCCGTGACCCGGACGCATGACGACACCGCGCCGGCAGCGCGGGGCCCGCGCATCGCACCACTGGGGACGCGTGCAGAGGTCTGGGGTGGCCCGAATCGCGGAAGGGAATTCGGTCATCATTCGGCCGAAAAGAAGTCTCGGCGTCTCGGAAATAACAATACCGAAACCGTGACGGCGGGTTCGCCAGAGTCGGACGCGCGCGATGTTGCCTCCCGGGGAGGGCCCGCCGGGGCACCCTCCTCCCGGGTACCAGATGATGTACCTGATGCCGGATGGCCGGGTGATGCCCGCGCACCCGATGGCACCGCCGCGCGCGATGATGGGGGGCCCGGGCCCCCATCCGCCTCCGTCGTATTTGCCAGGGCCTCCTTGGGGCGTGCCGGCGCCGAACTGGGGAGGCGCGCCTTTGCCGAACTGGGGAGGCGCTACCCAGGTCGGAGGTCACCCGCAGGCAAGTCTCGGGCACCGACACCAACCACCGCCCCCGCCTCCGGGCGCGCCGACAGGAGGAGGGCCCCCGCCGTGGCACAAAGCGACGCCGCCTCCCCCCCCCCACGGCGCAGCGGTGGGTTTCAACCATCCAAACGGGATGCGCAACAATTCCGGGGCGGGCGGCGGGTACGGGACCCCGCGACAAGGTTGCGTTGCTTTGAACAACGGCGCGAAACGCGGTGTGAAGAATTCTGTCGATACGGGTAATAGACCTGCATTGTCCGCCCCCGCCCCACCAAACGCTTTCGCGTCCGCCAAAGGGGTAACGGCCCCCGGTGATTCAACCTCCAAATCGCCAAAACCGAACCAGCAAGCCATGAAGAAAAAAAAGGACAAAGACACAGGCGTGACGTTCCCCACGGTGGACGAAATTCCGGTCTTGACCCCGGTAGACGTGGACTCCCTCCCTTTGGAAATGAAGCAGTACCGCGCGGAACGCGCGAAACACTGGCCGTCAAGGAAAGCGGACGAGGCCAGACTAAATGCCCACACGGCGGGCGCCGACGCCGACGCCGCGCTTTTCGCAGAGCAAGCTTTGGTCAAGGAAAAGCGCAAAGCGCGCCTCGCGGAGGTGCTGGCGCAACAACGAGCCTTGGGGCACTTCGACGCCAGTGAAGAGATCGGAAATCTTGACGGGGATCGGGTCGGGACGAGTACGGGGGCTGAGCATGGCGTGGGGGATGGGAGGCTGGGGAAAAATGGGAAAGGCCGGGGACACGGGAAAGGCGGCCGGGGAAGGAAAGGCGCCGCGTCGCAACCGGGACCGCCGCAAACAGCAAACAACGCGCGGTGGTCGGCTGGAGTGAAGCGCCCGTCGCCGTTCGAACAAGGCGACGCCGGCCATTTGGCGAAACACGCGAGGGTGGATTTGGGTTTAGATATCGCTGGGGATCGACCTTGGGACGGCGATGACCCCAGGGATGGGGCACAACCACCTGAGCGAAACGCCCACGCTAAAACCGCGACCGTGCGCGCGTGTCGTTTCTGGAGCGAAGGTTCGTGTCGCAAAGGCGATACCTGCGGGTTTTCACACGACGGCGAAACCGGAACGGCTTTGGCGCCGCCCGGGGCGTATGCGCTTCCCGGAAACGGCGATGCGATTGACTTGGTGATTGGGGACGGTGTTCCCACTGGGGACGGAACCGGGGACGGAACCGGGGACGAACAACCGACACAACCGCCGGTGGGGACATCCCCGGTTGTCGGAAAAAAGAAAGCGCACTGTCGGTACCACCAACGCGGGAAGTGCGCCGCGGGCGACGCGTGCGCGTTTTCACACGCAGACAGGAAACATTCGTCTATGGGCAAACAGTCAGGGAACAACAACAACAACCCTGGCAACACCGCCAACCGACCCGCCACGCGCGGCGCGCAGACTCACAACCAGACCCCTGGGGGCCAAACGCTGTTGAAAAAGCTCTTCGCGAAGGAAGTGCGGTCCGACAAGAGCCGGCTGTTACAGGTTTTCCGGTGGTTGACGCGGAACGACTTTCTGAAAACAGCCTTGCTCGCGAAAAACGTCCAAGCCTCCGACCAAAACCTGTGGATGTTCCCCTGGGTGGACGACCCGCCGCGCGAAAACAAGGCAAAGGCGAAACCGCGTTCGCCGCCGGCGAACGCGGAGACCGAGGACGGAGCGGAGGATGAGTAGGGATTAGTCGCGGCGTTCAATCGATCGCGCGTGTGTGATGAAACGCGACTGTGTAAACGAACCACATTTCACGCATCCAAGATTTACTCCAGGCTGGCGCCTTGGAGGAAGTAGCCGAGCTCGCGGAGATTGTAGTCGTGCTCGGCAGATTTTTTTCGGTTTTTCGTCAGCACGAGGTCGTCGTCGTACACCGACGCCTCTCCGCGCGTACTATTGGCAGCACGCCATGCAGTCCACGAAGCATCACCCCGGGGTGTTTGCGCGGCGACGGAGTGGGGCAAGCGCTACGGCCAGAATCTCACCCCGCAGAGCTACTCCACCCCGGGCCACGTTTGGCACGACGCCAAGGACAAGAACTGGGGCGTGTGGAGCTGCTGCGGCGGCGCCGCGAGCTCTGCCCCGTGCCAACTTCGTCCCACCGCTCCCCTTCCCGCGGTTCCATCGCCCGAAACGGTCGGGACGGGCGCGGACGCGTCGGATATCTCGCGCACGGGAGTGGGTTCGCAGATTCAGTTTCTGATTGCTGATAAACTGCTCTCCCCGTCGTGGACGAGGACGACAAGACGTGGAAACTGGACTCCGGCAGGGTGGCGAAGAAGAAAACTGAGGGGAAATCTTGGGTCTGGGCGAGCGACGTCAAACCGTAGTCGTCGTTCCCACACCCGCGGCCGCGTTTTCTTCCGGTAAACAGACGCAAGAGCGAAGCAAGGCAACTTACAAAGCAATCCTAGCTCAGAGACAAGTATCCTAGCTCACGTTACAAGAGATCCGCGTCGACGTTACGCGTGAAAAAAACTACCGCGTCTCCGTCTCCTCCGCCGTTTGTGTGTCCCCGCTTTCCGTCCCCATGTCGCTGTCGTCCCCCCCGCGCGTCTCCGGGGTGGCGTCCCCGTCCGCGAACCGCAAGTGCTCGCCCCCGCCGGTTTTCGTTTTCGTTTTTTGCACCTTCTCGGACTTTTTTTTACTGTCGGAGGTATTAGGAGAGTCTTCTTTTTCCTTCGCGCCGTCGCCGCCGTCGCCACCCGCGTCTTCCTTCCCGTCCTTTTCCGCTTCCACTTCCTTTTCTTTTTCTTTTTTAGTCACCTCCACCTCCTCCACCTCCGCTCCGGGCCACGGCTTCTCCCCGAGCACCTCCGCCGCGATGGTTTCCACGTCCTCCCCCGCCAGCCGAAGAAACGCGCTCAAGTTTTCCGTGGCTAACAACCGCCACGTTTTCCACCGAAACGCCTGGTCGTTTTTGCGCTTGTAGCTCTCTTCGATTTGCGCGTCCGGATCGGCGTCTTCGTGAATCTCGGCTAAAAAGGTTTTCACGCTTGGTTGGGTTGACTTGTCCGACTGTTTGCCCATACCAACTTTCTCACCACCACCATCAACCAAAGTGCCGTGGTTCGTGTGGCTCAAGTTCCACAGACGGTCAAGTTCCTTGTTGCCCAGCTTGATTCGCTTCGAGTCGGGAGGAGAGTCGTCGTCGCCTGTACCGTAAGGTACTCTATCAAAAAGTACCACCCGAGACGATTCGCCGTCCCGCTCGAAGGGAACGCAACTTCCTTTTTTCCAAACGCTCCACGAGTTCTCTCGCGAAAGCGCCACCGCGAGGGCGCCTGCGAAGCTTGGCCCGTTCGGCGGAGTCAGGGTGATTTGAGAAAACACGCGTTTGCGCAACGCGGTTGTTTCGTGGAGCGCCTTCCTCTGCGTGGACACCGCCGCTTTTTCCTTTTCCCGCGCCTCCTTTTTCCGTTTCGCGGAGACAGCGCCGTTGGCTGTTTCAGGGAAACCGTTCCCTGACACGGACGCGTTGCGGTCGTTACCCGTAAAGTGCTGCTCCGCGAAGTTCAGGAAAACCGCGCACTGCGTGAGAAAGTGTCGGCGGAAGTTCGCGTCCGCGAGCTGAAGCCGCAGCAAAGGCGCGGCGGTGAGGTACTTGACCCCCGCGGAATCGTCTGCGAAAGACGGAGCGTTTGTGTTGTGACCCGCAGCATCCGTATCCATCGCGGCGGTACCGCCCGTGTCCTTAGGCCCCGTCCCAGTATCCCCAGTATCCCCAGTACCCCTCCCGGTATCCTTCCCGCCAACGCCAAACGCCGCCGCCGCGGTCGCCGCTTCGTTTTCCGCGGCGCTTGATAGGTCCAGCCGGTGCGTGTCCAAGGTGTCCAAAACCGCGTCTAAGGACTCTCGGAACGCGTTCCAGCCGCCGTGTTGAGAAACGTCTTGGCAAACCCCGTGTCCTCGAAGCATCGCACCCGGGTTTTTGAAGAAACTCTGTAGGTTCCAGAACGTCTTGTAAAACGCGCGGGTCTCCGCGGTTGAGGTCGCCGTCAATTGGACGTCGGCGCGAGCGTCGCACTTTTCACCGGCGCCCGAACCGGGGTCGGTACGCTTAGCGGCCGAAGTCTTGCCATCCGTGGTGTCAACGTCCGTCCCACCACCCGCCCCAAAAACATCCTCAACAACCCCCCCCCCCCCGTCGTTGTACGCCCCCGAAATGTTAAGCGCGCTGCGTTCCGATAAAGGGTAAAGCGCGCTTAGCAAACACGCCACTCTTCCTTTGAAAACAACGTCGGCGAGTTTCCCGACGCTGAGACGTTTTTGGAGCTCGTTGCACGTCCGCAACATGGTGAGCTTTCCCCGTTTCCAGCAGTGATCAGCACTCAAGCGGCCTCTCACCGACTCCACCCACCCGAAAACCAACCCGCACTCGTTCAGCGATGTCGTTTCGAAAACCTGCTGCACCACCACGAACACGCTGCCGTGATCGCTTATTCCGAGTTCCGACAGTACCAGGGCCAAATCCAACACCCGTGGGAGGGTACTGTCCATCACCCCATGGTTTGTAACCCCCGCCTTTCCCACAGCGTCGTGCGCGATTCGACAAAGCGCGTGCTCCACCAAACCCCTGGTGTCACTGCCTGGAGGGTCGATTGGTAAGCCGTGTTCGTCCAGGCGAAGATCATCGAGGGCGCCGTTCAGGGAAAAAAGCGCGTGTGCATTCACCAACCCTGTTCCTTCCACGATCGAAACTAGCCGGGTTTCCAACTCCAGCCTTTGGCGCTCGAACACGGACATGGTCCGTATGTGTGAACGGCCGACAAATCGGTCGCCACCGCGCGCGACGAGCAGTGGGGTTGAACGCGAGCGGTTTCCCCGGACGGTTGGGGAGCGGCAAAAAGGCCCGCCATCGCAAACCTCTCTCGAGCCGAAAGAGCCGATCCTTTTCGGTTTCTCCGACGATACTTTCGATATGCTTCGCGGCCGCGTCCACAACGACGCGCGCGGTGGGCAGTGGCCACGGGCGCGCCCCCGAGATGGCGAATCTCCAGGATCTGGTGCTTCGGCTTCGGGATGTGGAAGGTACGTTGTGTTTTCGGGCGAACGACCGAGACGGCGTACCCCGGTACTCGGACCACGCACGTTGAAGGTCACCACATGCGGCGGACGCATTCGTTGGGCGTTCGTTGGATTCGCTGGCGCAAACGGCACGCGAGGACATTCACGTCGTCGTTGTACCCTCACCCCCTGCGCTGTTAACGGACCACCCTTTACGCGCGACCGCGTGTTTGTTGCACGCGATCACCCACACACGCCCGTGACCCACGCTCTGACCCACCCCAAACATCCCCTTCCCCCCACCCCTAGCCCGCGAAGTGGCGGTCGGGTCGCTTCTGGAGGTTCTGCAGGCCGACCCCGGTGCCAGCGATCGCGTCGCTGAGCTCAACGCGGTGCCAGGGTTGGTGGATATACTGCACGATTTCCTGGAGGCGTGGGATACGCACAAGGAGTGCTTAGCTGGGAAAGAGAAAACCAACGGCGATGTGGACGACGTGGCGAGGGAGATGGCGAGTCGGGAGGTACGAGACCGATGTGCGGATGTGGCGAAACAATCGTTAAGGGCGCTTGTGCTCGTGACGAAAACGATCGCGACGCGGCTGCGAGTCGTCGAGTCCGGCGGTATCGGCCCGGTGTGCCGGTTAATGGACACCGACTCGTTCCCCGAATCCATCGCGGAACGCGCGGTTGTGTTGCTTATTAACTGCTGTACGAACGGAGGCGGAGGCGGCGGCGAATGGAACGGGGGCGGCGGTCCCGAGACAAACGGCCGACCCGAAAAAAACCAACCCAACGACGACCCGTTTTCGCCGAGCGCCAAGGTCAAGCGCGCGGTCGCGCAGACGGGGGGTGTTCAGAAAATAATCACCAGCCTGGAACGAACGCCTTACGACCGCGCCGGGTGCAGGGCCGTGCACCTGCTGTCACTTTTAGCGGATGAACCCAAGGTTCGCGAGAAGTTCCGGGAAGGCGGCGACGACATTTACGTCGGGTTCAAGGCGCTGATTGCGTTTCTCGCCGACGACGGCGCGAGCTTCTCTATGAGCAAACAGTCATCGTCGTCTTTCGAGAATGACAGAGAAACACCTGCCGTCCCCATCCACGTCAAGCACGCCGCCGTTGCAGTGAACTTGTTGTGCACGGACGACGTGCAAAACAAAGAAGCGTTTTGCGTCGCGGGGGGTATTCCGCCGCTGATGGGTTTGTTACACTTTGGCGAAAAATCCTGGCCGCGCGGTACGTATTTCCCAATCACCACACACCGCTTCCCTGATTGCCCATACTCGTACCAGAAGGGACTATTTCCTCTGACTGTTTACGTAATACACATTACGAGAGACTGACACTTTCTTGTTAATCGTGCCAGACGGGACGTTGAAAATCATCCCCGTCCTGACGAAAACCGTCATCGACGCAATATCCACGCTCGCCATGGACAACGACCTTTGCGACCAGCCCATCTGTGATACCGGGGTGTTACCCAGCCTGGTCGGTTTGCTAACCGACGTTCGGTGCGACTTTAGTTTGAAACTCTCCGTGATTCACGCGGTGATGCACATGGCGCGGGACTCAAGGGACGCCAAGCGGCAACTCACCGAGCACGGCGCGGTGCCGAAAATGAGGGACGTGGTGGGTGCGTATTACCCGTCCGATGCTCAACAGTCGGCGCAGTCGGGTAAACAGTCACCGCAAAACGAACGCGCTCACTCAATGTACGCTCCGTGGAACCACTCCGAGGTGATGGCGATACCCGCGGTTTCGTGCCTCGTGAACCTTGCGACGGACACGGAGTACTGGGGGCAGGCTGAATTAGCGGAGGAGAACGTGGTGGGTCCTGTTAAGGCGGCGTTTGACAAAGCCAAACCAGGCGGAAAGTTCGCGCAGGTGTGCGTCGCGTTCGTGCACGCGTTCGTGAAGAACAACCCGGAAAACGCATACACGGTGGCGGAGGTTGGTGTGTTGCCCACGCTGGTGTTCCACCATTTACGGTCGAGAGATGGGAAACGACGGGGGGACAAAATCGCAGCGCAAGAGGCGCTGGTCACCCTGGGCGCGGCGCTCGACGCGGACGAAAGCGCGCGGGAAATCGTGGGTCAAATTGCGGGGGAGCTATTACTCAGGGAAGCGCTCGTCGCGGGTGCGTCTACCGGTGCGTACCTGCCTGCCGAAATCACGGACAAGAAACGCTTGCGAAAAGAAAAAGCAACCCTCGAGGAGGTGCTTTTGCTGGCGAAAAATTCGGAGGACGGGTCTGTGTTCTCTTTAGCGGCGGAACAAGCGAGACTGCAAAGAAAAAAAAAGAGAGCGCAGGAGATTTTCGACGCCGAAGGTAAAGAACTTTCCCGTGTCCCAAGTTCCGCCTCCCTGATTGCCCATACTCGTACCAGAAGGGACGGCTATACCTCTGCCCATTACCACGACTGTTTACGTAATACACATTACGACCGACTGACACTTTCTTTTGTTTACCTCAGCCGCGCTTGAAAAGAAGTTGGTGCAGCAGTTAGTGGCGCGGGAAAAGGAGCTTCTAGAGGCGGAAGCGGCGCGGGTAGAGTTACGGAAAGCACAAGCGAGGGTGGGCCAAGCCGAGAGCGCGGTGAAAAAGGAAGTCAACGAAGCGCGGGCGGCGAAGAAGGAGCTGGAAGGCGCGGAAAGGGCGCTGCGGCGGAAAGTTTTGAAGGAGGGTGAAAACTCAAAAGCCGTGCAAATGCTTCGGGAAACCGTGGCGCTTAAACGAACGAGCTGGGAGAAGGAACAGCGAGAGGCGGATGACGCGATCGCGGCGCACGCGGCGAGTGAGAAGGTGGAAAAGGAACGGCGGAGGTCGTTTGAGAAGGAGAAAGCGGAAGCGGACGCCGCGGAGGCGGCGGTTGGAAAAGAGCTTTTGGAGAAAACAAAGGTACGTCCACGCATTTCCCAAATCCCGCCTCCCTGTTTGACCATACACTACTGACACTTTTCTGGCAAAACTCCAAAGCGGGACGAGAAATTAAACAACATGGACGTCCGCGCGCGGCGGCGGTTTCTGGAACAGGAGGAAGCGGTGGAGTTGGCGGCGAAAAAGCAAGCCAGGACCGCGGCGCGAAACGCGGAGCGCATCACCAACGGGGATACCAACTTGGACATCGAAGCGCAGGCGCAGGACGATGACGACACAGACACGGAGGAGGACGACGAGGACCCGTTTGAAAAGAAGTGCTGCGTCGTTTCGTGACCGCGGTGATTTTGTAAAACAGGGATGTCGCCTCTTACTCCGTAAACAGTCCTGTATGTCTTACTCAGTCCTTTCACCTCTCTTACTCAGTCCTGTCACTTCGTAACAGTCCTGTATGTCTGACTTTACCCACTCGCCTACTAGTACCTTACCGGCCCTCGTCAAACCCGAAGTAGCCGCGGATCGTGAACGACTCTTGCTTGATCTCGGGCTCTTGCTTGATCTCGGGCTCTTGCTTCATCTCAGGAGGACTCTCCGACTCGCGCTTGATACACTTCGAACTCGGCCCGTGCGTGCCGTTTTGCACGCCGCGCACCTGTCCTTCCGCTTGCCGTGCATGCACCCGTTGCAAACCAGACAGCTGCACTTCCGCTTGCCGTGAGGACAGGGGATGCACTCCGCGCAGTTGCTTTTCACCTTGCCGTGGGGGCAGGGGTTGCACACCGCGCAGAAGCGTTTCAGCTTCCCGTGGGGGCAGGGGTTGCACTCACCACAGTCACTTTTCACCTTGCCGTGAGGGCATGGGTTGCAGGCCGCGCACTGGTGTTTCAGCTTGCCGTGCGGGCAGGGGTTGCACTGCACGCTCATAGTTTTCCGCCTGCCGTGGGGGCAGGGGGTGCAGTCTGAGCAACTGCTTTTCAGCTTGCCGTGAGGGCAGGGGTTGCACTTCGCGCAGTTCTTTTTCAGCTTGCCGTGGGGGCAGGCGTTGCAGTCCGCACAGCTGCGTTTCACCCTACCGTGGGAGCAGGGGTTGCACGAAGCGCAGCTGTCTTTCCGCTTGCCGTGCGAGCATCGCTTACGTCCCATTCTTCGCGCGCCACGACACCCCGCGCGCACGTGGTTTTGAACGTCGTGGTCGGAGTCGTAGCTTTTTTGTCGGTTCCTTCCGATAATGTTTTGGCAAACGTCAGCAAACGTCGGTGCGCCGCTCATTTTGCCGGGAAACATTTCCGGAAACCGAGTTTTCCGCGGCGTTATCTCAATTACCAATCAGAGCTCTCCGCGCCCATCGTCGCGCCGCTCCCACTCACTCCCACGATGTCCGCCGCTTCGTGTTCGCTCCGCGTGCTACACTCGTGTCCCCGGGACGTGCGCGCGGCTGGTGCGGGCAAGAAGGCGCGCAAGAAGAGCGCGTCGTTGCAAACCCGCGTGCCGCCCGGGTCGGCGCCGCCGGTTCACGCAGATGACGTCGACGTTTCGTCCCCGGTTTCCGAAGCATCGTCGACACAGAAGGACCACCCAGCCCCGGGTCCCCGTGCTACCCAAAATACCCCCCCCGTCGCTGCGAACTACGGCGGCCTGGGGTACGACGGGGACAACGCTATTCCCTATGGCGACACGAGTGGCGCGTCAGTGAAGATCACGGACGCCATGTTGAGCGTGGGAGATGTGGATTTGCTGTCAAACGCATCGGTGCTGATCATGCGCGGCCAGAAAGTCGCGCTCGTGGGCGGTAACGGGTGCGGCAAATCCACTCTTTTGAAGTGCCTCGCCGGTAAGCGAAGTGTCCAAGACGGAACCGTGGCGATTTCGAAAGAGCTGAACGTGGGGTACTTCGAACAGACCGCGGTTTCGGGGAGCCAGCTCACGGTGTACCAGGAAGCGCGCGCGCGCATGGACCGAATCAACGCCGCTGAAAAAGCGCTGCGGGCCGCTGAGGCGAAGTGCGGCGAGGAATCGGGTGATGACCAGGAAGCGTGCAGAGCTGCTGATACCCTGATGGACGCCCTGTCCGAGTTCGACATGGCGGGCGGGTACGAAGCGGAGAAAAAGATAGCCGGCGTGCTTGACGGCCTCGGGTTCGCCCGGAGTCAGTGGGAGAACAAGTGCGACGACCTGAGCGGGGGGTGGCAAATGCGCGTCGCGCTTGCAAGGCTTTTACTGTCACCCGCTGGCTCGGGCGACGACGGCTTGTTGCTGCTTGACGAACCCACAAACCACCTGGACGAAGCCGCGAAAACGTGGCTAGCTAAGTGGATCAAGGACTCGCCGTGTACCACGGTTATCGTGTCGCACGAAAAAGAACTCATGGACGGCGCGTGTTCGCACGTCGCGGAGGTGCGAGGCCGAGGTTTGCACTGGTACACCGGGAACTTCACTCAGTTCCTGGAAGCGAGGGACGAGCGAATCACGGTGGCGAAGGCGCTTTATGAAAAGCAACAAGCCGAGGAGGAAGACTTGAAGGATTTCATCCGGCGATTCAGCGCGAACGCGTCGAAAAGCACGCAAGCGCAATCGCGGGCGAAGTTGTTGGTGAAGCTGCAGAAGGAGATGTTAAAGACGGTGAGCGCTGCGACCGCCACGGTGAGCGACGGCGCCGCGGGGGACGCGAGCAACATGACCCTGCGGTTAGCGAAACCGCCCCCCTCGAACCAGGACCAGCTTAAACTCACCGGCGCGACGCTCGGGTACAGCGCGGATACGCCTATTTTGAGTGGTAGCTTGACTCTTTCGCGAGAAATGCGGGTGGTCGTGTTGGGTCCGAACGGAGCGGGGAAGTCGACGTTGCTGAAGAGCATCGCGGGCACCATGGCGCTCGTGAAGGGCGAGCGCGAGATCTGCGACGAGCGCGTGAAACTCGGGGTTTTCTCGCAAGACCTGGCGCAGTTCCTCCCGAAAGATAGTTCCTGTTTGGAGTATGTCATGGACATTGCGAGGCAGGATGACCCGTTGATGCGTGAAGAGAAAGGACGCGCGGCGCTTGGGGCGCTTGGAATCACGGGGACGATGGCGTTGCGGAAAATCGGGAGTCTGAGCGGCGGCGAGAAAGCGCGCGTCGCCTTGGCCGGGTTCGTGCTGCAACCCAGGAACTGTTTGCTTCTTGACGAACCTTCGAACCACTTGGATGTTGGGGCCGTGAAGGCGTTGACGGACGGGCTGCAAGGCTGGGACGGGTGCTTGTTCGCGGTGTCGCACAACAAATCGTTCTGCGAGTCCCTGAACCCGACGCACGTCGTCAGGGTCAAGGATGGTAAGTTCGCAATGGAAAACTGCTACGGCTTGACGGATGCGGATTTCGATCACGAAGAGTCGACGGGGGACGCGTCGTCGCGCGCGGAGTCGCTTCGACAGAACGACCCCGTCGACGAAACCGTGGAATCCGTCGATGAGCTTGAGAAGGAACTGGTCGCGGTGTAGAGGAGTTTTTAAAGACGCTGTATTTTTAGTTGACTACAACCCCAGCCTTTGGTTCCGCGTCTTCTCGTCCCCCACCACGTCCAACTGCACGCTCGCGACTCGGTCGAACACGCGCTTGACTTGCGTGGGCATTTGCTGTACCAGCGCTTCAAGCGTTTCGTCGCATCGCGAACAGTCTGTCAAAAAAGATTTGTACTGCTCAGTGGTCGCCCTCGCCTGTTCCGCGCCCGGCACGGAAAGCGGCGGGTCCGCTAGCGTCAACCGCACAGGCACGGTCATCGTCCGCGTTCCCCCTACGGGTACGGAAACGTTCAGCACCGTTAACGGCGGGCGCGCGCTCGGGCGGTACCCGCCGGCGCGGAGCGATTCTTTTCCGAACCGATTCGCCATCGCGGTTTCGTCGCTGTAGTCAATCCCCGCCCGCCGCGCGGCTTCGCACAGCGCCAAGCCGTCCGCCACGACATCCAACACCTTGCCGTCCAGCTCCAGCCACACGTGCGGGGTCGGGGACGGGAACCCGTTTTCGGTCACGTCGCCGGCGCGGTACCCGGCGAGGGCTTTTATCGTTTTTTTTGTTTTTCCGTGTCTGTGTCTGTTTTTTCCAGCATTTCCCATTCCATCATCACCTTGCCCATCCCCAACCACGAACCCGTCGATGATGCCGTTGCGCTTCAGGGCTTGAAGAATCGCCAGGGTCACGGCGAGGCCGGCGCCGTCAAGCCCGGTCTCGCAAAGCACCTGCGTCGCCTCCGCCGCCACTGCGACCGCGGCGCGGTCGCGTAAACTCAGCGGCGACTCCCTGCTCACCTTCCACACCGCATCTGGAAGGCTCAGCTGTGTCGTGCCCGCGGTTGAGCTCGCGGGCGCGGCCTGGTCGATCTCCAACTCGATCGCGGCTAACGATGACACATCAGACGAACGTACGTCGTTGCCTCTGCCGAACAAACCAGCCGCCGCGGAGTTCGGTGTTGGGGGTTTCCTTTGGCACCTCCGGTGGGCACTTTTCGAGGACGTCGAGGACGTCGCGAAACGAACGCGGTTCCCCCACGGAAGCCTGGACCCGCGCACCAGACGCGCCCGTGACCCTCCGCACGTCACCCCACTGGGAACCGCGCGGCACTGAGAAGCCATCCACGCCATCTCGCGCGTCGTGACACTGCGGAACAGAGATGATGACTCCCATGGGAACAATCGGCAACCCGATCGTGTCGTGAAAGACGACGACAGCCGAAAGCACATCACAGCAACGGCCATCAGCTGTCAGTTTCGGCAGGCGTTTTATTTCTACATTTATAAATCGTTCTCCCCGCTCTTGTCACCTCTTAACTACTCTAACAAACTACTCACGCCACCACCCTACTGAACAACACCCTGGTCAGCCCCGGAATCGCCGCGACCTGTTCGTCCAGTAGCTCCGCGATCGAGTCGTCCACGAACAACGCCGAAGGCGTGTTTGTGTCGTTCGCGCCGTTGTCATCATTGTCATCATTCTTTTTCCCGTTTCTTTTTTGGGAAACAGAAAACTCACCCAGCACGCCCAAAATCACCCCCGCCTTGCTCGCACCTTTCCCGACGTGGTGCACTTTTTTTTGCGCGTCACGCACGCCTAGGTGTTCCAAAAACAGAACTATATCCGCGACGTGCCTGTTTCTGGTGACGACGTGCGTGTTGGCGTGCGAGGTCGCGATGGACATCAGGTGTTTGTCGTGCTCGGCGAATGTTACGGTTTTCGTGGCGTCACTTTCGTCGTCACTTTTTGTTTTAGCCTCGACGATGGGCGACGCCCCCACCTTGGTCGCGCAAACGGTCCGGTCAAAGTCCAGAAACACGCACACGTTTCCGTCACTAGTAGTCTCAACCAAGTTCCCGATGTCCTCCCCGTCCCCGCTTGTTATGCCACAAGCGGAACACCCGGGGAAGGATAACAACTCGCACGCCAAGCACCTCGAGTGGTGCGGACACCACGCGTTGGCGGGACAGGTTTTTTTTGAACGCCGAGGCCCTGTGCCTTTTGTGTCACAGGTAACACTCCCTTCGAAACTACCACCTCCGCTTGTATCTTTCTCGGAAAAAAAACCCGCCGACCTCGGACACCGCCCGCTCCGTCGCCCGATCAAGTCGCACCGGAAACAGGTCCCGTATTGTACCCACAGAGAACCAAAGTCGCCGCCGCAGCCGGTGCATTTCTGCTTGCCTCGTAAGTACGCTAACAGCGGGGTGGAGCCCGGGTCAGGCGGCCACGCGTGCCCCGAGTCACGCGTGGCAAGCTGTTGCGACATTGACGCAACTTTGGTGTCGCCCGAAACGACGTCCTCGAGCTTCGACTCCTCAAGCCTGCCCACCTCTGCGTCGATTACCTCGTCCCCAATCCTCGCCCCAGGCACCAGCACCTCGAGCTCCACCCACATCACCGGGCGCCACTTTTCCACCACCGACCGGTGCACCGAAATCGATCTCCCCAACGTGAACTCGGCGGGAAAGAAATCCGCGCCGCCGTCGTCGCCCGACACGAACTGTTTCTTGGACGGAAAGTTTACGATATTTTGAACTGCGCTGGCGATATCCCGCGTACCGGGAGCGCACCCCTGCAGCAGCCCCCGGAGGCGGTCGAAAACCGTGCCTTCCTTTAAACGCAAAACCGCGGGCTCAAAAAAATCAATCCCCCTGGTGCGAAACCTCCCGCTGCCGTCCACCCCGAAGTCGTCCCTAAGCACAGCCTCCACGGATAGGGTTTTCTGGCCCAACGTCGCCAAAACCGCGTCGAATTGATTCGCCGTGTCAATCAACACTTGCGCGTAAAGTTTGGTTTCATCTCTGATTGCCAACGCCTTGCTGCCTCCCCGCGCGATGAGAACGCGCTCGATCGTGCGTATCAGGTGACAAGGCCACTCAGTTTCTGTTTCTTCTTTTTCCCTGGAAGTCGCTTCGTCTCGAAATCTTTTACGCGTCGTCTTTTCAATTCGCGCGGCGACGTTTTCGAGAAACACGTTCAACGCGCCGCGCGCCGGGGTTTCGAGGGTTTCCCCCGGTGTCGCTTTCTCGACACAGGTATCCCGGGAGGTACCATTCTTTCTTTCCACGGAGGTATCCCCAGTGCCGGTATCCCCAGAGGTATCCCCAGAGGCATCCCGAGGGACATCATCCCCCGAGATATCATTCCCAGAAGTAATTCCTCTCAGCGCCGTTTCCGCTTGTAAAAGCCAGCTCCTGGTGGTCAGCGAGTTTGGGAGCTCGCGAAGCCGGGCCGGTCTTCGCGCATCCGGGTGCCTCGGCACGCAGCAAATTTGCTTGGTTAACACCCGCCCGTCGTACGCCGCGTGCGCCGCGCCTTTGCACCGCATGTGCGTCACGCAAATCTCCCGGTACCGGTCGCAGTGCGCGAACCCATTGTCGAAGTGCATGTCGTTTCGCCAAAACGTCGCCAGCCGATGCAGCTCGTGTTCCACTGGGTGCGCGGCGTGCCAGCAGTGCAGGAGGACTTTCTTCAGGGAAACCAGGTTTTTGCGGAGGTCAAAGGCCTCGCAAAGGCCTTCTTCTTGCAGGGCGTTCAAGGCGATGTCCGCCAGGGGCTTTGGGAGGACGGCGTTTAGGTCATCAATCACCATGCTAAAAGATCCTTGCGCGTAATTCATGATGTTCTTCCGAGACACATCCGAAGGGCACTCCCCGTCTATTTGAGCCGTAAACGCAGCGCGCGCGTGCGTTTCCCACGCAACAGGGTCGCTCCGAAGCACCCACTCAGGGGTGGGCATCGCGAATACCATCAGGGAAGCGGTCCGCGCCGACGCCGACGCACCTCGACCCGACAGTGATGCGCGGTTTTCGTAGGCGGCGGGCAAAATCACCGCAAAACGAAACGAAACGAAACGAAAGTTTTTGGCCAATTTTTTTGGCAATCGTAGTTGTACGTCGGCAGATCCCGTCGCGCCACACTCGACGAGCAGGATGTCCATGCGCTCGCCCCATTTACGCACCCCGCCTGCGAAGATGGCGAAGATTACTGAAACAACCGCCGAGGAAATGGAAGTCGATTCCCTCTATAACAAGCTCGACTCGCTCGAGCACCGGCAGCTCCCCGCCGTCTGTAAATCGTGGCTCAAGAGCGGCGTGGTGAAGCGGGAGAACTTGGACTCGGTCATGCCCGCGCCCAAAGTAAAGCACCTCCTCGCGCAGAGGTCCCAGCTCATGGCCGCGATTAGAACCAAGCTGCCGAGCGAGCACTCGGGAAATAAATCCAATCTCAAGGGATACCTGGCTGCCGAGTCCGCGATCGCGGAGTGCGTAAAGTTCATCGTCGACAACGGGAACAAGTTCAGGAAGGCGGAGCAGTGGGCCATCGTCCTCGCCAACAGCGACGGCATGCTGGACTCCGTCGCCAACGATATTCCGGGTTTCGACAGTCCGAAACACAACAAGGCGCGCCGTGACGTCATCCGAACACTCTCGGACCTCAAAGCCGAGGCCGAGCACAACCTAGATCTGAGGATGTGAGAAATAAGCGTTTTTCGCGAGCAGAGAAATTGTGACTGTAACGAGACGAACACGAGACGACGTCGAGCCGAGGAAGCGCGGTTCTGACTATTTTCTCCTCCTCTCCCGTACTACCTACCCTTTCCTCGTGGACGACCTCAACACCGCCACCGAGGCGTTTCCCCTATTCTGCTTATTCCGGGACGCTTGCACTCTGACGGCTTGCATCTTCGCCCCCTGCTTGCTGTGCCGCGAAATCACGCCTTTGATGCGCACGCCTTTCAGGAACTGCTTACTCCCGCTGTTGTAGTAGTGCGACCCCCCGCCCCCCGCGCCCCAGTGGTGCACCACCGCTCTGCGCGCTGCGTTGTCCGCGAACTGCGCCTTGGTGGTGTACTGCGCGGCTAGGGCTTTTGACGCCCCCCTCAAAGCGACGCGCATGGACCGAGTGATAATCGCGTGTGTCTTTTTAGTCTCCTCCCTGCGCGCCAACTTGACCGCCGGCGCGTTCGCGGCGACGCGCTTCTCGTCACTTTTACTGCCTTTCGCGACGTAGTCGTTCCTGAATTTTTGCCTGTAGTACTGCCTGAACGACCGGTGCCCTAGCTGTTTCGTGCGGCCGTTTTTATCCCGCAACACCAACTCCAAACCGCCGCCCACCCTCGCCGCGTCGAAAAGCGCGCTCCCGGCGTTACCGTCGGTGAGTCCGTTTTCGTAACCCCCGAAATCGTAAAACTCGGCGTACTCGGGCTCGTATAAATAAAAGAAAGTGTCAGTCTTGTATGGAAAAGTAGTCTTTGGATTTGGGAAATACGACACGTACCTGGTACCCATCCTCGTTCGCCAAACGAATGGCTTCGTCGAACAGCGGGTTTCCCCGGAACACCGCGGGGGGTTCAAACACCAGGCGGACGTGTTTTTTGTCCCGCATGTGTCCGCGCACGCCCTCCACGGTTTGGAACCGCTTGGCGCAAAACAGGCACTGTTTTCGGGAAAAAAAGGGTCAGTCTTGAGTCTTTGGGTGTAACTTGTATGAGCAAACAGTCTACTTGTGATTATGTAGTAAACAGTAAATAGTCACAGAGGGGCAGTAAACAGTGTTTGGATTTGGGAAACGCGCAACGCGTACCTGTTTTCGGCGCACGACTTTCCGTCGAAGGTAATTCACGAACCCCGTCTTGTCATGTAAGGATTGTTCGTACGGCACGACCAGGCCGTGTGCGCGTCGCATGTACTCCAGGTTAGTTTCCACGGTTTCGCTTGCGTGGGTGCAAAACAAGGACAACAAAGGATTAGGTTGCGCGTTCGCGTCCAGCTCCTCATCCGTTTCCCAGTCGGATTCCGTTTCGGATCTGGATTCGTAGGAATCGGAATCTTCAACAACGGCCTCGACTCGGCCTTCGAAATCGCCACCGTCGCCACCGCACACGTTTTCGGTTTCAGTAGTGCCCACGGAAAGACCGGCGAAAGCAGCGTCAAGGGTATCGTCCACCCGTAACTCGTCGTTGTTAAGTAAATCATCTCCCGAATCGGACCAGTCGTCGTCGTCGTCCGCGACCGCTTTCGCGACGCCGATCTCCGTCTCCGTCTCCTTCTCCTCCTCGTCCCCTCGGAGTAAAGAAAAGGCACTCACCGTGGTGCTACCCCCTTTAGGGTTAGGGTTCAGGGCATTGCCCCCCTCCCGGGTTTCCTCGCCTTCCACGAGTTCGTTTTCGTCTTCCATTTCCATTCGCGTCGCGAGGGTTTCGATATCGGCGACGTCGTCGTCCGAAGCGTAACTCTCCGTCTGGTTTTTACCCACCCCTTTTTTCTTCCGGTTCGCTTTCTTGTTATGTGTGGGGTTACGAACCCTCCACGATTCGTCGTCATCTGAATCGTGTGTTGTATGGGCATTTACCCTGGCGGATTCTTTTTTCGTCGCCGCCGCGACCCGCGCCGCCTTCTTCGCCTTTGTTTTCTCGTCGTGTTCAAGTTTCAACTGCTTCGCTTTTTCGTTTCCCGTGCCGCGACACCCGATGCCGAAACCGCCTATCTGGACCTTAGCTTTGGGCGTAGGTTTACCAGTGCTGTTAGTGTTCACGGTGTTGTTCGTAACTTCGTCGTCGTCGTCGTCGGACGAGATGGCGTCTCGCTTGCCTCGGCCTTTTTTTTTATCTTTGGCAAATTTACCACCCATTTCCATCTCCTTCGCCGCCGCCTCCGCCTCGGCCAGTTCCAGTTCGCCACGCATGGCTTTCGTAAGCCCCTTCACTCGCTCCACGGTTTTCGGGTTGGACTTGCCTTTCGCCATCGGGGAAGGCACGGTTTGTGGTTACCGGACACCCACACGTCAAGGCAAGAACAACACGCGTGGCGCACGAAGCGCACCGCAAATCTGTCGGGGCTCGACAGAAAGATTCCCTCTCTTCTCCTCTCCTCCTTCCCCGGAGAAAAGGCCCCAGAATCACGGGTGTCCCTGGTCTCGCCGAAAGCGACAGCCTGTGTTCGCCTGGTGCGCCGCTGTCTCGCGGCGCGGAGTGTGTCACACGGGTCGGCGCGCGCCGAGGGGTGCGGCCCCACGAATCTCTTCCTTTCGTGTCGGCGGAAAAAAATGAGAGATTTCCGCGTGCGCAAGGTGAAATCGGGGCAAAGCATGTGAAAAAATTCGGGGGAACCAATTCCGTCTTCGAGCTGTCGGTACGTCCAACGACTCGATTTAAACGCAGGCGGGTGATGAACCACGACGCGCGCACAACGACTCGCGCACTTCGCTGTTGCGGCGCTTTTCGCGAGTTGAGACGCGCGCGGTCGCGACCTCGGCGTGTACACGCGCTCGTCGCCGTTCGTGACCACCGCGCGGAAAACGTGGGTGGTGTTCGTGCAGAAGGCCAGGCAGGCGGCCGAGGGTTAGATTTTGATTGCATCCCACCGCGCTTCGCGAATTGCCCGAACCACCCAACGTCGCCATGCCGGACTCGGGTTTGCCTCGGCGCTCGCCCCGGCACAGCGGCGGCGGCGCGGGTGCTGGTGACGGGTTCACCGATAACGTCCCCTCGCCTGTGGCAACGCCGGTGAGGAAACCAGCGTCCGGCTCCGGCTCCGGCTTGACCCCTACCAACGAGGCGCTCAAGGAGAACGGCGCCAATGCGACCGCCTCCACGCCTTCGTCAATCTTGAAACGACGTCGCCGGAGCATCTTGAGCGAGGTGAGCAAGGTGGCGGATGGTAAGCAGTCTCCCGCTGGGGGGCCGGGCGGTGCTTTGGACCTCGAGGCGCGGAAAAAGCGCAAGCAATCCCTGGCCAGCAGACGGGTTTCCTTCGCAGTGGAAAGCGCGCTCGAGTCGGTGCGGGAGTTCCAGAAAGATGAGAGGGACGCGGACAAGGCGTTTCCCGATCCGCGCGCCGCGGCGGTCACCGCGACGACGGCGGTTTCGGTGCCGGTACCGGGGGGAAAACCGCCCACCGCTAGCGCGACACTGGTGACGTGTCCTCCCCCTGCAGCGCCTGTGATTGCGATGGCCAGTGCGCATCCACCTCCCTCGCCGTTCGGCGCCGGCCCCGCTTCGGCCGCGGCGGAGGCGGCGTTTGCGGCGTTTTCGCCCGCGACCACGCCCCAACCGGCGAAGACGGCGATGCACGAACTGAGGATGGCGACGCCGTCATCCGCGCAAGCGAAGACCCCTCGACGCGGCCCCGGAACAGACCCGTTCGCCGCGTTCGGTGTGAGTGACAGCCCCGCTCCAGAAGGAGGTACCGAGTACGGCGCCAACCTGACCGGAGCGCAATCTGGGTTGGAAACGCCCCGCAGCGCGGTTTTCACCCGCGGGTTGCACAGGGTTTCAAACGCGAGCGATTTCATTCCCCTCGGCACGCCGGTTTCCATGGCGCCGTCCAGCGCGGCGCCGTCCAGCGCAGGCGGCGGTGACGGTTCGGTTGGCGACGGTACTCCCGGGAGCATGTTCACCAATCACCTTCCTCGTCGCGTCACGATGGACCCGGGGCAGTACCGCGACGCCATGAAAGCGGCGAGCCTGGAGACGGCGCGCGACGGCACGGATGACGTGATCCACGAAGAAACGGAAGGCACGGACACGGAGAGTGACCTGTCTGATGCAGAGTTCGCGCCGAGCCAGAACGACGGCATCACCGCCGCGGTTCCGGGTCTGTCCGCCTTGGCGGACGAGGACGAGGACGATTTCGGCGAGGAGCCGGGGACGCACACCATGAACCTTGTGAATGGGCTCAACGAGCCATTGTTTGACTTACCGGGCCAGGGGGACACGCAGGAGATGGAGACGGATGAGGGCGAACCCATGACCGATTTTGCGGGCGGTGATATCACGAGCGCGGTTCCCGGGCTATCGGCGCTGGCAGATGAGGATGACGCCTTCGACGCGCAGACTCCGGGAGGTGTGTCGTACACTCCCGGCGATACCTACACGCCCGCGTCGTACACCTTCTCGTCCGCGGAGAAGAGCCCCGCGATTGGCGGCCTCCCAATGGGCAGCGTCACCGAGGACGTCGCCTCTATGCTCGCCTCTAAACTCGCCGCGAGCGTCGCCGCGGACAACGCACAGGCGAACAGTCTGAAATTTCCCGAAACCACCGAGGAGTTTGCGTTTTCCGCGGCGCTGGTGTCCAGTGACGAGGCAGGTCACGAAAACCACGGGAAGGGTGGCCGAAAGTCGCACGCCAAGAAGCGACGCATGACGCTGGGGGTCCGGCACGAGCTCGAGTCGCCCGCCGCGGTTGTTGACGCGCAAATGACTGATACCGGTGTTGCCGAAGCAGAAGCGGCGGCGGTCGGCGGGGTTGATACCGGTGTTGACGAAGCGGCTATGGCCATGAACCTTTCCGATTCCTTCGACGTACCTCCCGGGGCAGGTGAAGCGGCGGATGTTTCCTTCGATTTACCTCCCGGGGCGGCTGAAGCGGCGGAATCCATCTTCAGCGACGGACTCACGACGCGCGTCGGGGGAGTGAGTGACGGAATCGACGCGCCTTCAAATGACGTTGACGCGATGGATCCCGTGACTCAAGAACGACGGTCGGATTCGGGATCCTTCGGGGGTGCGCATACCTTCGCCGAGGCGGACGTCGCGAACACGGCGCACATGAGGCCGAGCGCGAAATCCTCATCGCGCTCCGGGTTCAGCGAACCCGGTACGGACACCATGAGATTGCTTTCCAAGATGAAGGACGATACGTACGGTGGCGGTGGCGGTGGCTCGGATGGGTATCCAGTGAGTGTGAGTGACCCTGTTGGGAAGTTCGGGGGGGATACGACCAATACGGATGACGGGTTCGTGTTAAACCCTCCGGACGGAGCGGGGGACACCACGAACACGTGGGGCAAGGAACACACCGGCGGCGTTCCCGTTGCCAACTCCACCGTCACGATGACCGGGTTGAGCGCGTTCAAGCACATGCCCCTGCGCACGCCTTCCACGCACAACGCGGGTAACGGGAACGCGTCCGTGTCTCCGTACAGCAGCGAAGGTACGGTCACGCCCGCGAACGCGCCGCCAACCGCGACCGCGGGTGAAGCGCCGGCGAGCGAAGGCGACGGGTTCACTCCAGGGCCGGATACGCTTTTGATGATGGAAAAGCTGAAAGGGCGGAAACACGGCGACGCTAACTTTCTTGAGAGCTCGAAGAAGAACTTACTGGGAGGCCGGGCTTCTTTGGGGTTGTCCGCGCACGCGTGGATCGCGCCGACGCCGCTTCCGCCGATCGGCGGCGGGTTCGGGGTGAACTTCACGCCGAACAAAACGCACACCATCGCGGGCGGGGGTTTCGGCGGGAACCTCTTCGCGAGCGTCGGGCGCGGAACGAGCTTCGGCGGCGGCGGGTTGTATGGGCAAACAGTCGGCGCGCCGACCAGCGGCAGGAAGGCGTTTGGGGAGGATAGCACCAACGCCGTTTCCCCGTTCGCCCCAGGCGCGTCACAGCGAGCCGCGCTTCAATCCGCGAAGAGTAAAAGCGACCAAATGGCGTTGGGTTTGCTGGGGTTACCGCTAGGCACGGCGCCGATTCCGGCGGAGCTCATGCGCGCCGACGCCCCAAAAGTTTTGTTGGGCGATTTTTTCCACGCCTGCGAGGTTTCCTTCATGGACGCGAAGAACTTGAGGCGGAAATCCGTGGCGATGGTTTCGCTTTGCACTGCTGCAGCACCAGCCACGTTCCGTGACGCCCTGAAACTGGTGTGCCTCACCGCGCCGATGATCGAGTGCATGGACCCGATGCACGACGAGCTGAACTCCGCGTTGTCGTCCCTAGCGCGCGACGCCGAGCGCTTGCGTCGCGAGGTGGAGGTTGCTCAGCCTCCTTTGCTTCGGCTCGCGGCTTCTCACGATGGACAACACATCGCGGTGTTGCGAGAAGCGGGCAAGCTTCTGAAGAAGCAGTGCCAGCTCACCACCAAGGAACACCACGCCGTGGCGCGCCTGCAAACGGAACAACACGTTTCAAACTCGCTTTGCGCGGCGAAAACGGCGCTTACAAACGTCCGGCGGTCGCTGGCGCAGTCCGTGGAAATCGCAACGGAAGCGTCGCACTGCGCTGATGTGCGTGAAGTAGACTTGCGAAGACGGTTTCAGCTCACGGGCGATGCGGAGTCGCGGGATGCGCAGAGGTTGCGAACGCGAGAAGGCGCGCTCGTGGCGCTCGCGGAAAGAAGAAGCAGGGTTGCGAAGTTGCGACAAGAGTTGACGCTACGCAACGTCGCGATTGAAACGGCGCAGCGCGAGAGGGGGGAGTGCGAAGCCTCCATCGCCAGGGCGAGCGATTTGTTACACGACGCGAAGCAAGCCGCGGAGGCGAAGGGGGACAGCGACGTGCTTGTTGACGGCGGCGCTGCAAGGAGGGCGGCGTCTGTGAAGAGAGTCAAGCAGTTACAAATGAAGGCGAAAAAGAGCTGCGACGAACTAGCCGTGCTGAACAAAATCGCGCCGTGGAGGGTGGAGCGGGTCAACGCCAACACGGGCAGCGGCGCTGAGCTCGTTTTGAAGGTTGGTGCTTTGTTCCGAGTCGCCGTGGATATCGGCACGGGGGCGGGCAGGGTGACGCTTTGTGTTCCCGAAACCCAAACCGTCACCCCCGCGGGCGGCGCCTCGTTCGCCGCGGCGGTCGCGGGGGTTCCCAAAGCGTGGAGCGAGACGGATTGCGAATCTTTCGGTGGCGACGTCGCCGCGGTTTTGCAAAACCTGGTGCCTACGTTGACCCGGGCGGAATCTATCTTGGAAGAGGCGGAGACGTGCCGGGCCGCGTTCCCCAGGATCACGCGTATGCGGTGTACCAGCGGCGGGGATTTGGAACTGACGTTTTGCGATCTCGCCACGGAGAGGAAAGTGGAGGTGGCGCTGACCATGGCGAACGGCGCGTACCCCCGAGGGGCGCTGCGCCCCAGGGTGTTCATCAAACACCACGGGCGGGTTTCGGGTGGTGGGAAAGATTCATCCAATAATTCAATTGCGCGTTTACCGAGCGCCACGACCCTGGAAGCGGCGATCGAGCGCGTGCCCGCGGGGGAGGCGTCGCGAAGACTACTAGGCGTGTGCCGCTTGATTGATTGGATCGTGGCGTTTGGCGAGCGCGGGATGGGGGACGCGGCGCGGGAAGCGGCGGCGGCGTCACGGGCGCCGCCGCCAAGGGACGCGCCGAACTCGTTTTTCCAAGGGGTCACGAACGCGAAGCTCCCGTCGGTTGCGAAGAAAGGAGTGAGTGACGATTGGGGTGGGGAAGATGTCGTGGGTGATGCCGAAGTTGAGGTTCCGGCGGGGACGAGCGTAGAGACTGAAACGGGCAATCAGCCCGGAGTCCGGGCAGAGGTTCCCGACCGGGTTTCGGAGCACAACAGCACGACGGTTTCCGGACGCGAACCTGTGACGGTGCACGTCACGGAAAAATTCGGAGACGCGTCGCCCTCCGTGTCCGTCCCCCCCACCACCCCCGGGTCGGAGTGGGGAGAGGAACACACGGAAAACGTGGTGCCCGCGGAGTTTGGCGTTGACGTCGAAAAAACCACCCGGGTCTCGCCGCGCGCGGAAACCCCCGCGGGGTTCCAAAAGGGAAGCAATCCTTTGTTTGACGACTCGGACGAAGAGATGGAAGATGCACGGTGATTGGGGGTTTAGACGAGTGGAAGAGAGCAAAAGTCGGCACGTGTGCATATCAGCTATTCGGCACCCTAACCCCAAACACGTACCGTACTTGCGATGAAGCGCGCTTAAAACGGGTTCATGCTTTGCACGCCGCGCAGTTCTTTTTTAGCTTGCCATGAGGGCAGGGGTTGCACTCCACGCAGTTTTGTTTCAGCTTGCCGTGGGGGCAGGGGTTGCACTCCATGCACTTGCGTTTCAACCTGTCGTGAGGGCAGGGGTTGCACGCCGCGCAGCTGCCCTTCAGCTTGCCGTGAGGGCAGGGGTTGCACTCCTTGCAGCTGCTTTTCACCCTGCCGTGAGGGCAGGGGCTGCATTCCACGCAGCTGTCTTTCCGCTTGCTGTGAGGGCAGGGGTTGCACGCCGCGCAGCTGCGTTTCAGCTTGCCGTGGGGGCAGGGGGTGCACTCCGCGCAGTCGCTTTTCACCTTGCTGTGGGGGCAGGGGTTGCACTGCACGCAGCTGCTTTTCCGCTTGCCGTGAGGGCAGGGGCTGCACTCCGCGCAGCTGTTTTTCACCCTGCCGTGAGGGCAGGGGCTGCATGCTGTGCAGTTGTTTTTCAGCTTGCCGTGAGGGCAGGGGTTGCACTCCGCGCAAATGCTATTCCGCTTGCCGTGAGGGCAAGAGTGGCACTCCGCGCAGTTGCTTTTCACCTTGCCGTGAGTGCAGGGGTTGCACTCCGCGCACTTGCTTTTCACCTTGCCATGAGGGCAGCCTTTGCACTCTGCGCAGAGGCGTTTCAGCTTGCCGTGAGGGCAGCCCTTGCACTCCGCGCAGAGGCGTTTCAGCTTGCCGTGAGGGCAGGGGTTGCACTCCACGCAGAGGCGTTTCAGCATTCCGTGCGGGCAGGCGTTGCACTCCGCACAGTCGTTTTTCAGCTTGCCATGGGGGCAGGGATTGCACTCCGCGCAGGCGCGTTTCAGCCTTCCGTGAGGGCAACCGTTGCACTCCTTGCACGTGATTTCAGCTTCCCGTGGGGGCAAGGGTTGCACTCTCCGCAGTGGCCTTTCAGCCTGCCGTGAGGGCACGGGTTGCACTTGCTATATTCAAACCGCAGCTTACCGTGGACGCACCCGTTGCACTCCTTGCACTTGCTTTTCAGTCTGTCGTGCGGGCACGGGTTGCACACGGCGCAGTTGTGTTTCACCTTGCCGTGGGAACACGGGACGCAATCCAAGCACAAGTTCTTTTGCCTGCCATGGGGACACCCGCTGCACTCCGTGCATAGTCGTGCTACCACGCCGTGGGGGCAAGGGGTGCATGCCGCGCAGTCACCTTTCTGCTTCCCGTGCGGGCACCGCTTGTTACTCATAGCACTCCAGGTACGTCCCCTTTGCGGGTCACCAAATGAGGCGAGTTTCGGGATCCCCCACGTTTTAAGTATCCCGAAATTTGCATCGAACGAAAGCGCACAGTTACCGGCACGCGCCAGTGTCACGATGACCACCCTGGCGCCTGGTTTGAAGAAGTACATCGAGCGCGAGGCTTCCGCGGGTGCCCCTGCCGCACAACCCGGCTCCCAAGTCCACGTGCACTTCACCGCGACAATTCGGTCCACGGATACCGTCGTCGATTCCTCGCGAGGCGAGTTCGTCACCGATGTCGGTGGAATCACCGTGCGCAAGTGCAACATGCCGCTGGTGTTGAGACTTCCCGAGAATGTGTTTGGGAAGAATTCGGGTCTCGAAGAATCAGAATCGAGGGGTCGGGGCGAGGAAGCGACGACATCAGACATCGGCGAGGTTGGTGAAGACGTGACGCTTGAAAAAAATAACAACGACGAGCAGGGAGAAAAAACGTCGTCGTCCCCGGCCATGGTCCGCGGGTTCGCGCTGAGTATCGCGTCGATGCGTCTCGGCGAGCGGTCCACGTTTTGTGTGCCGTCAGGGCTGGCGTACGGGGCGCTTGGTAAGGGGAAGTTAGCACCGAATGAAGATTTGGATTTCGATATAGAGCTCGTCGGGGTGGACGGGGAGTATTGGCCGGCGCGTAAAAAATAAAAAAGAAAAACGAAACCAACTATTTTTAGTGCTTTCGCGTCAGACGTCAGACCGTAAGTACTACAACTGCTTTCTCTTTCCCTGATCTGAACCCTATACACAGGCCCCTATATACCGTCATGCTTCCTCACCGCCTGCTTCACGGTGACCGCGGTGAGACTCGCGGCGGTCAAGGCGGTTCTCCACACAGTTCGCCGGCCGTGTCTGTTTGCCCACACCCCCGCCGTGGCGAAACACGCCACGGCGAGGGACGCGAGTAAACGTCGGAGTGCTTTTTCACCCAGTTGGCTTTTGTGTCTTTCCTTCGCGCTCTCCGGCGTGACGCGACGGACTGACTGTTTGCGCATACCGGCGCACCCACAACGTACCCATTTGCCGATTTTCGCGAACGCCAGGAACGTGCACGTGAAGTCGCCGCTGCGGTGTCGGTCGTGTCCGTCTGTGAAAGCAGAAAACAAGGAGGACGAGGAAAAGGAATCCTCGTCCGAGACGTCGAATTCGACGTCCCCGTCGCGCTCGCGGAAAAGAACCGCTTTCAAAAGGTGCCAGTCTTGTTTTTGTATAAGCAAACAGTCGGCGGGATTTGGTGAAACACAACACGTACCTTTCAGCTCGTTCCACTTCGCAACCGTTTCGCACCCCTCCAGCTCGGTCGCGATCGCGAGCGCGGCGCACTCTTTCTTCGCGAGGCCCAAATCTCTGTACCGCGCGGTAGCGAGGCGAACCCGTAATCGGCGGCGCGGGATCTCCGAAACGAGGGTCGATGAGGTTTTCTTCTTTTTCTTTTTGGCATCTTTCCGTTTCCCGTCCTTCTCATCCTTCTCATCCTTATTCTTGCGTCCCTTCCCCGTCCCTTCGGTCATCAGAACCTCCAGCGAACGCATCGCAAGAGTTCCGTCAGTGGCGTCGGTGGAGACGGAGGAAGGGGAGCTGCTGACGGAGGATTTTTGTTCGCGACGCGTCGGTTCGTCGACGTCGTCTCCTTTCTTTTCGCTTTCCACGTCCCGAGTTTTAGTTTCGCCGTCGCTGGAAACTTCCCGTATCTCGTCGCCGCCTTGGTGTTTTCCTCCGTGCGCATCCGCCATGTCGTCCCAGCACCAGTCATCCTCGCACCCGCGTTTGAGTAGTGGCGGGGAGACAGTGGACGATGCGTTTGATTCTTGGCCGGAAAAGACCAAGCGTTCCTTCTCGCCGCGAAGGTTCGTTTTGTGTTTTTTTTTCGTGCTCGGTTTTCTTTGCGAAGCACTCGCTTCGGGCGCCACGACTTCCCACGACGCGTTGGTGGATTCGCTGGACCCGGGGGTGTCGGTCATTGTGCGTTCGGTGTCGGTTTCGTCATCCGACACACCACTGGATTCCGTCGCCGCGTCCACCAAACAATCAAGCGTCTCACGCACATCATCCTCGTCCCGAGAAGTTCCCTCCGCCGTCTCCTCTTCCTCGTGGCTGCTCGTGTCTGTTTCCTCGTCCGAGGACACGGCGTTTCCGTTCCGGGCACCGCTCGGGCGTCGTCCAACGAAGCCCCCCGGGTTTGTGCGCTCGGCAACGGGAACCACGCGCTCGCGCGCTACCAGCTGCGACGCCATGTGCGGGGTTCGGGGGCGCGCGGGGGGATGTGGCGTGCCGCGAGCCTGCAGAAAGTTGTTGGTCCTCGTGGTGTTGGAACGTCCGAAAGGCCTCTCGATAGTCTCGAGGGGAAAGTCCTCAAGAAACTGACTACCTAAAGCCGAACCCTAAAAAACAAAGCACGCACGACGCACAACGGCGCGCACGCGACACCCGGTCCACGATGTCTCCTGGTGCGATGCTCGTTGTGGAAACTCACGCGCCAACGCGAACGCGCCAACGCGATGCTGACGTGGGCGAGGCCATCCCCCGCCTCCCCGACCATCTCGTCGTCACGCACATTCTCAGATCTGAGCATTTCGACGATCCCGCCGATCTCGCACGGCTCCCAGCGGTGAGCCGCACGATGCGCGACGCGGTCGCAGAAACGGGGCTGCAGTTTGAGGAGCTTGTTGAGAATGAAGCCGTGGAGCTTGGATGTTTAAGCGTGTTGAAGCGCCTGCAACGGGGAGGGCGCCTGTCGCGTCAAGAATACCTTTGTCAGGCAGCGGCGAGGAGCGGACAGCTCGAGGAGTTGCAGGCGTTGCGCGAGAACGGCTGCCCGTGGGATACTTCGACGAGTTGGGCGGCGGCACGCAGCGGGCATCTCGAGGTGCTGCAGTGGGCACGCGCGAACGACTGCCCGTGGGGCAGGGCGACGTGCGCATTCGCGGCGAAGGGCGGGCATCTCGAGGTGCTGCGGTGGGCGCGTGCGAACGGCTGCCCTTGGGGCAAGGCAACGTGCCTGGAGGCGGCGGGTGGCGGGCACCTCGAGGTACTAATCTAGGCGCTTGCGAACGGCTGTTCGTGTGGCGAGAAAGAGATGCTGCATTGGGCAGCTAAAAACGGTCACGAGGCAGTGGTGTGGGCTCTGATCGAAAAGGGCGCGAACATCAACGAGGTTGGGAAAGACGTGACGCCGCTGTCCATCGCCGCTCAAGAGGGCCACGAGACGGTGGTGCGGGTGCTGATGGAGGCGGGCGCGGATGCCAACAAGGCAAGGGACGACGGCGTGACGCCGCTGTACATCGCCGCTCAAAAGGGCCACGATGCGGTGGTGCGGGCGCTGCTCGAGGCGGGCGCGGACATCAACACGGCATGGGATAATGGCGCGACGCCACTGTACATCGCCGCTCAAAAGGGCCACGAGACGGTGGTGCGGGCACTGATCGAGGCGGGCGCGGACGTCAACACGGCATGGGATAATGGCGCAACGCCACTGTACATCGCCGCTCAAAAGGGCCACGAGACGGTGGTGCGGGCACTGATCGAGGCGGGCGCGGACGTCAACACGGCATGGGATAATGGCGCGACGCCACTACGCATCGCCGCTGTAAACGGCCACGAGGCGATCGTTCATATTCTCAGCGATGCCGGCGCAGCGTGACGACGGAAACGCCGGCGCGTATTGCGTCTAACCCGGGCGTAACGCGATATCCGGCGGGTGTTGTTTTAAGTGGTATTACAAAGCGTTATCAGAGTTAAACAGTTGTGGTATCATAGTAGTAAGGCTGGAAAAGAGGCCTGGGCGTTGTTTGAAATCACGAGAAGAGACAATGAACGGAGCTATATACTTTGACCAAAACCAGACCCCCACGCTAACTCCCTCAGCTCGTGGTTTGTCTTTCCAATACGTCAAACGCGATAGGCAGGGGCAGCGCTTCGCCTTTTCGACACGCCCCCACCCCGTTCCCTACCGTGCGAAACGCGAAGCAGTGCACCGAGAGTTTCCGCTGGTACAAAACCCTCTCGAACCCCATCTGTTCGATTGCGTTTTTCCATCTTGTTGTAAAAAAGAAAAGTGTCAGTCTTTCGGACCGCGTGTATTACGTAATTACTCTACTGTAGACAATCGGCAAACAGTGTGTCAGGATTTGGGAAAGCCCCAATACGTACATATCCAAAACATTTGTTTTGTTTTTGTTAGAGTACGCCCGGTCGGTGCTGTGCGGGGTTGTTATCGTTAGGACGCCTCTTCCGTTGTCCAGCAAAACCTCCCGCGCTTTGCGTATCATCTCCCCCCGTAGCTCAGGGCTGGGGACGTACGAAAGCACCAGCGACAGCACCACCGCGGAGACGGAGTTGGCGGGGAGGGAAATCAAAAACTTTTGGTTTGGTCGGTTTGGTCGGTTCGGTTGAGGGTCGTGGTTCGCCGATTTGGACTCGTCGCCATCCAGACCGGGACCTTTCTCGTCATCCTCCGCCCCGACTTCGGTTCCCGGGGCACTCACCCGTAGCTCCAGAAAGTCGCACCGGAACACGTCAACACTTCGGGGACACAAATCAAGCGCGGTGACGTTGTAACACCCTCGGGTTTCGAAAACCCGGAAGTAGTCCCAACACGAACCGACGTCCAACACAACCGGAAGGGGACGAGAGTTGGAAGGTTCTTTTTCGTTTGTTTCGGCTTCGGTGGCTTCTTTTTCTTCCGCAGAGAAACACCGCGTTAGACCGTCACCAAGAGACACATCGTCAGCACGCATCGGCACCAGCCCCGGGTCACCGCGTGCGCCCAAATACCCAGCCGCGAGTGATTGCCGCAACGCCTGCAGTTCACGTTCGGTCATCCTCCGCGCGTTGCGTTTAAAAAACGCCCTCCGCTCGTGTTTCACCGCGAACTCCACGGCGCCGCCGTTTTTCGTGAAGTTTATAATAACGTCGTGGCACCACCGCAGCGCCTCGGTGACCCAAGCCTTCCGCCCGGTTTCCTCCGCGGCTTCCGCGTAGTCATGCAGTTGCGTTCTGTCTTTTCGATCGCACACCGGTAAATTCGCCGCGAAGTGCCAGGTCTGGTAGTCGTCAACTTTTTCGTCGCCGTCGGTACTTTCCCTTTCCTTTCCCTTTTCCTTTTTTGCAACGCGACTCCGCAAATCTTTGTGTCGCGCCGTGATCGTCTCCGTGCGCCACTTTTGCCTTTGCTGCTGGTGTTGTGAATCCGCGACTACTTGGTGCATTGTCAATGTTTTGGTGACTAACAGCCCATACGCGCTTTGCCAATCACATCGCACGCGTCTAGTGGTGGCGGTTGCGAGCGCGGCAAAAACGGAGGCTACGTTTTTGCTTTTTTGTGTCTTTTTTTTGTCGTCAGTCCTCGCGCGCTTCGCCGGCGGCGGGGCGGAGGGTGACACTAAATGCGCACTGCCGATGCTATCACTGCCGATGCTAAGCGTATTCGATAGTTTTTCACGCGCATCCAGCGCCTGATCCACTGAAAAAGCAGCACCCCCTATCTCGCTTTCCTTTTCCAAAGAAACCTCAACCTCCTTGGTCGCCGCTTGTTTCAAGTCTTGAATCGTCTTTTCGATGCCGACCTTTGGGTCGCCCGGGTTCGCCGCCCAACCATCCGCGTCGTGAACCGGCCGCCCGGGGTGAAGCTCCAACTCCCGGACACGCGCCTTCGCGGCGTGGAAATACGCCTCGCGGAGTTTCTGTTCCGTGTGCTTTACCAAACTAGGAGGGACCGCGGCATCGCAGACACCGGGGGTGGGGTCGGCGAGGGGCATCGCCGAGATTCGCGAAGGCTTCTTTTTGTGCCGGAGTTCGCGAAAGGAAAACACCCACCTCGCTCATGAAGTGGCGACCGAGGTTGGCCGGCGCGGTGCTTGTCCTTGAACCCGACCGCGTGCGACTTCCGTGGACGCGGCAGCCTCGGCACACCGCGTGCCACAGGGCGCGCTCGCTCTCCGCGCCGAGCGTTGTGACCTCGAAGGCTTCTGATGATACCTCGAGAGACGGCACTTTTACCACAAAAACAGCACGCGACTCAAGTTTCTTCGACCAAACCGCCGCCGCCGCCAAACTTTTCCCAACCTTTTCCATTCGCCCCATCGCCATTCGCGACCGCGGCGGCGCGCGGCTACGGAACGCGTTGCTTGTGGCTTACAGGCGTACGCGTGCCTTCGAGACAGACTCACAGGTTCATTCGTGTGGTCCCAACCCAACGCCAAGCATGGGTAAGAAGGACCGACGCGCCCCTGCCAAGCCTGGGGAGAAAAAACGCGAACTTCCCCAGGCGGCGCCTACCGACGATGCCGAGCTGGAACCTGATGAGGACGACGTCGCGTTCGTCAACGCGCACCGCGCGTACGGGGCGTTTTTCGGAACTCGGCTGAGCGTGGATGGCATCGCTGGTGGCGACAGCACGAGCCGGAAACGACGGAAAGAGGTCAAAGAGGAGGACCGGACCGCGGAGTTTGAACGCGGCGGGCCGAGGGTCGTGGATGGCGACGACGACGAAAACGACGACGGCGAAAAAAAAACGCTGGCCCTGCCTGTCAAGCGCCTGGACGGAACCGTGGTGCACCAACCAACCGGCCCGGCCTCGATTGAATTGGACGAGTTGGAGTTGGGTAACCTTTCAGCCGCGGCGAGGGCGGCGGTGGAAAAAGCACGGGAAAGCTGGGACGACGGCGACCAGGGCGTGGACGACGACGGGAAGAAAGTGAAGGGGAAGAAAAGCCGGCGCGCGCTTGAGTTAGCGGAGGAGATGCAAAGGACCGAGTACGGACAGAAGAAAAGCGAGAAGTGGTGGGACGGAAATGACAAAGATGGAAATGATGGAGCTGGGGATGAAGATGACACTGGCAAACAGTCTGACGATGAAGACAAAGAAGATGACCAAGACGTGGACCCCGCGACGGCGGCGCGGCGCTCGCGCGCCGCCGCCGCCGCCGCGTCGGAAGCCGAGATGAGCTTTGAAGAGAAGCTGGTTTCCATTCGCGAACGCATCGGTGTGGCGTGTCAGGGTGTGCTGGAGGACCCGGAATCCAGGTGGCACGAGCTAGAGGAGGTCCTGACCTTAGCGGAGGACCGGGACCCCACGATCGCCCGGCTAGGGGCGTTGTCGGCGGTGCTCGTGTTCGCCGACGTCGTGCCCGGGTACCGGATCCGCCCGCTGACCGAGAAAGAGTTAACGATGAAAGTCACCAAGGAAACGCAAAAGCTGCGGGATTTCGAAGCTGGGCTTTTGAAGATGTACAAGGGTTTTGTACGGCTCGTCGTCAGAAGAGGAGGCGGCGAGAAGAAAACTCGAGCGCTGCGAGGCGGCGGGTTCGGGTTAGCGCCCGGAGTAGGGTTGACGTGTTTGTGCCAGCTTTTACAGGTACGTATTGGCCTGACACTGTTTGATGCCCTGTATGGAGTGCAGTGACGCAAGTCTTACCACGCCCCAATAATTGCACCAGAGTCCGCCGACTGTTTGCCCACTGTACGAAAATCGCCCATCACAAGACTCGCTCCGACTGACCTTTTTCTTTGTTTCACGCCAGGCGCTGCCGCACTTCAACTTCAGGACTGACGTTTTGTCCGCGCTGGTGCCGCACCTGGGGCGGGTTGATTCGCGAAGCGCGCCCACCGTGGCGCTCTCCATACAAAACGCGATCAAAGCGGACCGGAGTGGAGATTTAACGTTGGAGGCGCTTCAAATGACCGCGCAACTCGTGAAGCAAGGCAAGTGCACCACTTCGCCGTACGCGTTGGCGCCGTTTCTGGAAATTCGCTTCGACGAAGGCGCGCTCGCGCTTGAGCAGAAAAAGAAACAGGACATTTTATCGCGCAAGCAAACCAAAAAAGCGAAAGCGGAGGAACGGGAGATGATCCGGAAAGGCCGGGCGGCGAAGGAAAAGAAAAAGGCGGAAAAGGAACGTTTAAAGAGCTTCGGGCACGTGGACGACGCCTCGGACGCGAGCGAAGACGAAGGTACGGTATTGGGAATTTACCAAATTCAACGACTGTTCGGCCCGATTACTCTTCCCTGTTTACTCATACACATTACGAAAGACTGACACTTTCTTATATTACCTCAGCGAACGAGGAGAATTTGTTGGACCGGGATATGGAGGAAGGCGCCACGTCAAACAACAACGCGAAGAAACGAAAGCTGCAGTCGAAAATGCTAGAGGCGACGTTCGAGATGTACTTTCGAGTGCTGAAAAACGCGGCGAGTGAAATGCCGGCGGTTGGTATTCCCTTGATGACCCCCGCGCTGGTCGGGCTGGGGAAGTTCACGCACCTCATTTCCGTCACCTTCATGGCGGATCTGATGGAGGTTTTTCGCAGACTGCTAAAAGGCGACAGTTTGAGCGCGGACCAGAAAGCCCGGTGCCTGCTCACCGCTTGCGAAATCACCTCAGGACACGGCGAGGCGTTACAGGTGGACGCGGGGGAGTTCCACCGGCAGCTTTACGTGATGCTCGGGGAGCCGAGCGTGGGGACGGTGGGGTGGGGTTCGTCGCTCGGGAGCGCGTCTTCTCACGAGACCCAAGCCGACGACGGCGACGACGACCACCTTTTGTTGTCCAACCCGGTCGCCGCGGCGAGTGACGACTCGTTGGACCGAGGGACGCTGCGCGTCCGGGCGTTGCAAAAGTTCCTCGGCGCGCAGAAACAAGTGGACCAAGCCCGCGTCGCCGCGTTCGCCAAGAGGCTCGCGTCCGCCGCGCTGTCCGCTGAGGCGGGCGAATGCGTCGGGGTGCTGGGGGTTTCGCGGATGCTCCTCGCGCAGTACCCGAGGTCGCGGTGCCTTCTGGAAAACGAGCGCATCGGCACGGGGGTGTTTAACCTGAAAAGCGATGACCCGGAAACCAGTGGGGGGTTGTCCGCGGTGCTGTGGGATTTGTCAATCCTGGCCAACCACTACCACCCCGCCGTAAGAGCGGCGGCGAGCGAAGTGGCGAACATGCCTCTTTCCGGGTCCGTCGCGCCCGCGCTCGGGAGCCACGCGCCTTCAGAGCTCGCTAGGTTGCACAGCACCACCAGGGGAAATTTCCGACCTTCAATCACACCTCCCCCGGCTCGAAAGAAAGCCAAGCTGAGCCCTCTGGACCGAGCCGCGGCGCGCGGGGAAAAGTCCCGCAACGCGTTTTTGAAACTCGGCACGGACCTGGGCCTTTTCGTGCGCGGCGTGGAGAGCGAGTTTGCGGGGTCGGTTTCTGTTTCCGCGATGGAAAAAAACAAAAAGAAGAAAACGCAACAGTTTGACCCCTCCCACGCGTTGAGGAAGCATTTCGTGTACACGAAACTGTTCGCGGAACAAATCGCGCTGAGGCGGGAGGCGACGCGCTTTGGGCGGATGGCGAAACGCGCGCGCGTGTTACTGGACGAAAAAGCGAAAGCGAAAAAGGGAAAGGCGGAGGGGAAGAAAAGTACAAAGGAAAACGGGAAGGACGGAAAATCGAAACAGGCGAAAAGTCTCGCGCCTGGGAGAACGCTCAAGAAGGCGAAGCAGTGACTTTTGGGTGTCTACCTACTGTAGTCTCATAACATCTTTTAACAAATGCTCGTCGCACATTTTCCAGCCTTACACTCCGCGCACCAGTATTTCACCTTCCGTGGGAGCAGGGGTTGCACTCTGCGCAGCTGCGTTTCACCTTGCCGTGGGGCACTCTGCGCAGTTGTTTTTCACTTTGCCGTGAGGGCACCGCTTAATGCACTCCTTGTGGCAACCAAGTGAGTCTCAGGTTTGATTAAGCCCTGCATTTTCTCGGTCGCCACGGTCGCCACATCGTGTCGCGCGTGAGGTGGGCGCCACGCGCGACCCGGGTAGACGTCGTCCAAAATCACACGTCGCGCCCCATCGTCACACTCCTCGCCTCCCATGAGGTAAAGGTACCCTCGCCCCCCGGTGATGGTCACCGGGATGTGAGGTAAGCCCCCCCTTCTTTTCTTTGGCAAATCGGTGTCGTCCCCGAGTCTCCCCGAGCAAATCGGTGTCGTCCCCGAGCTTCCCCGAATGCAACACCCGGAAGGGGCATCATGAAACCAGGTGGGTGGTCCCCACACCCACCCGGCGATACACCGCCCCGAAAACAGCCAAGGCGTTACGCTGGGTAACAGAGCGCGGCGGCTGAGCGATGCCCCCGCGCCTAAACCACAGCGCACATCCTCGCGTCGTAGTTTTGGTTTTTGGTTTTGGCATTTGGTGATTCGATTGAGAGCGTACTGACTCGCCTCCCTTTATCCCTCGATGCGAAGGTTCATTAGTAGCTGGCGTGTTTAGTCGGGACAGTAGATTTGATGTCACATCGTGGAAATTAGTGTAAATGGATGCAACCTATAGGACCCCTCAAGTACCTTAATCCCTCACACCACTCTCCCCAGAGCCCAGTGCACCGGGAACTGCGACGCGGCGAGGGCCAGCAGCACGTAGTTGTGCGACGCCCCAAGACCTGCGAACCCGTTTTGGTGCAGGCGGGTTTCCGAAAATATGACTCGCTTCACGGTTTTCACGATGAAAACGCCTGAGCACACGGCGCCCCAAACGGTTTGTCCTATCAACATGCCGGAACTCATCGGTGATGTCAAAACGAGCTTCACCAGCAACTGCACCGTGACTAACACGAACGCGTACCCCGTGTACGCCGCAATGTCCAGCCAAGGCGCGGATACCTTGACTCGGGAGGAGGATAAGCTTACGATGGGTAAAAGAAATTGGAGGAGGTAAAAAAAAAGAAAGTGTCAGTCCTGCATGGGCAAACAGTCGGCGGGATTTGGGAAACGCGCAACACGAACCTTCGCAGCGCCACCCAGACCAGCAGCGATTCGAAAAACCAAACCGCGCCTCCCCACGAAAAGTGCGTCGCTACGCTTTCCGGGGTGAACGTTTCGTTCTTCGCTTGCAGCGCGGAAGCGGCTAGGACATAACTCCAAAAACCCATTAAAGGCAGGTACAAGTCGGGCGCGTTGATGTCGTCTTTCGGCGGTTTGAAGAGCCGCGGGGACGAACCGTTCAGCCCCGGATTCATCGAATCTCCGTACGGGTTATTTTGTGACTGTCCTCCATACGAATTCCCCCCCGCGCCACCGTACCCGACCCCCGGCCCGCCCGCCCCCGCCGGTACCCGCGCCCAGCTCCCCCGGTGCAGAAACGGACACAGAATGAGTTTCATCTTTGCAAACGCGTACGCCTCGGTCACGTCAAAGTAGGCTTGGGTTTTTTTTGACGAGAAGTACTTGGCGTAGTTGTTCGACACGAACGCGGTCCCGGCGCCTAGGAACTTGTCCCCGTACGCGCCTAGACCCACTCTTGCCAAAGACTTTGGTGACAGGGGAATGGTGGGCATCTCGAACCCGCCGCTGTTACCAGGCGGGCCAGCCCCTGCTCCGCCTCGGTGGTGCATCTCACCGCCAAGGCCTGGCATCGGGTTGTACCCTGGGACTTGCTGGCCGTACCCCGGGGGGGAGGACCCTGAAGGGGGGAAGCCCGGCTGGTTTGTGGAAAACGAGTGGTGGTGAGTGGGGCGTGCACGCGTCAGTGGTGAGGTCATACGAGGTGCGTGTGCGGGACGTTCCGCGTGATGAACGTTGATGAGACTCCGCAGCTGTCCCGAATCTGAAACCGAAAACAACGGGCGAAACACGCGCCGCAACCTTCGGAAACGCACCTGCGGAGGGTTCCCCCAGCCTTGGCTCATGACGAGGGACTGGTGGACCACGCGCGCGCGACGGAAACCAGGGTTCCACCGCGAACGTGCGTGTCTAGAAGTGGGGTCTCGAGAACAGGGGGACTTGGCGAGAGTCCGGAACCGAACGGCACACATCTCTGGTCGACCCGAAATCCAGAATCGCTATCTCAGCTTGTTGTGACTGTTTGCTCATACGAGTTCATTTTTTTCCCATTTTTTTCTCGATCTACCTTCCCGTCGCGGGCTCGCGGCGCCGCTGCCACACCGGCACGCGCGGCTCGGCGTCGGCTTCGAGTTGTGTGTCCACACACTCCCGACAAGCGTAAGCGTCGGTTTGTGAAACGTTTGTCACGTTTGGCGATCCGGCACTCGTCTCCGTTGCGCTTACTTAATCAGTGCCCGATGGCGCTGCGAGTATCCGTGTCTCGGCTCGCGACGAGCCAAGGCCTGAGCGCCCCCGCGGGCGCCCCCGTGTTCAGCGCCACTCTGCCCGAAGCCAAGGCGCGGTCGCGGCAGTTCTTCCGCGATGTGAGTCACATTTTTGCGCGAGCGATAGCTCGTGTTACGCCCATCCTGTCCGCCCCGAGTCCACCCAACCAGACATGGCTAGGGTTGTTCCATCCATTTTCAGACTGCTTTTTCACACGGGTTGCCGAATGCTCGCGTTTTAAATGCTGGCGCGGCGCTTGTGAAGACCCGTGTCTTCCGTCTTCTGATACCCTAAACCGTATTAGTAGATAAACCCTACCCTAAACCCAAACCCTAAAGCCTAACCCTAACCTCCCACCTTCCCCTCCCCAAAACCCGGTAGGTGTGCCGCGAGGTCCCGTGGATCATGCGCACGTACTGGCTGGAGGAGGTGACGACGACGGCGAGGCTAAGGAGCCGGCTCGCGAACGAATTCAGGCGCGCCACCACGGACAACCCCGCTGTCATCGACATCATGCTCTTCAAAGCCACGCAGGAGATGGTGACCGTGATGGCGCACCACTTCCAAAGGCACCACATGATCTCGAAGTTCATCGAACCGGAGAGCAACGCCATCGTTAAAAACACGGAGAAGCCGCAATCGACTTTTTTGACATCCTTTCTGTCGGGCAAACCCACCGTGGGGCACCACAATTACATCTCGGAAAAGGCGTAGACTTTTGTAGGCGGTATATGAGTGATCAAGGCGTTCCGAAGTGTATACTAACTACTAGGGTACACTGGTGAGAGTTCAGAGGCTGTGTAAAAAATATCCAGAAAAAGAAATCATGATTTTGCCAAAAAAAAAAGCTCAAAGTTTTCGGTTTTTTGAAATGTAGGCACTTTCTTGGGCACGCCGAAGCTCTCGGCAGGCATCCCGCGATGTCCGAGGCACCCGTCACATCGCTTCAATTCGCCAAGACCCACTTGGCATCCATCAACGCGGTTCGAAAATCCGCCGCACCGGGAGCGACTGGGTGTTTGCAACCGCTCGTGGACGTACTGACGGAGGCTTTGCACGAAGCAAGTAATGGCGTCGGGAGTAATGAGGTCGGTGCGATGCCCTTCACCGTCGACGTGGCTCGTTTGATGGAACAAGTCACCGAAAACCTGGTTCCAGTCGCCCAAGCGCTCGCGAATCAGGGAGGTACACAGCAACGCGACGGCATCGCCCTCACCGCACCTTCCCAACAGACACCACTACCCCGCGGGTTCACGGACGACGAGATCCTGTGTTCCACCGCAACGCCGGTTTCGTTTGTGTCGCCGCGGGGAAAGTTCACGGTGCACGCGTTGCGTGACAAATTCGCGTTAGAAAGCGCCACCCCTAAAGGCACGACCACGTATTTGATAAACCACAAAGACGTGCGCAAGGTTTTGGCGTTACAACGCGGCGATAGCAACGACACGTCAGACGTGATGATCGCGCTTGACGGCAAGGCGGCTTTGACCGTCGGAAAGCAGCGCGTAAAAACGCTCCTCGCGCAGGTCCGGGGAAAGGACAAACCGCTAGAGGTTGTGAAACGCAAAGACATGGGCTTATTAGATGCGAGGTTGGAACGCGGTTGCACTGACCAGGACGGAGGGACTACTCGAAATCCAGGCCAAGCTTTGGTGGCTTTTCTGGAGATGGCAACCGGGGCGCAAAAAGCGAGCCGACCGAAACTCACCGGAAACGGCGGCTTCGCGGGCGTCGCGAACAAAGGGTGCGTCAAGGCGAATCTCAAGTTCAACCAGGGATTTCTGTTTTTGGTACCGGACGGGTTCGCGTTCGTGGACCGGCCTTCGTTGTGGTTACCGTTTTCACAAATTGCGGACCTGCGACTTGGCCGGGCGGAAGGCGTGGGGAGCACGTTCGATTTGAGCGTTACTCTTGACGAAGGCGAAGGCGAAACTTTGGGCGGCGACGATAACAACGAAAAAAACGAAACCCGCGAGTTCGCCAACATCTCACGTGAAGAACTAGAGGGGGTGCGGCGGTACCTGGCAAAGAACTGCGTGGAGAAGGGCGAGGAGGACGACGGTGACGAGAAGGAAACGACGGGAACCGCGGAGATGATGGAAGACTCGGAAAACGACAACAGCGACGAGGATTTCGGGGTTGACGAAAATTCGGAAACCGACGATGACGACGGCGATGAAGAGGAAGGCAACAGCGACGGAGGTAACTCAGAAGGTAACTCGGATGAGGAAGACGAAGAGGAAGCGAGTGATGCTGGGGAGGATGTCAGCGATGGCAGCGCTGGTGTTACTTTAAAGTTGGGGTCGAAACGAGCGAGGGATGAAACTAAAGACGCCGACGCCATTCCGGGAACGGGAACGGGCAACGCGGAGGAAGACGAGACGGAGGACGAGGAAAGCGACGAGGACGGCGCTTTCGAAGTCGTGGCGAGGTAAAATGAAGACGGCGCTTGCCGATACGGCCGTGACCTGCGGACTTGTCACCGCGCTTCGTGCGGTTTTTGTGCGTATTAATACTGCGTGCGTGCGACGTTCAGATTTTTGCACCCGAAAGCGTCGCGTCTTTTTCTTTTCAATCCAAGCCTATCTCTCTTACAAAGCGCACTCGAACTACTTCCCGAGCATATCCTCCGCGGGACCGTGTCCCAGGTCCGCCAACTTGCGCATCAGCCGAAGGGATTCGGGTCGGTTGGCTATCGATGCATCCGTCATAGAAACTGCGTGCTGGAATAGCGCTTGCATCGCCTGCGCGCGAGTTTGCAAGGCATGCTCATCACCACCCTCCGCAGCCTTGAGAATGAAATCTAACGAAGTCTCAATGTTTATTTCCACGCCGAGCCCGTTAGCGTAGCATAGCCCAAGGCCGAGTTGAGCGGTGGTTTTGCCTTGCTCGGCGGCTTTCTCCCAGTGCGACACGCTCTTCTCGTACTTCTCGGTTTGGAGGTAGTGCAGGCCGAGAACGTTCTGCGCTTCGGCTTCACCTTGCTCTGCGGCTTTTTCCAACCACTTCAGACCCATCTCAACGTCTTGTACCACACCTTCCCTTCCGTCTTTGTACATCATCCCGAGCTGGTTCTGGGCCACGGGGTGACCTAGATCCGCTGCCTTTTCTAAGTACTCGACGCCGAGCGTCACGTCTTTGTCGACCCCATCCCCTTTGATGAACATCTGCCCCAGGACGAACAGGGCGTTCGGGTGATCGCCCCCTGCGACAGCCCGTTGAAGCCACATAACCGCCATCGCTTTGTCTTTCGCCACGCCTTGCAAGCCTGCAAAGTATGAGAATCCGAGTAACATCATCGCGTGCGTGCTACCAGCCTCCGCGGCGCGTTTGCACCACTTCATGGCTTTGTCCAGATTTTTCTCGACGCCTTTCCCTTTTTGCAAACAGGCGGCGAGTCTCAACATAGAGTCGCAGTTGTTGAACGTAGACTGGCCTTGGTCTTGCTCGCTGGCTTTCTTGATCCACTCGTACGCGTGCTTGTGTTTCCCCGCCTTATGGCAAATCTCGCCGAACCTGTGCGTCGTTTCTACGTCCACAGGCGTCGAAGCGTCTTGCCTCTCCGCGTGTAAAAAGGCGGTGCTCACCGCCCTCAGGTTGAGGCGCGTTTTGAAGTCCGTGACGTTGGAGAGGAGCACGGACGCGAGCTGCTCGTTGGGGTCGAACGTGGAGAGATCGGGGTGGATGGGGGTGCTGGTGGTAGGGTTCATGCTGGGACGTGAGGAAGGCGTGGGGGCAAGTGCGAGACCGCCGCACAGTCGTTGCTTTCCCATAACTTGAGCCTTTTCTGGGAACTGTCGACAGCAGCTTTTTTACTTTTTGAGTGATAACAGATTTCGTCACAAGCACTCCACGCGGCGCGTGGATCTGTGCTTGGGTGCGATGGCGGCTATGGCGGCGGCGTGTTCCACTTCCTGGGGTACGTCCTACCGCGCGTCTCCCGTGTCGCGCGGTCGCGCCGCCTGCGGGTCGTGGAGTAAGGACCGGTTTCGTTCGCGTCGCGATTGCGTTCCGGGTGCAATGCGTTCGGTCGACACATCCCCATCTTCCGCGGGCGCATCCTTCGTGGACCACGACGGGGTTCCGTTCTTCGCGCTTTCCGACGCGGATCGGAGTTCCGAGCTCCGAGGTGACGCAAACGCGATTGCACTGGCGTCAGACACGAAAACCGCGGTGCTTCTGCCCCTCACGGGTACCAAGGTTTGGGTGATTCCGGTTGGGATTGATGATGATGCGAATGGAGACGAACAAAAAGAACTACACGTTCGGTACCGCCCGGCGCAAGCGCTTCTTTCATCAATCCCTCCCGAAACCCTGGACCGAAAAAAAATAAGTTTCCTAGGCTTCCGAGGAAGCGACGGGGCTGCGTTGTTCTGCGCGGACGTGACTGGTATCGAAACCGCGGTTGTTAACGCGGTGGCGCGAGTGGAAGGCCGAAGTGACGATGCCCAAAAAGAAAAAACGTGGCTTGACCAAAACAAAATCGAAACCAGAGACGCGAAATCAGTCGGTCCGTTCATGAAACGGTCCGACGCGGGTGTCCTCGCGCAAGCCGCCGGTCTGCTCACGTGGCAGCGCACCGTCCGGTTCTGCGCCGAGTGCGGCAGCCGCACGGCGCTTATCAAAGCAGGCCACAAAACGATTTGCCGCGACGACACGGAAACCAAGTGCAAAGGCGTGAATTACCCGAAACTGATGCCCGCGGTGTTGACGCTCACCACGTGCGGCGATTTCTGTTTGCTCGGCCGAAACTCCAAGTGGCCGCCTGGTTTCTACTCATGCCTCGCGGGTTTCGTGGATCAATCCGAGAGCCTGGAACAGGCGGTTTCAAGGGAAGTTGCGGAGGAGAGCGGGATTTCCGTGCAACACGAGCGCACCGCGTTTGTCACGTCGCAGCCGTGGCCGTTTCCCAACCAGCTCATGGTGGGCTTCAGGGCGGAGTGTTTGGAGAAGACGATTCTGTTAACGTCAAATTCGAGGTCAGGTGACAAAACAAGCCGTCCGTCCGTCACCAAATTCAGCTACCCCCCCAGCCCGAACCTGGACCGCAACGAGCTGAAGGACGCGCGGTGGTTCCACCGGGACTGGTTGAGGGAGCAGGTACGGCCTTGGGCCTTTCCCAAATCGTAACACTGTGGAGGCCCGATTACGGGTGACTGTTTACTCATACACGCGGTCCGAAAGACTGACCCTTTTCTTGGCACACAATCGCAGCTCGGGAAGCACGGCGATCCGAGGGAAACTTCTAAAGAAATACCGGTAGGAAGTATAGCGCTACCGGGCACGCATGCGTTGGCGAGAAGGTTGGTGGAACAGTGGGTGTTGGAGGATGGTGGTGGTTACAGGGGGAACACTTCAGGGAAGAAGATCCCGGTGGTTGCGTTCACTGGGGGTTCGTTGCCTGTCTCCACCTTACCCCCGACGAACCGGTCACACGCGTTTGTGGCGTGTGAGTTTTTGGGCAAGGGCGGCGGGTCCGTCACCGCGTTGCGGTTTCAACCCACGGGAGGGGAAGGCGCGCCCACGAAAAACGACCACGAGCGGCTTGCGAAGGAGTGCGAAAAAGAAGCGTCCCGGTGGGTGGGTGGTCTTGGTGTTGGTTCTGCGAGTGGTAACACTCTCGGAGGTGGTAACACAACGCAGATGGATTCAAATCATTGGAAGGCGGTTCGATTCCTGGGGGGGGGGCAGATTTGTTTCCGAGGCGGGGAGGTTTCGGAAAGCGCCGCGTACGACGACGAGCGGTACGTGTTTCCCAATCACCACGTTCCGCCTCTGCGATTGCCCATACGAGACTTCGGGACTGACACTTTCTTTTTTATCGGGCCAGGGAAGCGCTTTTGGTCGCGGTGGTGCGGAACGGGGGGGGCGGGGAGTACGGGGGGGTCGCCGTTTCGCCCGCCAACCAAGAAGTAGTCACCGCGCTTCTGCACAGACAATACCCGATGCACGATGTGCTGATTCCGGGGGTTGGGCAGTAGATGGCGTTGCGGAGGCGTGTCCGGTAGACGCCAGTACATGATAGATTGTACATTGTTTATTTTTTATTTTTCCGTCGTCAGTCGTCAGTAAGGTGGTATTAAACACACAACGATAGGTTGAGTTGGGGTTGCCCATACACGGGCTGGTTTGCCGGGGGGCTGCCCATAAAATCGTCTATTGGCTATGCATCGCGCGTTGCGCCTTACACGCCGCGCAGTTCTGTTTCCGCTTGCCGTGGGGGCACGGGTTGCACTCCGCGCAGAAGCTTTTCAGCCTGCCGTGCGGACAGGGGTTGCACTCCATGCAGCTGCCTTTCCGCCTGCCGTGGGGGCACGGGTTGCACTCCGCGCAGTCGCCTTTCAGCTTCCCGTGGGGGCATCCCTTGCACTCAGCGCACTTGCCTTTCGACTTCCCGTGAGGACAAGGGTTGCACTCCATGCACTTGCGTTTCACCTTGCCGTGGGGACATGGACTGCAGTTCGCGCAGTCGACTTTCAGCTTCCCGTGCGGGCAGGGGTTGCTGTCCGCGCACCTCTGTTTCATGTTGCCGTGAGGACAGGGATTGCACTCCGCGCAGGCGTTTTTCCGCCTGCCGTGGGGGCACGTGTTGCACTCCTTGCAGCTGTTTTTCCGCTTGCCGTGGGGGCAGGGATTGCACCCCACGCAGTCGCCTTTCAGTTTCCCGTGCGGGCAGGGGTTGCACCCCGCGCAGTGCTGTTTCAGTTTGCCGTGGGAGCAGGGCTTGCACTCCGAGCAGCTGCTTTTCACCTTGCCGTGGGGGCAGGGGTTGCACTCCGCGCAGTTGCCTTTCACCTTGCCGTGGGGGCAGGGGTTGCACTTCACGCAGCTGCCTTTCTGCTTGCCATGAGGGCACCCGATGCACTCCACGCAGTTCCTTTTCACCTTGCCGTGCGCGCACCGTTTCTCGCCCATGACACACCACGTAAGGTGCCACCGCACAAACCTGGCGTGCGCTCTCACGTCATGCAAACCGCGCCCCGGGTTGTGAGGCCAGACGGGCAATCAGATGTTGTTCCAAGCTTTTTTCGGTCCTTTTCAAGTTTTAGGTTAAGTAACGTTTCGGCATACCACAGGCTCCCTGTGGCATGAGCACTCCCATACGGGCTTTGGGGTCAAACCGCGTTTCCAGGGTACTCGTCGCACCGCAGTCTGCACGGTCTCGTGGAGGCGGAGTCCGGTTGAGACGCGTTTTGGGGAGAACACCACCGAGTTCGGGACTTGAGTCGCTTTCGATTGGCAAACCGCCGACGTCGCCCATCCGCGGTAACGCGTTGTCCCCACGCGCCACGATGGCTGACGCTTCGCTGGAGACCACCGATACCGCGCTGGTGGACGGCGAGACGAAATGGCAAAACACGGTGACCCGCGTTTCCAAGGCCGTGGTTGTCATTAAAACCACGGGCACCAGGGCGTTCGACACCGAGTCGGCGTCGTCATCGTACGCCACGGGGTTCGTGGTGGACAAGGCCCGCGGCATCGTTTTAACCAACAGACACGTGTTGCGCCCCGGGCCAACCGTGGCGGAGTGCGTTTTTCAGAACCGAGAGGAAGTGTCTCTTGTCGCCCTGTATCACGACCCAGTACACGACTTCGCGTTCTTCAGGTTCGACCCGAACGACGTTTCCTTTCACGACGTGGAGGAGATTAACTTATTACCAGAAGGCGCCATGGTCGGTTTGGACGTCAAGATAATCGGAAACGACTCCGGCGAGAAGCTCAGCATTCTTAGCGCCACGCTCGCCAGACTGGACCGGGACGCACCGAAGTACGGAAACAAAACTTACAACGACTTCAACACGTGGTACGTACAAGCCGCGAGCGGTACGAAAGGGGGCAGTTCGGGGTCGCCGGTGGTGAACGTCGACGGACACGCGGTTGCGCTAAACGCGGGGTCGAAGAACAAAGGCGCCTCAGGTACAGCCCTGGGCCTTTCCCAAATACTGACACACTGTTTTATCTCTAACGCTGGTGAATGTTGTCCATACATCGCGATACACACGGCTGACACTTTTTGTGAACAATCTCAGCGTATTACCTCCCCTTGTTTCGAGTGCAAAGGGCGCTCGAGTTGTTACGGAACGCGGCGCCGGTTGTTGGGGATGGCACTGGTAAGTTCGACACCGCCATCGCGTCGCGGTGGCACGAACCGATCGTGCCGCGCGGAACCCTACAAGCCACGTTCGTTTACAAAGGTTTCGACGACTTGCGACGAATGGGTTTGCCCGTTGACGTGGAGAAGCGGCTACGGGACACGCAGGTGAGTTCGAACGGAACCGGGGCGTTGGCGGTGGAGGACACCGTGCCGGGGGGCCCTTGCGAAAACGCGGGGGTACAGGTCGGGGACGTTTTAGTAGCAATCACCGTCGACGGTACCGCCGCGAGCGTTACTAATTTTGTGCAGCTGGAGCGGGTGCTGGACGATAACGTGGGGAAAGAAATTACGATCACGTTACAACGCGCCGGCGCGAGCGTTGATTTGGCGGTGACCCCCGACGATTTACACGAAATCACGCCTTCGAAGTTTTTGGAAATCAACGGAGGTACGACCTTGGGGCTTTCCCAATCCAGAAACACTGTTTACTGCCCCTGGTCGAGTGCACTACTAGAACATTTACCAGCACTAGCAACTGCTACATACATCACAAGTGCACTGTTCGGCCCGATTACGGCCCGACTGTTTGCTCATACACATTACGAAGTACACCTGCACTCAAGACTCAACACTGACACTTTTCTTTCCCGAAAGGCGTCGTGCACGCGCTTTCGTACCAGCAAGCGCGGAACTTCCAAATGCGGTGCGGGCAGGTCTACGTCGCCGAGCCCGGGTACGTGCTTGGTTTAGCGGGCGTACCGAAGCACTGTATCGTCACCGAGCTCGATGGTGTGGCTACCCCCGACCTGAGTTCGTTTTCGGCGGTGTACGCTGGGCTAGTCCGAAGGTTTTTGAAGCGCGAAAATGGTGCCTCGAAAAATGGTATGGACATCTCAAACGGCGACTCCAAAACCGCGCAAACCGTCGCGTTGAAGTACTTCACCAAGGATGACCGGCACCGGATAAAAACGGCGACGCTTCGCACGCACTTCAACTGGCACACCAGTCCGACGTTCTTCCACCGGAACTGGCGAACCGGGGTGTGGGAGAAAAGTGATTTGCTTGACGCGGTTGCAGAGGAGGTTGACATGGACGCGGATGTGGTTGGAGAAGAGAACGAAATGGGCGCGGCGACGGCGAGCGTGAACAAGAAAAGAAAAAAAGCCTCAGAAGAACCCGAGGTACCGGCGGCGAATGACGACCTCGCGGAAGTACTGCGTTCACCTCGGACGGACGACGCGCCCGCCACGTCCTTGGCCGAGTCGGTGACTCGCGCGGTGGAAAACTCCCTGTGCGTCGCGAAGTGCGACATCGCGTCCGTCGCCCTGGCGGACGGCGTGTACTCGCGTTCCTTCGAAGGCAACGGCTTGGTGCTTCACCACGACATCGGCGAAAACATCGGAATCGTGGTCGTGGACCGGAATACCGTCCCGGTTTCAAGCTGCGACGTCCTGGTAAGTATTTCCACTCACCACGCTTCGCCTTCGCGATTGCCCATACGAGACTGACACTTTCGGCTTTTATCGGGCCAGCTCACGTTCGCGGCGTACCCGTGCGAAGTCCACGCCGTGGTGGAGTTCCTGCACCCGACGAAGAATTTTGCCCTCCTGAGTTACAAACCGCGCGCGTTACCAAACACGGGACGGGGAAGAGTCACGCCGGCGGTCACCGCGACCGGCGACGCGCGTTACGAGTTACGACGAGGCGACCAACTAATCCTGGTCGGCTTGAACTCGCATTGCCGGCCCACGTCGCGGCAAGTCGGTGTCGCGGACGCCACGTCCAGGTAAGGGCCTTTCCCATTGAACACGTTCCGCCTCCCTGATTACAGCCCCTCTTTGACTACACTAATTGAAAGAAAGTATACTACGTACATCACAAGTGCACTGTTTGCGGAAAACACGTTACGAACATTACGAGAGACTGACACTTTCTTTTATTTCTCTCTTTCTTTTATTTCTCTCAGCGCCGCGGTGCCGAGCGCGGACATTCCCCGGTTCCGGGCGGTGAACGAAGAGACGATCAAGCTTGATATCGAATTGGGGTTTGACACTGGTGGTGTTTTGGCGGATGCAAACGGTACGGTACGCGCGCTGTGGGCGAGCTACGCCACCCCCGCGAGCGACGGCGAGGTGGACGGCGTGGTGCGGGGTATGTTTATCGACGACGCGATTTGCGCGACCGGGCGAGTAGTGCGGTGGCTGCGGCACGAGCACGGACGGGACGAATTTTGTGACAGGTACGGCCTTGGGCCTTTCCCAAATCCAGGCACTGTTTTGCTGATTGTCCAGAGTAATTACTCATACACATTACGAAATGACTGACACTTTTCTTTTACAGTCACAGCGATAAAACGGTCACCACCCTGGACGCGGAGTTCGAAGTCACCACCTTGGCCAAAGCCGCGAACCTGCGGGTTCCGCAAGTCTGGATCGACGCTTTGTTGCGTAAAGACCCCGAGCGACGACAAGCCTTGGTCGTGGCGTCCACCGTGGCGAACACGGGCGCGTCCAAAGTTTTACACGACGGAGACGTGGTGCTAAAAGCGGGCGACGTTACGTGCGTTACGTTTGGAGACGTGGACCGCGCGGTGGCGGGCGCGGGTGAAACACGACTACTGCCCATGACCGTGTGTCGCGGCGGCGAGATTATCGATTTGCAAATTTCGCTATCCGCGGTTTCTTGTTTAGGCACCCAACGCCTAACGCACTGGGCCGGGTGTCTTATCCAGAAAGCGCACCGACCGGTCGCGGAGCTGGGGTTCACGCCTGGTTCCTGTGACGCGCCGAACGAGGTGTTCATCAGCCGGTGGTTCCACGGGTCGCCCGCGCACCGGTACGGTTTGTACGCCCTGCACTGGATCACGGAGGTGAACGACGTTTTGGTTTTCACGATGGACGATTTCGAAAACGCGGTTGGAGGCGTGGAGAACAACACGTTCGTGCGTGTTAAGCTCGTCTCCCTGCAGGGCCGGCCGAAAGTGTTAACAGTGAAAGTGGACCACCACTACTGGCCCACGTGGGAGCTCCGGAAAAGCGCGAACGCGGGGAGGGGGTGGGAACGGGTGATGCTGTGAGACACGCTCGGTTTTTCATGAATAGTTCATCTCACGAAAATGCTCGTCACTTACACTCCGCGCAGTTGCGTTTCATCTTCCCATGGGGGCAACCGACACACCCCACGCAATTCCTTTTCAGCTTGCCGTGGGGGCAGGGGGTGCACACCGCACAGCTGCTTTTCACCTTGCCGTGAGGACACGGGTTGCACTCTGCGCAATTCTTTTTCAACCTGCCGTGGGGACAGCCCTTGCATTCCGCGCAGCGGCTTTTCAGTTTGCCGTGGGGGCAGGGGTTACACGCCGTGCAGTCGCTTTTCCGCTTGCCGTGGGGGCAGGGGTTACACGCCGTGCAGTCGCTTTTCCGCTTGCCGTGGGGGCAGGGATTGCACTCCACGCAGCTGCCTTTCTGTTTCCCGTGAGGGCAGGGCTTGCACTCCGCGCAAATGTATTTCCGCCTGCCATGAGGGCAGGGGTTGCACTCCGCGCACTTGTTTTTCAGCTTGCCGTGAGGGCAGGGGTTGCACTCCGTGCAGTCGCTTTTCAGCTTGCCGTGAGGTCGGGGGTTGCACTCCGCGCAGTTACTTTTCCGCCTGCCGTGAGGGCAGGGGTTGCACTCCGCGCAGCTGCCTTTCACCTTGCCGTGGGGGCAGGGGTTGCACTCCGCGCACTTGCGTTTCAGCTTGCCGTGGGGGCATCCCTTGCACTCTACGCACTGGTTTTTCCGCTTGCCATGCGGACACGGGTTGCACTCCGCGCAGCTGCCTTTCAGCTTGCCGTGCTAGCACCGCTTTCGGTCCATGGTGCGTCACGTACGCCACGTCTGCGCCACCGACTCCGCGCGACCTCTCACGTCAGCGCCAACGCGCGTCACGCTGTGGCAACCAAAGAAGAAACGATCTCTCGGACTTCTTTTCCTGAAACCTGGCAACCAACAATGCGGAATCGTTCAAATCCACCCCACCACTTCCGCGCGCCCCTTCCGCGCCGCACCTGTACCCTGATTGTTCTCGGGGGACCCGTACCAAAGGAGTCGTGTCAGGTTCTACCCCAAACCCTGAACCCCAAACCCTAAACAGTAATGGCGACCGCGAACACCACCAGCCTCGGCGCGATGTCGCGAATGCGCGCGGCGATGGCCCGAATGAAACCCACGCCGGGGGACGCGAAGAGCGATTTGCTGGTGGTGATCGCGAGCCGGTTGATAATGAACGACGGGAACCCGGTTTCCACTAGCGACGTGCTGGGGGCGTGCGCCGTGGCACCCGCGGACCGGTGGGTCACGAACTCGTTCGGGCCTGACGTGCGGCTCACCGTGGATATCGTGGACAACGCGCTTTCAAAAGTCAAGGAACACTTCACGAAAACAAAAGACGGGCGGTTCGTGATGAAGGGGTGGCCGCTGGCGCGGCGGCTGGAGTGCCGGGTGCACCATGACTGGGGCGCGGAGTGGCGCCCGGACGAAAGGCTGGGGGTGGACATCACCGCGCAGGCCTCCAAGGCGAGTGCGAAGCCCAACCTCTCGGAGGCTGGGGTAACGAAAAAGGCAAACGCGAAGGAAACGCGAAAGAATCTTCCGAGTTCGAAGCAGATGGCTAACGCCGCTGCGGGGAGCCACTCGAAGCGGAAAGGAGACGCGGACGCGCCCGGTTCCAATGGTCGGGACGCCAATGCCGGGAAGCGACAAAAGCGCCAATCCGCAATACCCGAGCCGTCCTATTCGGGGTTCGTGGAATCGGACGACGACGGCGACGGCGACGAAGTTGAAACCAACGACGTCACCAAAGACGCCGGTACCGCCGGCGCCACTGCCGCTCCCGGCGGGACACTCCTGGATCCAGGAGACGTCACCAGCAACGTCCGCTTTTTCGGGGACCCTCGGGTCGGTGATGTGCACAGACACCGAACCTACTACAACGGCTTCGACGTGTTGACGCGGAAAGGGTCGGAATTGATCGAGGCGAAATACAGAACCGGCGATTGCGTGTATTGCCTTCCCGGTGCCGAAAACGAGGACATGTACCTCGCTCAGATCGAATCCGTGTTTTCGGATCCCAACGGACAGTGGGTGGATTGCGCGTGGCTTGAAAGGGGAAGCGACGTCGAGGCCCTGATTGGCGAGAAAGCGTACCTCGAAGTGAACGCGCTGCCAAACGAGGTTTTCCTGACCCTGGCGGTGAACAGCAACGCGGTGCAGACTATCGAGGGGAAGTGTCGCGTTTTGAGTGAGGCTGAATTCATGACCGAGAAAGAAACCCCCGCCGCCGCTTCGAAAAAGAAACAAAAAGGGTTTGAAAGCCCTGAGACGTTCATGTGCCGCCGCGCGCTGGTAAGTATTTCCCACCCAACACACACCGCCTCCCTGATCGGCCCGATTACCCTGACTGTTTACGTGATACACATTACGAGAGACTGACACTTTCTTTTTGATCGTTCAGGTCGGGCCACCGAAACTTCCCAAACCTTCGGCGAAGAAAGGGAAACCCGAGACCGGTAAATTCGCGGTCACGTCGGGGATGTTCGCCCCGGTCACGTCCGAGGTTGGTAAAGGGTTCCGAGCCGTGTTACAAACCACGGTCAAGGGGAACAAAGGGAAGAAGGGGAAGGGGAAACGGTGATGACGGCGAGGGCGAGGGCCGTGGCCGTGTGATGAGCGTGGGGTATACACAATCATGCGTCAGTTATTTACAAAGACAAATGCTGCATCCGGACCAACACGGCATCCCTGAGAATCTGAACAATCGCCGTGTGACCCTGTTGAGCGGCTATGGACAACGGCGTTCCGCCGTTATCCGTCGCCTTGTTGACGTCCGCGCCCGCTTCGATCAGCGCGCGCACTACCGCCTCGTGGCCCTGTTGAGCGGCAATAAACAGTGGCGTTGCGCCTCCATTACTTGCCTGGTCGACCACCGCGCCCAACTCAATCAGCGCCCGCACTATCGCCTCGTGGCCCTTTTGAGCGGCGATGTACAGCGGCGTCGCCCCGTATTCATCCGCCTTGTTGACGTCCGCGCCCGCCTCGATCAGCGCCCGCCCTACAGCCTCGTGACCGTTTTGAGCGGCTATGGACAGCGGCGTGATATCCGTCGCCTTGTCGATGTCCGCACCGGCCTGGATCAGCGCTCGCACTACCGTGTCGTGGCCCTCTTGAGCGGCTATGGACAGCGGCGTCCATCCGTTATCCCTCGCCTTGTTGACGTCTGCGCCCGCCTCAATCAGCGCGCGCACTACCGCCTCGTGGCCCTTTTCAGCGGCGACGTACATCGGCGTCCATCCGACATCCATAGCCTCGTTGAAGTCTGCACCGGCCTGGATCAGCGCCCGCACTATCGCCTTGTGACCCTGACGAGCGGCCATGAGCAGCGGCGTCCCGCCATCATCCCTTGCCTGGTTGACGTCCGCGCCCAACTCAATCAACACGCGCACTATCGCCTCGTGTCCGTTTTGAGCGGCGAGAAACAGCGGCGTCACGCCGTTATCCCTCGCCCTGTTGACGTCCGCACCCAACTCGATCAGCGCCCGCAGCACCGTCTCGTGGCCCTTTTGCGCGGCGATATACAGCTCGTTCTCGTCACATGGGCAACCGTTCTTGCGCGCCCACATTAGCACCTTCAGATGCCCGCCCTCCGCAGCACTATGGCACGTGCGTATGTCCCACGGGCAGCCGTTCGCGCGTGCCCACTGCAGCACCTCGAGGTTCCCGCGCCTCGCCGCCGCCGTGCACGTCTTCCAGTCCCACGGTGCGCCGTTCGCGCGCGACCACTGCAGCACATCGAGGTGCCCGCCGAAAGCCGCCCCCGAGCACGTGCCTGTGCACCACGGGCAGCTGTTCGCGCGAAACTCCTTCAACTTCTCGAGATTTCCACTCCTCGCCGCTACCGCACAAAGGTTTTCTTGACGCGACAGGCGACCTTGCCGTTGTATGCGCTGCACCGCGGTTACACATCCGAGCTCCATGGCACGCTTTTCATCAAGCTCCTCAAACTGAAGCCCCGTTCCAACCATCGTGTCGCGCATCGCGCGGCTCACCGCTGGGAGCCGTGCGAGATCTGCGTCGTCGTCGAAATACTCAGATCTGAGAATGTGAGTCACGACCAGGTGGTTAGGGAGGCGGGGGAAGGCCTCGCCCGCGTTAGCATCGCGGCCGCGCTCGCGCTTTTCCTTTCGCGCGCGAGCTTTCTTACCGGACATCGTGTTGGAGGAGTGGATGGGTTTGTGTCCGCGTCGTGCGCGTCGTTGTGCCTCGAGACTTCCGAGAACGTGCGCTACGATAAAATTCCGAGGCGAATTCAGAATCCAACCGTTGTGCCCGTTATCACCAAGTTCGAAAAGCACCTCCCATCAGGTCATCATACCGGGCAGCGCACATCCGGCAGGAGGCGCTGTGTGTTACCCGAGCAACCGGAAGAGGCGTATAGACTAGCACGTGTGTGATGCCTCGGACGACGTGACCGGGGTGACGACGCCTGGAGACGCACGAGGCCGTGGACGAATCGACATCTGAAAATAACAGCAGCTCGGCACTTGATTTAAGATGAGGCGCGGTCGCCCGACGTACGCGGACGAGCTCGCCGCCGCGAGGCAACGTTCGCACGCGTTTTTCGGTGAGATGCCCCCGACGCGCGCTACCACGAACGCTGCTTCGCGGCTTTCCGCGGTGCTCGGGTCACGGTCGTCGCGTTCGCGGGACCCGTCGCCTGCGTCGACGCGGACGCACACCGTGGCTTTCGGTCGCACCGTGCAAAGCACACCCACGATGTCGCCGCACGGCACCCCACGGGCCACACCGAAAGGAAGCCCGCGGAAGCCCCCTCCTAATTGGATCGCGTCTAAAGAGTACCTCGCGCGCATACGGCTCCGGGAAAAGGAGGTTCACCGGGACGGCGACGCGTCCGACGGAAGCGGTTCGGACGATGATCTGTACGAGCTTTCGGAAGACTCTCTGGACGAACAAACGTTTGGAGCGACGACGCGTCAAAGTAAAAACCGAAACCAATCACGGGGCCGATCGCATGGCAGGTCGAAATCGCCGAGTCGAGGAGCAAGGGATATCGTTGACCCCGAATCTCCGAAAAGCGCGCGACGTAAGGTTTCCTTCGTTCCGCGAAACGAGTCGGAATCGATTGGGGACTTGGTTCCGCCGCCGGAACCGCGTCTTCGCGCGGAGTGCGTGTTGCCGACGCCGGCGCCCGGTAGTTATTTTCCGGGTACCACGGTGCCTAGTACTAATCAGGGTACTACTACGGCGAGTAGTACTTTTCCGGGTACTACTTGGTCTCCGGCAGTCACACAAACAGTCGCGAAACAAAATTCCCTGCGGCATCGCTTGCCTAAGAAACCCGAGCTGGCGACGCCGGTGGCGGTACCGAAACCGACGCAAAAGGAGGAGGAGTTACTCGTCGACGAGGAGTTACTCATCCTGGATCCGGAGTTAGTCGCCGCTGTTTCGCCGCGACTTCCACCCGCGCATACACGAAAGAATGACAAAAACGACGTGGAAAACGACGACCTTTCACCATCCAGCAGCGACGTGAGTTCCTTGGACCCAAATGAGTTAACCACGCCGCCTCCGGACCCGACGCGCATTTCGAGCCGCGTGGCGGCGGCGGTCGCGGAGAACGTCGACGGATTTGGATTTGACCAAGACGTTTGCGCTTTTCGAAACGAAAACGTTTGCACGTTTGAAAACGAAAACCCCAGGTCTGACGACCACGAAAACCCCCGGTCCGACAACTCGTCGCCCACTGGCGGGTTAGTGACAGGCATCGCGCGCCGAAGCAGCGGAGCGTTGCTGGACTCGGTGACCCCCACGGTTGACTCGGTGGTTGACATGACCGGCAGGTCAATCGTTTCCTTTGGCGACGCCGGCGACGCGAGCGCGGAACGGAAGCATGTCACGAAATACCGCGCGCGGTCGACGAGCCGGTCGCCGAGCCGGTCGCCGGGTAGGTCACCGAATCGCGACTTTCGTAACCGATACCAACCACAACGTCAAGGCCCAGTTTCCACACCCGGGTCTCTTGCCGGGTCCCCGGTGGTTTGGGTGCCGCCCGGCGTGGCGTCCCGGGTATCGCCGCAGTCGCTCCAGGTACGGCCTTGGGCTCATCTTTCCCAAATCCCGCCTCTGCGTTTGCCCATACACGACGTTAACCACTTTGTTTTACCCATCTCCAGAAGAAGTTCGCGAGCGATTTGTTCGCGTCGCCGCTGTACGCCAAGTCCCCGCACTCCCCTTCCTCCGCGCTGAGTTCCGCTTCAACCTCCGCCGCGAAGGCCACCGCGTTCGCGGCTCAAAGGCGGTGTGCGTTCGCCAACGCGGTGATGGGGGACGCGGTGAGGTTCCAGGGCGACGACGGATTAGTGGCGTTTGCGGTGGACGCGTTTGGGTGGCGACCTTGTTCTGAAACTTTAAAAGAAATCGAGGAAGGCGGCGGGTCTGACGAGTCTGACACTGAGGTTGCTTTTGTGTCATACAAGGCCTCAACACGTGAGGCACAAGGAGAACAAGAACAACGTGAGACACGAGCCTCCCAGGCCTCGTTAGTCTCCGAGCTAAGAGCCGTCGCCAAGGCGCTCGGCGAGGAAGTCAGCGCCGCTGCGGCGCGGGAGGCGGCGCGCAAGCTGCAAACCGCCGCGGCGAGGGCGGATGCCAAGATGGCTTCGTTGAGCGAGGAGCACCGCTTGAAACACGTGCGGCGGGAAAACGCGTTCGCGAGAAGGGCGACTTGTCGGTTGCTGCGACACAGGCTAAGGCAGTGGAGAATCAGTGCCAGTAAAAGCAAGCTGGTACGCGCGGTGGGAAAGAAATGGCGGTGGTACGCCAAGCGAAACGCCAAGCGGAAAGACTTTGAGGGGCGGAGGGCGGATGCTTTTTACTCGCAAAACCTGTTGGCAAGAGCCAAGACGTTTCTTTTGAACTGGCGGAGCCACTGCGCGGAGTCGCTTGGTATGGCGCAGCTGGCGGAGCTGGCGGTGATCGGCGCGGCGCGGCGGCGGATGCGGTCCGCGGTGGATACGTGGCGGTACGTGACGAAAGTTAACGTCGCTGCGTTTAAAAAATCACAGGACGGCGACCGAAAAGCGGCGCAGTACTCACGGGTGAGGCGGTTCCGGTACGTCACGGACTCGTTCGTGGTTTGGCGAAAACAAGTTTTGCAAATAAAGGACGGGCGCGCGACTGTTTTGCGGATGCAAAGGGCGATGCGTATGTTAACCCTGGGACGAGTTTTGCACTCCTGGTTCGGGGTTTCGCGACGAAAAAGCGCGGACGCCGAGGCGGTGCTCCAGGAGTGCCTCGCGGAGGCGCAGCTTCGCAAAGCGCTGCGTAAAATGGCCAACACTAACGATAAAAAGAACCGCATTCGGAGGTGGTACTTACGCGTGCGAGAGCGACACCTAACAGCGCTGGGGCACTGGGCCGGGAGCGTCGCGAAGCGGAGTTTGGTTTCCTGGAGGGCGCTGGCGTACGCGGGGCGGCGCGACCGGGCTCGGCGACGCACTGCAAATGCTTTGAAGAAGATCGTGGACGCGCAGAACAACGAGCGCGACGTCGTGACCTGGCGGGACGACTTGGAGTCCAAGCGGTTTTACGGGGACTTTTTCCAGGAATTCGAGTTTGAAACCCCGTCGCCGTTGCGCGGGGATGGGTCGGATTCCTCGGCGGAGGCGCGTGATGTCCTTTTTGGTGCTGCATACGCGTATCGAAGAGGCGATGGCAACGTGAACGGTACGTACGGCGCTTCGGTGAGAGCTGAGTATGGCACTCAAAGAAGCACTACTTCTGTGAAAGACGGTACTACACAACCTCAACACGGCGCGCCGCGCGCTTTGCGAGATGTCAACGGCCGGCTCGCGACGAGTCTTCGTCAACTGAAGAATCGGAAGACGGGTGACAAAAACCGGACTCGAAAAGTTGGCACGTCCCGCCTCGCCAAAGACGCGCTTTCGTTGTCGCACGCCACCGACACGACGGTAACGTACGCGATGGACCCCACGACGCCGAAGCGCATGGCACGACAGGTGGGCGCGGTGAGTAAGCATCACACTTCGGCGATGAAACCGTCGGGGGCGAAGATTCAAAGTGGTTTTAACGTCGCGTCTCCGAACGTTTCCCGCGACGCGTTTGCGAACGCGAAAACGGTCTACGCCTCGCCCGCGGCGCTCCGAGCTCGGAGTTGGGAAACACCCGAGCTGGAGCAGTCGCTTAAGAAACTAGCCCCCGCTGTGTGGAGAACCGCGTTTGAGGAGGCGAAAGAGGGTGTTGCATATGATGGAGACTGTTTATCCGTGCAAGATGAAGAAGACGACGACTTTGAAGAGGAAGACGACGACAGCGCCGAGCGGTTACTGGAGATGGCGCGCCGACATCGCAGAGTCGCGTGGCATTAGGTTTACTTTGTATGAGAACTAGTCATACTATTACACACCGATTCGTGGTTACGCCTCGGAATCGTGCTCCACCCCAACCACGAGTTCCTTGCCCATGATACTCAACACGGTGACTCGCAGGGCTTCGCCTTGGTCGAATCGATTCGACAGATCAAAACCGACGGTGTCCCATTTCTGCGATACTAATGTCGCCTCATCTGCATTTAGACTGAGCCCTACGTCCTCCTTGCAGTCGCCACTTTCCGTGAGCAGGGAGAGGAACCCGGTTTCTGCATCCAGGTCCATCAACCCGTACGTTTTTTTCTCAACCACGGGCACGTCGATGCCGTGGAACCCGGCGGTGACGTTCACCGTGTCTTCATAAATCTTGCCGGTAAACACATCTTTGCCTTTGATGTGAAGCCGTCGATTTCCATTCGCGGTGGCTTTGGGTAAAATGTCGCACACGTCCAGCCGACAAACATTTCCCCGGACGAAACAATACGAACCCTTTCTCACGCCGTCGGGCTGGACCTGCACCACGAGCGTCGTCTCCACCATCGCCCCGACAATTGCGACCGAAAAACACGAAAGGAAAGTTTTCGTTGATTCGGTCTCGTGATTTTTCGTGACCAGCTGGCATCGCACGCATCCTCTTTGAGTCTTCGTGGCTTCCGCGTGCCACTCCGGACACGCGCGCGTCGGCGGGCGCGTTGCCGCATCGTTCCGTTCGCACCGCGACGCCGCGATGGCGACCGCGGCGGGTCTGGCGAGCGCGACCAGCACGGGCGTGTGTGGTGGTGCGAATCGTTTGCGAAAACAATCGAGTTTGTCGTCTCATCGACGAAGCCGACGTTTAGTACCAAGCGCGTCCTCCCTCCCTTCCCTAACCTCCGAATCTACTTGGCGTGTACAATTCGAGTTCTTCTCAGGCAAGGACGCTTCATGCATCACACCGGACCGGGTCGTAAAAACAATGGTCAAGTTCGCCGTAGACGAAGGGTACGAACCTCCGCAAGGCATCATCGAAATCGTGGAGGATGCGGAAGGCATTTTTGCCAAACCAGAAACGAATGCGTCTGGCATCCAAACATCAAACCGATGGCGCCTGGAAGAGGACCCGAACGAAAAGAAAGCCGGGCTTTGGATCTGGGGTTTGTTCGAAGACCCTTTGTACCCGTACCTTTTGTTTTCTCTTGACGTGAACCGCATCGACGTTGCCGATGAGGGAAAGTTTTACATTCCATCAGGGACGCTCTTTGCCGAGATGAAACACGCGCGCGGGTCGAAACAAGGGTTGGTTTTGACCGACGGAGTTTTGTCGTTCAAGGTGACGAAAACGTACCAGGCGGATCTGGTGGGGCTCTCCAAGGTTGCCGTCGACGAACCCACGATGTGCGGGAAAATTAAGGCGGAGTGCTTGTAAAGGTATTGCAGTATTTAGAAGTCTCTCTGCACTGCTCGTCTGACACTGTCTAAACAAAAATTTCAAAATTTCCTCGACTCGTCCCAGACTCTTCGTCGTTTCCCAGAAACCCTGTCGTTGTCTTTCGCGTCGCCGTGATCTCGTCACACCACGCGCCGCCTGCGCATCGCACACACCGCCTTGCGCCTCGCCGTACCGTACGGAACGCAACGCACGACGTGCCTGTTCTTCCGCCTTGCTTGTCCACCCTACTCCACCGAAACACACCGCGGGCCCGAGTTCCTTCTTTCACCAGACTAGTCAGTATGCTCACCTCCAGCGCACGCCCTGTGCTCGCGTCTCCCGCGCTCGCGCGTTCGTTCCCGCGTCGTCGCCCGGACACGCAATCTCCGCGAACGTTTCGGCCGCGTCGCCTCACGCGCGTCCGCCCAGCGAACGGCGTCGTGGTCGCCGCCTCGGAAGGCGACAACGACGTCGCTCCTTCTTCCGACGTCGCTCCTTCCGACACCACCCCGAAAGGAGTTAGTCCCGAGAATTTGATGGCTTACGAAGGCAACTCAGGTTCGTACGCGTGGACGGTCCCAAGAACGCGTCCTGACCGTTCTTCGGTTTCGATTCCTCGAGCGTGTCACCGCGCATTTCGCGTCACGCCTAACTCATCCAACCCTAACCCACCTCACCCACCCACGTAGTTGAGCCGCTTTCGTTTGACAACCGCTGGGGCGGTTCGGACGACGAAGACGACGCGCCCTCCGCGGCAAGCGCCGCACGCAGCGCCGCGTCAGGCCACGGCGCGGTGTGGGACGAACGCTCCAGCCACACGCACGACAAAGCCTTGAAGAACTCCGCGGTCCCGAGAGAGCCTGAGACCGAAAAAGAAAGAGAGACGGAAAAAGAAGAAGAGAAAGTCTACACCGAGTCCGAAATCGCGAGCATACAGATCGACGCGATTAAACACGCCGCCGTGGCGGACGCGGCGAGCGCTCGGCTGGACTTGGAGTGGGAAACCAAAAAATTCGCCCCCACTCCCCGGGTTGAACCTGTGCCAACACAGGTTGAACCTACGACCGATTCCTCCGAGTCCAACGACTCAACCAACAAGCACGCCACCGGAACAACCCTCCCTCCCTGCGCCGTTCCCACGGACACCAACGCCAAGGCTTCTCTCGGGCGGTACAAGTACGACATCGACGCGACGCAATCGGGCGGCGAGCCTTTGTGCGTCGTCGAGTCGTACGACCCGGTGGAGGTGGCTAAGATCGGCGACACGCCTGGCGCGCAACTCGGCGACTTGCTTCCCGAGACCGTGCGGAAAGCGTGCAGGTACGTATTGTATTTCCCAAATCCCAATACTGTTTGCCCATACAAGTCTGACACTTTTCTTTTAAAAAAAAAGTGGCAACGATTGCGGGTTCGTAAACACCGTGCTGATGCAGGGCTTCGACTGGAACTCGTCCAAGATGTTCGATGAATACAACAACTATGTCGCCACGACGGAGGAGACCACCGAGAAAGACACGTCGTCTGGTACCGAGACCGGGAAGCATATGTCGTACTGGCGGTGGCTGACCTCCCGAGTCGCCTCTATCGCCAAGCTAGGCGTGACCCACGTCTGGCTTCCCCCCCCCTCGCAAAGCGTGTCACCGGAAGGGTACCTTCCGGGACGGTTGTTCAACCTGGATTTGAGCTCGTACGGCACGAAGGCTGATTTGGTTACCTTAACCTCTGAGTTAAAAAAGCACGGCATCACTTCGGTTTGCGACATCGTGATCAACCACCGCACCGCGGAGGAGAAAGGACGCGACGGCGTGTACAACGTGTTCCCCGACCTGGATCCCACTTCCAACGCCCCGGTGCACTGGGACACGTGGGCGATTACGGTGCGTAGTTCCCAACTCCAAATCCCGCCTCCCTGTGGAGGTCCGATTACGGGTGACTGTTTGCTCATACACGCGGCATTACAAGACTGACGTCTTATTTTTCCAGTGCGACGACCCTGTTTACGGCGGCGTCGGCGCGCCCGACTCGGGCGAGAACTACGGCCCCGCCCCCGACTTGGACCATACAAACCCGGAACTGCGAATCACGCTGAAGCGGTGGATGCGTTGGTTGGTCGACGACGTCGGGTTCGGCGGGTTCAGGTTCGATTTCGTGCGCGGGTAAGGGACCTTCCCATTGAACACGTTAAGAGACGACTGATCGGCCCGATTACCACGACTGTTCACTAGTGATACTGTGACCACCGTAACTGTTACCTTCCCAATCCCGGATATACACATGGCCCGAGAGATTGACCCTTTCTTGTTAATCGGGCCAGGTACGCCCCGGAGTACGTGTTGGAGTACGTGCGGTCGACGTTTCCGGCGACGACGGTTCGGTACGTGTTGCATTTCCAAAATACAAAGACTGTTTGACCATACAATACTGACACTTTTCTGGCAAAACTCGAAAGAGTGGAACCTACGCACGCCGCGAAGGAGGGACACACGACAACGTCCTCCGAAAGCGCCAAACCGGTTCCCGACCCCGTTTTGTTGAACCCAAAAACCGCCACCAACAACAACCCGGCGTTCAACGTCGGGGAGTTCTGGGTGGATTTGTACTGGGAAGGCACGTACCTGGGGTACGACCAGGACGGCCCGCGGGGGAAGCTAGTGAACTGGCTCGACAACACGCAAGGCGCGTGCGCGTTGTTCGACTTCCCAACCAAAGGCATCCTGCAGCGCGCGGTGACGCACACCGAGTTCTGGCGGTTGCGGGACAAAGCGAACCGCCCGCCCGGGTTACTGGGTGCGTATTGTATTTCACCAAATCCCTCCGACTATTTGCGCATACAAAACTCACACATTTCTTTTACAATCACAGGCTGGGTCCCGCAGCGCTCGGTGACGTTCATAGACAACCACGACACCGGGTCCCCCCAGAACCACTGGCCGTTTCCGCACGACCGGCTCGCGCTAGGGTACGCGTACATCCTCACGCACCCAGGCATTCCGTGCATTTTCGGCGCGCACGTGTGGACCATGCCTTCCCTGTGTGACTCCATCGCGCTGTTGCTGGTACGTCGCCGTGTTGCGCGTTTCCCGAATCCGACACACATTGTTTCACCACTAACGCTGGTGACTGTGGAGGCCCGATTGCGGTGACTGTTGTCCATACATCGTCCAATACACGCCCAACACGGGACGTTAACCACTTTTCGCGTCACAACGCAGGATATCCGCAGACGCAACGGCATCGCGGCTGATTCCTCGGTGAAGATCCTTCTGGCGGAGAGTGACATCTACGTCGCGACAGTCGGGCACTCGCTGACCATAAAGCTGGGGCCGCGGTTCGAAATGCCTGAAACCCTGGTACCCCCCGAACCAACGTGGGCGCTCTGCGCGAGCGGCGAGGACTACGCGGTGTGGGAGCGCGTGGCGCACGACCGGGTTTGGCCCGACGGCAGCGTGGTGGACGCGCGGAGCGAGTACAAGTTTGCGCAAGGCGACGAGACCGACCCCGATATCGCCTCCGCAGCCGCGGAGAACGTGCGCAGAGTCTTCGGCATCGTCAACGCCACGGATGAAGACGCGCTCGAGTTTGACGCGTCTTCGCCTGTTTTGATTGGCGGGAACTTGGACGAGTCGAAGAACCAACCGTCAATCGGGAGTTTCTTCGAACCGCCGGGTGGGTTGTACGTGGAGCCCGCGGCGTCGTTCGATGAGGACGCCGACGAGGACGTGACGGGGGAAAACCCGAGATGAAGGAGACTTGGTCCCGAGACTCCGCGCGCGCGACAGGTAGAGACACGATTTTACAAAGAAAGACTACTTAGTCCTTAGTAGTCCGTGCGAGTGCGGACGTTAACAAGGCAACGAACAGACTACACAGCGCCGTCAGCCGTCGCCATCCGTTGCCTTGTTAACGTCCGCACCCGCAGGGACTACGAACGGGACTACTACGAAACCACGCGATCCGTGAACGCAACGCACGTTCCCCTCACTTCCCCATCGCCGTCTCGATCGCGTCGACGAAACCGCAAAACACCCCCCACTGTTCCAGCGACATGTTCATCCCCTTGAACCCGGGCAGGGTTTTGCCGTCCTTTTCGTAGTACTCGCGGACGCCCACGGTGGGGACGTTTCGGAACGAACCGACCGTTAACCTGCGCGTCGGGGATAAGTTCCCGACTAAAAAGTCCCCGGCGCCACCCGGATCCTTCTTCAGTCGCGCCTCCACGTCTCCAGCCCCGACGTGTTTCTTCAAAACCGCCCACTGGTCCCTGGCGAGGGAGATGCCTTTTTTCCCGGGCAACCACTTCCCGTCTTTTTCGTAGTACTCACGAAGGGAAAGGTTCTTCTTCCCGCGGTACTCACCGACCACCACGCGCTTTGATTTCGACAACGCGCAGATCTGACCGTCCACGGCGAAGGCGTCGTCTGTGGTGGGAGCTGCTGTGGTGGGAGCAGTGGTGGGAGCTGCGACAGGAGCAGTGGTGGGACCGGCGGCGCCAACACCGGCGGGAACTGTGCTAGGAGTGCCGGCGCCGAAACTAGGCCCTCCCGACCCTCCGGGAGCCGCTCCTTCCACGGCGCTCCACGTGGGCGCCCCCCCGGCACTGTCACTCTTCGCGACCTTGCCACCGGCTTGCAGCCGGTACAGCGCTTTGTTCACCTCGGATTTGCTCGTTTTCAAAAACGAAGCCAGCGACTTCGCGGTCTGGCCGGAACCGGTCAGGGAAAGGGCGACGAAGATCTTGCGGTCGTCCACGCCGGCGATTGGCGGAGGAGCGCCTGGAGCGGTACCGTTTGGGTCACCTACTTGAACCACAGGAGGAACCGCCGCGGGTACGCTCCAGTCGTGCCTAGCTTCCTGCCACTCTTTTTTGGTCCACTTTCCGTTCTTTTTCGCGCCGGTTTCGTCGTCGTCGTTCTCTTCCTCTTCACGGTCGCTCGCGTAATCCCCGTCGTCATCGTCGCTCACGACGAAGCCGCCCATATTGTCGCCGCGTTTGCGTTTGGGCTTGGCTTTGGGCTTTTCGGGAGCGGTTCCGGTGATGTCATCTCCGGTAATGTCGTCATCACCGTCATCTCGTAGCAACTGCTTGTCTATTTCGTCCTGCACCACGGCTCGCAATTCAGGGGACTCCTCCACCATCGCGCCCAGTCTTTGTTCCACCATTTTCACAACGTCGATCTCGCGGACGGTTTCCAGGTCCACTAACGGCAGCACCGCCCGTGTGGCTTCGCGCACTTGAGCGCTCGTGGGGGCGGGTGCGTCAGGTGTGGAACCGCCTTCCGCGGTCTCCATCACGGAAACGCGTGTCCTGTCCGAGATCTCGGTCCGGACGCGAGTGCGCTGTGTGTCGAGGGAAGCGTCACCGACTCCGAAAGCGTTGAGGTCGGCCGCGTTCGGTGTCGCGAAACGCGGGGGACCGAAGACCAGCACGGGTGGGGTGTGCGCAGCGGTATGACGAAAAGTCAAGAGAACATCAGATTGCATCTAGGCACCCATGTTTGATAAAATAAAGTCAAAGTCAGGCAATTTCAGGATCGGGGGCGCGCGCCGGTGCTACGTAAAAGAGGTTGCGCTGAAGACACCGTGAATTGCAGTCACGAAAGATTCAAAAAATCTCAAAACCTTCTAGTTCTCCACCCCGTCGCTCCTGCTCGCCCCCCCCACTTCATGTTCCATCCGCTTGTACCACCGCTTCGCGTCCGGGCACTCCGCCATGGCGTCTTCAAATGTCTGCGAGTGGAAAAGAAAAGGGTCAGTCGCGTGAGTCTCGAGTACGGGTGTACTTCGTAACGTGTATGAGCAAATAGTCACCCGTAATCGGGCCGAACAGTGCACTTGTGATGTATGTAGTATAATTCCTTTTAATAACAGTGCAGTCAAAGAGGGGCATCAAACAGTGTCTGGATTTGGGTAAGCCCTGATTCGTACCTGAAACGTCTTCACCGCTCTCAGCACGCCAAACACGGCGAGATCGGCTAGGTTCGGCGCAGCGCCTCCGCAGAAAGCGCTCGTACCAACCGCCGCGTCCGTCCACTGATTCAAGTCCTTGTAAAGCTCCGCCCGCTCATCCACGATGCCGTGTCTTTTTTTCAACACGTTCTGCGAAATCAGGTACATGGAAACGGCGCCCGACAGTTTCACCGCTTGTCGCTCGAAAAAGTTGAAGTTGCCCCGGTTCGTGATGTAGTCGAAGCTCGCGAACGCTTCGGTCCAGGTTCGGTAAATATTGGGGGTCACCACGTGGACGAACCGGTCGTCCACCCAGGACATCCACTTCAGTTCCTTTTCGCTCGCCTTTGAGTTTTGTTTCGCGGTGCCGTTTTTTTTTTTTAACGACTGCGCGCTCGGCACGTTCAGTTCCAGCCACCGCATGATCTCGCTGCTGTTGTTGATCTGCGTTTCGTCCACCACCAACACCGGGACCTTACTGTATTCCTTGGAGAATTTCATCTCGCTTTTCGTAAGCGGGTTCACCTCCACCACGTCATACGGCACGCCGTGGAAGTCAAGCATGGCTTTGACTTTGTTACAGAAAGGACACACGTCGTACTGGTACAGGGTTACTTTTTTGAACGGCAGGCTGTCGATGGGGACCGCCGCTTTGGTTTCTGCTGTGGTGGTCGTCGCGAGTGTTGTGGCCACGACGCTGGTGGCGATCGCCGCGGTCGCGGTGACGACTCCCATCGATCGGAACGAGCCCGTGACTCGGAAGGAACCGAACGCGGTAACACCAGCGGCTCGCGGTGAGCTCACCGCGGAGACGGCGAACTGACGCGCCAATAGGATTTGGCCATGGTGGGCGAACGCGTTCGCGCTGGGGGCGAGAACGCCTCGGGACCCGGCACTGCAAGGCGCGGAGAAAACCTGGCGAGTGGCGCGTCGGCACAGCGCGAACACCGCGTTTCGCATAGTACGAGTGTTACGAAAACACGACGCGACAGGCGTGGCGCGGCGGTGTGACGATGAGACCCTGGGGTGTCGATGACGACGTTTCAGCGATATTTACACCGCGCCACCTTTTTCGGTTCCCGACACGTCGGCGCGTGCGTGCTTGCGTTTATCCGATTCGCGACGCGCTGATGAAAGCCGCACCCGTCGCCGGAAACGAGCCCACACCGAACGCACACGATGGCGCTCGCCAACGCTTTCTCCTCGCTTTCCCTCGCGGCGCCCAGCGCAGCGGGCCTCGGCTTCAAGAAGAGCGTCGCCGCGTTCGTTTCGCCCGTCGCGCGCGTCGGCGTGTCTCGCGTCACATTCGTGGTGGATGCCAAGCAGAACAAAGTCGCGCGTACGCTTCAGGTAAGTCGCGAGCATCCGTCGTGACGGCACACCGTGAAACCGGCCAAACAACCGCGCTCGCCGGTCTCTACGCGCGCGTACCGAGCAAGACCAACACACGCGCGGGCGTGGGTCAGGTCGTACACCGCCACCGGGTCCCATCTCCGGGCCCAAAACCAAAACCCTGGGGACGGGAAGCTTTTGTGGCGTGGCTTTTTTTTCCACTAGGCGCATCAATCATCCATCACTCGACGAGTCACTGACCTAATCCCCCCTCCCCCCAAACAAAACACAGTCCCGCACCGAGCGTCTCCGGAACAAGATGCGCAAGTCCGAAATCACAACCCGGATGAAGAAGGTTTTTCTGAAGGCGCAGGCGCTGAAGGGGATGGACGTGTGCACCGATTCGGACATCGGCGAACTGGAGTTGCTGATCAGCCAAGCCACCAAGGCGGTGGACAAAGCCGTGGGCAAGGGGGTGCTTCACGGGAACACCGGCGCGCGGCGCAAGTCACGGATGTCCAAGTACAAGCAGGAGCTCCGGAGGGACAAGGGGTTGCTTGTCGCTTAATTTAGCCCGTTGGAGACACGTTGGGGCGCCGAGAGGAAGTCGGGGCATCGTGTGGAGAATTGTTTGGATTCATAGCCGGCGAGGGAGAGGTTGTCGAACGCGACGGGTGACGCGAAAGCAGGCGTGCGCGATCGACCGTGTTATATACATGCGAAACGCTTTAGGAACATAAATTGGGCCGTGTCTTCAATCCCCGTCTCTCTTCCGCGCGAGCGGCAAACGGAAGTCTCGTGCTTCGTCGCTGCCGAAACCCTGAAACCCTCTCAAGCAAAACAGGCTTTGCCCATAACCACCAGGCGATGCTGAGGCTTTTTGTTCTTGCGCTGCTTTTCCTCCCATTTGCGGTCTCTCGCTCCTCACTCTTCGCGCCGCGGCGGTTGGCCCTGCCACGGCGGTGTTCTTCGGACGCCAGCCGTGATGCGCGCGTGCGTCACACGAGTCACGCGTCCGTCCGTCTCGTTCTCGAAATACCGGTGCTCAGCGGTTTCGGCGGTGGGCGTGGTACACTCGCAGTCCACAAAAACGTCGCAAAAACTCAAGAAAGCACCGCACAAACACTCCCACTCCGCGATTCGCGAGCTCGTTCAACGACGCGTCACCCAGTTTCTGTCACCCGATTCGGACACTTCAAAAACAACCCGCGGGGGCTCGGCGCTTGAAAGGCTGGTGCGCGCGCAGCACGAGTCGTTGCTACACGGTCTGGAGACGACGAAAACATCGGAGACGAAGACATCGTCGTCGGCTGATTTACCAAATGACTTTGACCGTGAAGAAAACCTCCACCAAACCATCCCGTCCGCGCGCGAAACCCTGGATGTTCTGTTCAAATCGCGACTGTTGCTGTTACAAGCAAAACAAGGCTACCGGTGTAACGTGGATTCCCTGGTTTTGGCGGCGCACGTTTCCCGGAGTTTCGAGACTGGTACCCATACGACGAAGTTTCTGCGCGACGGAACCGGAACCGAAACCAGAACCGAAAACGTGAGCGTAACAATCGCCGATTTGGGCGCCGGGTCCGGTGTGGTTGGGATTTTGGTTTCGCTTTCGGTATGGGCAATTAGTGTCAAGAAGATTCGTGAGGTTCTTTTCCTGGAGAAGCAGGTTTCCTTAGCGAGCCGGTGTGAGCGGAACGTCACCCTGAACGGATTGCGTGACAAAGCGACCGTGGTGCACTGCGACGTTTTGGAAGTTTTCCAGGATGAAAAAAATACCTTCAAAAAAGAATCCCAAAAACGCATCCAAAAGTTCCGTGGGTCGTGCGACGCCGTGTTGATTAACCCTCCGTATTACGAGTTGAATTCGGTACGGGGACTTGGTACGTTACCGACAAGCACCGAGCGCTTGCACGCGCACTACGAATCAACCGCGACGCTTTTCGAGTTTGCGGCGGCGGCGAAGGCGTTGTTGAGAGAGGAGGGAAAGGCAAAGGTAACGAGCGACTCGGAAAACGGTAACGTCGACACCTCGCGCCGCCCCACCGCGCACTTCATTTACCCTCACGACCGCGAGGAAGTTATCGTTGACGCTTGTCACCGCGCCGGCCTTGGTGATGTTTTCATAACGCACGTGTTCACGGACTCGCAGGCGCTGGCGAACAACACTCCGGCGCTGGCGCTGATCGACGCGAGGGAAGTACGCTTTTCAGAAAAAGAAGAAGAAAATAAAAAAGAAAGCGTCTTGTTCTCCGACTCGCCCCTGGTGCTGTACGCAGACGCGGCGCACTCGACGTATTGCGCGGAAATAGAGACGTTCATGGAAAATCTAGGACTGGAGTAGGTATAGGGAGGAGTGTAGTGTGGATTTAGGGGTTTAGTAAGCACCGAGTACCAGGGATTTAGTAAGTAAGGGATTTAGGGATTTAGTAAGTACGACCGGGTCTACCGTGGTATGTTGTCAGTAGTCTCTGATGATGGTATTGAACAAACACTGAACAATTACTCGTCCTCATCGTCGTCGCCGTCCTGTAGCGCGGTGCCTTCCTGTCCCGGGGTCGCCACCCACAAACCGGAGTCAACCATCCGCTTCATGTACAACTTCGCCTCATTCATCGGGAGTTTGTTCACGAAATCGCGAAGCGTATCCACGTTCCCGCTTTCAAACGCGTCCTGCATTTCCTTCGGGAGGGACTCGAAAACCTCCACCGGGTCCAACCCCCCCGGCCCCAAGCGTTGCTCCCGTGGGATCTCTTCAAGAGACTCAGCGTCGTCAATCTCTTTCGCGAGTTTTTCTTTGGCAGTGGCTTCTTCCGTCTTTTTCACCACCGCGCGTTCCTTAAGCTTCTCGCAGTAGTCGTCGTACGCGTCGGTGTAGTCTTTGAAAACCTTGTCGTCCTCCGCAAGGCGCGTGAAAAACGGCCGGCCAGCGTCTTTCATCTGTTTCTTCCCGGCGTCCGCGAAATCCATGATCGATTTCAGCGCGTACCCGGTTTTTGCGGTGCGAAGCATTCCGAGTCGGTCACCCGCCATCTCAAGGTGCAAGCACTTCAGCAACATGAACCCCATGGAGTGTTCCTGAGATAAATAAAAGAAAGTGTCAGTCTCGTATGGGCAATCAGTCGGCGGAATGTGGTGATTGGGAAATACTTACCGTCAGCAGATGCACGTTGTGTTTGAAAAAGTCCCCCATGTCCTCGAGGCCTTTTTCGCGAAACGAGGTCGCGGCGAGCGTTTCGAGTTCCGCTTTGTGTTTAGTCACGAAACCTGGAGAGATAAAAAAGAAAGTGTCAGTCTCGTATGGGCAATCAGTCGGCGGAATGTGGTGATTGGGAAATACTTACCCTCGTAATCCAGGTCCCCGTTACCGGTATCGGGCTTACACGCGTCCCCCACCAACGTCCGTTCCGAGCTCACGTAACACATCTCATCCGCGTTGAACTTCCGTTCGCGTTGTGTTTTTTGCAAATCGAGTTTCGCGTCTTCTATTGTTTTTTCGATCGCGCGTTTCTCGGCGTGACTCAAAGAACCCGACCCACCGTCTCCGTTCGCCACGTCCAACTGTTTCGTCCCCTCCTCAATGGTTTTGGTCAACGCCTCGATCTTCTCACCCCGCTCCTGTTCCTGCCGTCCGTGCGTCTCCCTTTTGATCCGCCGCAACGTGTTTTCCTCGATGAACTTCGCCCCAGGGTGGTCATCTTCATCATCACTCAACTCCAACTTGTCCCACTTGCTGTAGTCGAAACCGGAAGGGGGGGGCATCGCGGGTTGCGCAACCGGGTCTTGCCGAGACGAAACACGGGGGTCTGCGGGCGGTCACGTTCCAGTAGGGACGAAAAGAAACGCAAAGAGTAGACCGTCGTGGCTCGTGCCGTCTCTTCTGGTGGCGCGATCTCAGTTCGAAGCACCGAGAAAAGTGTTGATTGCTTCAGATTTTTTTGACTCCTTTCGCGGGGTTATGGGTCACGAAATTCGTCCCACGCACCGCGCGCTTCACACGCGCGCCATTCGCCCCTGCGACTCACGGCACGCCCGCGCGCGTTCCATGAGCCTCATGACGGACATCCCCCTGTTACCGGGGTACGACGTGCGGGACCCGAGGGTAGGTGCATGGCGCGTACGCGTGGCCCATCTCAATTCATTTTTCAAGTCCATCATCTGGTTCCCCTCGCGCAATTCAGGCGAATTGCAATTCATTCGCGTTGCTGACATCCCTCACCCCCTCCCCAACCAGGTCCCCGCGCGCCGCATCCCCCAGACCCTGCAGTACGCCCAAGGCGGCATCCAGGTCGTTGGTCTTCCCGACCAGACTCATTCCGACCGACCGGTGACCGCGACGATGGCGGATTACGACCGCATCGAAAAGGAACACCGGCCTATGACGGACAAATCGATTCCGCTCAGCGCGACGTTCAAGCGGCAGGTCAGCGCGGATCCCCAGAACGCCCCGGCCCCCGCCCCAGGCGCGCCCGCGATGAAGACCTTGGGGGAGATGAATCTTGGCGAGGGCAGCGCGGTGCCCGCCTGGGTCGCGTTCGACGGGATGTTCCTGGCGTTCGAGGCGTACTTCGCGGAACAGGCGGTGGACGGTAACGACCGCGTGAGGCAAGTTTGTTTGAGGTACTACCTGGAGGACGGTACCGTGGATGTCACGGAACCCAAAACGGACAACTCAGGCCTCGCGCAAGGCGTTTTGCTACGAAGGCACGCCGTGAAGCCCGGCCAGAAAGCAGAAAGACAGGACTTCAACGTCGGCGGCGTCGTGGTGCTGTACGGGCGGACGTATTTCATCACAAAGTGCGACCAAGTACGTGTGTCGCGCTTTCCCAAATCCAAACACTGTTTCAAGCCCCTACGTGAGTACACTTGACAGTAGGAAATCAACTACACTGTTTGCTCATACAAGTTACGAACATCGCCCGAAAGACTGACACTTTGTTTTACAAACCGCCCAGTTCACGCGCGAGTTTCTCGGGAAACAGGGCGTCGACGTCCCGGCGGACGGGCGCGTTCCCGACTCCAGGGTCGACGAAGGCCCTGGCGTTTTAGGGCTTATCGGCATGGGTAATAGAGGCACGGGTGGCCGACGGGTGTTCGCGGAAGTCGACGCGAACACGGTGGACGCCGATGCGTCTGAAAGTATCAAATCCGACGAAAGGACCGACCCGTACGACAAAACCGTGTTGCGTTTTTTCTGCACCTACGACGGCTCGGGAAACGGCGGGAGTTTAACGAAGTACACGTTGAATTACTTCGTCCGAGACGGTACCGTGGAGGTGCTTGAGGAACAGGGGCGGAACACGGGGTTGGTAAGCATTTCCCATTCACCACACACCGCCTCTGCGATTGCCCGTACGAGACTGACACTTTTCTTTTTACAACCAGGATCCGTTTCCCAAAATGCTGGCGCGGTCGAAACTCCCGGCGCACGGCGTCTTCGACGTTGGGGTGCCCGGGTTTGGAAAGCTGGGTGGAGGGGCGAGTAAACACTTGCAGGCGCCAGACATTAAAATCGGAGGCATCGTTGGGGTTTACGGAAGAAACCTTTTCGTGCATGACTGCGATGCGTCGACGCGTTCGTATTACGTAAAGAGTCTTGGGCGAAGTTTACACGAAATGGCGGCGTCGCCGATCGAGGATCACAAACCGCGCGCGCCGACGACCGTGCCGCCGCCGAACGGGTTCGGCAGCGACGTGGATTCGTTGCGGAATTGTTCGTTGACCTCTTTGATTCCGAAACGCGCGCCCTTCGACGTGTCCAACTTCCAAAAGAACGACGGCAAAACAATCCAGTTCACCGCGAAGTTCGAGAACGACCTATCAAAGCTTGAAAACGACCTTTCACCAAACGCTTTGAAAACGAAAACAGACTCACTGTTCGCGCCGCACGACGACCGGCGGTTCGTGGTTTCGTTCTTTCTGGTGGACGGGACGTTGTCGGTTTTCGAGCCCCCGGTTAGGAACAGTGGGTTGATAGGAGGGAAGTTTCTGGAACGCACGTTCGAACCGGTCAAGAAACCCGGGTCGAACGTGCCGTACCTCGCCAGGGACTTTGTAGTGGGGAACACCCTCACAATCAACGCGCACAAGTTCACCCTGCTCGCCACGGATCGGCACTCGGAGAAAACGCTCGCGGAGCTCAAGAAAAATTGAACGAGGTACGGTGCCGAGATGTGGAGGAAATAAGGTGTACAGAGTGCCGGTACCTTCCCCCGAGAGAGAACACTACATACACGAGTTAGATACTTGTATTTAAAGGAATTAAACCCTCTTAAAACAAACAAACAATCGCGCTGACACACTCTTTCTTTTTCTTACGAACATCGAGCTAACTAGTGCGGCTAGATCCTAGCCTTTGTACACTCGTCATCACTTTGTCTTTTCCCGTTCGTCTCTCGCGCCGCTTTCCGTCTTTTCTCACTGCGCCTCGATCGATCTTGAAATCGTCCTATCCAAAGGTACTAACTGACCGTGCATTCAGATACACTGCCTATCCCACGAGTTGGCACGCCGTTCTCGCACGCCCACTTCATCACCTCAAGATTGCCACCCTGCTGCGCCCCAACGCACGTCGTCCAGTCCCATGGACAGCCGTTCAAACGCGCCCATTGCAGAATTTCGAGGTGCCCGCCCATCGCCGCGAAAGCGCACGTCTCCTCGTCCCAAGGACACGCATTCGCCCTCGCCCACTGAAGCATCTCGAAGTACCCGCCCATTGCCGCATACGTGCACACCCGAACATCCCACGGGCAGCCGTTCTGGCGCGCCCACTTAAGCATGTCAAGGCGTCCACCCTCCGCCGCCTTGGCGCACGTAAACTCGTCCCACGGACAGCCGTTCCTGTGCGCCCACTTTAGAACCGTTAGATGCCCGTTCTCCGCGGCCATGGAGCACGTCGCACCGCTCCACGGACAGCCATGCGCGCGCAACCACTGCAGAAGCTCGAGGTGTCCGCCATCCGCCGCGAGCGCGCACGATTTCTCGTCGCAAGGGCACCCGTTAGCGCACGCCCACTTAAGCATCTCAAAGTGCCCTTCGTTTACCGCCAACATGCACGTTTCTGCGTCCCATGAGCATCCGTTCGCGTGCGCCCACTTAAGAACCTCGAAGTGCCCGCCAAACGCCGCCTTTTCGCACGTCACCTTGTCCCACGGACATCCGTTCGCGCGCGCCCACCGGAGAACATTTAAGTGTCCGCCCTCCGCCGCCCTCGAGCACGTCGTCGTATCCCACGGACAGGCGCTGGAGCGCGCCCACTGCAGAACCTCTAGGTACCCGCCCCATGCCGCTGCGCTGCACGACCACTCGTCCCACGCGTAGCCTTCCGCGCGTGCCCATTGCAGTACGTTGAGCCTTCCGCCCTCCGCCGCTGCGAGGCAAACTTCGGTGCCGGTCCTCGGGTGACCTTGCCGATGCAAGCGCTTCAGTGTCACCCAATCCCCTCCTTCGCGGCCTGATGAATTTCATCAGCCTCATCGCTTTCGCTTTCGCTCTCAACCTCTTCGCTTTCGCTTTCGCTCGCATACGTTTCTTCGTCCATCGCGAGTTGCTTTTTGGATACGTTGGCCACCCTGAATCTGATATCGTGCCTCGCGTGTGGCGGTGTGGGTTGTTGCTTGATCTCGTCGAGATCTCAAAGGGGCGTTATAATTTTCCTCGGACGGGCCCGTTACGATCATTCGCACCACCTTTTTCACTTTGGGCGCGAAAAGCCAGCACTTTTGGCAAGCAACGACACAACCTCCAACGCGATGCCCGGTAAGAAAGCTCGCGCGAGAAAGAAAAAGACCGAGCGCCGTGATGCGAGGGAGCTGACTAAGCCCACCTTCGACGTCGACGAAAGCGTCGCCGCCGCGGTCTTTGCGCACGTCACAAACACCAGAGACCGCCTTGCCCTCGCTTGCGTTTCGAAGGTGTGGAGAAAAGTCGTTACGAGTGACGGGTCCTGGGGTACCTGCGACCTCGTGCTCGAAGGCAAGCTCGGCGAGAAGATCACGGACGAGCGCTTCGAAGACCTGTTGCGATACTGCGGCGACGTGAAGCGCTTGGAGATGCGAGATGCCCCGGTGACGTTCAAAGGACACTACTTGTTCCACGCCGGCCCTTCTTTCAAAAAGAAGTTCGCCTCGCTTGAAACCTTTTTTCTCATAAACTGCCCCGGGGTGTGTAATACCGATATCCTCGGCTTCTTGCAGGATATCGGTATGCCCGATCGTCCCAAGGATACGCGACTCCGATGCCTGCGTCTAGCTGGGTGCGAAATAGAATCCGACCTGCTTGACAAATTCCGCAAGTGCCTCCGCGACGATCCAACCGAAACCTTTTTATCTGACAAAGAAAAAATCAGTTTTGATCTCTGGGAGTGCGACGCTTGCGGCCTCGTCAGTGAGACCTCTGAAGTGACCATGTGCGATGCGTGCACTGAAACATACTGCACGAGCTGTGCGGTAGAAGAAGGATGCAAATGCACGTGTTGCGACTTCTTCGTGTGTCGCGGGGAATGCGAGGTGACCGCTAACATCATATTTTTACGTTGCGATCGTTGCGACGAGGTGATGTGCCAGAGCTGTGTTTTCAGCTGCAAGCTTACGTCCTGCATTGGAAACGAGGGCAAACCCGGATGCGGGAAACAGCTCTGCGTCGACTGCCAGAAGAAAGCGAAAGTCCTTTACATCCCATGCCAAGAGTGTTGGTGTTCCTGGTGTGATGAGTGCATGTACAAACCCGACCGCGTAGGTGGTCACCCGGACTGCTGCGTCGGAAAAGGAGGGTGTGGCAAAACGATCTGCGGCTCCTGCAGCAAAAAAAAACAAGAGTCGGGTTCGTTCTTCGTCTTCTGTGAATTCTGTAAGGATTTGTGGTGCCCAGAGTGCGACCCTGGCGTTCAGGTCAACTTCGACACTGGAGTTTGCAAAATGTACTGCCCTTCCTGCTTCGGAAAAGCCGGTTGCCCCTAGGTCATATGCCCATGTGGTCCCGGTCCCAGGACGGCTTCGTAACTCTTGTGAAAAGAATTTGTTCTCGTAAACTTTTGATATTCAAAAACGCGCTCCCGTCTCTGTACCCCGTCTCTCCAACACGGGCAACACGGCTGCTGATTGCCGTAAGCGCTTCGCGAGGTCATCACCGACGCCGCGGCGCATTTTCGTGATGCTTCCGCCAAACTCCTCGGAAAGCGCGTTGGCGAGCGTTTCGGCCGACGGCTCGGCAACATTGAAACCCCGTACTCCGTCCGGACGAAGACTCTACGCCTTGACCTTGTCCGCGACAAACCCTCTCGGACCGTCAGTGGCTTCCTTGTACCCAGGCACGTTTTCCTCCAGGTCTTGGAGGTATTTCTCGATCCTAGTGGGAAGCTTCACGGCGACGCGCGCGAAGAGCAGGACGGGTCCGAACCTGAAATCGGCGATCGTGGGCTCGTTGCTGCCGAGGTACGTGCTATCCTTGAGCCACCCGTTGACGTACTTGTCGTTGAGAAGCGTGAGAAGCTCTTTGGCAGCGGCGGATTGGGATTCTGACACGCTCGCCTTGAGCTCGTCCATCGCGGAGACGTCGCCGGCGGCGCCTGGAAACCCGACGTCCGGATACATAGCCTTGGCGACGAGGTTGTACACGGAGATGCCCGTGTACTCGGCGATCATGTCAATTTTGGCCTGATTCTTGGCATCACCGGGGTAGAACTTGCCCGCCTGCGTTGGGAACGCAGCGCACAGATAGCGAGCTGTTGATGAGGGAAAAGAAGGATGTCACATGTCAGGCAACGCCGCGCGACGAGATCTGTGTTAGGTCACGTGGTGACGGTTGTGCATCGGAGTGATGGGTCCCGGAAACGTGCGGGCGGTGTGTCCACGAATGCGACCGGGAAACACGAGGCGTACCGATGGCGTTGGTCTCGGAAACGCACGCGCCGTCGTGCTCAATCGCGGGCGCGAGGTTGGTAATGAACTTTGCGATGTACTCGGGCGTGCGCGTTTGGCCGTACGCGTTCACCTCCTCGTGCTCGATGCCGGCGCACTTGAGCACGCAGCGCGTGCACGCGGAGTTGGCGGAGGGGGGGAGGGCGTGGAAGGTGACGGACATGGTCCCGCGTGCGTGCGTGCGCGGTGTGCAGGTGTAGCCAGATCTGTGCATCTGTCGAAGCATTCCGAAGTTTTCGGTGACGTGGCAAAAGGAGAGGAGACGCGCAAAGATGATTCGGCATCGCCTCCATTAAACTTCACACTAAAGCCGGCTTCTCGGAATCACCAGCGAATTCATCCGTTGTTTGATTATTGTCTCCGCGTCCCTGACCATTCGCTTAATCAGCTCGTCACACGTGGGTACGTCGTCGATGAGCCCCATCACGATTCCCGCGCTCCACACGCTCGAGTTCGCGTCGCCGGTTTCTTGGAAGCTTTTGCGGTAGTTCTCGCCTGACACCAGGTGTCGTATGGCTTCTATTTTCCCCGGATTTTTCTCTTCAATCGCCCTGACCTCCATCGCTACGTCGTTTTTAAAAACCCGCTCCGTGTTCCCCAGAGATTGCATCACCAAAGTGGTGCTGTGCTCATTTCCATTTACTAAAGCTTTTTTTATCCCGTCGTGTATAGGCGCTTCCTTCGTGGCCATGAACCGTGTGCCCATGTTCACCCCGTCCGCGCCTAGCGCCAAACACGCGGCGAGCTGCCGCCCGTTCCCCACGCCGCCGCTCGCCACGAACGGAACCGTGAGTTTCTCCGCCGCCTTCGCTAACAACACCAACGCCCCGACGTCGTTCTCGCCGGGGTGCCCGGCGCACTCGAACCCGTCCATGGAGATGCAATCGGCGCCGAGTTTTTCCGCGGTTAGGGCGTGTTTAATCGCGACGCACTTGTGCACCACGGTGATGCCGTGTTTCTTGAAAAAAGCGATCCACTGTCCGGGGTTCCGCCCGGCGGTTTCAACCACCGGGACCTTCTCGTCCACGATAACGTCGGCGTACGCCTGGTAATCAGGCGGTGCCAAACTCGGCAACAGCGTGAAGTTCACCGCGAAGGGTTTGTGTTGACAAAGCGCCTTACACTTACGGATTTCGTCGCGTAGCAGCTCGGGGGTTCGCTGGGTCAACGCGGTGATGGTGCCTAAACCACCCGCGTTGGAAACCGCCGCCGCGAGAGACGCGTACCCGACGTGATGCATGCCGCCCTGTATGATGGGGTGGTCTATTTTTAACAGATCGGTGACGCGGGTTCGGAGAGGCATCTTGATTGGACGGCGGGACGGACGGGTCACACGGTTGGTATAGATACGTGGAGACCAATGTTGTTCCACTAATGCGAGTGCTTCTCGTCCGCGTGGCGGAGGAGTGACGCCCCGAGCAAGCGGAGGTTACTGAGAAAAGTCGTCTTCCGAGGTGACACGTCAACGCACGAAACTTTTATCTCCCCGCGGGGTGCCGTTTTCTCTCGGACGCACAAGCTCTGCATCGCTCGCGTTTGGACACAGCGACGCGCGCGGTGGTCGCGTCCCCCCGGGATGGCGCCCGATTCGCATGCCGTCGAGACAGCCGCGATCGCGGCCGCGACCGCGGCGCTGGACGGCTACGCGTTCCACCTCGTTCCCGAGCGCGGCACCGAGTTCGGCGGCGGCGAGAAATCCGCCGACGACCCCGGCGGTCCCGAGACCTCGCCCACCTCGTTCCGCACCTCCAAAAACGTGGTTCTCCTGGCGCACTCCACTGGCACGTTCCGGAGGCTAGCAAGCGACACGCCCAACGTAGGCGAGGTGTGTTTGGACGTGGGCAGCGCACACGGGGACGCGACGAAACGTTTGGCGGATGCGGTTGGGTGTCCCGAAAACGTGGTCGGTATCGACGTGTCGCCCGAGTTCATCCGGCTCTCAACCGAAAAGTACCCCGCCCTGAAATTTCACCGCATGGACGTGCTGGAGGACATGCCGTTCTTCGTTGACATGCTGACAAAAATGAAACCGCTAGTCGTTTTTGTGGATATAGGAGGCGTCAGGGCCGCCGAAGCGCTCGTGCGGGTTTTGCCGGCAATCGCGAAAACGTGCGCGCCGAGAGTCGTCGCGATCAAGTGCGAAGCCCTGGCGAGGATTGCGACTGAAACCCTGAAGGAAACCCTAAAGAAAACCCTAGGCCACACAAACCCTGATGGAAACCCTAAAGCAAACCCTAACCTGTTGCCCCCCCGCTTCTGGGCGACCGTGTGTCAAGACGAAGTCACGAACGCGCGGTCGCGGTCGTCGCACAAAGCGCACGCCGGCACCGAAACGCCGGCGACGATAAATTTCGCGCGGTACCCGTTACGGTACCCGGTGAAAACCAACGAAACCAGTGGGGTTGAGATTTGCCGGTTCCACAACTACGCGCTGCAAGGGTGTTTGCGGTTGACACAAGGGCGGTGTGAGTTGGACCACAACACGTGCCACTGGTGTTTGGGGGAAGGACACGCCGTGAGTGATTGCCCGCGCGCGGCGACGGCGGCGACGGCGACGACGTCCGGGTTGGAAGCGAGCGCGGTTCCGGTACGAGACCCGAACGACGGAACCCAAAACGCGTTGTTAGTCCATAAACAACAAGAAGAGACTTCTTCTTTCATATACGTCGTGGGCGGTCGTAACCGCGGCCAAACCGTGGGTGTGGTGGAGCGTTTGTGTTTGAACAAACTGACGTGGTCGCGCGCGCCGCGGTTACGCGAACCGCGCGGGTCGCACGGCGTCGCCGTGGCGGGCGGGTGTGTTTTCGCCATCGCGGGGGGGGGCGTGCGAAGCAACCTGCACGACTGCGAAGTTTTACGAGTAGGGTCATCAGGCGATGCAGTAACAAGTGTAGTAACAGGTGGTACTGAAAAATCAAAAACGTCAAGTTGGGAACCTGCTGGATTCGTGCTCGAAGCGAGGCACGCCGTGGCCGCTTGTTCCACGGGCGATTGGGGGGTTTATTTAATAGGCGGCTGGGGCAACGGCGATTCGTGTTCCGGGGCGGTGGACTTGTTGCGCTTAGATGGCGCGTCGGATGAGGATGGAACGCTCGATCCTGGTGACTTAAATGGAGGCCGCGGGTGGGTCCCGTCGCCGGACACGACGAAAAAGCAATGGTGGTCGCTTTGCGCGTTGCAAACGCCGCGAAAACTGCACGCGGCGGCTGGTTTGGGGGACGGGCGGCTTTTCGTGTGGGGCGGCAGAACTGGCGATGACCCGAACCAAGGCCCGACACCCACCGCGGAGGCGTATTGCCCGGAAACAAACAAGTGGCGGTTCGTGAAACCGCTGCCGGGGGGAGGCGCGTGCGCGTGCGCCTGCGTTGATGACGAAAACGGGCACGAAAAAAACGTCGTCTACGTCCTGACCTGGGGCTCCAGTGGAAACACTTGTGATGGTAAATCGAAAAGTACTGAGACGAAAACGAAAACGTCTGGCGACACAAACAAACCGGTAGGCACCAACCGCATGGACAAGCGCGCTAAGAAAGTGGGAGATTGCGTTTATAAACTCGCCATTGACAGCGGCGTTTGCGAAGCGGACGCCGTGGCGGAAGGTAAAGCGGCGAGAGCGGCGGCGTTTGCGAAGGAACAAAAAGCCACTTCCACCGACGGCGCGAATGTCGCCAAAACCGAACACGGCGGTTTGTGGCGTTACCTCCCCGATTCCGATACCTACGAGTTCGTCGCGACTCTTCCCCTTCCCGAGTGGTACGGGTTCACGTGCGTGTAAGTATTTCCCAATAACCACATTCCTCCGACTGATTGGCCATACGAGATTGACATTTATTTTTACAATCTCAGGGCGCACGGCGGGTGGGTGTACGCGATTGGCGGGAGCACGCGCGGGCGGTGGACAGGCGAGGCTTTTCGGTTTCCCGTTTCAGGGGCGTCCGTTTCAAACCGCAACGGAAACAATGCCGATAAAACTTGGGAAACCCTTCCCAGCATGGAGATGGTGCGCCGACGCGCCGCGGCCGCGGTGGTGGTAGGGTAGCGATTTGTCTCGAAGGCGAGCTTTGAGAAGCGTAGGAGTACCGGAAGGCGCGCGTATTTTTGTGTCATCAAAGTGATTAGGCAAACGGAGTTTACCGGCCGTCGTCAAACCCGAAGTAGCCGCGAATGGTGAACGGCTCTTGCTTGACCTCGGGCGAACTCTCCGGCTCGCGCTTGACCCGCTTCGACCTCGGCGGAGCCGCGCGTGCCGCTTTGCACGCCGCGCAGTTCCTTTTCAACTTGCCGTGGCGGCAAGGGGTGCACACCACGCAGTCGTGTTTCAGCTTGCCATGGGGGCAGGGGTTGCAGTCCGCGCAGCCCGTTTTTCGCTTGCCGTGAGGACAGGGGCTGCACACCGCGCACCATCCTCTCTGCTTCCCGTGGGAGCAGGGGTTGCAGTCCGCACAGTTGCCTTTCAGCTTCCCGTGCGGACAGGGGTTGCACTCCGCACACCTGGCTTTCCGCCTGCCGTGCGGACACGGGTTACACTCCTTGCACTGGCTTTTCTGCCTTCCGGGCGAGCACCGCTTGTGTCCTGCCATTATTCGCCTCCGCGCGCACTTGCGTCTGCGCTCCACGCGCCCCGACGTGCGAAGACCGGAGTCGTAGCTTTGTAAAAGAGGTGACGTTTTTCGTTCGTTCCCAGAAACTCGTTTTTGACTTTTTGTTCTTCCCAATCCTTATCACTCGGCGTGGCGCGTGACGAAGACGGCGGGTCTCGTGCTGCGCATGACGTCGTACCCGCCTCCGCCTGACTTTTACAAGCTGTACGGGCAGGATGCTGAGCCCCCACAACCCCCCCCCCCCGTGAAAGGGTCGTACACCGCGTTCGGGGCGGAGCACGTGACTGATTTCGTGGAACCGCCTTTTGAGCAGAGCCTCATGTACCGCCGTGATGGTCCGGGGGTTGACTTGCGTGAGGAGTTGATTTCCTTGAACAAGGAGTTACTGGAGCGGTTCATCGCGTTGACACACGACGTGATTGCCACGCCGTCGTCGTACGAACGAAGAGTAGAGGAGATCACGTTGTTGCTGAACAACATGCACCACCTTCTAAACGCGATTCGCCCGTCGCAGGCGTACGCCACGTTGGAGCACGTGTTGAGTGAACAGCTGCGGCAGAAAAAGGAACGACTAGCGGCGTTGCGGGACGCGAAAGACACGGCGGGGGTGGTGTTGGGGAAAATACCGGCCGAGCTTCGTGGCGCGGTGGGTGAGGCGACGAAACGGGCGGAGCAGGCGACGAAGGGAACGGCGCCGATGGTGGAATGATCTTTTGGCAAACTTACTTGGGTTGGCCGAGAAAAAAAAAGAGCTTGATCTCATAGGATAGTCAAGGGTCACCATCTTGTGATGAATGTTACCCATACAACAACGAAAGAAAAGAAAAAAGTTACCCAACAACAACACGCTACTTCTCAGACTAACAACCCACTACTTCCCACTGAAAACCTATAACTACTGTACCGACTACGTCCACGGGTAAAACGTGGGAAACAGCAGCGCGCCGAGGAAAAAGAAGCTGGCGAAGTACGCGGCGGCCAAAACGCGCCACGTTTTCGCGAACCGTTGGTCACCGCTCAGTCCCTGTTTCGCGATGAACCAGTACACACCGGGGGTTACCGAAAGAAACCGGGTAGTGACCTGGACGTGCATCACTAGTAACGACACGGTGGCCATTAAAAACCACTTCCACAAATAAGGACGGACGCTGGAGGCGAGCATCCAGGAAACGTCTTTTCGGATGCTTTTTTGGTTTTCGAATGCTTGGACGTTTTCGTTTCTTTTTTCGACTCGCGCGCTTCGCCGTCGCGCGCCCTTTTCGTTTCTTTTCCCAACCTCGCCCCTCCAGGGAGTTTTTTCACACACCTCGCGACCGTTCCTTTCCCCTCCATCTCCCAAAGAAGCCAAATACACCTGTACCCACCGCCAAGCCGCGAAACACGAAACCAAAAGCGCCGGCGCGGCTAGTAAAAAATTCGGAAGCTGTTTCGCTTGGTAGTACTTAAAAAAACCCACGTTCCAGTACTCGTGCTGCACGTGCGCGTAGATGTTGGGAAACGGACGCCAGACTTGGCACCATTTAGGGTTAGGGTTCAGGGTACCAGGGTTTAGGGTTCTGCCATTTGTACAGTACGTGCGGTACCCGAACCACTGCACCAGGAATAACGGCGCCGCGGTTACCAAACACCGGCACAAAAAGACCGCGGTCGCACACACCAGGTTTTTTTTTCGTTTCGTTTTTTTCAGCGCCGCGAAAAGGTTCGCAACCGGTACCGCGCTCGCCGGCCAAACCACCCCTACTGCGGGCAAAACTTTCGTCACGAAATCGTGCAACAGGAGCAAGCCGTTCAAAACCCCGTTGCTTCTGGTGAAGCACCCTAGCGCGAAGAAAAGCGCCGCGGCGTTTCGCGCGGATGCCGTTTCAAACGTCAACAGCCAGAACCCGAAAAAACTGAAAAACGAAAACACGCTCTCGGTGTACCCGGCGCTGTGGAACGCCGACGCGGGGTTCATTGTGAATAAAACGGCCGCCGACCGTGCCGCGTCAGGATCCTGCAGTACAACAGTGCCCAGTTTTTGCAAAAGCACCACCGCACACACGTGCGCTGCGTTTGACAGGAAAAGCGCGCTTGACGCCGCGGCGCATTTACTCGGCGACGCTTTCCAGTGCAGCCCAAGCAACGCTGAATCTCCGGAAACGATTTGTGTAATCGTACCAACCACCCACGTCCCCATCGTGGCCACGGCTCGAATAAGTAACGGCCAGCCCGGAAAAAACGCGTGCGTTTGTTCGTGCTCGTACCCCACATCCGCGATGCGCAGAAAGTACACCGCATCCCAAGTCACCAGGCCTTGCACCGCCGCGCAGGTTTTCGTAAATGGCGCGTTGTTTTCTGTGCTCACCGCAAATCCATCGTCCGGAAACAAACGGCCTGACGTGTCGTAGTCGTCCAACAATGTGTCGAAGCCGAGCATCAGACAAAGCATGACGACCCTGGAAAGAACCGCGATGTGCCACACGGAAGGCAACGCGCCACCGGATTTCGTCGCCATCGTCACAGCGCGCGCGCCGAGCGCACTGGCGGTTCGAGGAGGCTGTGCAATGTAAAATCGGCGAAAATTTTGGCGCCTCGCCGGCGTCAGCGGTTTACCCTAGCGTCGCGTCGTGCTCATTCGAGGGAGCGCGGTGAAGGTGCCGGCCTCTCCGAGTCAGATGGCGTCCGCCGACGATGGGGACGTGTATTACTACGTGGATCTGCAGGTACGCGATCGGCCGTCGTGCGAACGGCTGTTTCCCACCAACGCGCCAAATGTGATCCCGCGTCGCGAAATGGGCACGTCGCCGTCGTGATCGGCACGATCCCACCCACGGCACGTTTGGTACAACCCACCGCGTCCACACAACACACAACCCGGTTTGCTCAAGTGCCCCACCCTAACCCGGCCTTCCACGCCCGACTCGTTTTCCCCAAACCAAGAACGTGGTGCAAGGTCCGTACCCCTGGAGCAATTTAGATCAGTGGCTGGTGAGCGGTTTCATTCGCGAAGACCTGCTGGTGAACAAAGCGGGCGAGACGCAGTGGATCGCGTTGCGGGACATGGCGTCGAGACGAAAATTAGAAGGCCCGGGTATCGCGAGGACTGGCGGGGGTGTGCCGCCGCCTGCCGCCCCAAGACCGATTGGTAACGCAACGAAAGGAAAAAACACAGATGGGGCAAACGACGAGTCTCCTTCGGACGAAAAAACAGGTGACGCGACTCCCGTCGTCGTCGCCAGCCGATACGCGGAAACCGTCGATCGCCGCATCGAACGAATGATCGCCGAGGGTAAGTTCGGGGTCCAGCTCACGAAGCTGGCGACGGGAGGCGGGGGTATTCCGAACGACGGTAAGTTGGAGGCGAGTGGAAAAATGAATGGTGCCGCGGATGGGAAGAAACGAAAAGCGGACGGACCAGGTGCGATTGCTACTGACGTCGATGACGACCGCAAAAAAGCGAAGAGCGCCAAGAAAAGTAAAGAAGCGGCATATTCGAAAACCATCGACGGGTTCAACGAGTGGCGGCACGTCGGCGGGTACCCGCAGCTCGCCGTTTTCGAACCCGCCAAGCCTGTGGAGGTTTCCACGAAAGTTTCGAAAGACGCCGTGAAGGATCCGAGGAAAGAAAAAGAAAAAGAAAAAGAGACCGACCCGAAGTCCGAAAAACTAAAAGAGATTGACCTGCCCGTTCCCGCCTGGTGCGTGGAGGACGCGATCGAGCAACGACGACGGAAGGAGAAAGAAAAGACGAAAGAAAAGGAAAAGCACTCATCGGGTTTTGATCGCGGCGGGCCGCGGCCGGCTGCGGATCCCAAAGGTACGTATTGCATTTCCCAAATCCAAAGACTGTTTGCCTATACAATACTGACACTTTCTTTTATTTATCTCAGCCGAGGACAGCGACAACGACAGCGACGTGAGTTGGTCCGCGCTGCCCGGAACGGGAGAGCCGGTGGAGCTGATTGAGGAACGGAAACGGGCGAAGCAAGATCAACTCGCCAAGGCGGTCGCGGAGGCGGAAGCCTCCGCGGCGGCGGCGGCGGCGACGGCGGCTGCGAAACGAAAAAAAGAAAACGAAGCCACCGTGGTTACGGTTACGGAAAAAACCGACGAGGAAAAAGAGGCTGAAAAGAACACAGAGCTGGCGCTTTGTTTCACCGAACCCCTTTCCGGGGTTTGGCACGTCCCGCTGTCAAGCGACGGCTGGCGGTGGAAAGAAGGCGGATCGGACGCGCACGAGTTATCACAAACCCTGGAGGAGTGGGAAGATGCGCCGCGGCGGGTGGTGGCGCGGCGAGAGCTTGACGACGCGTTTCGCGTTTTCGGGGTTGGCGGGTACGGCGGGGCGCTTCGGGGGGTTGGACTGGATACGGGGAAAGGAAAAGGAAACTCCGCGGTTAGCGCTGGCGTTTCCAAGCAAGGGGGGGTGCAGGCCACCGTGGCGGCGGCCAAGGCGACTTCTGAAGACGCCATAAAAGCTTGGTTCCGCGAAACCACCAAGGACGTGGAACCCAAATCGCCATCGCGAAGTGAGATTGAGGACATTGCGGTTGACCCTGCGGAGCTTGCCGAAATAAACGCCTCGGCGGTCCTTTCAGCAAACAGCGCGAAAAGTGAATCAATCGGGGAGTGGTTCGAGATTTGTACGCGCGACGTGGTGGTCGAGCCGGGGGAGCGCGAGCGAAAAAAAACACAAAGAATCGAACCGACAACGTCCGTCACTGATTCCGACGCGAACAAAACTCACGTCAAGTGCGTGATGGACCCTTCCCCTGACCAGGAATCCGCCGCGGCGCGAGTTATGGGGGCGCTTCACGACGCGGTGATGCGCCAGCGCGCCAGGGTGTTTTACGAACTCGTCAGGGAAGGAGTCACGGAGGCGTTTGGAAAGAGGTGAGGCGAGTTACCTTTGAAGGCGGTTTAAAAATAATAAGGCGCTACGATTGAAAGAGGTGAGGCCAGTGTACCTTCGACTATTTATAAAAATAATATGGCACCGCTACTCGATACCGCCGGGTACCCGGACCTGGACACCGAGTTCACGGAGTTTCATCACACCGAGTTCACGGAGTTTCATCACACCGAGTTCACGGCGTTTCATCACACCGAGTTCACGGAGTTTCATCACACCGAGTTCACGGAGTTTCATCACACCGAGTTCACGGCGTTTCATCACTCGCCGTCGCCGCCGCTCTTCTCGCCGCCCCCGACGCGTTCCAGCGGTCGTTTCAGGGTTCCGTCCAGGTTCCGTACAAACCCGCCTGTTGTT
>Ga0209192_10000041_pt1 | contig 165240 bp, 164 predicted proteins | sample ArcticOcean_MG_C_11_FD_187433 | JGI IMG/M metagenome (GOLD analysis project Ga0209192, IMG submission 187433) | Marine microbial communities from western Arctic Ocean - ArcticOcean_MG_CB2_154 (SPAdes) (version 2) | ecosystem: Environmental > Aquatic > Marine > Oceanic | place: Arctic Ocean... | reverse complement strand
CATCCAGCTGGCGATCCGCAACGACGAAGAGCTCTCCAAGCTCCTCGGCACGGTCACCATCGCCTCCGGCGGTGTCCTGCCCAACATCCACTCCGTGCTCCTCCCCAAGAAGTCCAAGGCTTAATTGTCTCAGCGCACTCTTTGGAAGAACATCTAAAAAGCAACAAAGGCGACCGCTCGCGGCGCCGTCACCAATGGTATTGCCCTAAATACCACCCAAGAGCTGGAGAACAAAACACACGTAAACAGAACTCGTACTACACATCTACCGCAAAAAACACACCTCCAACCCGTATCGCCCGCCTCGCTCGCGCAACCATGATGCGATGTTGAAATCAGACGTACAATCTTTCGCTTCGTGAAATGAAAAGATTCGGAAATCCGGGGCTCCAGTGAGCGGCCGTGATGCCGACGTTTACGGCATCCAACCACGCCGAGAGTCAACACGTAGCCTTACACACCTCTCACGAACCCCGTGCGCGAAAATTCGCGTCGAAAACGTGCCTGAACGCGACGACGTATGACCTCAACGGTCCCGAGGATGGCAGCTGTCGAATGAGACTTTTGAATCACACACCGCACGTGCGTCAAGAGGGGAACCCGACCCCGCGCGGCGCCGGGGTCGTATCGAATCGTTTACTACCCATAACAACATCTATTCGTGTTTAGCACGCACCGTCGCATCAACTACACACCCAAGTCTCCACAGCAACACTTGTCACCTTCCCCTCGGCGCCAGGTTCTCGCCCCCCGGCGCTCGCGAAGATGATGAGAGACTCAGAAATGTCTGTTTGCCCAAAGACGCCGCCCCCGCGTTTGACGCGCCGTGCTGGTTTGTTAGCCCCAGATTAGTACCCTGTAGCTTCGCCAGCGCCCGCTTCGTGTTCTCAAGCTCACCCACAAGCGCCTCCGCGCGTGTTCGCTCCGCCAACCTCTTCTGCTCCGCCTTTTTGGTTTCGTACCGCGCTTCGCTCAGCGCCTTGCCGAGGTCGAAAAGTTTGTGCTCGCCGCCCGCGTCCACGAATGTTTTTCTCAAGCCAGCGCACACTTCCTGGAGCTTGTGCGTCTGGCGCGTGCGTTGCTTCAGCTCCTCGCGAAGGGACGTAAGCTCATCCGAATTCGTGTCCTCTGCTGAAGGCTGGCTCGAAGGATTCGGTTTCTGTGTTTGGTTCGGTACCCCCGCGCTCGCCGCCACCAACAAATCAGGTTCAGTAAAAGAACCGGCTCCGCTTTTCGATTTAACACCCGAGACGCCGCCGCCCACCAAAACCTCCGCCCGAGCCCGCGCCAGTTGCTTTTCCGTTTCGTGCAAACGGTCCTCCGCGCGTACCGCTCTTCGCGTCATAGACTCGATTTTCAAGGTCATCTTCTGCACTGCGGCTTGTTCTTTTCTCAGCAGATTGGTAACCGCGTTTTTCTCCAAAATATCGCGCGCATCCCCCGACCGCGCCGCGGCCAACTGCGATTGTAAAACAAAAGTGTCAGTCTTTCGTGATGTGTATGAGTAAATACTCTGAACAATCGGCAAAACAGTCGGAGGGATTTGGGAAATGCCCCCGTCGTACCTCCAGCTCCAGTTCGTGCCGTCTCGCCGTCTCCTCCTCCGCGCGCCCGACGGCTTCCTCCAGGATCATCTCCAAATCGGCAACCGAGTTCGTGATGGTGTCGTTTTCCGTTTTAGCGACTTTGGCTTGTTGTGTCAGCTGGTCAGTCAGACTGTTCGCCTGTGCAAGTGCCTCTTTCGTCGCAATCAACTCGGTTGAAACCGACTCGACATTCTTTTCCAACGCCGAAAGTTTTTCCCGCGCGCTTTGGAAACTGGCGTGCGCGTCCGCGGCGTCGATTTCAGCGGACGCGCGCTTTTTTTTGATACCGTCCACAGATTGTCGCAGTTTGACGAGCTCACTTTGCGTTTCGGAAAGTTGCTTTTTGCAGCTTTCCAGTTCCGAATCCGTCGTCGCCGCCGCGGCGCACCACTCGGCTAACCGCCGTTGCGTCTCGCGAAGCTCCGCGCCGATTTCTTTGTCCTTTTGAACCAGAGTTTTCTTGGCGGTTACAGTCTCAGCCCTTGCTTCCTCGAGCTCGGCGCGTACCCGGTGTAACGTGCCTAGGGCAGCGCGTGCGTCAGTCGCGTCTGCCGCAGCAACCTCCGCCGCGACAGCCGCCTGTTCCGCTTTTGTTTCGTGTTCTTTTTGTGACTGTTTCGATGCAGCGAGCTCCACGCGCAGGGGGTCCAAAACCGCCTCCGCCGTTTCTTTCGCCAGTCTCGCGTTCTCAAGTCCCTTCTCCAGTTCTTTCGAGGTACTCACGAGCCGCTTGTTTTCCTTCTCCAAAGCAGCCAAGGTTACCTTCATGGTCTCAACCGAAACGCTCAGGCGCTCGCATCGCAAGTCGAGCGCCTTTTCCTTTTTATCGGAAAGTTTATCCCCCGCTGATACGACACAAAAGAAAGTGTCAGTCTCGTATGGGCAATCAGGGAGGCGGAATGTGGTACAGTAAATGGAAATAATACGAACCTTCGTTTTTTTGAGAAACTCGTCGCAGCTCCTTTTCGGTGACGCTCTTCCCAGCAACCGCGGCGGCTTTCTCCTGCGCCGCGACTCGGTATTTAGCCTCAGCAGCGATTGCCTTTTCTTTGTGTCGCGACAAATCTTTTTTAAGCGTGTCGATCTCCCTCCGGAAAACGTCCACCTCGCGACCGGCTGCTGGATTTTCCTTCTTCTTACCGACGCGCGGCGGCGCGTCGCTCGACTCTGATTCCATTTTGTTTTTCTTTGAAATATTAGCCTCCACCTCCTGCCAAGCCGTGTTCAACGCGTTCATCTTCTCACCCAGCTCTACGTCTTTCTCTTGAAGCGCCTTGTCTTTTTCGTTGGTCAAAGCTGCCACGGCTTCTGCCACCGCGGCGGCGATTCGTTCCTCCGCTTCGCGCGCCGCCGCCTCCGCGGACGACGCGAGCCGCTCCATGTCGCGTTCCATGTACTTTTTTTCCTCCGAAAGCGAGGCTATTTTCAACTCAAGCTCTGCCATGCGGCCGAACGCTATCGTCAACGAGTCGGTGTGAAGGGTGTCGAGCTCAAAATCATCAGTCGTGGTTTGAGGCTCCACGTCGTTCTTCGTCTCATTCGCAATCTCCTCGCCACCCGTCGTTGATTCTGAAAGAATCAGCTCGGTCAACACCGGCGGCGGGAGTATTCCTCCCCGGCGCCGGGCGCGCTTGGCTTTCGCGTCCACGCTTTTCGCATTTTCGTCAATCTGTGTGCCCGGGGCACGGGGATGGGGCAGGGTCGGGAAGAGGGTCAGGGAGCGCGCCAGACGACGCGCGCGTTTCGTTTCGAGAAAAGTCAACCGCGTAGTACCCCCGCGGGCTGGGCACTTTGCGACCGATGGGAGCTGTGCTTCGTGTGACCACTCGAACGCGGGATGAAACGAGTCGTACCTTCGCGTCCACAACACGCGTATCACCCACCACGACGCCCTTCGCGTCGTCCATGGTTTTTGTGGTCGCCGTCCCCCGCCGAGAGCAGGCGCTCCTTCGGTGCGCGCCTCGGCGATTCCGAAAGCACCTTCCGAGACCTCGCAGAAGAATGCCGACCTGGAAGCTACGAGGGAACCCGAAAACGTTGCCGCCGCAACGCAGCGGTCAACCTCTGCTCCCTCCCCGCCGGCCGGGCTGGGCTTCGTCCGCGTGCGCGCGTGTGGTGACGTCACGGAGGGCACACGCGAACGCGGACCACGACAGCTCGCGTTTTCCCCCAGTCAGCAATTGCTGCCGAAGTTTCGTTTCGCGTTCTTTTTGTTTCGAACTTTTTGTGCGGAAAAGGCACTTCGGTGATGCGCGGGTGTTGTGCGGCGAGGGCGACAGGGGCGGCGAGGGCGCCGCCCTTTCGTCCTCGCGCGTCCCCCAAATGTCGCGCGTCATCTGTGATCGAACCTGGGACGTCATCCGGGAACCCCGCCCCACGGAAACCGGTTCCGCAGACGTTGCCCCCCAGGGACCGAAACTTCGATCCCTTCACCCCCCCCCCCGACGCGAGTACGTTCCCACCGTGCAACGGCAACCCGGATTATTTCCGCTTCGAGGTGGTGCACAGGAGCACGAAGTCCAACGCGCGCGTGGGGCGGATTCACACCCCCCACGGGGTCATCGAAACCCCCGGGTTCGTCGCAGTAGGGACGATGGGGGCGTTGAAACACGTTTCGCATCAATCGTTGCAAAAGGTACATGTTGCATTTCCCAAATCCCGCCGACTGTTTTACCGAAGCTGGTGACTGTTGTCCATACATCGAGATATACAATACTGACACTTTTCTGGCAAAACTCAAAAGGCGAACCTGGATTTGATGTTCTCCAACACGTACCACCTGATGCTGCAGCCCGGGGCTGACTTGGTGGAGGCCGCGGGAGGCCTTCACAAATTCATCGGCAGAGACGCACCGATTATCACCGACTCAGGCGGGTTCCAGGTGTTTTCCCTGGACAAGCCAGACGCTGAGGATGGAAAGGAGATGAAAAGCCGGCGGCCGAGCAAACAAAAAGGCGAGGCCGGGCTGTTGCTTCGCAAAAACGAAAACGGCGTGCTTTTCAAGTCGTACCGGGACGGCCGCGAGGTCGCGCTTACGCCCGAATCTAGCGTCGCAGCACAGAAACAGCTGGGGGCTGATATTATTATTCCACTAGACGAGCTCCCGCCGTACTGCATCGATCCTGTTGAATTAAAAAAGTCGGTCTTCACGAGTCACCGGTGGGAAGCGCGGAGTTTAAAAGCGCACTTGTACGCGTTGTGTTTCCCAAATCCCAACTCTGTTTCAAGCCCCTCTGTGACTACACGGCCGTCATTAAAAGGAAGTATACTACATACATCACAAGTGCACTGTTCGGCCCGATTACTCTGACTGTTTGCCGATTGTCCAGAGTAATTACTCACACAAGTCACGGGAAGACTGACCCTTATCGTGTAACAACCACAGAGCCGATCCTAAAAAGCAAGCCATGTACGGCGTGATTCACGGCGGGGTTGATAAAAACCTGCGAAAGCTCTCCGCGGCGTACCTCACCAGCCTACCTTTCGACGGGTTCGCGATTGGCGGGAGTTTGGGGCGGGATAGCGCTGAGTTGCTTGAGTTGCTTGTGTTTTTAATGCCGCTGTTGCCTACGGAAAAACCCAACCACTTGCTTGGTATCGGCGACGTCCCTTCAATCGAAGGCGCCGTTCCGCTCGGGGTGGATACGTTCGACAGCACGTTTCCCACCCGGAACGCGCGACACGGATCGCTGCTGCTACGAAACAATGGGAACATAAATAATGGTACTTCTACTCGTAGCGTCAACGTGCTACGAGCCGAGTACTCTTCGAATTTCTCCCCGCCGTGCACCGAGTGCGAATGTGCGCTGTGCGCAAACCACACGTTTTCGTACCTGCACCACCTGTTCAAGGCGAACGAACCAAACGCCGTGACCCTCGCCGCGACGCACAACCTACACCACATGGGGTGGCTCATGGGGGAAAAAAGAAAGGCGATACTCCGGAACGAAATCTAGGCAAGGGTAGCTCTAGACAACGCGGGTAATAGCGTAATAGCGGATGGTATGACAAAAGACGTATTCTTATTACAAGTATTGTACATGCATCGCTTAAGAAGAAAAGTCTTTCAAATCACGGCACTTACGGTTCGCGGGCGACTAACTCCTCACTCGCGGCGTCCCGCTTTGTTCAGCGCGTCGTGGATTTCCGCCCACGACATCTCGCGCGTCAGCGCCGAGGGTTCCGCGGAGGACGGCTGGGGATTCGGCCGGCCCCACGTGCCGTCATCGTCTCGAAGGCGTTCAGTGGCCGTCGCTACCGCGGCCGCGGGGGAACCAGAAACGGGAAGTGTCTGCCCGTTTGGCATCTTGCGCTTCACGCCGTGCGGTACCCGTCCTCCGGAGTCGAACCGCGTTTCGTCCAACGACGCTCTTGACGTTCGCGGCGCGGTGGGAGGGGTGTTTGCGAGTGTTTGCGTAGGAGTGCCCGCTTTCTTGCCACGTATGGTGTCCGATTTTCTGGCTTGCGTTCCAGGCGCGCCGCGTGCGGTGCCGCGTCCGGCGGCACCACTCGCGTCCGACTCGCGAACAGAGTCGTCCGCGCTCCGCCGCCGCTCCTTCTCGTCCCCCAAACGACTCGGCACGTACCTCCGACTCGGCCTTGCCGCGCCTTCCTTGATGCGCTTCTGCGTCATCCTCCTGTTTTCGAACCAGGTTTTGATTTGCTTCCAAGTCACGGGGTGGGTTTCGCCGTCGCCGAGCTCGGACACGGCGCCGGCGACCATCGCGGCATTTTCGGCGGCGCTTGGAACGTCGGCGGAGCTGTTGTTTTTGTGTTTGCCGCCTTTTGCTTTTTTGTGCGAACCACCCGGAAGCGCTTCTTCCAAAAGACCTCGGAGCGGATCATCCACGTCACCAACCTCGTCATCCGTACCATCCTCGTATCTGCTCAAGTCAAAGTCTTCGGATCGACCGGAAAGCGGGATCCACCGCCCGGTCCGCCTGTGATCGCAAAAGAAAAGTGTCAGTCTCGTATGGGCAAACAGTGTGTCCGGATTTGAGAAAGGCCCAATACGTACGCGCCGAGTGATAGGGCGGCGGTCAGGTCGTCGTCCCGAGGGGCGTTGCCCTGACCGTCGTCCAGCGTGTCGCCGGGCAAATACGCCTCGCCTCCGAGGACGTTTGTTTCTTCGGTGCCGAAGTCGGCGTCGCCCGCGACGCCGTGGCGCGAAGACAGGGAATGCCCGGTCTTCGCGCGGAGCGTGACCGTGAGCCGACCGTCGCAGTCGCCTTCGCCTTCGCCGTCGCCGTCGCCGTTGCCGTTGCCGTCGCTCGGGGGTAAGTTGCTTTCGTCGCTGTCCCAGCCCACTCCACGTCGTCTCGGCGTGTTGACCGAAACGATCGTCTCCGACGCAAGCACTTTGGGTTGCTCCGGGAGATACGGCACATTGGCGGCGGGGGGCGACGGAGTGGGCGATGGGGAGGCGCGGGAGAATTTCGCCATAGCCGGCGTCGCGCCGTACGCGCGCTCGCCTACGAAAATCGCGGTCCCCGCGGGCTGCCACGTCGCGATGTCCGCGGTGGAGCACGACTGAGGTGGGTATCCCGTCCGGTAAACTCGCCCAATCGCCGCGGCAATCGGCGCAATCGCCGCCGCGGTCGGCGCGACGCGCGCGCTGCCGCTCGGGTGCGGCGGTGGCGTGCGTTGTGACAAGCCTCCCGTGATCGGCCACGTAACCGACTGTTCACGTGACGTGTCCATGCGGAACACGGGTGGGTACGAAGGGTACTGCGCTGCGTTACCAGAAGGGTACTGCGCTGCGTTACCAGAAGGGTACTGCGCTGCGTCACCAGAAGGGTACTGCGCTGCGTCACCAGAAGGGTACTGCGCTGCGTTACCAGAAGGGTACTGCGCTGCGTTACCAGAAGGGTACTGCGCTGCGTCACCAGAAGGGTACTGCGCTGCGTTACCGGCGTATTGATCAGTAACGTTTCCGGTACCCGTCTCGCGCGGTTCGTTTGGAGCGATCGGCTTTGGAAAGTATCCGTCCACCGCGTCCCGCAGCGCTGCGCCTCGAAAAGCACCGCCGAGGACGCGCCTGGCGTGCGCTTCAGGGATGGTGTCGGGGCCGGTGTCCAGTGCGACCTGCGGTGTTGTTTGCGTGGTCGTGGTCGTGTTCGTCACGGTCGTTTTACCCTGCTGCAAAAAAATCTCGCCGGTTTTACTTTTTTCGCTCGGTACCCGCGACGCGGGATCCCTGGCGGGCGACTTCGCGAACGCCGACGCGACGGCTTCGCAGGTCCCCCTACACGGGGTTTTCCCGTCGTAACGCCCGAAAACGCTCACCAGGAAACCGCGCTCGGCTTTCGTGAATCGGAAACCTGAACGCATGGAGAATTTGAGGGAGGGGGAGGTCAACGCCGTGCGCGTCGCGAGGCGGCGAGGAAAAGAATGGAGTTTTTTGAATGCAGATTCGTTTGCGTTTTCTTGGGTTTGTCGTCGTCGTCGAGGGTTTGTCCTCCTCGAAGTCTGGGAGGGTTCGCGACGGTGCGGTGCCGCGGTGGGGGCGTGGCGTACCATGCACGTGTCGCGAGAACTTCACGGTGCGGGTCTTGGATGACGCCTCGTCCGGCGGCGCGTCGCGGTGCGTCGGCGAGTTTGGAGCCGAGGAGGCGGGAGACTCGCTTCTTTCAGGAGAGCCCCCCTCGGACTGTTGGAAGACGCGTTGGCGTGTGTCCCACGTCGCTGGGGTGCCGCGCGCGGTGAACGTCACGGGATGCTGGGCCGCGACGTTCGCGTGACGCGCGGGAACGGGAGAGGCCGGGGGAGATGTCTTCTTGTCGTCCGTCTCCACGGTGAGCGGCGGCGAGGGGGGGAAGGAAGCCGGGGGCGTGAGGGAAGTTGATACACCGCCTTTTTTTTTTTGCGTTTCGGGGGAAGTGGCAACCGGGTCGTCACCGCCGCGCGTGTGAAGTGCCTGGTCGTGAGCTTCGCGTGCCTTGCGCACGGTCTCCGCGTCTCCACGGCGGGTCGCGATGCCCCGGGTTCTCATTGTCCACACTCGCGACACGAGGGAACGAAACGCGCGTCAAGTGCGTCGCCTTGTCACGCGCCCCTTTTTTCACGTTCAAAACGAAGAACACGCGGCCGAAAGCGAAAGATACACGCAATCGTAAAATCGGTCGGATAAGACGCTTTCTTGGTACGACCCGAAGCGGTTCTCGGCAAGGCCCTGAGCGGGGCGATTTACACGAACCGGGCTGGAGAAAAGACGACGAACGCGTTGTGTTTATAGGGAGGAGCAAAAAATATAAAGTCACGTCGTCGAAAAAAAGTTTCGCGACAGGCACGCGCGAACGCTTCGTCGAGTCTCCACGTGTCTGATTCTTCTCGTGTCAGCGTTCGTGACTTCGAACTGGCATAAAAACAAGTAACTCACCTCACACGTTGTCTCCCGATTCGTGTGGCTTGGTGCCTACCAAATCAATCGCGATCGCGTCCGCGGCGCAAAACGCGCTTTCGGTCGTCGTGATTTTTAGTTCACTCCCCGTGACCTCCGCTTCAACCGGCGCGGATTCGGCATCACCGCCGCGAAAAAACCCAAAGTACGTCCCAATTCCCGGGTACTGGTTCTGGGTTTGCGTAAGCTGATACGTGTGGGTCACGATTGTTTCGCCGCGGACGTCGTTCCCTCGAGTCGTTACCTCCCTCGCGCCCCCCCCCTCGACGAAAAGCCGGTGCGGCCGACCCAACAGCCGCGCGGCTTGCGCCACGTCGCCCGCTAATAAACAACCCCGGACGCGCGTGCTTGAAACTTGCGGGGTCCGGTCGCTCGGTTTCAATGCCAGGTCGCTCGCTTTCAAAGCATCGTTAGTGCCGGTTTCGGTGTCGCTTTCGATACCGTCGCAATCGTCGTCCTCATCCGCCGGTACCAAGCTCACGATTTTCACGTCCATCCCGTGTCGCGCCCCCAGTTCGATTAAGTCATCAGAAGTCCCTTTCGCCCGGAACCCGAACCGGTAATCGCGTCCCGCCACGATTCCGCTCACCGCTAAGGTATCCTTCAGGAAAACCACAAACTCCTCGGGGCTCATCTGCCGTACCTCCGAAAACGGCACCACGCACTCGCCAACCGGCTTGCCACCGCAGTGTTCTCTCCACTTGCGAAGCACGTGTGTTCTGTCCGCTGGAGCGGTGATTGGCAGTTGCGTTTGCCACCCCAGCACCTCCGCCATGCCTCCGAAGCTTACTAAGCACGGGTTACCCATCGCAGACGCGGTTTGCGCTAGCTCCCGGTGCCCGCGGTGCATGGCGTCGAACTTTCCTAAACAAACCACGGTGGGGTCGCCGGTGACGCAGGGCGGGATGGGTTTTAGATCTGTGTCGGGCATCGGATCGGAGGCGACTTGGAGCTCCGCATCCGCAGCCGCCGCGACGGTGGGTGTGCCGCTCATGCCTCGCCTTCCCAACCCTTCGCTGGGTGTTTTAGGGTGGCCCTGACCGGTACGACACGGCCCACCGTAATGCCGTGGCGATTTCAATGTCGACGCGCGTCGCAGCCTGAACGGGTGCGCGAAAACACACCGCGCCGCGGCGAAGGACGCGACGGAAAAACCGCTGGGCATCCACCACCGAGCCGCGTTTCCACGCCCCGACCGACCAACGCGCACGCGCGTCCGAAACCGGAACACCAACCCCCGCCCGGCGTACGTGACGTCCGCGGTCGGCCAAACTCGCGCCCCGTGCAATGACACGCTCTGCTGCGTTGCCCTCGGGACGACGCGAAGCACCTGTAACAAACGCTGATGAATGCCTATATTTCGTGCCACGTGGGAAACCATCGAAAACGACTGCGATGGATAGAAATCCCGTCGACGTGATGACGCGCCCACCCGCCGGGCAAACCCATTCCCGGCTGACGCGAAGCACGCGCAGCTCGACGAAACACCGCGTGTTCGTGTTTCGCCCGTCTCGAACGCGAAATGGCGGCCCTTAACATGACCCTGACCTCGGTGATGGCGGTCAAGGCGCAGCGCGTCGGGGGTGTGCGTCGCGTCTCGGCGAAGCACGCGGTGGCGCGCGTCGGTGGCCTCAAGGCGCCGGTCGCCGTGTCCATGCGCACTGGTACGTCCGGCTTTCGCCTTGGGCTCTGTTTCTTCACGTAGTGACGCATCTGATGGAATCGACCGAGGTTCCGGGTCGGCATCCGCGAGGGCGCACCGGCGTCGCATTCGGCGCGCACCTGTCTCGGAAAACCTGAATGGCTAGGGCTTCCCACCATCCGACCTCGAAATCCCGCAATCCTAACCACGTCACCCCCCCGTACTCCCTCTTGAAACACACACAGGCGGCAGACAAAACCTCACCGTTTTCGCGGCCGGGCTTGATTTCGCGGAGCTTGAGCAAGCCGTGGACAACGACGAGGAAGAGGAGTGGACCGCACCGGTGGTACGTAGGGACCGGCAACCGGACGGACATCGCATCTCGGGTGCATGCCGCGAAGCACCAAAGCCCTCAAACCTGAAGCCACCGCTAAATTGGTGATAATCGATGCGGTTGGAAGACTGACCTTCCCTTCCCCTTTTCAATTCCCTTCCAAATCAGCGCGCCACTCGCAAGGACGGCAAGTCAAGCAAAGAAGCCAACCAGAGCAAGCGGTTCAGGAAGGCGCAGGCTGGGGTTCCCGGACGCATGGCGCCGCAGGATCCGAAGGTTGGGATCGCGCTGATGCTCACAAACGCCACCGCGAAGTTCAACGAATCCGCCGAAGCGCACATCAGGCTGAACATCGACCCCAAGTACAACGACCAGCAGCTGCGTGCGACGGTTGCGTTACCGAAAGGCACGGGGAAGAAGGTACGCGTCGCGGTGCTTTGCCAGGGCGAAGCCATCGCGGCGGCGAAGGCGGCTGGTGCGGATTACGCCGGCGCGGAGGAGCTCGTGGAGGAAATCGCGAATGGGATGATGGATTTCGATTTGCTCATCGCGTCGCCCGATATGATGCCCAAAGCGGCGAAGCTTGGCCGGGCGCTTGGGCCGAAAGGGTTGATGCCCAACCCCAAAGCCGGTACCGTCACACCGAACGTCGCGCAAGCCGTGACGGAGTTCAAAGGGGGGAAGGTTGAGTTCAGAGCGGACAAACAAGGGATCGTGCACGTGCCGTTTGGCAAGGCGAACTTCACCGAGGCGGACTTGCTTGTGAACCTGAAATCAATCGTCACCGCAATTGACGCGAACCGGCCGCCTGGCGCGAAGGGCATCTACTGGAAATCGCTGTACATCGCCTCCACCATGGGGCCCGCCGTGCAGATCGACCAAGCCGCGGTGCAAGCCATGGAGTAGATTGAGTAATTTTCGAGTACGGGATTTTCTCTGAGAGCGAAGGACGCGAGAAGCGTGGCACGCAGTAGCAGCTTTTATACACACATGACTTGAAGCGAATCGCGCGAATGAAATGCAGCAATCGACGGTACAATCGATCACAAGGTGCCGCTCCATTCGCCTCTCCGCGCGCGTATCCGACGAAACGCGTTTCCGACGAAGCGCCGAGCGCTTTTCCCGCGCCTTTCCGCTGGTACGTCGCGTCTTTTTGTTACGTCGCGTCTTTTCGGTGAAGTATTATTATTATTATTATTATTATTATTCGCGTTGCTATGGTGTTGGTGTACACACGACGACGCGGCGCGCGTTCCGTCGCCTTGTTGCGATGCGTTTGCGTATTACGCCTGTGCTCGATATCGGTATACTTAATACTTCTGCTCGGTATCAGTATACACATGCCTATTATCAGTACGCGTATGCTCGATATCAGTACGCTCAAGTGCTCAAAACAAGCTGTAGCTCGAGCGCCCGCTACGCGAGTCCGGGTCGTGTTGCGTCTGGTTCTCCGGTTTCCCAAATCCAGGCACACTGTTTGCCCATGCGGGACTGACACTTTCTTGTTTCGCGACAGCGCCCAATGGCACGTGTTCGCGGTACCCGCCGCCGCCGTCACTTCCAACCGAATCCAACGTCCCTCCTCGGTCGGGGGGAATTATCGTTTCAACCGACGCTCGTCCGTCCAACGTCGTTCGCGACGAGTGCGCGTACGCCGCCGGGGCGAAGACGTGCGATTTATCGTCCCACAGCCCACCCGGGTTCCTTCCGAACCCGTCCGTCCGCGAAACGAGTTGTCCGTCCAAACTCACCCTGCCGTCCAAGCTCGCGTTTCCAAAACTCGCGACGCCACCGAAGGAGGCGCGACGCGAAGCCTCGGGTTCGCGCGCGTCCCGCGGCGGTCCCAAATCGCGCGGCTGCGTCGACCCGAGACTCCACATGCTGGGAGAGTTCAGGTTTCCGGAATCCGTGTGCGCCAGACCAGTGCCCCCCCCTGCGTTGTTCGGGGCGTAAACCCTGTCGTCGTACGACGTCGTCGCGGTGCGGGGTTCGCGGTATCCGCCCGCATGCGCGGCGGGCGGAACGACTCGGCCGTTTTGGGCTTCCCAGAACATCTTCGGGAAAATATCGACCCCGTCGTTTGACTCCATCGTTTGACCGCCATCGCCGTGGCCGTTCGTGTGGCTGTTGTTTCCGGCGTGCGTGATGTGGCCGTCGCTACGCACGTGGCCGTGGTTTGGACCGGGCCCGTTGCCAATCCGCGGCGGCTGCGATAAATGAAAGAAAGTGTCAGTCTTGTATGGGCAAACAGTGTGCCTGGATTTTTGGGAAAGACAATACGTACGCGCACGTGCCCCAGCGATTGCGCGAGCAACCCGCTCGTGACTGTCGTCTCGGTTCGCGGCGGCGCCGCGGTGCGTGACACCGGCACAAAACCACCCACCACGTTCGCGCTCACCGCTTGCGTAGCCTGGATCGCCGCCCACTGGTCCGCCTGGAACGAGGCGGCCTGGGGTACGAAGCGGACGTTATTGTTCGGGGTAACGCCCTGCATCTGACGCTGCTGCCCCCGCAGCTGCGCGCTTTGCGGCGCAAACAGCGTTTGCGCGGCCGCCCCAGGCACGCCGCCGTGCTGCGACGTCTGCGTCGCCGCCAGCGCGGCTGCCTCGGCGGAGGAGTCATTTGGGTAAAACCCAGACGCGCCGAGGAACACGTGAGGGTCATGAGCACCGTGCGCCGCCGCGAACACAGGGGCGTCGAAGGAGTGCGGATGGCCTCCAAACGAGTGCGGCGCGCTGTTGCCCATCGCGCCGAGGTGAGGCGGAAAACCAACGTTGGGCAGGCTCATAACCCTTGCCAACGCGTGGACGGAATGCGGGTGTAAGTGCGCGAGCGGGCCTAGACGGCCGTGCGCGAAACCGTTATCGAACCCGTTTTGATCGTATCCGTATATCCCGAATCCACTCGCGCCACCACCCGCCATCGTGGAAACGTCACCGCCCGAGCCGTGAAAGAAACGACAGCTGCCCCGGAAACACCGGCCGTTCTGGAAATCGCGGCACACGGGCTGCGCGGAGGTTTGCGTGGGCTGCGGCGTTTGGTAGAGCAGAGGGGTGGGTTAGATTTTGACCGAAAGCAAGAGCTCTCCAGAAAAAAAGTTCGGAAAATCTCGAAAACGGCCGATTTCGTTTCTGGAAACTAACACCGAGCGCTTCTAGAATCTAGATATCCCTCGGGCGGCGCCTATAGGGTACGCGTACCTGCGCTGCGACACCGATGGTTTCGTGGCCGCTGTGCGCGTAGCGGCAGTTATCTCGGAAACACGATCCCTGCGGTTGAGAAATCGATGGAAGACGATTTGTGGTCAGTTTGGTTCACCGCGGCGCGCGCGAGGGTCACCGGTCGTGGTGCCGGCTGGTCTGCAATGGCGAAAACCGCGAAAACCCAACCTGCCACGCGGCACATCGAACTTGGACGTTGATGAACCCTTTGGTTTCGTCAACCCAATCCCTCAATGTCCACCATTCGTGTTTCTCGCGACCTACCTTCAGAAAGTCTCTGCACACCTCTGGCCTGATCCCGGCAGGCACGGTGGCCGTCAACATCTCGACGTCGTCACTTTCCCTGACCCTTTTTCAATGACCCTTCCGAAGACTCGCGCGAGGCACTACCAATGGGAGTGTCAATCAAACCCCACCGGAATGTGTCCGGTCACACCCACCCCTACGTCTCCACTCGACCTGCGGGTCGCGACTCGCGGCGACGCCGCAGATCACCCACGCGCCCTGCTAAAGTGTCGCGTGGCCATTCGGCAAACGGAAAACATCGGATAGGCACGCACTTTTCGAGAAGATGAAAAACAGCGCCAAGCAAGTTTTCTGAAGGTATTGTGACATGATGAGACGTTGATATCAGATAGTTCGCAAGTCTTTTTCATTACAAGGCAAATGACGTTCCGCCTAATACGGCGGGGAACGTGTACGAATGGAAATCAAACAGCCTCCGTGCGCCTGATACGACGACGGAGGGGTTGGGCGGGTCTTTCACGAAAGGTCGGAAAAAGACACGCGCCGCTCGACGAAAAAGCATTCGTCAAACGCGGTGCGCGCGCATCGCGTTTGAAAGTGCCAGGGCGGCGACTTTCCCGTTGACGCCGTCGATGGCCACGCGTGCGACGACGCCACACTCGGAGTCGTCGTCGACAAGGCACTCGTCGTCGTCCACCCTGCACACCACGCCGTCGCTCTCTAAACTGCAGTGCACGATCCTGGGCACGACGTTTCCCGAAGAAACGGCCTCGCGCGGCGCGTCGCGCTCCGAGTTTGCGCTGCCGGCGCCGTGCCTGCTGCCACCGCGCCTTGTGTGCGAAAACGCGCTCGCGCCGCGCGTGGAGCCGCCCCGGGAGCTCGTGGTGCCGCTGAACCCGGAGGCGCCTCTCAGTGACCCTCCCCGGCTGGACGGGGAGGAGGACATGTGCACGTCGAGCATGCGCTCCAGCGCGGCGAACGGGTCCGCGGGGGGCTCGACGGCCAAGTGAGCGGAGGACAGCGACGCTTTGAGTTGCGCGAAATCGGTATCGAGGGTCACCGCGTTTGGCGACGTGGTGACGCCGCCGGCGCGCCAACTCGCAAACGCCCGCTCCGTTTCATCCTGCGTTGGGAGCAACGCGAACGCACCGACTTGCTCGGGGTGCAGGACGCTTCGAGGGGCGTGTTCGCGCCGCAGGGTCTCCGCTCTGGCAGCCGCTCTTGGCCGCCGCGCAGTTTCCATCGCCGCGCACGCGGTGTCCGCCGCCGCGAGCGGCGGGACGGCCATGACGGCCGTTTCGTCCCTCTCCATTCGCGTGGGCCCAACACGCCTTGCGGACGCCTTGGGGCGCCTCTGCAGCTCCATAATGCCTGCGGCGGTTACCATGAACGCTGAGGCGATTGGAACGATCGCGTTTACCGCGTGCGTCAGGTCGGTCTGGAATAAACCCAGGCGCTTCGCGGCGCGCGGGCGGCGCGCCGCTTCCGCCTGAGCCAGAACGGAGGCATCCGCCGCGGCCACCACACGCGGCGCCGGGTTGCCCCCCGTCGGCTCGTCCATCAAACGTCTCGCCGCAACAGGGCGGCGCTGAAATTCCAGCGCGTACGCCGCGGTCTCAGGGGTGGGCACGGAGGGGGGGGCTGCGTCGTGTGGAGAGGGCGATTTTTATGGGGCGTGGTGAGTCGCGTGGGGAAAGAAAACGGACCTTAAAAAAAAAAAAGTGTTCCCGAATCCAATTTTCGTCGTCGCGAGAGCCGAGGACACGTGTCGAAATATTTGAGATCTTTTCTTCGCGACGGTTACGTCGATGACTCACCTTCGTCGAAGCACTTGGGGGCGGTCAGGCCGAGCCGTCGCGCGGCGGCCGGTCGCCGTTCGTGTTCCATCTTGTGCACACGGAGGTCTTGTTCGGGAACTGCGGTGCGATACGGGGAAGGGGGGGTTAGGGTTTTGCAGCGGTCGCGCGCGACACGCGGGGACGTTTTCGGAAGCCGCGGGAAACACGAACGCGAACGCGCTTTCGACGCGAAAAGAAAGCCACGACGATGGGGGAGGGGACTTCGTGTGTTGCCGCGCGTGGCGTACCTCGAGGCCTCGCGGTGACCTTCTCGACCGGAACGGGTTGAAGCCCGTGACGCTTCGAAGCCCTTCTGCTGCGCGCAAAGTCCAAGCGGATGTGCGGTGGAAGAGTCACGGCGGCCATGAAGACGAAAAGGCGGCGGTTGCCGAGGGGTGTTTGAGATGCCGGAGTTGGTGCACCGAGGGACGCCGAGATGCGGCGACGACGGGTGTCGTGGAAGGCTCGCGTTAACGGCGAGGCAGTGCGAGGAGCGCTACGAACGCTCCGACGGATGCTTTTGGCGCGAACGGGGGACCGTGCGCGAGGGGAAGTGGCGGAGGGGACAGGATGCCGACGGTGTTGGTGTTTGTTCGTTTTCGTCCGCGTCAGCTTTTTTTGTTCCATTTGCCAAACCGAAAGCGAAAACCACCGAAAACGCTTATTAGTTTTCGAGGGGGTCGTGCCGCTCGACGACATGCACGCGGACTTCCGCATGGCCAGCAGCGCCTGAAATCACAGACATGGACGCTACACTTATATGCTAAGATCCCCAAGCGTCCGCGGCGCAAAAATACGCGTGTGCGCTCCGGAGCGGCGGAGAATCAAAGCAGCAAAAGGCGAAAGGTCAGTTGTGAAACTCCGGACGTAAAAAATTCTCAAAACGTCGCCTCCTCGAAATGAAATGAGACGTTGCTTAGACTGACGGGCGCATGGCGCGTGCCGTGGCGTCGTCGCGACGCCAGGGCGAGACGGACGAGGACCGCGCCACACGGCTCGCCGCGGAGGAGGTGCACCGCCGGCTGGAGCAGGCGCGGGAAAGGGAGGTGGAGGAGGCGTATTGGAGGTCGAGATCCGGAGGCGGGACTACTTCTTCCAGTGCGGCGAGGCGTGGGCCGGCTGCCGACTTGAAGAATGCGCACGGGCGAGCGACGCCCCGTGCTACTCTTTCCGGGGTCCAGAACACGCCTGATCACTTCACCTTATTTCGCGACGACGGCGATGCAGGTGGTCTTGCATCCGACGCGGAGGTTGATGCGTTAGCGCGCGCGGTCTCACGGGTCGGCGCCACGCCGGATGTGAGCCTCCGTGTCGCCACCCAGGTGCTCGCGGCGGAACGCGCCGCGGTGGAGGCGGTGATGCGCCGCGTGTCTACGCGGGTGCGGTCTGGCGCGCGTCCTCCGCGAGGGTCGGGACGTGACTTTGTGACCTCGAGTCGAGGGTTGGCCGCCGGTGGTAAAGCTCACGACGACTCCATCGATCCCGACCGAAGACGCGTCGTCGCCTTGGCGTTCGAAACGCCAATGGCTGATTCGTCGTTCGACGGGTGGCGCGGTAACAACACACGTTCGCCGGGTGGCGCACGGTTCGAGGATGACTTCGTTACACATAACAACGAAAAAGAAGACGTGGATGATGAGGAGAATGACACCACCGCGCACGTCTCGAGTGCTTTGTGGGGTGCGGCGCACACGCCGGTGAGGTCGGCGAGGAAGACGCAGACGCGACGCGCGAAAACCGAAAACGCGTTTTCAGAAGATGAGGATGATGACTCCACGGCCCGTTCCATCCAGCGGATAGCGAAATCGCCTGCCGTGATGGACCCTACGACCGCGGCGTCCTTCGCACGCGGTCCGTTCGCCAGCGACTCTCGCGCTTTCAAAGTGGCGCTTTCGCAAGCCGCGGCGGCGGCGGTGGAGGACGGCTTGCGGCAGTTAGTCGCGAAGGTAAACTCCGACGCGCGTTTGAAAAGCCCGGCGAAAAGCCCGGTCCTCGGTAGCGGCGGTTCTTTCGTCGGCAAGGAAAACGAAAACGAGGAGTATTGGGGCACATCAGCCCGCGCACTCCGAAGACGGTCGTCCAATGGTTCCCACGCCTCATCCCACGCTTCATCCGACAATTCAATTGAAGAGGCTTGGGTTTCGGAAGAGTCTCTGTTTTGCGCCGGCGGCGGCGACGACGAAACTGGACGCGGCGAGGCGACGGGAGGCGCGGTACTCGCCGCGTGGAGCGAGCACGACGCGCTCGCGGTGCGTGAGGCGCACTTAGCGGTGCGACGAGCGGAACAGGCTGTGCTGTGCGTGTGCAAAGAAGAGCAAACGCAACGAGTAAACACCACACACGCGGTGGCAAAACTGTTGGACGCGAAAGTTTCGCTCGCGGTCGCGACGGCGCGCGCGGTTTCCGAGGAAGCGGCGGTTTCTGCGGCGGCGGTTTCGTCGGGCGCGGCGGGTCTCCGATTGACTCTTGACGATTGTGTCGGGGACGGAGGGCGTGGGGTGGGGACGTGCGAAGCGCTCGCGGGGGCGCTCACGGTGCCGCTGCCGAGACTGCCGAAGCTGGAGGTGTGTACCGGTCGTAAGTAGTTCGTAGGACGCACAGCTGTGCGTTTTTATGATAGTTTTGAAATCTTTCCGAACCTTTTCTCCTTTTCCCACCGCGAGGAACGCGCGCGTGGCTCAGACCTGGCGCGCCGAAACCACGCCGGCACGTTCGAAAACACCGTACGACGCGCGATGTCCGGCATCACGATGGGCATGGCAGACGCGATGGCCTTCGTGGATAGCATCACGAAGGACGACACGCTGACGAAGGACGAGAACACGCCCCCGGTGGTTGAAACGGGAAAACTCGCCCGCGCGAAAGGGGGTTTAAGTACCGAGGCGCGAGCCCAACTCAACGCCGCGAAGATCACGTTCGACGAGTATCTCGGCGGAACACAAGTGGGTCTGAGACGCGAGCAGGTCGAGGTCTGGTGCATGGAGGATTTGGTGTGCGTGGAAAAGCTGGGCGAGCTCAAGTTGCGGAGACACGAAGCGCAGGACGCGGGCACGGGAGAGTTTTTCCCGGACAAAAACTTCTTCCCCGTCGACGCGTACGAGCTCCTGATCAAGCACCACCTCACCGCTGGGGCGTACGTTTTGTTCGACAAGCACTTCACGCGTTGGCCGGGGTGCCACACCAGGAGGGTCGGGCTGGACGAAGCCCTGAAGGCGACGTTCCACCTCGAGCACGTCAAGAAAAAGATAGTCTTCACGGAAGTCGTGGTGACCCTGGAAGCGCGAAACGCGCGCCGCAAACACAAACGACCTGGCCGGGTTAGTGTCACCCTGATGTCCACGATTGATGAATGGTGACAACTCTACGAGCCGCGACACGAGACGCACGATACGAAACGAGCGCATGATGGCGCGCCATGAAATGAAGATCCATATATCAATGACGATCCATATACCGCGTCACTTCGCAAAAATCATTTGCCGATTCCCTTCGCCGCCAACCTCGCGTTGCGCGACGGCCGAGGGACGCGTCGCGGTTTTTTTTCGTCCTTCTTTTCTTTTTCGTCCCCACCCTCTAGTTTCCGTTTCAGCGCACCCTTGAGCTCTTCGCCTTTCCCCGCTGGTTCGTTGTGCTTGTCACTCGCCCCGATCGCCCGGCCCCCGTGCGCCGCCATCTTCCTCACCATCACCACGCGAGTCTTGCTCGATTGCACGTTCTTTTCCGTCTCGCCCGCTTTCTCGTTTCCGCCCTTCGCGCTTTTCTTCGCCGCCGCCGTTTCCAAGCGCTTCACCAAGTCACCCTTCGCCCCGGCCGTGTCCAGCCCTCGCGTCTCAAGCGCTTCCTTGAGCTTGGGAACGGTGAGCGCTGAGAATTTTTCCTCGGTTCCGGGTTCTTTGTCGCCATCGTCGTCGTCATCGTCAGAGTCAGAACCTGAATCTGAATCGCCACCGCCCTCTGAATCAGAATCTACATCACCCGCCATCGCGGCCGTAAGCCGCTCCACGAGCTCCGGCTTCAACCCGTTCGTGGGCAGCTGCCGTTGCTCAAGCGCCAGGCGCATTTCAGTCACGGTCATCTTGGAGAAGTTGGGCGTCGCGGCGTTTTTCGGTTTGGACCCCACAACCTGTACCTCTCCTTCCAGCATCCGCACCGCTTTCTGCGGCCGTCCGAGCGCGTCCGTTCCCTTGCCTCCTCGCAAACTGGTAAACGCGGCGTTCGCCTTGTCCACGCTCGTGAACTCGACGTACACCGATGTGGTTCTTTTCAAATCCAGCGCGGTTTCAGGCCCTAAGAACTTTCCGTGCAACGCGACAATGTCACCTAAATGGTCAACCCCAATCGCCCCCCTTTGCTTGTCAAACAACCCCCGAAGGTCACTCAGAAGGACCCCTCGCGGTAACCGGTGAATGAACAGCTTGGTGAGGTCGCGCGGGTCAACTTTGTCCGTCGGCGGGTCCATCGGCGTCGTGGGCTTGTCATTTAAACACTCCCACTTCGCCAGCTCCAGGGCCATCTTAGCGTCCTCCACGCTGTCGTGCGTGCCGTCGCCTTTGCGCATTTCGGATGACAGCAACCTTTTACACAGATCCGCTAAACCCGGCGTGCTTCGCGGCAGGTTTTTGTACGAAAACAAAAACGCGGTGTCGATCACGGGGGCGTGGTCGAACTTCAGGGCTTTCAAGTCGTGCACTAAACCGTGCCCCACAAGGACCGTGTTCGGGGTGCACAGCGCAGCTAGCTTGTCCTGCACATCCTTCAAGGTTGTTTTAACTCCCTTGAAGTCTTTCATTTTTAAACCCGTGATGTCGGGTTTCAGGTCCACGATTTTGCCAGGGGGTTTCACCAGCGTTTTCAGCAACACCGTCCCGTCAACACCCACCACGGAAACACCAACCAGCGCCCGCTGATCAACATCCGTCTCGCACATCTCGCAATCCAAACCAACCATCACCGGGTCTAGGTTTTTGCCAATGCACCACCGTGGAGGCCTTTGCTTTTCGCTTCGCCGCCAGCCGGGCAGGTGCGACGGTAACGACGCGTACTGCTCCGCGAAACTGGGGTGCCGCTCGGTGCGCGCCACGAGCGTCCACGGACCGCGTTTCGGCACCTCGTCCCTGGGCTGGTCTTTCTGCCACTTCACCCACTCGCCCTTTCTTGTTTGCCACTGTGAGTACCCCAGTTGGAACCGCGCCTGCTGTTCGATCGTGTCGGTTTTGTCACCCGCGATAGCCTCAAGCACGAATTGCGAAAGCGTCTCCCAGTCGTGCCGAACCGGATCGTGCCACGTGCGCTTCGCGCCGGTCAGGCTGGACTTCAGCCAGTCCTTGAACTCGCCCTGAAGATGAGGAAATTTAGGGTTTAGGGTTTAGGGTTTAGGGTTTAGGGTCAGTCGCGGTGTGGTGTGGAAAACAGACCGTGTGCGCCAGTCACTTCGTGCCTCACGCGTGCGTCGTGGGGAGTCGTGCGTCCGCGTGAAAGTGATTGGAAAAAGTGCCGAACGAGGGTAATCGCCCAAGGCCGCCGCGCCACAAAACGCACGTACCTTGCTCGTCGTCGCGCCCAGTTTCACCAGGTCCTTCACCAGACGCCCAAGGCACTCCTTGTCCGCCTCGGTGAACTTGACCTCCAGGGAAAGCTCGCGTTTCTGCCCCATCGTGCCTTGCGCGGTGGGCAATGGGCGAACCAATGTCGGCGGACAAACTTTGACGGCTGGACTCGAAAAGCAACCAACTTTTCGGTTTTGAAACCAAAAGCCAGCGCATTCTACTTTCAGAGCATGCCTGTCAGCGACGCAGCTTACAATCAGGCGTGCCTATCAACCAACTCGTCCTCCTATCAATCTCCGATGCCCTTTTTTTTTGTGGTTTTCCCGGGTCCTCGCGAAACAACACCCGCTGCATCGTTCGACAATGCCACAACGAGGCAGGCGCCACGCGCCGCCGCCCGGCCCGTGTCCCCCCTGACAGCCACGCCGCCTGGTGTGACGCACCTTCCCGCTGGCCTGCCCCGACCTTTGTCGTGGAGAAGTTGACCACGTGTTGGGCCTAAAGTCGCGTCGCCCATCGCGTGCCGGGTGTTTTCGCAAATCCGCGTTGAGATCTTTCCGCCTTTACGCGGAGAGGTCGATCAATGACCGTCCACGACGACGCGGTCGGGTACGCCGCTTGTTTCGTGGCGGTGGTTTTTTTCGGAAGCAATTTCGTGCCCGTGAAGCGCGTCCCCACTGCGGACGGGATGTTTTTCTCCCTAGTCATGACAAGCGCGGTGCTTCTTGAAGGCTTGGCGGTGCAACTCATCCGGGGTAACCCAAAGTTCGAGCCCTTCGCCATGCTGGGCGGCGCGATATGGGCCACCGGAAACCTCACCGTGGTGCCTATTGTGAAGAGCATCGGCCTGGGTCTTGGGTTGCTTATTTGGGGTTTGGTTGGCATGCTGGTGGGGTGGGCGAGCGGGCATTTCGGAATCCTAGGCGTCGCCGCCGACCCGCCGCTCGTCGCGCCGTGGGCAAATTACGCGGGCGTGGTGTTCGCGTGCGCCAGGTATGCGTCGGGGCTTTCCCAAATCAGGCGGCACTGTTTACGGACCCTCTTTGACTGTTCGTGTACACGGCCGTCATTAAAAGGAAGTGCACTACGTACATCACAAGTGCACTGTTTTACCTCTAACGCTGGTGACTGTTCAGACCGATTACCCTGACTGTTGTCCATCCATCGCCCAATACATCACCCAATACAGTACACCCACACTCGCCGACTCGCGACTGACCCTTTTCTTTTATTTACCAGCTTGGCGGTGTACGCGAACATAACCTCGGAAGTCAGCGCGGGGACCACGGACCGGGACCGGGGCGTGCCCGGCGCTTCAGGTCACTCCGAACGCGACGTGGATTGGGTGGGGAACTCGTTGCTTTCGCCGAGTCGTGTGCTTGTCGGGGGCGAATCGCCCGTTCAAGGCAACGCGAAACGCGTGTTTTCGCAGTTCAACGCGGCGACGAGTAGCCCACCGGGCGGCGGGGCGCCGGTTGACGGTTCGTCTCCCGTTCCAAGAGTCAATTCGTCAGGTTCACTGTCAGCAACAAGCGGCGGCTCGCCCCTGCCGCCCGGCTCGCCTTTGGGTGCGACCTCCTGGGGCGAAAGGTCGCCGTTGCTTTTCGCGGGCGGCGAATCCCCGCACGGAAGCGGCAGTCCGCATCTCACGCCTCGTTCGCGGTCGCGTTCCGAATCCCCAGAAGACGCCGAGGAGTTCGGAGGTACTCCGAGATGGGTACGGAAAGCGCAGGAGAGCACTGGGGGCAAGTTCACGTTTGGGTTTTTACTCGCATCAGTCGCCGGTGTTTTCTACGGCACCAACTTCAACCCGCCGCAACGTCTAATCGACTCCGCCGTTTTGAAAGCGAACGCGGAGCACTCAAAACACGCGCTTGATTACGTGTTTTCGCATTTCTGCGGAATCTTCTTCGCCACGTTCGTATACTTCATCATCTACTGCGCCTTGAAGCACGGGAAAGGCCGTAAACCGCAGCTCCCCCCCTGCGTGCTTCCCGCGTTTTGTTCAGGGCTGATGTGGGGCGTGGCGCAGATTTGTTTCTTCGTCGCGAACGAGCGCCTTTCGTTTTCGGTGTCCTTTCCAATCGTCACGTCCGTGCCCGGGTACGTGTTGCGTTTGCGTTTCCCAAATCCTGACACACTGTTTACCGCCCCTCTTTGACCGTTCGAGTGCACTAGTAGGAACATTTACCAATACTGGCAACAACTATACATCACAAGTAGACTGTTTTACCGAAGCTGGTGACTGTTCAGACCGATTACTCTGACTGTTGTCCATACATCGTCCAATACATCGCGATATACAGTACACCCACACTCGCCGACTCGCGACTGACCCTTTTCGGTTCCCATCGCAGGTTAATCGGCGCGCTCTGGGGCGTCTTGGTGTTTGGAGAAATCAAAGGAAGGGACAACATGGTTTTGTTGCTCGCGTCGGGGATGATGCGGGTCGTCGCAGTGGGGCTGATCGCGGCGAGCAAGGAGGGGTTTTGAGGAGGATTTCTTTTAGAGGCTTTGTACATGTAAAACGGGTTTTGATTAGTATTTTGTAACAACTTCTTGGGAGATGCGATTTCAACATCGGTGCGCTCGCCGCTGACGCTTCCCGATTACCTTCGAGACGCACCAGACCTCACACGTCCAACACACTCCCCTCCCCCCCGCGAAACTAACCCCCATTCCATTTCTATTTCTTCTTCTTATTCGCGCGTTTCCCTTCTCCTTTTTTCGGCGTCGTCTTCCCCCGGCGGGCCAAGCGCTCCAGTTTGAGTTTTTTACGCTGCACCAGCGGTGATTCGAAAAGCGGATCGAGTTTCTTATCGATGGGCCGGACGTACCAGTCCAGGATTTTGGGCCCCGCCAGGGTTCGCCGAAGCTCCTTGCGCCCGCTTTGCAAGCCTGTAGGGTTGATGTGGTTGCCGAAAATACGAGCCGCCGCCGCGAAAACTTTCTGCGCGCGAGTCAAGGCACCCGACATCGTAGAGTCGAATGACGCAAACCGTGTGGGGGCCCTGTGCGAAACTTGGCCCCGACGGCGATCGATCGGCGGGTATTCCTTGGCGTTCGGTGGCGCGCCGCTTCCAGTCCCGTAGAACTGTCACTCACTGCGATGCCGATGCGAGTCGTCCCGACTCAATCGACTCAACACCGCCGGAACCCGTCTCGGTGTCCCAAGCGGTGCCGGTGAGGTGTGACGACCCCGAGCGCTTCAGGGCTGAAAAACACGGCATGACGACTGCCGCCGATCTGCTTCGCGTAGTGCCAAACTCGTTTATTCGAGTCATTCGAGAGTTTCACAGGCCTCGCGAGGCGCCTTGGTTCACCACACTCGCTCTCGCGCAAGGACACCACACAGTCACGATGTCCCAAGAAGATAAGAAAGACGACGCCAAGGACCAGATCAACCTCAAGGTCAAGGATCAGGTGCGTTTTGTGCACCGCCTACACCACGCCGATCGCACCACCGCGTTTCCGTGTTTTTGAACCAATCCGACCAAACCCACGCCTGCCTCCCTTACCGATCGCAGGACAACTCCGAGGTCCACTTCAAGGTGAAGATGACCACCAAGTTCGAAAAGGTACGACGCGAGGTGACTCTCGTCTGACCGCGCCAGCCCAACCCCGACCACGATCGCGCCCTGTCTCCCTCACGGCTCCCAACCACTCGAACGCATCACATCGCTGACACCAATCACACCCACCACGTCTTCTCATTTGATGATGGCACGACTTCCCGCCAGATCTTCAACGCGTTCTGCTCTCGCAAGGCGCTGCAGCCGGACGCCGTGCGCTTTCTGTTCGACGGCACGCGCATTAACCCCACGCAAACCCCCAAGGACGTACGTTATGCGACACGACCCCACGCGTTTCCAACCCGCCGGCGGTGCCAGATCGACACGGAGGGTGCATTCGAGGTGCCACGAATGCCAAAGCTTTTGGGGTGCCCATAAAAAATGCGTCACTTGTTTTTTTTACGAAAAACCCGAAACTGACGCGTCTCCCCGTCGTCTCCGCCTCTCTTTCCCCCGCAGCTCGACATGGAGGATGGCGATTCCATCGACGCGATGATGGAACAAGTGGGAGGCTGTTGACCTTCCGAAACGTAACAATAGCAGTTCTGGACGAATATAGAAGTAGCTGGTATGCAAGAGAGGGACGGGGGAAGCGAAGATTTACATTGCTGTTTGAGGATGTTCTGTTGGAAAAAAATCGAGATTACTTCATGTTACACCTCATTTTCTTTCGCTAATAAATACTACTGAAACTCCGCGTTGTCCGTCCTGGCTTGTTTCGCTTGTCGCATGCGGAACACGTCCATGGGTGGTGGTTTGTTCGACGAAGATGTGAGCGGTCCCTTGTTGTTCGCGCTCGCCGGCGCTTTCCGTTTGTCCCCGCTCTTCGCGCCAACGCCGACGCCGAAAGTTTCGTTGCGCGTCGCCACCGTCAGCGCGCCGGCTTCAGGGGACAAGTCGTGTGTCAGCAAAGTTTCCATCACTGCGTCGACGACGTGCGGAGGTGCTTCGCAACCGAAGGAACTCGAGGCGGGGAGCAAACGGAAGAAGACACCGAGCTCGGCGGGGAGGGAAGACACCACAATCGCCGCGGTCGCCGCCGCGGAGCCGGGCGCCGGCGGCGGAGGCATGATTTTGGGAATGTTTCCACCAGCCTTTGGTGCCTTTGGGAGCTGAGCCAGAGCCGCAGCTGCTGCCGCCGCAGCCGCCGCCGCGCACGCCGCGCCGGGAGGCACTTCGCCTTTCCGTAGCGGCGGCGGTCTCGGCGGGGGAATTGGCGGCGGTACGGGGGGGGGTACGTTTGTGTTTTTGGTATCAACGCTTGTGTTCCGTCGGGGCATCGTCGCGCCTAGCTTGACGTAGTGCGCCTGCTGTTCAAACGTACAAGGTGCTAGGTCCAGAAACGAGTGCCTCGCGATGAGCGCGGTGATTATCGCTGGTGCGGCGTCAATAGCGCCGCCGCCAGGACCACCAAGCACGACGTGCCTTCGTTGTTCAACCGAACTCATCGTCCCCGATGAGCCGTGGTGGTGCTCGAACGAAACAAACAAATCAAACACGTCGCGCAAAACGTTTGTGCGCCGCTCCCGTTCCTGAGGGCCCATGGATAAAACCCCGGTGGTACGGTTGGTTCCCGGGATGATGTTTTTCGAATCGGAATCGATTTTACCAGAAGCGGCGTCCGCGGCGACCGCGACGGCGCGTTCGAACAACACGCGCGCGTTCGCCACGTCGTTTATGCCGACTAAAAACTCGGCGTAGAGCTTCACGTACTCGGGTACCAAGATGTGTTTCTTCAACCCGAGCTCGAAAACGTTCCGCGCGGGTTTGTCGTTCTTGTCGTACCGCCACTCCATGTGCGCGGAGATTACGAAGATTTCGTGACGGGCGTTGCCCGGGGCTTTCCGCGCGCGCATAAAAGCCTTGCGATGGGTAAAACAAAGTGTCAGTCTTTCGTGACATGGCCTGAGCAATTACGGGCGGACAATCGGCAGAGGTAAGACGTCCCTTCGCAGGACGAGTATGGGAAAACGTAGGTGCCTGGATTTGGGAAACGCGCAATACGCACCTTGCGCGCGCTTTGCGCGCCCTCCACCCGGCGGCAACACCGCATGTACTCGACGTACATCAGGGTCGTGGCGTCGCTCATGACAGGGTGAACGTATTCAACAGGTGATCCAGCAGTATTTCCAGTGATCGAAACACCGTCCTGCGTACTTCCTCCGACAACACTAAGCTGCGCTTTTGTTTCCTTCGCAGCGCACTCGTTTTCGTACAAATCCAGCACCTCCTCGTACGCCGCTTTCGCGTTTTCCACGTCGCCCGTCTTTTCAAAAATGTCCGCGCGCGCGAAAGTGAGCAGCGCGCACTCCGGGTTGGCTTCCTTTCCTCGCTGCAACACACCCACCGCCTTGTCAAGACGGCCTTCTTTTTCGTGCCAGCTCGCGAACTCCAGCCACATATCGGGGCAAAACCGGAGGCTCATCAAAGACTGCTCGTAGGCCAGGTTTATTCTTGTAGTGAGCTGCGGGTTCCAGGATTCGCCGTTTTCGGTATCCGCCTCCAACTGCTGCGGGTTACCGCGCTCCCACCGCGCCAAGTCACGCCACAGCTTGGATTGAATTTCCGGGGTTTTTGTTTGGTCAGCCGTACCGACCTCCGCACCTCCAGGCCTTACGCAAAGCCCCCCCACGTCGAGTTTCTCGTGGCGTCGCTTCCGCTCCTTCAGCACCACGCGGGCTTTGTCCACCAAAGGTTTTATCGTCGCCAGCACTGTCTTCCCGGCGGTCGCGTCCAGCGTGGTTTCGAAGGTATCGTACTCCCGGTACAACGCGTCTACTGAGTTGGTGGGTACGGAAACCGACCGCTGGTACGCCGAACGCACTTCGTCGTCCCGCGCGCGTTCCGCGTGCGCCGTCGCGACGCCCGGCGCGACGTGCGCCGCGTCAACGGCGCGCAGGAAGTTCAAAAAGTCGAGCCACAGCGGCCCGGACTCCACGTCCTCGCCGATCGTATCGAGGGTGTACTCGAACGCGGCTTTAATCGCGGCGACGCCGTCAGGGGAGGTCGGGTCGTTCGTGGTGACCATGTACCTTTGTAAAAGAAAAGTGGTTAACGTCTTGTATGGGCAAACAGTGTGCCTGGATTTGGGAAACGCCCAATACGTACCTGGTGTACGAGCGCCACAAATCGGGGGACGGACAGTTCAGCAAGCACCGGGAGAAAATACTCTTCACGGCGTCGTCGTCTCTTGTGTTACCAGCGGGCGCGATCTCGCACTCGGCGTAGGCGCGCCACACCTTCGCTGATGTAGGGTGGGTTTGAACGATCTCCTCGAACAACGACCGCCCGGTCGGTACGCCCGCCGCGGTGGCTTCGGTTACCAACACTTCCCACGCGTCCAGGTCGTTTGAGTTCACAACCAGCCGCCCTCGCGCGCGGTCGACGCGAGGGTTGCTTAACACCTGATTTGATTCAGGCTCGCCACCTGCGAGCGGCGCCAAAGAGGTGTCTTCGGTTTCGTGGGAACCGGGCGCATTCGGGGGTTCTTCCTCGTCGTCGGCCTCATCAATCGCAATTGCGTCGGCCTCATCAATTGCGTGTTGCTCATCAATCGCATCGTCCCCATCCGCCGCAATCGCATCTGCCTCGTCATCCTCGGTAGGTGGTGTCCCTGTAGGGTCACTCGCGGTCGGTCCTGCTGTCGCATCCCCACTCGTTGTCACCTGCAAAGGTGGATCCACGGCCGGTGACCCAACCGCCGCCGCCTCGCCACCCGCGCCCGCGTCCGCAACTTGACGCGCGTCGTGCAGTCGTCGCACCAGATCATCCTTCAAACCGGAATCCTCCAGCCCGCGCGTTTTCAAAAGCGCCTTCAGCTCAGCAACCTTCAGCTTCTTCAGCTCCTTGAGCGGCGGCGCCGACTCGGTGGCCATCGCACGCGAGCGCGAGGCGCGCCGGCGGGACGAAGTGAGTGGAGAATGCGGTGAGCGATTCGTTTCGTCGAAATTCAGAAAATTGCGAGAGGTGGTGCGTTCTTGGGATGTTTCTAAATGTTTGCACACGAGGACCGCGCTTTTTGCGAACGAAGGCTTGGAGACATTCTTCGCGTGGGAAACGTTCCAGGGAAACCTGCTTAACAAAGTAACGCGCCCGAGATGCAAAGACCGCAGTGAAGAAGCCTCGCAGCAGTGTACTATTTCCCTTTATTAAGTTAAAAGCCCGCCCCTACCTCTACGCGTCTCCCATTTCGACTTCTTTAAGCTCCTCGTGCGCGTGCGCCTGTTTCTGTTCTCGGTACCGCGCGAATTCCAGCCCAGCCGTGGCGAGACACACGAACGCCAGCCACGCGACGTACATGTGTTTCCCGCTTCTCGCGGTGGCCGGCGCTTCGCCCCAAACCTGGGCGCGGTCGATTCCGCTAAGCACGGCGACGACAGAACACACCAAACCCGCCGCGCCTGAACATCGGTGTCCGATTTCCCACGCTTTCCGACGAACTGTCTTTCCAACGCTCGCCCCGTGCGTCACCTGCGTCGGCGCGTTGGGCCGGAAAAAGGCGTTCAGGGGTTGCGCGAAGCCTAGCACCAGCGCCGAGGTTCCGAACAAAGCGTGCTTCGACCTAAAGTGCTCGCCGCCCGCGTTGGCGTTGACCTCGGCGTAAATCAACACGGACCCCAACAACGCGCAGCAAAGACCGGCTGCGGTGAGAAACCGGTGGACCTTGAGCCACCGCCCGTCGTGGCGGATGTACTGCGTGGCCCGGGACACGTAGTTGCTGGAATACATCGATCCGTCGCTTGATGAAAAGCCGCCCACACCCGGCAACGGCTTGCCGTGCCGCGCAAACCAAACCCCTATTGGAACGAGCACGGCCCAACCCAGGGTCATGAAAAATCCGTGCGCCGCGACGAGCGGCTGCAGTCCGTACACAGAAACAGGCGCGTGTCCTGCGTTGTCCACGTCTTGCGACCCGGGAGGCGGCGTTGCTGCTGCCGCGCCTGCAATCGGAACCGGCAATTGCTCGTTGGCGAAAAACGAAACCTGGTTATTGCGGAACGAATCCCTCGAGCCGCTCGCGGTGGTGACCTTGAAAACCACGCCCCCGTCCGTGATATTCAGCTCAGCAACACTCGGCGCGACCCACACGAACCGGGTGTTGGGCTTCTTGAACCCCGAGGCGGTGTCGTACCGCCGGCCGCCGCACGCCACGCCCCTGCCGTAGTTCGTCTTGCCGTCCAGGTTCAAGCCGAACTCGGCGAAAACGCCGAAAGACGCGGTGACCATCATCTCGCCCACCGAAGGGTTCACCACGGTGAGCGTGTGCCTACAACCGGGCTTGAACTCGTTTGTTGCGATTTCCCAGGAGCCCGGGATGGCGCGCATCGGGTCGTTTTCGTTTGCTTGGGCCTCGTCGCTTCCGTCGGGGGCGGACCAGGCCATCTTGAACCCGATGGAATCATCCACGGACGACGACCCGTGGCCGTGCCTTTTCACCGTCGGGTGATGCGCCGCGACGCAGCTGCCGACTCGGTCGTACAAAACCGGGTGCGCCTGAACCCCGAGTAGCGTCGCCGAGACGAACACCACAACCGTAGTGAGTCGGGAACGCATGGTGCCGCGGGGAAGCGCGGGAAGCGCGTGCCACCAGGGTCTGGCGGCACGGTGCAAAGAATTCGGGCACACGCGCCGACACGTGCACTCAGTGCTGCTTCTGTCGATTCGCGTTTCGTCGACGTGCACGTGGCGCTTTGCAAGTGTCACCTGTCGGCACTCTCTTCACTTTCGTGCGCACATGGCGACGATAGGCGCGAGCCAAGCGCGGGTCCTCGTGACCCCCCGCGCCTCCCCGGCCAGTGTGTGTGTCGCCGTCGCGACGGCGAGCCGGGCGCGCGTTTCCGTCGCGGCATACAAGGGGGTGTCGCGTCATGCCAGGCGCACATTTTGTACAGCTGGTGTCCGTGGCGAGTCTCTGCGAGTACGACGTCGGCGAGATTCACACGTCTCATCGCGCGTCTCCTCTCCTCATGGAAACGTGGGTAATCTGGGATGGTCATCGTTTTCGTCGCCCCGAACCAAACGCACGCGGCAATTCGCGGTGGACGAGGACCGCGCCTCGAGCGGGCGCGCGCGTCTTGATGCTATTCAAGCGGAAGAGAATGCTGAAAACTTCGTGGAGGACCCTGGGGAGTTCGGGACGGTGGATCTGTTTTCGGGTTTAAACGTCACGAAAGACGCGTTGACGTTTTGGGAAGCGACGCACGCGTTTTTCTACCCGAGGGTGCTTTTGTTCGCAATGACCACCCTGGGTTTGGCGGCTTCGGTGCCGCAAAGCCTTGGAGGGTTAGCAAGGGGTGACGTGGACGGCGTTTCGGTGTTGGCCACGAACGTCGTGTTCCTAACGCTCGCGGCGGCGGTCACGGCGAGCGACTTGTCACGGCGAAAGAAAGACCTGGCCCGGATACAACGCGAGCTCGCACTCGGCGAGATGGTGGTTATTCAGCGGGACAAGTTTCGGAACGAACGCACGTTTCCCCTGGCGTCGCTTCGACAAGCCGCCAGAGTGGCCATCGTGTACGGGGACGCGGAAAAGGGTAAGTATTTCCCATCCACATTCCGCCTCCCTGATCGGCCCGATTACACTAACTGTTTACTAATACACATTACGAGAGACTGACACTTTCTTGTTTATCTCTCAGTCGCGAAAGACTTGGCCTCCGCGACGCCGTTCCGAAGAAGGCTGGAACAAAGCCGGATTCTAGTCGTACCGGTGGTGGAGCGAGGCGTTTCAAACGCAGACGGCGTCTCCAACGTCGGCCCTGGCCGGTGGGAACTCCTCGTGGACGTCGTCAGCGCGTGGCCTGGCGCGGGAGCCGGGCGGTGGCTGGCGTGGCCCACGAAGAACGACGCGTGGGCGGGGTACTTCCGGCGGCTGTTGTTGTCCGCGGGGGTGGCGGATCCGTCCGTCCAAAACGCCTCGAAAGGCGGGTACGTCACCTTGGGTGTTACCGGACAGGTCCGAGGCTCGGGGTCGGGGTCCCCGAACTGGGACGTGCTGCTGTCCACGTTCCCGAGAAACCGACCGGGGAACGAAAACGACGCGGCGGCGGAAAAAGCGTGGCGATCGGCTACCGTGGATAGCGCGGCGGTCGCGTCAGCGGCGGGCGGCAGCGTTGATGAGATGGAAGGTTACCCTAAGGCAATCACGGCGGTGGGCGCGACTAGGCCTATTGGCACCACGATTGCGTTGCCGACAGACGGACCGGTTGCAGAGGTGCTCGCCGTGCACGACAATTTCTACGCGGCGCTTTCGCAGGGCGACGAAAAGCTAATGGCCGAGACCTGGGCGCCCGCTACGAAAAAAGTGAGCGCCGGTACCGCCGCGTCATCCAGCGGGGTTGACGTGCTGATTGCAAAAGGCGCGCAGCTCGACGGGTGGCCAACGGTGCTTCGTTCCAATCGCAAGCCGGTGGGTTTGAAACGGAGCGACGTGGATGTTACCGTGGAGCGGAACGTCGCGACGGTCACGGTTCTTGAAACCGTCGCGAACGGCGCGACGCTTCTCGCCACGCAGGCTTTCGAAAAAGACACAAACACCGAGACGTGGATCTTAAGGTCGCACTACACGATTCCGTACGGCAACGACACGGTGGCGAAAACAGCCCTGCGCTGTGACCAACGCGGCTGCGTCGCGGTTCCCGCGAAAGCAGTCGCCAGCGCGCCGCGGGAATGAACGGAAGGACCGCATTTGTTTTTGTCCCTACTGTACTCTACTTGCGTTAGCACCAGTAATAGTTACGTAGACTAGTCTCATATAAAAAGTAAAGTACCTCCGCTCACACCTCGTTCCTGGCGATCGCCTCGCGCAGCTCCCGCATCATCGTGCCCATGTAGTGCAGGTTGTGTTCCGTCGCGAGGGTCCACGCGTTGGGTTCCCTGGCTTTGTCCAGGTGGTGCAGATACGCCACGGAGTGGTTGCGACACAGGGAACAAACGCACTCATAACAGGGCGGTTCGAAAAGCGTTTTGAATTTCGAGTTCCGCACGTTTATTCGCCCTCGCGTTTTCGTGAGCAGCGACCCGTGCCGCGCCGAGCGTGTGGGAAACGTGCTGTCGAAGGTATCGATGCCTAGTGGCACGCAGGCTCGGATTGATAGCTCATCGCCGATCCCGAGCACGTGGTTGGGTTTTCCCCTCGGAAGAAGCGGTACCACTTTGTTTAACATTTGGAACAACTCTTCCGAGTTTTTGCCAAGCGAGCCGCCAATCGCGTACCCGTCAAAGGGAAGGCTTCCCAGATATTCAGCGCTCAACTTTCGTAACTCGTCATTAACCCCCCCGTGCACCACGCCGTACATCGCCTTGCGATAGGTAAAACAAAGTGTCAGTCTTTCGTGACATGGCCTGAGCAATTACGGGCGGACAATCGGCAGAGGTAATGCGCCCTTCTGGTACGAGTATATCGCGATGTATGGACAACAGTCACCAGCTTCGGTAAAACAGTGTGCCTGGATTTGAGAAAGCCCCAACACGTACCTGCCGCGCCGGGTTCAAAAGGTGTGTGCGTAAACTTCTTGCTTCCCACCGGTGGCTTCGGAAGAGGGATTGTTTCAAAGTGTCGAAATCAATTCCATACGGCGGTAGCTCGTCCAGGGGAATGATAATATCAGCGCCCAGTTTCTTCTGCGCCTCCACGGAGCTTTCCGGGGTGAGCGTGTACACGCTCCCGTCCCGGTACGACTTGAAAGTCACGCCGTTTTCGGTAATTCTTTTAATCAAGCCCTGATACATACGAATAACAAGAAAGTGTCAGTCTGTCAGTCTCGTATGGGCAATCAGGGAGGCGGAACATAATGATTGGGAAATTAGATGGTACTCGCCTGACCGTCTTTGTGTTTCGATTTCGTTCGCTTTTTCAGTTCATCCATCGCGTCGGTCGTTGCGTCCGCCGCGCCTAACGAAAACACCTGGAACCCGCCGCTGTCGGTGATTACGGGTTCGTTTCTGCCCATGAATTTGTGTAACCCCCCCGCCTGAGCAACGACATCAACCCCAGGTTGCAGCATCAGGTGGTACGTGTTGGCGAACATCAGGTTCAAATCGGCGCCGTTTCCAAGAACGGAGTGCGGAACCGCTTTCAACGCGCCGTTGGTACCCACCGGGACGAAACCCGGGGTTTCGATTGTGCCGTGCGGGGTGTGTATTCGCCCGACCCGTGCGTTCGATTTTGACGATTGGTGCACGAGCTGGAACTTGAAGTAGTCCTTTGGTGTATATTCAGGGAACGTGCTCGCGTCGGGGGGAGGCGCGAAGGGGTCTAGGAAAGGAGGCGGTGCCTTCGACGAGAACGGACGCCTCATCCGCTGATCAAAACAACACGCCCTGAACGTGGCGCACACGTCCCAACCGCCACTCGCACTACCCGCCACCCGAGCCACACGACGCGCGGTGTTCCCTGGAACCAGCGCGGGGAACATCGCGGTGGCCACACCGTGTATCGTCCTGCCTGGCGGCGGCGGTGAGACCTCGCCGAACCGCGTCGCGCCGTGGACTGAGGAGGGCGAAAACGAATGGATGGGGCGTTGTTGTTCGTAAAAGTCTGTTCTTATTTCACCACTCTCCCACGTTCTCCGCGGATGCCCACGGCTCTGCAGGTGGCAGTGGCGCGCCTTTCTGCAAAAGCTCCACGGAGATCCCGTCCGGGGACTTGACGAAGGCCATCTTCCCGTCACGGGGCGGGCGGTTGATTGTGATGCCACCGTCGTGGAGCTTCTGGCACAGGGCGTAAATATCGTCCGTGGCGTACGCCAGGTGCCCCATCGAACGACTCGGTTTCGCGAAGGTTTCGCCACCCCAGTTATGCGTGAGCTCGATTTCAGGCGCGCCTGGGGCGGATGCCATGAACACCAGGGTGAACTTACCGGTATCTGATTCCTTCCTGCGCGTTTCCTGTAAACCCAACGCACTGAAGAAAGCCATGGTCGCATCGAGGTCGTCGACACGCAACATCGTGTGAAGGAAAGTCAAATCGCCATCCTTTTCCAGACTGTTGTAGGTATCCGCGGGCAGGTAGCTGCTGATGGAGCTCATGGCGAATACGGTTTTGGCACGAGCGGCGCGTGCGTGCGAGGTACTGCGGGCGAGGGGTGGGACCTTGGCGAAAACGACACCGCGAGTTGACGCAGCGGACATGGTGGTTGTGATGAAGGTGCCCTCTCGGCAACTGAATTTAACGACACTCTGCAAAAAGTGGTGACGTCGAAAATCGGCTCGTCCGATTCGTTTGAACTTTGATTTGCCAGGCAACCCGGGGGGGGTCACTCTCGAGTGCGCTACCACCAACGCGTGCATCCCGCGAAACGCGTGACTTCGAGAAGTACTCGGGTTTTCGGTCACGCACGCCGTCACCCACGTCGCACGCCGCGCGGTTGTTGACCGGCGCTCCGTCGACCCGTGCCACGGACCCACCGCGTAATTACATTTTCCTCGCTCGCCGCGTAACTTTGACGTGACGATGGCGGAGGTGGCTATGCAGATGGAAGCCCCCGGGGCTGAGGCGGGCGTGGAGGAGTGGCAGGAAGGGATGGAGTCGTCCGGCCCGCTCCCGTTACAGACCCTCGAGGTACGGCGCCGCACGTTTTAGCCCAGACTCCCGCCCCCGGTCCAAACCTGCGAACCCGCTCGCGCCTCAATCTTGGCACCCCATTCAAGATTCAACCCGCTGAGTCTCGCCCCCCCCTTTCACCACGCAGGAACACGGCGTGGCGGCGTCCGACATCAAGAAACTGCTCGAGGCGGGAATTCACACCGTCGAGGGTTTGGCGCACGCCTCGAAGAAGTCGCTGAAAGACATCAAAGGCCTGAGCGAGATGAAGGTGGACAAGCTCAAAGCGGCGGGTACGTCGCCAAAGATTCTGGGCACCCCTTTTTTTTTCTCCCTCCTTTCGAAACTGCTTTTTGGCCGAAATGTTTCGCACGAACGTAACTGACCGACTTAAAACTAATTTCCACAGCCTTGAAAGTCGTCCCCCTCGGGTTCACCACCGCGAGCATGGTCCAGCAGATGCGCCAGGACACGATCATGATCAGCACGGGTGCGTCCAAGCTGGACGAACTGTTGGGCGGCGGTTTCGAAAGCGGGTCGTTGACTGAAATTTACGGCGAGTTTCGAACCGGCAAGACGCAGCTTTGCCACACCCTTGCGGTGACGTGCCAGCTCCCGCTTGCGCAGGGCGGGGCGGAGGGCAAGGCGATGTACATCGACACCGAAGGGACGTTCCGGCCGCAACGGCTAATCGCCATCGCGGAGCGGTTTGGAATGGACCCCGGCGCGGTGCTCGACAACGTGGCGTATGCCAAGGCGCACAACACGGAGCACCAGAGCGAGTTGCTGTTAGCGGCGGCGGGGATGATGGCGGAGGCTCGTTTCGGGGTTATAATCGTTGATTCCGTGACGAACCTTTACCGCACGGAGTACGAGGGCAGGGGGGAGCTGAGTGCGCGGCAAATGCACTTGGGGAAGTTCCTACGGCACCTCACCCGGTTAGCGGACGAGTTCGGAGTGGCCGTGGTCGTGACGAACCAGGTCGTGGCGAACCCGGATGGCAACGCCATGTTCGCGGGCGCGAACGCGCTGAAGCCGATTGGTGGGAACATCATGGCGCACGCCAGCACCACGCGGATCGCGCTGCGGAAAGGACGGGGCGAGAACCGCATCGCGAAGATCGCGTGCTCGCCCGTGCTGCCGGAATCGGAAGCGCAGTTTTCAATCTCGGAAAACGGCGTGGAGGACGCTAAGGATTAACTTTGGGACTCTGTGTTTGGGATGGGAGCAGATGGAAGACGGGGATGGAGACGAGGGGTGGTTGGTTTCTTTTAGAGCGGATTGATGCCGCGTACTCGCAGACGACGTGTTAATTCTACTTATAAACTTGTTCATCGGCTTACTGTTATACCTCGCGTATCGCATTCTTGGTGACACGTTCGTTCCGACCCGTCCCTCCGTCGTCACCGCACCGCCGCGGAGTACGCCGCGATGGCGAGCGCCATTGAAATACCAGCCGCGGTGATGAGCGGGTTTTGTGGGAGCCGGATGGACGGCGCGAACTCGTCGGCGTAAAGTTCGTCAAGCGACTCGTCTTGCCGTTTCTTCGTCCTCCCCCCCCCCCCCGCTCGTGCCCCACTTGTCACGGTACCCAGAGAACTCGTCCTTCAACAAAGGCACCTGCACTTTTTCGTCCTCGCCAATCACCATCGCGGGCGCCTCCGTGACTGTGATTGCAAAAAAGAAGTGTCAGTCTTGTACAAGCAAACAGTCGGCGGGGTTTGGTGAAATGCAATACGTACTGTACTTCAACGCCTCGGCTTGTTTTTTCACGGAACCTTCCGGGTGGAACCCGATGAGGTTTTCGTACACTTCGATCGCGTCGTCCCGTTTGCCGCTCGCGTACAAACCTAGCGCAATTTGGATCTGGATGTCACCGCCCAACCTCGAATCCGGGTCCGTCTCCGCTAAAGCGGCGTATTGCCACTTCACGCTGTCCGGGTACATCCCCTTGCCGTACGCGAACACGCCTTTGTTCTGGGGTTGGGAACGAAAAAAGTCAGTCGGTCGTAATGTGTGCGAGGGATAGGAAGAGTACTGTGTAGGAGTGGGTAGTACTTTCTGACTGTCTGACCGTACTCCACACCGCGGGTTGGGAAATACGTACGTAAAGCGTCTTCGCTTCCAGCGTGTACCCGCGCATGCGCTGTGCGTTTTCTTCTAGCTTCGCCCGGACTTTTTCCGCGTACCTCGCCTGTGCTGGGCTCAAGTCTTTCAAAGAACTAACCCCAAGGGCTTTCGCGACCACCACGGACGGGTCCTTCCCCGACTCGAACGCCTCGGCGTATTGTTTCGTCGCGCGAAGCACGGCGAGGTTGTTGGCGCCGAAGGGAATCAAGTCCCTCATCTCTTCTTTTGAGCCAATAACCACGCTCTGCCCGCCCAAAATCGAGTCTCCCATCTGCTCAGCCGCGTTGTCCTTGTACTGCGCCCTGACCAGGTCCTCGGGGGACAGCGCAACCTCCACGAAGTTGTCAGGCGTGAGTCTGGATTTCGGCAAGGACGCATCTCCGCCCGAGGATAATGTCGGATCGCCATTGTCCGGGCCGGCGCGACGAGACACGTCGCGCACGGCTCGACGATTACAATTACGCGAGGTTAAGCCTCCCGCGACCACGAAGGAAAGGGACACCAGCGCCGCCGACATCGCGCCAACTTGCGCGACGGCGACGCGCGCCGTGGTCTTAGAACACGCACTCGGACGAGATGGTGTGTGACGACGATAATTTTGCAAAATCACAAGTTTAGCGCTTCGCACGCGAATTCTGTCGCGCAACGCACCACCCCTCTCAACTGCTCAACCCCCAGCTTTGGAGGTAGACCTAGGGACACCAGGACTTCCTTGTCCAGCCCTTTGCCTCGTACCACGTGCGCTATCCGCCGCGCGGCAGCGTACAGGATCTCGTCATCGTGTCGTCCCACCAACACGCGCATCTCGGGGGGCTGGGAAACATCGGCGGATGTGCCCGGCCCGTCAGAACTGGCTTTCGTGATGTACATCGTGCCGAGTTTCCCGATCTGCGTCACGAGAACCAGGACGCGCTGGCCGTAATCCGTCACCAGAACCTCCGTGTGCACGCCGTCTATCGTAAACGCTCCGTGAGTCGAGGGAACGGCCATGACTCTCTGCTCGTATAGACACCGCCTCTGCCCCTGAAGCGCGACGCCGCGCGCGTGCCCAAAAAAGTGACACTCCCGAAAATGCTGTTTCGGGAAAAAGCGCGGCAATTTCCGAGACGATCGCAACGCGAACCGAGTCGACACTGTGCAGTGCGCGCCCCCTTCCGATTCGGCACCGTCGCTCGCCGCATCCACGCCATGTCCCGCTTCGCAACGAAAGCCCCTGTCGCGGCCACGACTTGCGCGTACGAAGACGAGCGACTCGCGAACATCGCCCGGAACCGCGAGCGCATGGTGAAACTCGGTCTCTTTTCGCTCGGCACGGGGATCGCTAACGCGGGACACGATCGTCGTCTCGCGGAACGCGAGAAACGAGCGCGCGCGCCTTCCAAGACTGGCGCGAACGCACGTGACACAGTGTCAGGGCGAGCGAAACGACCCAAGGTACCCACACGAAGAAGCGGCCGCCTTTCCGGAACCTCTGGCCCGTCTTCCGTCGGTACCGAAAGTAGTAAGTACGCGGAGATTGAGGAGGAGGAGAAAAGTTACACTACCGAAACGTACACCGCCGAACACCGCGCTAACTTGGGCACCTCGAAATCGCCTTGGACGCTTTTCGTGGACGGGTACGACAAAGCCGGAAACCGCGTGTACGACCAAGGCCGTGGTGCTACGTGTCACCAGTGTCGTCAGAAAACGATTTGCAAGCACACGCGCTGTTCGCACTGTCAATCGCTGAAGGGGCAGTTTTGCGGCGATTGCCTTTGGATGCGGTACGGCGAAAACGTTTTGGAGGTGATTGATGCCGGCGAGGACTGGCAGTGCCCGTCGTGCCGCGACCTTTGCAACTGCAGCTTCTGCAGGCATAGGAAAGGGTACCCACCTACTGGGTCGATGTACCGCCGAGCGATCGCGGAGGGGTTCGAAAGCGTGGCGCACTACTTGGTGCTGGGCGGCGAGGAAGAGGTCGAAGAAGTTGACGAAGTTGGGGACGAAAAATCGGAAGACGAAGTTGAAGAAACAAAATGCGACGACGAAACCGGTGCCTCCACCTCCGACGACGATCGCGATTCGAATGACACGAGCGCACCGGTGACTCCCGAACCGCGTGTGCCTTCAGTGACCTTGGGAGTGCGCGTAACGCGAAACGTAAAAGCCAGGTACCTAAGCGCGAGCGGAGAGTTGTGGGACGTTTATGACAAAGGTAAATAAGAGTTTCAAAAAGGATAAGAAGCGAATACGAATAGCAGTAGCGCGGTGTTTTGATATCGTCCGCCGTCAACGTTTGTTTCAGTCGTGTCCGCCTGCTTACACGTTTGTTTCGGTCACCTAAAACGCTAAAAGTAAACCTCGCCTCCCGCGTTTTCGAACAAGTGCTTCATGTGGTCGGGCACGAAATCGCCCACGGTGAGGCTTGAGAATGGCGGCGCCGGCGCGCCCACGGTGGCTCGCCAAACTTCGTCATCCTCGGAACCCGCGTTCGGCAACCGCCAGGTTCGCGAAAAATCCCCGACCGCGTCCGTCGCGTCCGACACCGGACCGCGTGCGGTGGTGATCCAGTGGTGGCCGTGGCCGTTGCAGCTTGCGCGCTCAAGGTTTGAATCATTAGAACCATTTGAATCATTTGAACCACCTGAATCACCTCCGATTCTCTCCGTCCGGAACCGCCACTTGCGTCTCGGTACGTCGTCGATGGTCACGAAGGCTTCGTACGCGTCACTTGACGCGCTGATATTTCCGTTTTTCCCGTCAAGCCCGCGAAACGAAAAGCTCGCTCGTTTCAACTCGAAGAACAAACCAACCCCCATGGCTTTTGTTAGGGCTTCTTTGCACGACCAGAGCCTTCGGAACAGGTCCTCCGCGGCGAGTGCGCTTTCCGAGCTCGCGACGGAGACTATGGATTGTTTTTCATCAACCGAAAGCACGTCCCGGAACGTTTCGAGCAATTCAGCGATGTTCGGCGTTGCGGCGCTATTTTCGTTTCCCCGTTGTCGTCGCCGCGCCTGTCCTGGCGCGGCGACGTCCACCCCCACGATCGCGACTGGTTCCGACACCAACACCACGAAGTCGCCTTCGTGCGAAACGTTGAAGTTGAAGTTGGGGGCGTTGGGAAGAAATTGTCGCGGTTGATGTTTAGGGTTTTGTGTGTCTTTTTGGTCACAACCGGCGCCGACCGCCATCTCGCGCCACGCGAAGAACGGCTTTTTCCCTTTCGTGCGGGAAAGCACCACATCCGATTGGTGCACGTTCGCCACGCGGGCGCACGCCGTGCGCTGCATCAGCCGACTTAACAACGCGCGTTTCTTGTCGTCGAAGTACCGGAACTTCAACACCTCGGCCCGCTCGTGCTCCGGAACGAGCGTGAGCAGCATCCGAAACTCACTCCCGTCGTGCTCGCCGGATGGACGCCACCGGGTGATGTTCACGCACCAGCGAAGACACGCGGGGTGGGGAGACGCGTTTGGGGACGAAACACCTGCGGCCCCGGGGGTGTCGCGGGGGGAGGACATCACACCAACCGTCGAAGGTCTCGTGTGCGTGCGGACGCAACCTACCGAGGCGGAGCCGCGCCGCGCGCTGTGACGCGCCGGAGCGCAGCGGCGTGTGTTCGAGCACACACACACAGGGAGGAGGCGGAGAGTCGTCGCCTCGGGGAAGTCGCCCGATTAATTTCGATTATTCAAGGTTTCGGGTAGTCCGAGGACCCCGAAACTCAAGTCGCCTTGCCCGCATACCTCGCATCACACCTTGCCTGCGCAGAGCAGCCAACACCTCGACTTCGCCCGCGTTCGCACCATGGACGACCGCGCGGTGCTAAGCGCGGTGGAGGGCGTGGACGGTGAGAAACTCGCGGTGGGGCTTCCCCTGAAACCTTCTGGTTCGTTGCCTCGACGAGTTTCAACCGGCAACGGCAGGTCCAGGCCCGCGAGCCACGGCCGCGCTTCCAAAGCCACGGTCGCGGCGGTTTTCCAGGTCATCGTGGGCGTGGTACTCGGCGTGTCACTCGTGCTTCTCGCGAGGAGTCACTTGAACTTCCAAGGCCAAGGCACCGGACACGACGACGCCGACGACTTGAAGGTCTCCGCGGGCCCTAAAAACGACGACGGCGACGCTTTCGAAATACAAACCGCGCCCCCCCACGCGCAGGTTGCCGCGTCGTCAGCGGGACCTGGTGATGACCCAAGTGCAACTGCTACGGTATCCGACGACGTCGCCGAGCTCACGCGAAAGGTAAACGACGCGAAGGAAACCACCTCCCGGCTGTGGACCCTCATCGACGCGCTTCGCGACGAAAACCTCGCTACGAAGAGTTTGTTGAAACGAGAGGCTTGTGACGCGGAAACGTTGGGCCCGATTTGCGCCTCCCTGGGCAACGAACCCGCGGCCTCGATTCCGGCGAGCGTGCGTACGCGAACGTCCGATTTGCGCTTGCGACGTTTATGGGGCACCCCCAGTGATGACCCGTCACCGAAACACCCAACCGAGCTTTTAGTCATCACTGTGGGCAAGAAGATGATGGACCGGGTCAACCAGGTTGTGCAAAAGTTTGACAAGGAAAACACGCAAGTCGTGCTGTTTCACTACGACGGCAACGTGGATGTGTGGGACGACACGTTTCCGGAGTGGTCGAAAAGCGCCATCCACGTCTCCGCGCACAAACAATCCAAGTGGTGGTTCGCCAAGCGGTTCCTGCACCCCGACATCGTGGAGCCGTACGAACGCGTGTGGATCTGGGACGAGGACATCGACGTGTCCGGCGGGGTTGGGGGGGATGACATTTCGGGGGGAACGGTTTCTTCAATCAAACCTTTCGACCCAAAGGAGTACGTCCGCATCGTCAAGGAACACGGTCTGGAGATATCGCAACCGGCTTTGATTTCGGGGAAAGGGGCGTGGCCGATAACCCGACGCGTGGTTCCGAGGCAGCGAAACGACGGGTTGGACATCCGGCACGAAAACAGCAGCGAAGGTAGCGACGGCGACGACGACTACGACGGCGACTCTGACGATCACTCCACCGAATCCACAGAAGAGATCCACCGCCACGGCGTTGATTGGCGCGGGCAGGCGTGCGTCGACGCCAACGGCGACGCGACGAACCGCCCGCCGTGCGCGGCGTACGTGGAAATAATGGGTACGTGTTGGGGCTTTCCCAAATCCCGGACGACTGTGTGCCCATTTACAGTACTGACCCTTTTCCTTTACAATCCAGTTCCCGTGTTTTCCAAACGAGCGTGGCGTTGCGTCTGGAGTTTAATTCAAAACGACTTGACGCACGGCTGGGGCCTTGACCTGACCTGGCACGCGTGCGCGGCGGACCCTTTCTACGACCCCACCGACCCCGCCCACAACCGAACCGCGGTGGATAACATGGCAATCGTGGACGCGCAAGGCGTGGTGCACCTCGGGGAGCCGACGCTGGGCGAGCAAGGCGAATCCAGCGTCTCGTCCGTCTCCGGATTCCAGGGCGTGCAGCGCCGCAGAGCCGCGGAGTGGGACTTGTTTAATCAGCGGTGGAAAAGAAAAGACCTGGGGGACTTGTTTGACTTGGAGCAACAACAAGGCCAGGCAGTGGAGGAAGCGATGCGACGATTGATGGCCATCGCGGGGACGACGATGTCCGCGTCGTGGACGATCGGAGAACAAAGCGTGACGGAGATTTCCCGAAACGTCGGTACCACGTTCCCGTTGGAACAAACCCTGAACCGTTTAGCCGCGAAACGAGTTCAGGAAAGGCTCGCGGAAGTACTGGGATGAAGGGAAGTGTGGAGCCTTTCTCGAGTTTCTTTTCTTTCTTTTTAAGCGAACATCGAGCTAACCAGAGCGGCTAGATCCGTAAGCCTTTTACATCACTTGAACCAGTATTCCGGGCACAGCGATAGTTATCTAGTGGAGCGTTTCTGGAGTTCTAATCTGTTTTCTAAATAATTACACGGCTTGTTTTTTCTATTCCTTCGCGAGCAACGGCGCGGTTTCGTCGCCGGCGATGCTTGCGCTCTTTTCCTCTTCCTTCTTTTTTCGTCCCCCGCAACACCCAGCTTGTTGCGCCAGTAACACCATCGAGCCGGTAGTAAGAGCTAAACCAAGCACCACCCCGACAACGCCCGCCGCGGAAATCCCGGGTTCGTCGTACCAGATTTTCGCCCACGGGAACCGCGGGCAATCCAGAGGCAAGGTTCCTTCCCTGTTGTTGCACACCGCCCGGCGGATGCCTTGTTGCAAGTTACACGACCGCACGCAAACCGGTTTTTTTTCAACCAACACCCACGGCAACCACTTCGGCTTTGGTTTCAGGGAATCCAGAAGGTCAGACGCTTTGCCGAGTTCCCTGAAACCCGTACCAGAGCGCAAACAGGAGGCTTGCTCCTTGCACGTCATCAGGAACGAGTTTTGAAGACTCTCTTGGGAAGACGACGACGAAAGGTTCGCGGATTCTTCTTCGCGCGTCTTCGCCCCGGTTTCAATCGCGGCGGAACAACACTCCTCGCTGAACCGCAACAAGGTCGCGTCCTTACCGAGCGTATCAGAGCCTGACCCTTGAGACGACGAATCAATAGAATCAACCCCTGCCACTTGGCTTTCCAAATCAAGAAGCTTCCCACTGAAGCACGTCAGGAACACGTTTATCGGGGTAATCGTGTCATCCGCGCGGTGCGCCGCCGCGATTTCGGCCTCCGTACGCGCGTCCAGGAAAGTCGGAATCGGTAAGTCGTACTCGTCGACGTCCACGCCCGTGCCGGTGTCGTCCGCGTACTGTGAGTGTAAAAGAAAAGTGTCAGTCTTTCGTAATGTGTATGAGTAATTACTCTGGACAATCGGCAAACAGTTTTGGGATTTGAGAAAGGCCCAATGCGTACCTCGGGAGCCACCGAATCGTCCGGCTCGAACAAATCAACGAACGTGTCTTGATCAGGGACGTAGTCATTTGAGGTACGAGTTGCTTCCGACGAAACGAACTCGTCGGAATCAACCGAATCAACCTCAACCGATAAGTCGCCGTCATCCGGTTGAGCATCCGGATTCGCCGCGAGCGCGCGTCGGCGGCGCGTTCCCACGACGCCCGAATTCGACGCCGACCGTCGCCTCGCCGAAAAGTCGCGGCCCACCAAACGCTCGCGGACCTGGCGAACCGGGTGTTCGGGTAGGGAAACAACACTCTCAACACTCTGCTTCTTCGTGCCAGGAAGATTCCAAAACCCGGACCCGAAGTTCTTATGCTCCTCATCCTCGAAAGAGTTCTTCGAAAGTTTTCGAAAGTTCCCATCCATCCCGAGCGCCGCTTTCGCCCTTTCCACCTGCGCGCGCCTTTGTTTAATCTCTTCCGCCCTTTTCTCGAACCGCCCCAAACCGGATGTCATGTTTTGGAACGTGCGTTGCGAACACTGCACCGCGGCGTTCGCGACGCAGCTCGTTCTGGCCGGTGACCCGGCAATTTCGCCCCCGCAGTTAACCCGCTTGCGCAACCCCTGCCCCGCGTTTACCCGCGCGTGAAACCGCCACTGTAACGGCCCTAAATCCATCTTCAACAAGTTCTGAATCGGCCCTAGCATCAACTCCAGTGAGTACGGATCGGAAACATCAACAAACACGTCCACCGTGACCCTCTTCTTACTCCGCCCCGACTCCGCGTACTCATCCACCCAAAGCGAAGTCGCGTTGACCGTGGTTTCGTACCTCTCGTTCACCCAATCCGCGCCTTTTTCGTAAAGCTCGCTGCGACGAAGAAAAGAAAGTGTCAGTCGCGAGTCGGCGAGTGTGGGTGTACTTCGTAATGTGTATGAGTAAACAGTCGGGCGTAATCGGGCCGAACAGTGCACTTGTGCTGTGTGTAGTGCACTTCCTTTTAATGACGGCCGTGTAGTCAAAGAGGGGCAGTAAACAGTGTCAGGATTTGGGAAACGCCCAAGGCCGTACCTGAAATATTCCCGCCCGCCTTCGACGTACATGCGCACCGCCTGGTCGTCGATTCCGGGAAGGTCGTCGAACCCGAGGTCGCCTATTGTGAAGTGGTTTTCGTGGCCGTCACTGGACGTGATGCTTATTTTCGTGTTCTTGTCCCGGAACGACGTCGCGATTTGAGACGCCGCGGCGGAGGAGTCATCGCGCGAAACGCCTTTCTTGGACATGGCTTTCAGAAACAGGCTCGTCTCGTCCGAGTCGGAAACGGTCTTTGCGCTGTGTTTCCGGCCGCCGTGTCCGCCGAGTTTGGTGACGAACTCGCCACCGTTCTTGGAGGGCGTGTCATCGAAACCGCGGTCGTTTTTCCAAGAAATCCCAGCCCCACCAGAGGAACCGCGCCGCGTTTCGTCGCCGGCGGAGTCGTCGTCCCCAGAAGCGTCCCCGTCTTGGAACAAATCGTCCCCAGTACCAGTACCAGTACCATCCCCAGAAGCATCCCCGAGATCCCCATCCCCAATCGCTTGGAACAAATCGTCGATGCTCACGGTCTTGACTCCGGAACGGACGTGCGTCGTCTCGTCGTCGTCGTCGTCGAAACGCGTTCCGTGTTTCTTGGTCGACTCTTTCGAACCACGTTTTTGTTTCGAAAAAGCCTTGCCAAGACTCGCCGACGCTGTTTCCCCACGTCCCTCGGTGTGGGACGCCTGCGTTTTCTCCGCCTCCAGCGTTTCCGTTTCCAGCGTGTCGGCAGCCAGCTTTTCTTCACTTTTCTTCGCTTTCGCAGCTTTGGCCTTTGCCTTTTTCGCCTTCGCCTTTTCTTTCTTCGCCGCCTTTTCTTTCTTCAACTTCTTCGCCGCTTCGCGCGTTCGTCCCTCCTCCGCCGCGTCGTCCAGCTCGCGACGCAAGTCATCCTCGAACGAGTTCGTGAAGTCGTCGAGAAATGTTTCTGAGCCTACCTTGCGCACTCCGCCCAGTTGCGCTGATGGCGGTTTCGTTTGATACGGCTGGGATGTAGCCCCCATGGCGCGCAAGGTATCCGCCGCAACAAGTGCAGCCTCCTTTTCTGTTCTTTTTCCTTTTCGTGCACCCTCCTGCTTTTCGTCGCTCATCGCCGGCGCCGCGTCGCCCAGTGACGCGAATCGGCCCACGTTTCCACTCCAGTACTCCTCCGAAACCTGCTCCGAGCGCCTGCCGCCTGGGGTACCTTCGTCTGGTCGGTAATCAGGCGTATCGGCGCTCCTGCGATACCGCCCCAAATCCGCTGAAGTCTCGTCCTTCTCCGCCGCGGCGTATTCGTAATCATCCGCGTACGCTTCGTAGTTTTCCCCATCCCCAACATCCGTTTCGTACGCATCGGAGGCTTGCATCGGGTCGAAGTGATACGTCTGCGTATCCGGTTCGGCACCATCATCGTCATCGCCACCATCACCGCCACCGCCACCAGCACGCGCGACGTCGTCCTCCAACACAGCTCGCCCCTTGACCGCAGCGTTCCGCGCCAAACGCGCCATCACTTGAAGCGCCTTGGTCGCGATCGTCGCGGGGGACACGGAACCCTCGCCAACCTTCGTGGTGTGCGAGTGCATGTGCGCGTACAAATCGTGGTGCCGCGACGGCGACGACGTGGCGTGTGCCGCCTGTGGAAGGAACGGGGTGTAGGGTATCACAGAAGGGATGGGTACGGGTCAGGGGCCGGGCGAGGAGTCATCCAAGAAAGAAGGCAAAGTTTCAACTGGGAGCCGCGCGTCGTGGGGCGGATTGGCGGGGGACGTACCGCCGGCATCCCCAGTTCCCCCTCCAGGAACCGCGTCGGTACGGATCGCGCTTCCGGCATGCACGCCAAAAGCGCGAAAAGCGCCAGAACCGACCCGCGCATACCGACCATCGCCGGCGCCTAACACTGTTACACTTCGAGTCGGGTGTTGACAGTATAAATGGGAGGCCGCGAGGAAATGGATGACTTTTTTTCGGAGGGGAAAAATCGTCTGAAAAAAAGAACGCGTCCTCTTTACGCGTCGGGTGACGTACTACCAGGGAGTCTTGCGTCTTGCTCGGTCGGCATATACACACGTTTGCTATCTAGACTAAAAGTAAACCACCACAACGCGTCAGGTCAAAACAGAAGTGCCTTGCAAATCACCGCGCTCGCCGCCGCTAATCCGATCCAAATTGGGCTGTGATTTTTTGCCAAGCGACGACGCCGTCTGTTTTCGCTCGTCCGGCTTTGTGACGACGCCGTCGACCCCGAATCCGACGCGCCGTCGATGCTATCTTTGCTATCTTTCGTATGCGTCCCAACCGTCACACCATCGCCACCCTCACCCCCCCCCCCGGATTGCTTGTACCCCTGTTTCGTCAGGTACCGCAGCACATTATCGTCGACGCCGGCACCGAACCGTTTCCAGAAGTTTCGGTCCGAGGTGAGCCATGTCGGGGTCGGCCGGTGGTCGCGCCGGGGGACGGTATATCCGGTATCCTCACGCTTCGTAGGGTTTAGGGTTTCAGGTGCAGGGCCTAGGGTTTCAGGTACATGGCCCCGGGTTTTCTCTTTCCATTTCCGCATCATCGGAAGCGCGGGCGGCGCGACGTCCACCGTGTCAAGCGCATCGCCCTCCCGGAACACCACGCCGACTTGAAAATCGTGCAGCTGCGCCCACGCCTTGGGCGAGTGCAGACTCGCGAACTCGTCGGAGCACTCGGTACCGAGGGTCCGCGTAATCGCGAGCGCGGTGCTTACCTGCCCGGCGTTGTGGAACCCCGGGTGCGTTATGGCGAAGCTTGTGATGTCAAACACCCGGTCAAACACCACAATCCACGCGTCGTTCAACGAGGCGTGCTTGGCGATTTCGTGGAGCGTAAATTTAGGCCAGCACGATCGCTCCGCCTCGGAAGGCCCAGCGTCGCCGCCGCTGCACCACCGGACGCGGTCCGATTTCGAAACCGAGGAGTGATCGTAGACAGCCGACATGACACGTGGTCAGCGCGTCGCGTCGTTGAAAACGAGGGGGGTGTACTCTGCACACCGCGCCCAACGCAATGACCGACGAAACGGTGCCTTGTGCCGACCTTTCGCGTTCATCATTTTTTGACGACGACGATTTACAGCCATCAGTTGCGCGGCGTGATCGGTACAAGTTTGACCGAGCGCCTGGTTTGAGGACGCAACACGCCTTAGCTTCAAGTACGGTGAACAGGACAAACCCAGTTTCGATGCATATCACGAGTTCAGAAACACAGGATGAAAGCCACGCAAGAAACGAAGAAAGCCAAATGTAACTGCACGATGTATCATGACAGCCACAGTACGGTTAACGCATGCATTCATAACAATAGAGATTCTTCTACTCCCTCTCCCCCTGCACCTCGTCCCGCGCGTCCCGCGCCGCTTTCGCGTTTCGTTTCCCTTCGTCCGACACCCGCCTGCCAATCGCGGTCAAATCCACCATAGGCGAGTTCCAATCGAACGGGTCCATCATGGTCTTACCGACTTCCCAGATCCCGTAGAACCCGAGCGCCAACACCGCGGAAGGCGCCGGGGTGAGCCTTGGGATGGGTAAAAAAGGAAGGGTCAGTCTTGAGTGTACAAGTAGAATGTATGGGGAAACAGTCTACTTGTGATGTATTCTGGATTTCAACCAGGGTGGACCGATTTTAGTTAATTTTTGCTTATTCCTTTAATGGCGAAAATCGACTTTATTTCAAACCTTATTTCGACACTTTCCAGATATAAGATGTTCCTATCAAATCCATCGGTCAAATGCCGATTAAAACACCGCACAGCTTCAACATTTGATTTGATAGAGGAATCTTCAAAGCGGAAATAGCTAATATTAAGCTATTAGTCACTAATAGTGACTAATAGTAACTAATAGTAACTATTAGTTAAATAACTTAACTTAAATCGGTCTACCCTGGTTGAAATCCAGAATATGTAGTAAACAGTAATTAATTACTCTGGACGATCGGCAAAACAGTGGGAGGGATTTGGGAAAGCCCCAACACGCACCAGTCGAAGGTCGCCGAGAACACGAACGGCGCGCTGAACACGAAGCAAAACAAAACCAGGTTCACCATGTGCGTGTACTGGTACGGAATCGGCGTAGTGACGATCCTCTCGCAGGTTTTGTACGCCGCCTGCGATGAATAAAAGAAAGTGTCAGTCGTGTATATCGCGATGTATGGACAAACAGTCACCAGCTGAGAGATAAAACAGGAAGGCGGGATTTGGGAAAGGCCCAACACTTACCAGAATCGTATCGCACTCGCGGTACATCTCGTGCGCTGCTTTTTCGTACACGTCGCCGAGTTCCCTCCGGTGTTCGATCGCGCGGTGAATGTCACACACCACCACGTTGAACCTGTTCCCAGAGTCGATTGATAGGTACCGCTGTTGTTCCTCACTGGTCAACAGCTGGCTCAAACTGGGTGACCCGCTCAAGTCCTCGGTGATGATGGAGACGTCACTCACCTTGCCGGTACCGCCGCCGGCGGTTTTGCGCCAGCCGGTTTTCAAAAACGGAACGCTCCCCGGCGCGGCTGAGATAAATAAAAGAAAGTGTCAGTCTTGTAAGGCCATGTGTATGAGTAATTACTCTGGACAATCGGCAGCGGTAATAGTCCCTTCTGGTACGAGTATGCGAACACAGGGAGGCCGAGATTTGGGAATGCCGTGACACACGTACCTTCGGAACCGCCCAACCCCTTCATCACGCGGTACCCGTGTCTCTGTTCCCGGAGCGCGATCCGAAGAAACGCAAACAGGATGTCTACCAACCTCGCGATTTCGTCCACATCGGCGTCGATGCGGTTCCAGCGTTCCTGGCGTGTTTTCGTGTCGGTAACGTACCCCGGCTCGTCCGGGTAACTGCTCCGCAGAAACGCGCAGCTCAAAATCAAAATGTTACGCAAACCGTGGTACATCGCGCCGCTCGCGGTTTTCGCTGTTGGGTTTTGCGAACGAAAAGTGTCAGTCTTGTAAGGCCGCGCGTGTTACGTAATTACGGGCAGACAATCGGCAAACGGCCGGTGCCGCCGGATTTGGGAAACGCAAGGAGCTAATTACCTTCGTAGAACTTGACGTACGCGATGTTCGCGCAGAACACCAGTAAGAAACCGATAATGGCGCCGCAAATAGCGTGCGCCTCGGTGTGGAACGTTAGCGCGCACTCGCTGCTTCGCGTCACGGAATCGCCGCACCACACGTGTTTCGCCGCGTTCGCCACGACGCCCGTTGCGCTCGCCGTGATGACCTGCGGCAACGCTCGGCGTAACGCGTTTGATGACCCCGAAAACAACCCGGTTAGGAACGAAAACGTGAACCGGGGGTACTCGCGAAGGCGAAGCAAACGCGCGTGCGCGAACGCGGATTGACGGCGTTGCATGGCGAGCGCGAACAACGATTTGGTTCGCGGCGATTCAGGAGACGCTTCAGCCGGCGCTTCCGGAGACGCTTCAACGAACGCGTTGAACTCCTTTTCCTCCTCCGAGGTTGCGACCCCTTCAACAGCACCCGTACCCCTGCGTTTCTCCACCACCGCAGGAGGAACCTCCGTGTTGTTGGACGCCGCGCGGACGCACAGCGCCTGCAGCTCGCCAACCGCGGCGTCGTGCGCGGCGTCGCCCGCCGCGACGTGCCGCTGGTCGTGCGCCGCGCACCGCGCGTGTAACTGTGATGTAAAAGATAATTGTTAGTCAGAAAAACAGACAGAGAGAGGGATTTGGAAAGGCTAGTAGTGGGTAGTACTTGCTGACTGCACTCCGTACGTGGCATCAAACGTGGTGTCAGGATTTGGGAAACGCAATACGTACCTGCGCGCACTCGCGCCAGACCCGCAGCCCGATGCCCGCCAGGTCGTGGTTGGGTTCCCTCCAGTCGAACGGCCGTTCAATGACCTCGCCGATGCAGTTGATGCCGTAGAACGCCATGGCTAGGAGGCAGGATGGAAAAAACGAAATGTACTGGTACGACGTGGTGAAAATGAACGGCGCGCTGAGATACATAAAAGAAAGTGTCAGAGTCTTTCGTAATGTTCGTAACGTGTATGAGCAAACAGTCTACATGTGATGTATGTGATAAACAGTAAATAGTCACGCAGGGGCTGTAAACAGTCGGCGGGATTTGGGAAAGCCCCAAGGCCGTACCTGTACACGAAGAAAAACGTCACGAAGTGGCTCATCTGCACGTACTGGAACGGCACCGGTGTTTCCACGATCCTCTCGCAACACGTCAGGGCGTTCAAAACCCGCTCGCACTCCCTGTAAAGGTCGAAAGCACCGCGCTCGCAGGTCAACCCTCGGCGTCGCAGGCGTTCCACTAAGAGCTGCATCTCAATCGCGGCGACGTTTGGGCGGTTGCGGAACGGCACCGAGCTGATTGTGAAAAAGAAAAGTGTCAGTCTTGAATCTTACTGTATGATCAAACAGTCTACTTGTGATGTGTGTAGTAATAGTCCCTTCTGATACGAGTATTCGCGATGTATGGAAAACAGTCACCAGCTTCGGTAAAACAGTATGTGTCGGATTTGGGAAACGCGCAATACGTACCTGTACTTCTTCAGCTCGTTTTGGTCCAGCAAAAGCGTGCCGAGCTTCGGGGCGCCGCAGATATCGGACGTCAGGACTTGGTAATCGCCAGGGTCTTTGTCCGTAGGATACCCAAGCCGGTGCTCGCGTAGACGTTGCCTTAGGAACGCGAACAAGCACCCACTTAAACGAAGCAACTCCGTGCGCTCGCGAAGCAGGGAAGACGCGGCGGTTGTTTTTTCGGTAGTGTTTTCGGTGGCCGTCGTGTTTTTGTCCTTCTTGTCTCCGTCTTTCTTCACAGTTGACGTCGCGTCGTTTTTCTTCCAGAAGAACATACCCCGCGAGTCGTTGTTTCCCCCCGTGTCTTTGCTTCCGTTGTCACCACCCGCCCCGCGAAACGAGTTATCGTCCAGCCGCAAAAACGCACACGCGCCGATGTTGAAGTTGCGCAACCCGCAGTGCAGCTCGGAAATCGCGGTTTTGGCTTCGTAGTACCGGTCGTACGCGAACTTGAACCGGTAGACGATCATGAACGCCAACACAGAGCCGACCACCGCGTGCGCGTGAGGTTCAAACGTCACGCTGCACTCGTACGCCTCCTGCACCATACCGCCGCACCGCCACAGCTTCAACAGCTGCGCGCACCAGCCAACGATGAACGCCAGGATGACTTGCGGAAGCACTGCGATAGGTAAAACAAAGTGTCAGCCGCGTGTTGGGCGTGTATTGGGCGTGTATTGGACGATGTATGGACAACAGTCACCGGCCATCGGTCTGAACAGTCGCCCGTAATCGGTCCGAACATTCACTAGCGAAAGGTCCGAACAGTCACCAGCGTTAGAGGTAAAACAGCGTGCCGCCTGATTTGGGAAACGCCCACGGCCGTACCTTCGCCGTGCACCGTGCCTTTCACGCGGAACACGTCCGTGAAGAACCCGAACTTGGAGCTGGAGAGTTTCAGGCAAGGGGACTCTTCCTGGGAACCTTCCGCGTGCTCGTTTCCGTTTCCGACAGTCTTTCCGGGCTTTAAATCGTCAGCGCTGGTGTCGTCAACCGACTTACCCGCCGCCGCGATTCTGGCAAACGCCTTTGCCGTCTCCTGCTCGGGGTCGGGGCGCCCGGCAAACACCAACGCGCGATCCGCCGCGCCGTGCGCCGCGGAGACGGGACGCGTGGACGCGTCAATCTTGGCGTCAATCGTTTTAGTTACGACACTCGTAACACCACCGTCCCCGATGTCCGCAACGACAGTGAGGTCAACCACCGTGACGTCCCCTAAAGAAACGCTTGGAACGGAATCAGGACCGTTTCTCAAAACGGTTTTGACACCTCCCGAACCCAAAAAAATCCCCGCCCCGCCGTCGCAAGTTAGCTGTGACTGTTTGCCCATACGAGTATCGCCCGCGTCCACCACGCTTTGTTCGTGAAGCTCCAGGGACTCCACGTACAGACGCCACCCGACGTGCGACAAGTCGTGCGAGGGTTGTTCCCATGTGTACGGGTCTTCGATTGACCGCGCCACCTCAGCGACGCCGTAAAACGCCACCGCGACGATCGTCGACGGAACGGGCGAGAGCCACTTGAACCCAGTGGTGAACACGAACGGCGCGCTGAACACGAACACGAACAGCAGGAAATTCACCGCGTGGAGGTACTGTTTGGGAAGAAAAAAAAAAAAGGGTCAGTCGGGACCGTGACTTGTGTGAGAAAACAGTCGGGCGTAATCGGGCCGAACAGTCTCCTTAAAGTAATCGGGCCGAACAGTGCACTTGTGCTGTGCGTAGCAGTTGCCAGTACTGGTAAATGTTACTAGTCGTTGGAGTAGTGTAATGAACATTGGAGGAAGGTTAAAAAAATACTTACCTGGAACGGCATCTTCGTGTTGACTATTCTTTCCATGTGCTTGTGCGCCTCCAGGGTGGCTTCCAGGTCGTGGTAAATATCGAAGGCGCCGCGTTCGCAGACGTTTCCTAAACGCCGGTGGCGCTCGACGATGGTCTGCATGCGCCAAACCACCACGTTCGCACGGTTGGGCGGGTCGACTTGAGTGAACTGTGCTTGTAAAAAAAAGTGTCAGTCTTGTATGGGAAATCATTCGTCCGGGATTTGGTGAAAGCCCCAATTCGCACCTCGTTTTTTTCATCAGCCGTGAGCAACGCGTTCAGCGTGGGGGCGCCGTAGACGTCGTCGTTGATCAGGGAGTCGTCGGTGGCTTGCAACGTACACCCCAGCGGGTACCCGTGCCGCCGTTCCCTCAAGCTCTGCCGGACAAATGCGAAGAGCACGTTTGAAAGCCGCCGCAGCTCGATGCGGTCCTCGTTCAGGGTTTCGTCCGTCGCCGTCGCGGCGGCGGCGGTTTCGGTTTCAACACAGGTTTTGGACTTGGCGCCGTCGCGAGAATCGCGCGACTCTTTCCGTTTGGTACCGTCCGCGTTGCGCCGCGTGCCGCCACTTCGAAGAAACACGCAAAACGCGACGTTAGCGTTCCTCAAGCTGTCGTGAAGGTGCCCTAGGTACTTCTTGCCTTCGTAGAACCGGTAGTAGGAAATGGAAGTGCGGAACACCAACATGAACCCGATCACGCCGCCCGCCACGGCGTGCGCTGTTTCGGAGAACGCGATGCTGCACTGCGATTGGGAAAGAAAAGGGTCAGTCTGGTCGGTAACTTATATGAGTAATTACTCTGGAAAATCGGCAAACAGTGAGCCTGGATTTGGGAAAGCCGTACGACGGCCGTACCTGCGAGTGCGACACGATGTTCGCGCCGCACCAATAGATCTTCAGGGTCTGCGCGCACAAACTGGAAATGATCGCGAACACGACTTGCGGAAACACCCGCGGTAACACTGTGTGCTTGACTTTGAACAACGTGGTTAGGAACGCCCACGGGCCTGCGGACAGATCGGGCACCGCTCGCGCGTTGGAAGCGTCGCTGGCGAGAGTCGCGGAGCGCGCGGACGGAGCGTGGACGGATATGTTCAAAGACTTTTCAGTCAAACCATCGTCCTTCGCCTCCTTCTTTGACGCTTCCGAAATACCTCCCTTGCCCTCCAGCGCGGCGCGCAGCGTTCTCAGGCTCACGGGGTCGTGGTCGGTGTCGTCGTCGCCAGGTACGCTAGCGTCCGCTTTCTCGTAATCGCTCGTTTCCGAGTCGCGGCCGCCGCGCGAGTCTCTTCCCCGTTTCTCGCGCGAGCGCCGCGCGACGGCGCGTCGCGTTTTGCGCAACTCGTCCCGCCGCAAATCGAAATCCCGCTTCTCCGCGTGTTCGTGCAACGCCAGGTTCTCTTCAAACGCCCTGCGTCCCATCCCGGAAAGGTCGTGACAGGGTTGTCGCCAATCAAACGGGTCCTGAGAGATAAACAAGAAAGAGTCAGTCTCGTATGGGCAATCAGTCGGCAGGAATGTGGTAAATGGGAAATACTTACCTGAATCACTTTTCCCATTTCGTTCACGCCGTAAAAACCGATCGCCACGATCACGCTCGGCACGAACGCGATCCAGTGGAACGTGGTGGTGAACACGAACGGCGCGCTGAACACGAAGAAAAACAGGATGAGCTGGAGCATGTGCGTGTACGTGAACGGGATCGGTGTGCTGACGATCCTTTCCATGGCCTTGTACGCGGCGAGGCAGGCTTCGATTTCCTGGTAAATCTCAAAGCTCGCCCGCTCGCCGATGTTCCCCAGCCGGCGGTTGGTTTCCACCAGGTTTTGAATCCGCATGGCGATCCAGTTGTGCCGGTTGCTCTGGCTCAGCTGCGCCAGCCGTTGCGCTTCCCCAGGCCGAAGAAAGTTAGGCAACTTTGGTGAGCCGCTGTCATCCACCAAAAGGCAATCGGCGTCGCTCGACGGGACGGACGTTTTCGGATCGGCTTTTCCAAAAAAATTAAACTTTTTGGAAACGTCCAGGTTGCGCGCCACCCGGAGTTCCCGCAACGCTTGTCGCATCAGCGCGTACATCACGTTCGTTAGTCGTAGTAGCTCAGCGCGATCTTTCCGTACCTGCTTGTTGATGTGCAGTCGCTCGTCGTAAGTTTTTTGCGAATCGAACTCGTCGTAGGTTCCCGCCGCCGAGCTAAAGCTCGTCCGCGCCGTGACCTTCCCCGCGTTGCGCTCTTTGGCGTTCGGGTCGAACGTTCCGTCCACGTTCGAGCTCTTCGTGTTCTTCGTGAACTCCTCGCTCTCGCCGACGCGGTTCTCTCGTAGGAAGTTCACGAACAGCACGTTCAGGTTCCGCATGCCCGAATACAGCAAGCCCAGACTGGCCTTGCCTTCGTAGTACCGGTCGTACGCCCAGTCCGTTCTTGTGTGGAAAAACAAAAGTGTCAGTCTCTTCCGTCTTGAGTACCGGTTTGTAACAGTTTCCAGTACGCCAGTAAATACTACTATTGCAAACCCGGCTTTGGTTTTTGGAAAGGCCCGTACCTGAACACCAGGAGGAACCCTAAACTCACGCTCACGACCTGGTGGCCGGTGATGTCGAAGGTGGTTTGGCACTCCGCCGCGGCGACGACGTCGGCGCCACACGCGCGCATCTTCACCACCTGCGCCAGCACACCCAGGAAAAACGCCACGACGATTTGGGGAAGCAACGTGGGCATCACGGTGTCTCTGAACACGAAGATCTCGGTGAAGAAACCGCTCCAGTGCGTTGACAACTCTTTCGGAAGCATGTAGTCATCAACCGTCGTGGCGGTTTCGTCGTCGTCGTCGCTCCCCTCCACGTCCGTTCCGGAAACGTCACTCAACGTTGACCGGACCGAGTTGTGCCTGAGATTGTAAAAATAAATGTCAGTCTTGTATGGGAAATCAGTCGCGGAATGTGGTGAATGGGAAATACTTACCGGATACGCGTACCGTCGGACGAAACCCCTCCGCCGTCGTCGTCGTCGTCGCCGTTGTTTTCGAAACTGTCGCATTTCGCCCAGCGGTCGGCGTCGGCGTGGATCTGCGCGTTTTCCCGGCACGCCCGCCACCCCACCCCGGACAGGTCGTGGCAAGGCGCTTCCCACGAAAACGGGTCCTCCATGCACCGGCCGATTTCGTTGACGCCGTAAAACGCCAGCGCGCAGACCGCGCTGAGGGAGATAGGTAAAACAAAACGTCAGTATTGTATTGGACGTGTATTGGATGATGTATGGACAGCAGTCAGAGTAATCGGCCTGAACATTCACCAGCGTTAGAGGTAAAACGTAGGTGTGGCGGATCCGGGAAACCCCCTACGGCCGCACCTCGGAAACGGCGTGACCCACTTGAAGTTCGCGGTGAACACGAACGGCACGCTGTACACGAAGAAAAAAAGCAACACGTTGAGCATGTGCAGGTACTGGTACGGGACGGGGGTGGTGACTGTGGTGGGGGTTGGGAGTTGGGGGTTTAGGGCTTTTGGTGTCAGGATTTCGTGCGCGGTGCGTGGGATTGGCACCGACGGGATTGCGTTCGGTGGTCACGTGACTATTCACCCTGAATCGTTCCAAGTTTTACGGGTAGGGGTGGGTTTTGGGGTTTCAAAACTTTCGGAACTATGAGCGGGATGGAAATGGAAATGGAAATACGCGATGTACTGGCAAACAGTCTGGGGATACGCACCGATGCGCTCCATGCTTTTCAACGCGTCAAGAACCACCTTCAGGTCCCGGAACGCGTCCAGGGACGCGCGTTCGCCCAGACTGCCGCTGAGATAAATAAAAGAAATTGTCAGTCTTGTATGGGCAAACAGTTCTTGGATTTGGGAAATGCAACACGTACCTTCGCCGTCGCCGTTCCACGATCTCCGCGATCTTGCTGGCGCACGCGTTCGGGCGGTTCCTTGAGATAAAAAAGAAAGTGGTTAACGTCGTGTATGGGCAATCAGGGAGGCGGAGCGTGGTGATTGGGAAAGGCCCTTACCACGGCGCTAGGGATTTGAACTCCCCCTTTTCGTCGCCGTCCTTGAACAAATCCGGCACGCGCGGTTTTCCGCCGCGGTCGCGCAACAGTAGCTCATCATCCGTGACCGGGCCGCAATCGGAGTACCCGTGCCGTTGACCTCGCACCGCGTGCCGCACGAACGCGTACAACAGGTTCGTCAACCGGAATATCTCCCCGCGGTCGCGTTCCAAACCAGAAGCGTACTTGGAAGCCGCCGAGGAATCATTCGGGGTGCCTTGGTCTTTGGAAGGCGGGCGGCTGGGAGAGAAGTACCCGCCTTCCGCGGGTGCGGAGGCACCAGCGTTACCGCCCGTACTGGGCTTCAGGGTACGTGTACCACTGCCAGTAGTACTGCCCTTGCCTCCGCCAGCAGTACTTGGGGTACCTGTACCAGCCGAGTCGTAACCACCGGCGTCCACGGCGCAGTAAACACCCGCAGTGCCGTTCTTGGGCCTTAGGAAAACAGCCGCGGCGACGTTCAGGTTTCGTATCCCGCCGTGCACCGCGCCGAGCGCGGCTTTTCCTTGTTCGTACCGCTTCCACGCCAAGTCCGCCCTGAACACTAGGAGGAAAGATAACACCACGCTTACGCCGAGGTGGCCATCCAAGTTGAAGGTCACGTCGCACTCCTCGTTCGTGGTGACGTTTTCGCCGCAGTACACAAGCTTCACCACGTTGGCGAACAAACCCACGAGCGCGGCGCACACGATTTGGGGAACGGTTTTGAACAGAATGGTGCCTTTGAGCTTGAAAGTCTCGGTGAAGAACGTGAACGTGCCGCTGGGTAACTCCTTCCCCGCGTTCGTGAGTAGGGTTTTTCGCGCGCCGCTTAAACCTCGGTGCTTGTTCGCATTCGTCTTGCCGCCGCGCATGGATGTTTTCCTTCGCTGTTTTTTGCCGGGCGACGCAGACCCGAACCCGAACGAAGATTGCGTGGACCTCAGCTTCGCGAACCGCCGTCCCAACCCGAACCCCCCGACGTCGCCGTACTCGTCCTCCGACTTTTGCGAGGATTGAGATTGCAAACTCGCGGTGGAGTTACAGCTCGCCAACCGGTTCCGTCCGTCCTTCATGGTGGAGTCGGGTCGGGGGGTGAAGAAGCCAAAGGCGTTGGCTGGCTCATGAGTCTCGCTGGGTAGGTTTTGCGTATCAATCGCGGAATACGTACGCCCCGTATCAATCGCCGGTACCGCGACGTTGCCATCTTTCGGGTCGGTGGAGAACCTCGGGACTCGATGAGAGTTTGGGGCGAGATCGGCGGTGTCGTCCGCGTCTACCGGGACGGGCGCTGGGTACGCGCGCGCGTTCGTTTCGTACGTCTCGACCCGCATTGGCACGGACAAGAAGTCTTCGTCCTGCGATTCACGATCACCAGAGTCGCGCGGCTGGGTGCCTGACGAACGTCCACCCGAACCACTTCCGGAACGCATCGACGGTTGGCCTCCGAGGGTACGGCGGATCCGTCGTAGATCGGTGGGGTGAGATCGAGTTGGGAACGAGACCGTCACGGGTCAAGACGCTGCCGCGGGCGGAAACAAGTGAGGCGTTCTTCAAGCACTCTCGTGCATGCGTGGTGTATGCTCTTGCGTGCGCGCGTCGCCCGCACGCGCGACAGGCACCTGTGTGGTGCGCGCGGCGAAGTAACGCGGCGGTGGTGCCAAAACGAACTAGGGAAGCGAACCGACGGGTCCGAGGGAAAAAAACGCTCAAAATCTTGGACCGACCCGTTGACGCGCTTTTTATTTTGGTTTTTCGCGCTCTCCACCGCTCGCTCTGTCATCCGTGCTGGCGCGCCTCCATGTCCGCCGAGGCTTTCTTGGAACCCGCGGCGGTACCTCGGGTCGCTCGTTTCGCTGCCGCGCGACCGTTCCGCGTGTCGGTGATACGGTGGGGGCCGTGTTCGGTGTGGGTCTGTTTTTTATCGCGCTCGCGCTCGCGCTCGTTTTCAACACCACAGACGTGCCACCTCGTTGGGGAAACCAATCCACCGCGATCCTGTTCGCGGAGGCGGCGTCCGCGGCGCCTCCCGGTGCGCGCCAGGTGGGCGGCGCTGCACTTGCAGCTGTCAACCTTCGCGCTGGATGCGTGGCAGGAGGTGGCGGGGGGGGGGGGGGGGGGGGGGGGGGGGGGGGGGGGGGAAAGGGATCGAGGGAGTCGGGGGTGGAAATTTTGGTAAAAGGTGAGACGACCGAAACCGAAAGTACCCTCGGCGAGACGACCGATGACGCGGGCGGAAACAAAACAGGAAGGCGGGGTTTGGCGCGAAGAGCGCTCGCGAGGTGACTTACGTGGCACGCGTGGCCGTGTCTGTGCTAACCTGTAGCACACGAGGTATGTCATATGTTGTACACTATAGCTAGACTAATTGACTAGTACGGACGCGACGTAGCGCCCGACACTTTTTTCACTTTTTTGTTTCCTCCGGCCGGTGCCAAACAAAATCGCCGCCGGTCACGCGTTTGGTTTCCCGCGTGACTGTTTGCTCACTTAAAAAATCAAACCCGACCTGGTTGTCATCCGGCAACAACGGCGGCGAGCTCGGTGGCAGCGGGGGTAACGAAGGTAAGTGCGAGTCGTCGATGACTTGGCGCACACGTTCGAATTGAAAAGCATCGTCGTCATCGTCGTCCTCACTTTTTCCATCCCCAGTCTTTCTCGTCATCCTTCCTTGCTGCGGGTCCGACGTCTTCGCGCGTGCGAACGGAGTGAACACGCGTCGCCGTCCGTCGCTTTCCAACGTGATTTGTTGGTGTGTAGATGTCTCGTGACTCGCCTCGACCACGTGTATTTCGTCCAACGTGTGGTCGGTGGTCAACCTTCCCGTACCACGCACACCAAACGCCGCATCGGACACCGCCCCAGGTCGCGCGCGCGAAAAGCTCCACCACATCAGAAAAACGACGGCGACGGCGAGCGGGCCGAGCGCCGCTTTCGGCATGCGCGCGGGTTTTGACGAGGTCATGCGACGCTGCTTCAGGTTACGCGAAACTGAAACTCGTGCGTCGCCTCGAGACGCGGATGAGGGAGGCCCGACCCCCATGCCCGGGGTAGCAGTGCGCGGGGTGGTCTGTGAAGGAGGAGGCCGAGTCTGTTTCATTCGTTCGTTTTCGGTACAGTCACGAACACTGTCCAGATTAGACGTCGGCGCACCGGGAAGCCGTGGGCGTACGTCCTGTCACTAGACGATGATTTTCATCGTCGAGAAAGCGGCTTCCGTGGCGCAGTGGTTGTTCCTGGTGTACTTCCTCGTGGTTGGGTTCAACATGTACAAGTTGTTCTCTCCTCCGCAGTGCGGGCCTGGGGATCCTCCCGAGATGTGCGTCCCGTCCGCGATCGGCGTGCGCCACAAGTACGACCTGTGGGTCTGGGCGTCCCCTGAGAAGGACTTCGGAGCGATCGCGGATTTCGTGAAGGGAGGGGATTACGCAAAAGCCACGGTACACGATGAGGGCCATGAACCAGGCACGGGGTTAGTGCAGCTGGTGCACTGTGCGTTCGGATTATTCCTCAACGAAAGCGTCGAGGCGAACATCACCGTCCCGGTTTCTAAGTTCGCCACACGACTCAACGGTACCCTGTACATGCACGCGGTGCTGCACTACCCCACCCCGAAATTCAAGGAAGACGCTTTGTTCCAGGCGCTAAATAAAAACTGGAAACCGAGCCAAGCGCCGCTCGCCGTCGTGTCGTCGGCGTTCACGAAAAAGCTTTTTCGAGTTTCCACAAACTACTCGATGTTACTGGGGGACTTTAAGGATACTTTGAGTGATACGGGTTCCGGTGATTTGACACAGGTGTCGGGTGATGCTCACGAAAACGCAGACACATGCGGTGATGCAGGAACGTGCGATGCCGCTTCCGCAACCGACGGGTCTTGTTTGTCGTCGGACACCGCGACCGACGCCGAGTCCGCGTTGCGTGTCGACACTACGGAGGAAATAGTCGGCTCGTCTGTGGCATCGCTCGATACCGGGGATGAAAAGATTGACGCGTCAACAACACCCGTCGCCGGCCCGGTGACCCACTTACGGCCCCGGCTAACCTTCTTCGTGGTATCCAAACCCCCCACCTTCGACCGACGGAAAGGCATGCCCAGCGATTTGCCCATCAAGGTGGTCCGAGCGGGTGCCGAGTTCACTAAGTTAGGTCACAAGATGGCGTACGCGCCTTTGCTTTTAGCCGACGACGTCACGGTTCCGCGGCGGGAATACATCGAGTTGAGTTCCGACTTGGGCAAAAAAGACCCTTTTTTACTACTACGCATTACTCCAATGCACATCGGTTTGTTCCGTTTAACGCACCAGATGACATCGTCGCTGAAGATGATGTCGCAAAGCTTCGGCTTGACGGAGAGCGATTTGGACGACGTCAAGGAGCTTTTCACGGGGCATGACTGGCGGTGGATGGCGGTTACTTGCGCGGTGTCCTTACTACACAGCTGGTTCGCGTTCCTCGCGTTCAGGCACGACATCGGGTTCTGGAAACAAAAAAGCAACCTGGAAGGTTTGAGCGTACGCACGCAGTGGTCCACGTTCGTGTGCCAGGGCGTGATTTTCGCCAACCTGGTTGATACGAACCAAGCCTCGACGATTATTCTGGCGGAGATGGGCATTTCCGTCGCGATCGAGGGCTGGAAGGTTTCCAAGTTCCTGGTGCGGGACGGTTTTTTTTACAACTACCTCCGCCTTGGGCCTGCGCCGAAACAAAAGACGCAAATGCAGGTGGACGTTGATGTGTACGACAAAAAAGCCATGTACGTCCTGTCCGTTTTGCTGTACCCGATCGTGTTGATATACGGCGGGTATTCCCTGATGTACAACCCGCAGCGGTCGTGGCGGTCTTGGATTTTAAGAACCCTCGCCAACGGCGTGTACATGTTCGGGTTCATCGCGATGACCCCCCAACTCTACGTCAACTACAAACTGAAATCAGTGGCGCACATGCCGTGGAGGGCGTTCATGTACAAAACCTTCAACACGTTCATCGACGACGTGTTCGCGTTCGCCGTGACGATGCCGCTGATTCACCGAATAGGTACGGGCCTTTCCCAATCACCGCGTTCCGCCTCTGCGATTGCCCATACGAGACGTTAACCACTTTCTTTTTTATCGTATCAGCCTGTCTCCGGGACGACCTCGTGTTCTTCGTGTACCTGTACCAGCGACGGATATACCCGGTGGATAAAAAACGGGTGAACGAGTTCGGAAGGGCGTACGAAGAGGACGAGGATGGGGAGGTGAAGGAGGATGAATCGGCAGCGAAAGACGACGCGAAGAGCGATAAAAAGGCGTTGGGAGAGAGCAAAAAGAAACGATAGCGACACGCGATTTATGTAATACCTTGAAGGTACCTTCTCTTCTAGCTAGCTATCAGCTCGGAACCGCGGTAGTATCATCACCCCGCTATCTTCAACTGCTACTCTGTCTCTGCACCGCGCCTAAAATTTCCCCAATCGTAATCGGTTCCCGTCGCGCGTTGTACTGGAACACAATTTTGGTCAGCGCGTCGGCGCTTTGTCTTTTCTGGGACGCCACGCCTTCGTACACCAAATCCGCACTAGTTGGAACCCCGGTTTCGTCAAAAACTAACCCCCCCTCACCGACTTTGAACTTGACAAGTGACCCGTCACGCAACCCCCCCCCCGGAACGCTGGATCCCCCGTCTTCGAAGTTGACGTACTCTGTTGTTGTGAACGAAAAGTGTCAGTCCCGTGTTGGGCGATGTATGGACAAACAGTCACCAGCGTTATGGATAAAACAGTGTGCCGCCTGATTTGGGAAAGCCCCAATACGTACCCATCGGTAACCGCGCGAAGGCGGTCGGCGCAGCGTCGCTCGTCGTGACGTCGCCGTTCCGCGCGTTCAAACGCAACACCACGCGTTGCGTATCCGGATCAATCGCGTGTTCACCGTTCTCCTCCAGAAAGTGGTTCGACACGTTTTGGTCCTTCCACAGCACCGCAAGAGGTGACGCGCCTAGGGCGTAAAAACCGTCATTCGCGAGGAACAAAAGGCCGTCTTTTTGAAACCCCGAAACGCCGTGTTTCGCGGACCTGGATACAGATTCAAACCAAGACGCGTCACGCGTATTCCCCGGTTGTGGTGAATCGGTTCCGTATAAATACGCGGATTTGATGCCAAACGCATCGGCGCCAAAAACAGGCAGGGGTAGAAACCGAAACGCGTTTCCAGTACCGTCACTCGAAACGCGGCAAGCGTCGGGACACTCGGCGAGTTCCGGATCACCCAGTTTCGAGGCGAGCCAACTCAGCCGCATCGTCGCGGAGCAGTCGTACAAGGAAACCCCGTTCCAGGCTAAACAGTCCAACACGTAAAACGTCTGGTCAGACTCGTGGAACACGCAGTCCAAAATACAAAAGCAAACCTCGTCGTTGCCGTGCTTGGTTTTCGGACTCCCGCCGGGCAACGCGCTGGCGAACCGTTTGACGACCCGCCCGCTTTTTCCACGCGCAACAGTGGCGCTGAGATAAATGAAAGAAAGTGTCAGTCTTTTGTAATGTGAGTGAATAAACTGTCACCCGTAATCGGGCCGCACGGTCGGCGGGATTTGGGAAACGCGCAACACGTACCCTCGCGACGCCACCACCAACGACCGCTGGCCTTGCGGCCGCGGAAGCACGCACCACCCGGTGGCTAAATCGTCCGGGATGTCCACCATCCACTCGGGGCGCATGAACTGGGAGTCGCCGAAGTTTTCAGGACTGGCGCGCGCGTAGTGATTCGTGGACCACGGCCCGGGCGCGCTGCTGCTGCGACGACGCTGCTGCCCCGCGCTTCGCGTCGGGGAATGACTCGTGTGCAAACGCGGCGTATGTTGGGAATGACTCGTGCGTGTACGCGACGACGTATCGCGACCGGCTTCGGTTTCGGTTTCGTCATCGCAAGTGTCTTGGTTCGAATCGGCATCCATGTGGAACTCGGGGTCCGGAAACGTCTCCGTGGCAAACGCGCCGAGTTCTTCGCCGCACATCTCAAGCGCGCGTCCGGGGGGACCGGAAACACCGCGCCGCGCCGATTCTTCGCGGAACGAATCTTTCGGGGTCAAATCCGCACTGCCGCGGTCATCGCCTATCAAAGGACCGCGGTCATCGCCTATCAGCCCACCCCCGTCAACCACCCCCAGTGCCAGCGACCGCGCGTGGTTGGTCAAGTCCCTGCGCGCGTCGTTCTGACGCGAACGCGCGGCTTGCCTGTGTGCGAAGAGGGCGGATGTTGGAATGTTGGAAATCGATTCGGGTCAGCGGTCAAACTCCGGGTTGCGTCCGTGTTTGGAACAAGGGACAGGCACACGACTGATGAACACGTCGCGGTACAGAGACACTGTTTGGGGCGGTATCACGCGCGAGTCACGAGTAGTCGGAGTTAAGAGTCCGAGTCACGAGTCCGTCCCCGACGTCCCACCGATCGTTCGTGCCGAGGGTGGAAAACGTGAAAAAAGCGCGCATCGCTTCGTCCGGTTTGGAGTCGCGGTAGACACAACAAACCAGAAACCCGACGCACCGTCGGAGTTGCGCCTGGTTCGACACCCGGCCTTTCACCGACGCGCGTCGCGCCGAGGACGGGCCGTGGCCGCTCATCCGGCAGGGCGCACGCGACACCGCGCCGCACGCACTGCGGCGACGACACGATTTGGGAAAGTGCCGACGCCCTTGCTGTTTTTTTGTTTACCACAGGAATCAAATGTTGAACTCTCAGTTGAACGCAGTCTCGCTGACCGCCACGAGTGTCGTACACGTTCCCGATCGGGCCCTTCCCATCCGCGGCCCCGTCCGTTCCCGCAGTCCACCACAGCGCGTGCGTGCGCGTGTGCTCGCGCGTACGGGGTTTACCCAGGTCTCACACGACTTCCGTGTACCAAGTGTGTCACCGCATGGACCGCCCCGTGTGCATCAACGTGTTGGTGGTGGTTGCGGAGGGGCGCGAGGATGAGTTCCTGCATGTCATGCGCCTCGATGCGATTGGCAGCCGATTGGAGCCGGGGTGTTTGTGTTTCCACGTCAGCGCCGCGCCTGACGCGCGGACTTACATGTTCTACGAGGTGTACGTCAACAGCGACGCGGTGACGAAACACAAACGCACGAAACACTACCAGACATGGGACGCGTTTCGAAACGCGGGCGGGATCGAACGGCAGCACAACACGGTGTGCGAGGGCGTTTTCGTGAGTGATGGCGATTTGTTGGATCCGAGTGCGGAGGCTCCCCAAAATCAGATTAGCCACCAGAAAACCCACGGCGGCGCTTCCTTCGACGCCGCGCAAGCCGCGATTCCGCGGCGCGCGACGCGCACCAAAGCGCCGCCCGACTTCGGCCACCCGCGGGGTTTGATTGAAGATCCCATTCGCGTCGGTACTTTGAGCAACTTTGGCCGCGCCGGGGTGCGGCACATGAAGAAAGCGTCCCCGCACACATTCAGCCCTTCGTCTGCGACCTGCCTCACGTCAAAACTTGGGGGAATGGGACATGACGTGGAAGGGTTGGTGTTACCTCCTGGGTCAGGAAGGAAAAGCTCCGCGTTTGGGGACGCGCAGCGGAAACAACACCAGGCTCACTTTGACGGGATGGCGCCTGGGAAAGACGACGGGTAAGTATGCATATTTCCCATTTACTACCCGTTCCGCCTCTGCGATTGCCAATACTCGTACCAGAAGGGACGGATACTTCTACCCATACAAGACTGACATTTCTTTTTCACAATCGCAGGAGCGAGTTCGCCGGGCGGCAAAAAGGAAGCGCCGCGGCTTCGTCCCGGCACCTGGAGAAAAACTTCGTGGGCATGGCGCTTACACCTGATTCTGGGGCCAAGTCCGCTGCGCCGAAAATGGGAGGCACGCAGTACGAGTGGAGCAAACAGCACGCCAGCGCTTCGTTTAGAGGCGGCGGCGGTTTGAAACCGAGGTCCTCCGCGCAAATACCCGACGTGGACGAGGTTAACGACTTCCAGCACAAAGGCAACGACAAATCCCTCCCGTGGACGAAACAGTTCCAAAGCGAAAAGTGGCAAGCCGGGATGGCCCTGACGCACTCGCCGGACCCGAAGGTACGGCCGGCCTGGTGGCTTTCCCAAATCCAGGCGCGCCGTTTACGGACCCTACGTGACTACACTAGTTTCATTCAACGGAAGTACTTCCTACTACTGGTAACGTTTACCAGTACTCGCGGCTCTTACAAATGCATCACAAGTGCACTGTTCGGCCCGATTACTCTACCCAATCCCCCATACAGTAAGACTCAAGACTGACCCTTTTCCCCCCCGACCCCAGTCGCCGCCGCGCCGAAACGAAACCCCGTTTGATTGCGACGAACAGAAAAACCACGACCCGTACCACAACCGCGCCGGGACGAAGAAGAAACCGCAACAGCCGCTTTCCTTCGACGCCGCGGGCGGGTCGCGGACCTCGAGCACCGACCGGATCACGAGGTCACAGGTCCGGTGAGGTCACCAGTGAGGGGAGGTTGGGGGGGGTGAAGTTGAAGTTGATGTTTGTTTTTTAGTCGTTACGTACGTCTTTCGGTAGTCTTTGATCATTTTTTATTGAAAAATCTATGGTAGTTCTTTTCTAAATCCTAAGCCTCCGCCCACTTCGAGCCGCGCTTCTTGTCCTTCTTGTCCTTTTTCTTCGCAGACTTGGCGTCTTCTTTTTTGGAATCCTTCGAGGCACTGACCACGGCATCTTTTGAAACTTTGGAGTCAACTGCTTGGTACGCAAACGTCGTCTTGGGAGGCTCGGGCGCTTTGGGCGGCGGGGTCCACTTTTTTTGAAGATAAACCGCCGTCTCCACGTTCGCGGTGCGCGCCGCGCCCGAGCGTTTGCGCAGCACGTGAAGAATCGCGGAGCGGCTGCGGCTGTTTTCCTTCATCTCCGTGTCGCTCGGTCGCGACACGTCATCCGCTTCGACTGCCCAGCCGTCACTTGTGTCGGCTAAAACTTTGTGGAAGTCTGCCGGGTGGTGTTCCGCGAACCACGCGGCGAGCGGCGAGTCCAGCCGCGCTTTTTCAAACGCGCGCGTGAAATCGGTGAGAAGAGCGCACTCGCTGTGCTTCCACTGGAGACGTGAATTTGGTTAGGCAGGGGAACGGGGAACGTCAGGCAGGTAACAGGTAGCAGGTAACAGGTAACAGGTAACAAGTAACAGGCCCACAGGCAAGAAACAGGTAACGTGCCCACAGGCAAGACAAAGTTTGTTCAAAAAAGAAAAGAAAAAAGCAAGTCCGTCCGGCGCGTCAGTCTCTTCCTATCATGTGTTGTTGGATCACTTGATACCCCCGAACATTGTTCGGGGGCTCACGACATGGTGTAGCATCACTCGCGCTGGGTTTTTTGGTGGTCGTTGCTTGTGACTAATTGGCCACTGGAACTACCAAAGGTCACTTGATCTCTGGAAGGCTACAGAAAACAACCGAGAGGGATACAAAAAATCCAAAACGCACCGTCAACACCCCCAACCGCCCGCCGTCCCCCATGATTTCAAACGCCGCGCGCAAGCCGCGTTTCATCTCGTCAAACTCCTGGTTGATGAAAATCCGCAACGCCTTGCGATAGGTAAAACAAAGTGTCAGTATTGTATGGGCAAACAGGGAGCCGGGATTTGGTGGGTACGACACGTACCTGGAAAGTGAGTTTCGCAGGGTGCATGGCCTGGTACTCCTTTCCCTTCGCGCTAGCGACGAGCGTGGCGAAGGCTTTGGTGGTGCATGGAAGGTTCCCGTGTTCCCGGGCCAAAACGATCGCGTCCGCCACGCGCCGCGCCGCGATCGGGTCGCTTGTTTCGCCGAAGTCGTGGATGATTTTAATCAGGTCGTCGCGTTCGACTTTTTGAAGAAACGTGCTGGCTGGTTCGCCCGAACTCAAATCGAACCTCAAATCTACAGGCCCGTCTTGTTCCGGCCTGAAGCCCCTTGTGTAATCGTCAAACTGGGGAGACGAGATTCCCAAATCAAGGAAAACACCGCAAGGCGTGACGCCGAGTTTTTTTAGCACCACGTCCATGCACCCGAACGGCGCGTGGTGAATGTGGAAGCGCGCGTCTTCCTTTTCGAGTTTCCGGCCCTCCGCGATTGCCTGGTGGGGAGGGTGGGAGTCAACACGAAAAAGCAATTGGAAGTGTCAGTGCCACAGGTCGATGCAATGAAGTTCGGGCGGTCGCGCGGTCGCAAACCCTAAACCCCAAATACAACGTGAAACTCCCTCCGGCGCGGCGCTCGATTTCTATGGGTGATACTTTGTCGGCACGTGGGTGTTAACCATCCGGCTGGGCGCTAACCCAGCCATCCGAAAGAGTTTTCTAGGCTCGGGTTGTTGTTCTCATCGCGCGCGCCGAAGGAGTTTCGTGTTTTACTAGTTGGGAGACTAGTGGGAGACGGGGCTACACAAAATAGACCGGATTATGAATAATAACTCAAGACCTTTCCCCAAAAAAACAGACGTCAAAAAAACCAGAAACAAAACCGTACCTCCGGGTCCATGTCGAACGCGTGCAGTTTCCCACTGGGCCCTAACGCGTTCAGGATCCCGCGCGAGTGCCCGCCTCGGCCGAAGGTTCCGTCCACGTAGGTCCCGTCTTTATCGGGTTTCACCAGCATATCAATAGTCTCAAACAACATCGCGGGCGTGTGCGTGCCCGCTTTTTGTTCCGTCGCCCTGACCCCGAAGGTCCCGGTTTTCGCGACCGAAATCGACAAGTGCCGTCCCCCGAACCGCACGCCGTCGTTTTTCAGCGCTTCGTTTCGGGAAGTTTCCGTGACGAAGGTGACGAAACCGGCACCCTTGCACCGGCCGTTGGTGTCGCGAATCAACCGTGGGTCGCCTTGAAGGGTGCCGTACCGCTGGAAAAACTCGGAAACCTCGAAATCGGTGGTTTCGTGAGGCAGGTACTTCACGAAAACCTCGAACCCGTCGCCGGCTTGGGTTTGGGAAGGCGCATTCAAAGCACCACCTGGTTGCTGCGCTTGAGCTGACTGCTGCTGCGCTTGAGCTGACTGCTGCTGCGCTTGAGCTGACTGCTGCTGTGATTGAGCTGACTGTTGTGTGTGTCGCGAAGGAATTGCAGATGAAGACGCAATTCCTCCGGATCCTCCGCCTGCTCCGGCTCCTCCGGATCGCGGCGCGCCGCATTTGAAACAAGAACCTCTTCGCGCGAAGTTCGTGGACCCGCATGGACACGCCCAGTCGTTCGCCCCCAAATCGTGCCGAGACGCGCTGCCCGGGGGCGGCACGCCGAAGGGAAGGGGTTGGTTGGTTTGGGGAATTTCAAGACCGGGAATTTGGTGGCTGCTTTGGCCGTAACTGGTACCAGTACCCGTACCAGCCGGACCGCTTTGGCCGTAACTGGAAGAGGGAGGCGGGACGTTTCTGTTGCCGAAGTCGAGCTCACGCGATGACGCTCCGAACTGATTATTCGGCGTTTCCCCTCCCCAACCGCCGCCGCCGACTCCTCCGCCGTCGCGTTCGCGTCCTTCCTGAACGATATTTTTGATTTCCTGCACCGCCGCGTTTACGTCCCGGCCACTGACTTCGCAGATCCCGTCTTCCTGCCGCACGCGCAACAAACACCCCGTGAGTTCTTCGATTTCCCGGATCTTACTCCCACCTTTGCCGATGATGCGCCCGGTCTGCCCGCAGCACTCCACCTCCACGACACCGGTCGCGGATCTGCTAGATCCCCCGCGGGGGTCGTCGGTGGTGCGCGGTTGCGTCTCTGCGTGTGTGTCGGTCGCCTCACCTGCCGCGGAGGAAACAAGTTGTCCCGGTGTGAAGTCGTCCCGCGTCACGCGCACGAACCGCCCTTTGAATTTCGTTTCGTCCAAGGCTTGCGCCGCGCGGTGCGCCGCCGCGTCGTCGGGCATGATCGCCGTGGCCTCCCCTGACAGCACCACGACTTTCGAGGCGTCTACGCCCAGGAACGCCGCGATGGAGGCGACATCCGAATTAGGGGGAACGGGGCTGACCCTAACCCTAGGCACGCGCCCGTCATGGCCATCGCCGCCGCCGCCACCGCCGTCGCCCCCTCCGATCTTGGCTTTCTTCGCCGCCTTTTTCGCCTCGCGCGCGGCCGCGTCCTCAGGAGATCGCGCCTCGCGCTTCTCCTTCTTGGCTTGCTTGTCCTCGGATCCCATACGAGCCGGTCGCGCCCCGCGGCGCCGCACGCTCTGCGAGGACACGAGGACCGTTGAGTGGTTTTGTAGGTTTACGGATCTGGATCTGGTGACAGGATTTTCGTCGAAAATGTTTTGGCGCATTATTTTGAAGTCCGCTCGACAGCCAGCAAAAACTTCAATCAATCGTACCAGTCCACCCACTCCGTGCTTCTCTTCGGTTTCCTCCGCGCGGGCGCGTTCGCCCGTCCGTTTTCGAACCGCGCCTTTTGCAGCAGCTCTGTGATGTACATTACCGTGTCGTCCATTCCTACGCCTCTTTCCCAGTCCTGCATTGCGTTTAGTTCCACGCCTTCCAGAAATAATCGCTGCGCCGGGGTGACCCACGCAATCGCGGAAACGGGACACTGCCCCACGGCGAGGTTCAATCTGTATGCCATTTGTTCCAAGTCTTGCGTGTTACCACTCGTGTCGTTGACATCACCAGAGTAGTTAGTCGCGAAATCGCTCCACGTCTTGGCGTCTTGCCGGAACCGCGCCGCGCCAGTCGACTCGCTCCACCTGAACGCCTCGGGCGCGTTGGAAACGCAGCAGCAATAGGAAGGACAGCTTTTCCCTCGGCACGCGAAGGGGTTCACGAAAACGGCGTCCGCGGAGACGGACGGAGCCTCGAACGGGTTGCTTCCGCTGTTCGGTGAGATGGCACTGTCACAGTCACTGTCACTGGCAGTATCCCCATCCACCACGGCTTGAAGCGCGGCGATCAGAACCTTGGTCATCGCGGTGGCGTCTAAAGTTTCGCCGGCGTACACATCGGGATGGTACAGCAGCAGCTGCTTTCGGAACGCCGCCCTCGCGTCCGCGACGGTGGGGTCGAACGCGTCCGCCGTGGCGTCCATGCCGAGCACCTGCCACGGAGTCAACCCGGGTAAGGTCAAGTCAGGCAGGGTTGTCGCAGCACCGTGGGAGACACTCGGTTCGTCGGAACAGACCGGGTCGGTGGCACCAGCGCGTGCCCGCGGGCGGAATCTGGCGACGACACGTGGCTTGAATAACGAGAACGCGCGTCGTCCCGACCGCGTCTGCGCTGCTGCGAGTGTGCGCGCGGAGTTGGAGTTCGTTTGGGAGGCCGTGGCACTTGACGCGCTCGCGCCGCGCATCGCACATCCCACCGGGGATGCCATGACGCACAGGCCGCGCCTGCCCAGGAGTGCGGACGTGGCAAGAGTGGGCACACCTTCTATTTTGACAAAATCATCATCACGCGATTTTCATAACGCCACTGTTTCCGAAGGCTTCCGACGTCCACCAAGGGCAGAGCTCCGCGCGCTTGGCAGCCTCGCGCGGCGATGGCACCGACGGTGCGCGTGACGTACCACGGCGCGGTTCATGTCGTGTCGCTTCCCGAAACCGCGACCGTCCAGGACCTGGGGCTGGTTCTTGAAACCGCCACCGGCGCGTCGGTGTCGACGCAGAAGATCCTCGGGTTGAAACACGCAACCAACGTTCGGGCCGGGACGTTGTGTCCAGGCCGCGGCGACGACGCGTTGTTGGTTGTTACCGAGGTAACCGGGCTGTGCGACAGCACGAAGCCGCTGATGCTGATGGGCACCCCATCCGCCGCGATTGCGGCCATGGCTTCCGCCTCTTTGGTGGACCACCGCGTGCGTGGATTCGAGGAAGAGGCTTTGCGTGAACGTCGGCGACGCAAAGGCCACGTGTCCCGAGGCCCTGTTGGCCAAAACCACGCGGGTAAGGCAAACACACGGGACGACCCCGGTGCGCCGTCCACGTCGCAGCACCCGTATACGTTCTCGGAGTACAAGCCGTTACCCGTTCCGAGTTTCGTCAAGCCTCCCGCAAGCGCGGCGCTCGCGATGCTTCACCGGCTGGCGCGAGATCCGGGGATTTTGGGAATCATGGAGAAGCACAAATGGAAAGTGCCGCTGTTGGCTGAGATGCCGCCGGAGGGCAAGGTCGGGGTCAGCGAGTCGTGCGTGCTGGGGTACAACGTCAACGCTGGCAACGAAATCCACCTGAGGTTACGAACGGACGACTTGAAAGGATTCCGCGTGTACCAACGCGTCAAAGAAACCCTGATTCACGAACTCACGCACAACGTCTTCGGACCGCACGACAACAACTTCAAAAACTTTTGCTCGCAACTCACGCGCGAGGCGAGGGAGTTTGACTGGAAACTGACGGGCGCGCGGCGCTTGGGGGATGTAGACGCGGCGTCCAGCGATGAGGAGACCTGGTCAGAGGACGAGGCTATGGCGGCGACGCGTGGGAGCAGCGGGAACTCGGTGGGGGGGGGGGACCTTGAGTTGAAGAAACTGGACCCGAAACAAGCGGCCGGAGCGGCGGCGGCGAAGCGCGCTTCGGACGCGGCGGAGCGGGAGATGGCGGCGGCGGCGAGGGAAGCGGTGGCATTTGGCACGGCGAACACAGTGTGTGCGTGTGGGTCGTGCGGCACGGATGGAATGGTGGAATGCGGGGTGTGTGAGTAGCAGTTGTAGAGATAAATTGTATCTTTGTAATAATTACACCTTTGTACACAGGGACCCGGTGTTCACGTATTCGCCGTCAAAACCGCAAGCGTCACACACAAAAACGTCGCGGCGCGTACGTCGCGAAACGCGCGGCGCGCGGCACGGGAATCTTCGTCCGCTCGTATGAGACTCGGGGGTGGCGAGGGGGGCGGTGTTGGGGGTGGAGATATCGGGGGAAACGGTGACGGCGGCGTCGGCGGCGGCGGTAACCATGTTGTTTCCGCTACAATCGCCGCAGACGTCGCCGTCACCGCATCCGCCGCGTCCGCCGCGAAACTGTCCACGCTCGAAGCGTCTATTCCGGGAATAGCACGCAGCTCGTCTGTTGGGTCGGTTTCCGTGGACGTCGCGGTGACGCCTTCCGCGGCGAGGTTCTCCAGCGCCGCGGCGAGTGCCGTCGCATTCACTGTCTTTAGGCTCATGAGCACGGTGACATCATACGCCGTATCCGCGACCAGTTGCCGCCGTCTGCTCGTGCTGACAACCACGTCGCACGCGCCGAAGCTCGCGTCGAGTTGCATCTTCGAAAACGCCTGCGCGCACGCTGCATCCTCGGTCTCCGCTGTCAGTGCCATCGCAACTTTATTCACCTTCACGCCGGCGATCGCGGCGTCGGCCAACAGTTTCGCCTTCGCTTTCGTCTTTTCGTCGCCGATGCCAGCGAGAAGCGCGTCTCGAGAAACCTCCGCCTCAGCGGTTTTCGCCTCGGCGTCGGCGACGAGCCCCTCAACCGTAGACGGTGGCGGCGGTTGGGCGACGAGCGGCAGCGGCGGCGGGAGCGGCGGCGGGAGCGGCGGCGGGGGGGATGGTGAAGGGGGCGGAGGAGGGTTTGGCACTACGGTGCATATTGAGTCTGGCCCAGGTACAGGATTTCCCGCGGCGTTGGTCTCGGTCGCCGAGCAAGCCACACACGCGTTAGACACGACTCGCTCGTTTGCGGCGCACGCGCACGTCGTGTCGTCTCCGGAAGCGTCGTCACCGCCATCAGGATGGGTCGACCCGCCCACACACGCGGTGCATAAATTTCCGTAGACGTACTCGTTGACGTCGCACGCCGTGGAAGAACACGCGGTATTTGCTCCAGAAGCGTCGTCGCCGGCGTCGTTCGTCGTTCCCGCTGAACACGACACGCACTCGTTAGCCTTCACGTGCTGGTTTTCAGGGCAGTACGTCACGCCACAAGCGGTGTTGGCACCGAGAGCATCGTTTCCCGCGTCGTTGGTCGTTCCTGGAGCGCATGCAACGCATGCGTTACTTGCCACGTGTTGATTCGACGCGCACAATTCGCCGTCACAGACCGTGTTGCCCCCGGAAGCGTCATCTCCCGCCAAATTGGAGTTCCCATCACAAGCGATGCACGCATTTGACACGACTTGTTCATCAGCCGCGCACAGCGTCTTGTCACACGACGTAGCACCTCCGGAAGCATTATCTCCGTTCACGTTGGTCGTCCCGGCCGGGCACGTCGTGCATGTGTTTCCAGAGACGTACTCGTTAACGTTGCAGATGACGTCGTCGCACGTGGTGTCGACACCAGACGCGTCGTCGCCGCTATCGGTATTCGTCGTCCCCGCCGGACACGAAACACACGCGTGATTTTTCACACGCTGACCCGCCGCGCACAGTATTTTCGAGCACGTCGCGGCAGTCAGCGTACCGAGAAGGCATGAGGACGGTCCAGAAGGTTGATACCCGGCGTTGCACGTGGGCTGGCAATTCGCCCTGGATGCGAGCTCAATGATCCCCACACAGCTACCGACGGCACCGTTCGCGGGAGCAGCAGAAGCATCACACGGATTCTCAATATGGCAGCTATCACCTCCGTATCCGGCGTTGCATGATGTGCACCTGCAATCTGCAGTGGTGCCACCGACGGTGCCGCCGTTGATGCAGTAAAATGCCCCGTCACTCCCATCTTTACCCGAGTCAGCGGAGGCAACGCAGGTGCTCGGAGTCTCGCAGCTGTCACCTTCGTATCCAGCGTTACATGAAGTACACGTGCAATATCCAGCTCCAGCGGTGCCACTGACGGTGCCACCGTTGATGCAGTAGAACGTCCCGTCACCCCCGTCCTTGCTCGAGACCGTGGATGCCGTATACGCACCTGCAGTCTGACAGCTGTTACCTCCGTATCCGGCGTTGCATGATGTGCACCTGCAATCTGCAGTGGTGCCACCGACGGTGCCGCCGTTGATGCAGTAAAATGCCCCGTCACTCCCATCTTTACCCGAGTCAGCGGAGGCAACGCAGGTGCTCGGAGTCTCGCAGCTGTCACCTTCGTATCCAGCGTTACATGAAGTACACGTGCAATATCCAGCTCCAGCGGTGCCACTGACGGTGCCGCCGTTGATGCAGAAGAACGTCCCGTCGCTCCCGTCCTTGCTCGAGGTTGAGGACGCGGTGCAGGCGTTTGGCGAGCACACCGCGGTGTCCGTCGTCGTACCCAAGGCGCATTGCCTTTGGCCAGAGAGGGTAAATGCAACGTAGCACGTGGGAGCGCACGTCAAGCCACTCGCAAGTCCGCTCGTATAGTCGCCGTTTTCGCCGTTTGCGACTGAACCTGACGCGTCGCAGGAATTCCCCGCGCACGTCGCGGCGGTGAAGGTGTCGGAATCGCACGACGAAGCTCCCGATGGCGCGTACCCAGACACGCACGTCGGTTGACACGACGACCCGTGCGCGAGCGATGCCGGGCAGTCGCCGCTTGCGCCGTGTACAGGTGCCGTCTGTGCGTCACAGGCGCAATGCGTATCCGACCCCCTGGGGTCGTCCCCTTCGGAGTTTGTGCCTCCCGCGTGGCATGCCACGCACGCGTTGCTCTGCACGCGATAGTTTTCTTTGCACACGCACACGCCCGAGGACCCGATTGTTACGCAAAGTCTGTCCGTGAAACACCGCCGGTTGTCGTACTGCGTGGGCATCGTGCTGCAGTCCCTTTGAGAGTACGATTGAGGCGCCTGCGGCAACGTCGCCCCGTTGTTGCAGTTCCGGCTGCACCCCGAGCCGCACGACGATTCGCAAACCGTAGATTCGCAACTCGCCAGGGCGTGTTGACTCGCCGTCGTGGACGTGCAACCGGTGAGGCCATCCGCGGACCACCCGCTGTGGCAGGTCACCGGGCAGCAACCGCAACTGGGACACGTGACGTGGTCGTATTCCACGCAAACCCCAGCCACGACGGAAAACATCCACGCAGACAGAGGGAGCGAGACGAACGCGAACGGAAACTCGCGACGCCGAAACCAGCCGCGCGAGTTTCCGGGGGTCCGCATCGGGACCGCGGGAGTGTTTTGACCGGTAACGCGACGACCGCGGCGACCGCACAAACCAACCCACACGCCGCGAGCGACGCCGCCGCCCAGTAGGCGGTGGTGTCGCCCGCGCGGACAGGACACGCGCGCGGTATCCGACGACATGTGAAGAGTAACAACGCAAAAAAAATATAGGAAGAGAATCAGCAAAATCTGAGCGGATTCTCAAAATCTTCCGGTACAAATCTAAATACAGTGCGCGTCGCCCTCCTCCTCCGGCTTCTTTTTCAGCGCCACGGACAATGCGTGGTACTCTCCCGTCAGCATTTGCTGGTACGGCACCAAGTCCCCCGGGGTTCCGTCCATGATCTGCGAATCCGTGAAGTACGAATCGGGTCCTTTTTCCTCGGTTTCCTCCGTTTCGCCGCCGGCCACGGAGGAAAGTTTTCTCGAGTTTTTCAAAAGCGCCAGGCGGATTTTCGCCTGCGCCGCGTTGACGTGCGCGATGGCGCGACTCGTCTTGGCGTGTTCCAGCGCCTCACCCGCGTCCACCAACGCCTCCCCCGCGTTCTCCGCGTCCGCTTGGAACTTGTTCTTCAACACACGGAAAACACTTTTCGCGAGGTTGGCTTGTAACCGCCCGCTGCGCTCCGTGTTTCGCTCGCGCGTGGTCGCGTCGAGCAGGGTGCTTTTTTCGGTAAGCCTCGTGTTCATCTCCGCCGTGGACGTCTCAAGCGCGCGTGTCCTTTCCTGTGACGTGTCCAGGAGGGACTTGGTTTTCACCAGCTCCGCGGCGGTTGTGACGAGCTCCTCGGCGGTTTTGGTGAAGTCTTGTTTCGTGATGTCGAGCTCCTCCTCCGCCGCGACGAGTTGCGCTTCCGTTTCGTTCAGGCGCTTGATCGTGGTCACAAGCATCGCGACCGCGCCGTTCGCCTTGTCCATCGCGACGCGCGACACCGCGCTAACCTCCCCGGTCCACTTTTGCAACGCCAGCTCGGTGGTGGTTAACGTGGCGACCTTGGTTTCCGTGAAGGTTGCGATTTCGTTTTCGAGTTCCGAAAATTTAGCGTCGAACGTACTCAGCGCGCCGTCCACGCTACTCGCGAGCGTTTCGAGCAACGCAAACGGACGCTCCGACTTCGTATCAAGCGTCGCAATCGTCGCGACCGTCATTTCGCGCAGCGACTTGGTCTTCGCAAGCGCCACTGCCTTCGCCGCGGTTTCCGCGGCAAGCGCGCCACCGAGCCGCGTCACCTCCGCCTCCGCCGCAGCGATGAGCGCGCCGAGCTCGCCGACCCGGGCCTCCAGCGTCGCAACGGTTTCTCGCGAATGCGCCAGATCGTTCGCGAGAACCGCCTTTTCGTCCGCTAACACAAGTACCTTTTTAGTGTAAGAAAGTGTCAGTCGTGTATGGGCAAACAGTCGGCGGGATTTGGGAAATGCAATTACGTACCTTCTTCTCAAGCTCCAGCGCGAACGTCTCGGCTTTCTTCGCAACTCGCAACGCGGACCGCCGCTCCTTGTCCGCCCGCTCCATGTCTGTCACCAGTTGTTTACACCTATCAACAGCCTTGGTTCGCGTCTGCTTCGCCTCCCCGAGCTCGCGCTCCGCGAGTTCCGCGCGGCCCTTGGCCAGCTTGAGCTGCACCCGGACGTCCTCGCCTTCCAGCAAGTTAACCTTTTGCTTGAGTTGGTGTAGTTCGGTTTTGGCGAGGGTTAACTCTTTTTCTAAACCGGAAACGTTTTCGCGCAAACCGGACGCGCTGTTCTCCGCGACCGCGCATTTCTCGACCGCGACGGACGCCTCGTGCTTCGCCGTCTTCGCCACCCTCACGGAGACGTCCTGCCGGTCCTCCGCTTCACGCGCGCGTAACAGCGCGACGTGTAGCTCGTCGTGCGCGCCGCTTCGCTTTTCCCGCAAAAAAGCGACGTCCGCTTTCAAAACGGACGTGACCTTCTTCGCGTCTCGCTCGCCCGCCAACGCGGCGTCGCGCTGCAGTACGGTATCCGCAAGCGCCTTGTGAGGCGCGATCAAATCAAACGCGTTTTTTTCAAGCGTCGCTGCTAATTCCGCCTTCGCGGCTTTCGCGGCGTCCAGGGCGTCCGCCGAGAGTCGTTTCTCTGATTCACACGAAGCCACTTTCGCCGCGTCCAGCTCACCCAACACCCGTTGTAACGTCACGGAAGTCGTCGCGAGCTCGAGTTGGAACGCGTCGCCTCGCGCGGACGCCGCTAGCAACAACCTCTCCGCGTTCTCCGCTCGCGCGCGCTGTGTTTCCGCCTCGCGAACGCTCGGCCGAAGCGCGTCCGCCTCCACCTGCGCTTCAAGCGCTTCCTCCTCCAACGATAAAAGCGCCTGTTTCGTGGTTTCCAGGTCACTGGTTAACACCTCCACCGCGTTTCGCGCGTCGCGAAGCGCGGGCGCAAGCGCCTTTGCTTGGACGACTCGCGACGGGAAACTCTCACCGCACGCGCCTTCCCACGCGGACGCGTAGAGGTGCCACAGGTGCCCGAGAAGCTCGCCCCGCGCGTTTGCGTCGTCGCCGCCATGCCCCATCTCCTGAAGCGCGTCGCGGGCTTCGCCGAGTGACGCGACGGAAACCCGGGCGTATTTATACACCGCTTTGTACAGACGCACCGCGTCGTTCGGGGCCACGCCCATCCCTTCCAAACGCAGCGGGTCCAAAGAGGCTAAACTCTCCGCCACCACGGAAGCGGCGCAAACGCCCTCCACCACGCCTTTGAGTTGCGCGTGCGCCATCACCGCGGTGGTCCGGCGGTCGACGTTCGTTTCCGTCGCCGCGGCGACGCGCGAGCGCGGTAACGTCGTCAGGAACGGCTTCCCGGTGGCTCCCTGCTCGTCCTTGAAACTCACGTTCAAACTACCCGCCAAATCCGGGTTGTCGTAGTAAAACTTGCGCAGGGACGAGCCAGCCTACGTGAATGAAGAATGAAAAAGAACGGGGGAGGCGAGACGGTGAGTTGCGAACACGGGTGTTGGGACGTCCGGACGGGGCGGGACGCGGTGATACGCGGCCGCCGTACGGTACACGAACACCGCGGAAGGGTTCCCGTAGGACGTTCAACCTGTGTTGCGAGGGTTGCCTTCGCCACGTCGGGGGTACGAGATTATCCCTCGATTCTCGCGGGATCCAACCCCCAAACCAAAAAACGTGACTCCGTCACCGTGGTGACGCGTCCGTACCTCAGACAACCGAGACGCGCGTTCGTCTTCCGTCATTTTGCACGAGTCATCCGTCACGCTGACGCTCCGACCGACGCGCGGGCCCGTCGTCATCGTGACGGGCGAACGCGAGTGAACTCGGGCGAGGCCGCGGCGGCTAAATTGGGATTCTCGTTGCCGGCAGAGACTTTTATCAACACGAATCGTGGCGGGATTTGCTTGTGACGACCGAGAAATTTCCAGGTTCAGTTGAAAGGTAAACCGCACCGCGGTTTCAGTTGGAACTGGAGTTTGATCGGGCAGGTCCGCACGACAAATCGACTGCGACGGACACGACTACAGGGCGATATCGTTCATCATCACGACTCCTCGTGCTGACCAGCACCGCAGCACGCGTGCACGTCGACGAACCAAAAAGCAAAGTGAGAAAAATCGCCGAGAAAGTCCGGTTCAATCATCGACATTCTAATTTTGCTAATTTCGACGCCCGCGCGTCCGCGCGCCCGCGCTACAGCCCCGCTTTGACGAGCCCGTTCAGGGTGACGATCCCTAACAGTTTTTTACCCACCGCGTCACTAACCACAGGCAGAAACGAAACCGACTTCCCACCAGCCGGGGTCATCGCGCGCAACGAATCCGCCGCTTTCGCGTCGACGCACGTGATTCTCGGATTTGTCGTCATCACTTCACGCATGGTTCGTCGCAAACACCCCCCTCCCTCGTCCCCCAACCGCCGACGCAGATCCCCGTCCGTAAACGTCCCCAAAAGCGTGCCGTTGCCGCTGTCGACCACCAATACGCACCCGAACCCGCCCCTTGACAACGAAACCAACGCGTCGACTAACTTTTCGTGTGGGCCGCAGGTCGGGACGGTTCGTTTCGTGTTTTTGCGACCGTCCGCGTTGACTCCTTCTCCAGTTCTAACTCCCCCTTCCGTGTGCCTCGCGCCTCCTCCATCGCCATCACCAGCGTGATGCCCTATCATCACATCTCGCACGCCAAGCAACAGCCGTTTCCCCTCGCGTCCCGCGGGGTGGTTCACGCTGAACTGCGCTCGGGTTAAATTTCTAGCCCGCATCACGGCCACGGCGCACGTATCGCCGAAAATCATCTGAATCGCGGTTGAGGTGACCGGCGCGAGGTCGAACGGACACAGCTCGCGTTCCAGGGGGAGCAGCACGTGCGTGTCCGCGACTTTCGCCAGCGCGCCTTGTTTGTTGGACGACACCCCCATGATTCGCGCGCCTTTCGCCCGCGCGTACGGCACTAACCGCAAAAGTTCCTCGGACGAACCCGATTTCGAAAACAGCACGAGGAGGTCGTCGGCGTGTACCACGCCGATGTCGCCTCGCAGCGCGTCGCTGGGGTCCAGCCACGCGGACTTCACCCCACCGCTGACCAACGTGACGCTGACTTTCTGCGCGATGAACCCGCTCTTGCCAACGCCGCTGAAGTAAACCGTGCCGTCGCAATCCGCAACCTCTTGGCAAAAGTTTCGCAACGATCCGTACTCCACATCCTGAAAGAACTGCTCCAGGTACAAACGCTGGAGCTCGAACAAACGCGCCAGGTCCGCGGCGCACGCGGACCGGGGACCCGCCGCGGACATGACGCGCGCGCGACGGGAGTGATGTGATGGTGGTTTTTACTTGTGTCGGGTGATTAATTTTTCGAACCAGCCATCTGGTAACCTGGATAGGCCTTCGGAGCTTCGGTCGCGTCGCGTCCCTCAGTTCACCCGGCACGTGCGTTTCGCCGGGTCGTGGGACGACACAACAGCGACACCACGTCATGGCCTCGCCGTTCCCACGCCACGGGGTCCCAGCCCCCCCCCTCGGCGGGAACGCGGGCGCGTCGTGTCGCGCACGCCGCGCGTCGTCATCAAAGTCGGGTGTGTCGCGTCGTTCGCAACAGGGCACCCCCACGCGGTCCTTTTCCCGAGTTGTCGTCCTCGCGGGCGGCGCCACGGCGTCTGTGATGTGCGCGGCAGGCGTGGCGCACGCGGAGTACGTCAAACCCAGCGGGCGGGGCCTGGAGGACACCTTGGTTGATGACGAAATGGGTGGCGAAGATGGGGTAAAGGCCAAGATGTCCAAAACCGTGGCGTTTTACGACCTGGACCACACCATAATCGACACCAACTCGAACAAGCACTGGATCACGACCGAGATCAAAAACGGCAGAGTGACTTTTAAGCTAATCGTAACCGCGGTTTACTGGTTCGCGAAGTACGCCATGGGCAACGGCGAGGGCGCGGAGGTGGCGGGCGCGGAGGCGGCCATGGCGTACGCCGGGAAATCGAGCGCCGATTTAAAAAAAGAAGTCGTGGCCGTTTTCGACGCGCACTTGAAACACAGAATGCGCCCGGGGTGCGGGCCTTCGATGGCGACGCACAGACAGCGAAACGAGCGAATCGTCATATGCACCTCGAGTTGGCAATACGCGGCACAGTACGCCGCGGAGTTGTTCGGGTGCGAGACTGATTCTGACAATGTTTTATCATCAGTGATGGAGGAGAAAAACGGCAAACTCACCGGCGCCATCGCGGAAATAGCGTACGGCGACGGGAAGTATTTAGTCACGAAAAAGTGGTGCGACAAAAACGGAATTGACCTGAACGACTGCTACTTCTATAGCGACTCCATGTCGGACGTGAAGCTGCTTGAGATGGTGGGACACCCGGTGGTGGTGAACCCGGATCCGCGGCTGCGGAAGCGGGCGGAGGAGAGGGGGTGGCCGATCGAAGACTGGGGCGCCGCGCCCGAGAAACAAGCCAACCTCTCAAAGAAGAAGGGGATGCGGTTCTTTTGACGGTTTCTTGAGACTATTATCATCTTAACAGTCAAGGAGTGAGGTAATGAGGCTCAGAGCTAGTCAGGTAGTGGCTCTGCACTACGTCAGGTGGCCGGTGCGCGGGCGTTCTTATTTCACGTCCGGCTTTTCGCAATCTTACGTCCCCTCAAGACTCTCCCCTTTCGGGCGACTCGGACTCGCAGAACAGGTGTGAGGTGTCCATCGGGTGCTTGGAGCAAGCACCTTGCTCACCGGCAGCAAGGACGTGCCTTCGTTCCCCGCCCGCACCGAAAACGTCGTTGTGGTTGGTCCGTGTGTAGTTCGCGTCGTTGAAGTGGTTCGCCCACGGCGTCTCCGAGCTGGCGTGTTTGTGCCCCGGCGCGTGCTTCGCGCCTCCCGAGGCGCTGGTCGGTTCGTCGGTACCGACGAAACGCAGCCCTACGAAATTTTCACTGCGTTGGTGCAAGTAAGGTCCTCTTTTACGGGAAACCCCCTCTAATGACAACATCGACCCTAACCCCGTGGTGGTGCGGTGGCCGTACCGAACCGGCCCCGTGGTCGGCCCCAAAGCGCCATCCAAACTTTGGGGCTGGGTATCACCAGACGTTCTCGTCGCCCCCCCCCGCCTGCGGTAATGACGCACGCCTCCCTTTCCGAAGTTCGAGTAACACCCCGGTCGTACCGGGTCTTCCGCGAGACCTCGCGGGTGCCCGAAATCGACGGGGGGGACCGTTTTTGAGCGCTGGGGAACCACGCCCTGTCCGTCGAAGTCGACGTCGTACGAGGTCGCATCCATGCCGCCCTTGACCGCGTATTTCGAAGCGATGGCGGGTTTACCAACCCCATCCAGGCCGCCCATCCGCCCGGCCGTGGCGGCGCTCGTGCGGCGCCGTCTCCGGGCCCGGCTGAATGAAGCTCACGCGCGCGTCCATCGTGTTCTCCTGGTCCAACGACGACGCTTTTCCGTGGACGTGGGGAGTCTGGGAGACGAAACGGCGAGAGCCACTTTTGGAGTTGACGCAGTCAGAACGATTATGGGTCTGTCACGTTCTTGGAACGAGACGACAACGGGGCCCCCGCGCGGGCGCGACCATTCACGGTAGCGCCGTCGCGAGTCAATTCCCTGGATCGGCGGGTGTCACACGTGTACGTGTGATGCTGCGGCCCAAGGGCGGTTTGGTTCGTTCGACACCCGGACCCACAAGCGTTGCTTCGCGGCCTCGGGGTGGCGAACGCACGATGGATGGGTGTCCCCCCGAGTGCAAAGGGTCCACCGCGAAGGCGCTGGTGAACCTCGGCGTGTTCGCATCCGTGGCTACCGCGGTGGACGCCTTGGACGCGCAAATCGTAGAGGCGCACCAAAAGCTGGACCAGAACGGCAAACGCAAGCGCGGCCTTTCCGAAACAGAGGCGGGCATCCGCGGAGTTTGGTGGCACCTGAAAGCCGTGTCCCTCGCGGTGCATCACGCGGGGTGGCACTTCAAGAAAGTCTTCACGCAACGCGGGCACGCGAAAAGGGTGGATCTGAGGGAGGAGCTTATGCGGGGCGCGTACCTTGTGATCGGCGTGCGCGAACCGGACGATTTGGAGAAGTGGGCGTACACCGTGGGGGTGAGTGGGGGACGCGTCAAACGAGTCAACCGAAGTGACCTAGAACCCATCGCGAATCTTTGCCTCGACGAAAACAACCGCCCCGACCCGCGAAGAAGCACGTTCATGTGCGACATCAAGGACGTGTACCGTTTGGACAAATGTTCCAACCCGGAGGCGCAGAAACGGGGGGAGTGTCGGGGCGAGTGCGTGATGAACCCGAGCGTACACACAAACCAAAATACGCACTTGCGAACGACGAGCGCGCAATCCACGGGCGGAAGCGTTGGGAGCGGCGGCGGTCGGTTAAACGCGGGTGGTAACACTCATTCGGGCTTGGAAACCGCGGTCAGCGGCTGTTCAGGTCTCGGCGACAGCACGGACGAGGACGAGGATGGGCGGTAGGTCAGGAATGTGCCAACAATAACAGCGCGCGAGGAGCTGTCGCACGGGCGTTTTTAACGAGTGTTGAAAATTTCGTTTTAGTATACTGAGTATTTTCTAAACGCCCCGCAATCGATCCGAGGACCCACTCGCTGCTGCGCCTCCCGCGTTCGCCAGGCGCCATGTCCCACGGTGCGCTTGCGTGGCGCGTGTGTGTGGTTCGTGCTGTGTCGTCCGCGACCGCGACGACGTCGGTTTCTGCGGGCGTGGGGAGACGCGGCGTGAAGTTGTGTGGACGAGTCGTCGGCGGCAGTAATCGGCGCATCGCCGCGTCATCATCTGTTGACGAAGAGCGCGTCACGAGCACGGACAACGCCACTGTGAAACACTTCGCCAAGCTCGTGAAGAGCAGAACGTGTCGTGACGAGTTCGGGTCGGTTGTTGTGTGCGGTGCTGGTTTGCTTGCTGAGATTTACGCAACCGGAGCCGGCGGCGTCCCGGATGCGAAGGTCGTGTTTCTCGGCGACGACGCGGCCGGGCTGCCGAATGGGATGCGCGCGCTACGAGTGGTCCGCGCCCCAGCGCACGTCTTGAGGAAAGCCTCCGGGCTGCTGAACACGGACACTGTGGATGTCGTCGCGGAGCTCGCGACGCCGCCGATTGAGGGAATCGGGGCGTGGGGAAGCGTCGCGTTGACCGCGACCCGGATCCTAGCCCTGGATGGCATCCAGGACCCGGGAAATTTAGGCACCCTGACGCGCACGGCGCTGGCGCTGGGGTGGGACGCCGTAGCGCTGCTGCCCGGGACGTGCGACCCGTTCAATGATAAGGTAGGTGCTGGTTCGATTCCCGCCGTCTGCGTTTTTTCTTTGGCACCTATCTGTTCTTCCCTCAATCCTTCTGTTTACTCCGCGCGGCGGCAATCACCCCGCCCCGTCTCCGAAGCGTTCTGACCTTTTTCCAAAAACGTAAAAACGTCTCGTCCCAAGGCGCTGCGCGCGGCTCGCGGCGGCGTGTTCCGGCTTCCTATCGCGCGTCTTTCCTGGGACGAGCTCGGTGATTTTACGTCATCAAGGGGGATGGTGCGGTACTGCGCCGAGCCGTATGCGTCTGGGGCGGTCGGGGCGGACGTGGCGGTGCACGACGCCGGGAAAAGAGGCGTTTGTTTGGTGCTGGGAAGCGAGGGAAAAGGGTTGTCCGACACCGCGCTTCGTTTGTGCAAACCGGTTTCCATACCCATGCCGGGCGAGATGGAGAGCCTGAACGTGGCGGTCGCGGGGGGCATTCTGATGTATCTTATGAGGAAGTGCTGAGGTTTTTGTTGTGTGTTTCTTGTTACAACTTGTTCTATCTTGTTACATCTTCGAGGTCGTCTAAAATCAATCCAATCTTCTTAAAGTTGGTCGTCTAATACTCCGTCTCGAGCCTACGTCCGGTCGATGCGAATCATGTGCTCCAGTGGCATCACTACCACCGGAGGCTTCAAAACCTCCACGACTTGTACGAAATCGTGTGCCGTACCTAAAATCTTGTCCACCACGTTGGGGGTTTCTTGTACCGCGACCGTGTTCGAGGAGACCGCCGTCGCGGTCGAGGAACGGACGGAACGCTCACGCTCGCGTCGTTGAAGCGAATCAGTCGTAAGTTTGGTTCGAAGCAACCGACCCGTGATGGTCGCGGCGAGTAAGGTTCCGTACGCCGCGCCACACGCCGTGACACCCTTGCGACCAAAGTTGAGTAAAACACGCATCGACGACGCGCGTCGTCGTGCTCTTTGCGTATTGTGCACGTCACCAGGTAACGCTTGCGAAACATCGCACGAGTCCGCGTCGTCGCCGTCGGCGTTGAATAACTTCCGCCGGCGGCTCTTCACCGACGAGTCGGGAGTCCCGGGTTCGCTGCTCGTTTTTTCTTTTGCTTTCTTCACCCTCCTCGCCCGTTTCCCCCGTTTCTTCCGGAACATCAACCCTCTCACCACCCCAGCCCCGGCGCCCCCGACCACCTTGAAACCGCCGATGACGACCCCAAACAAGGTGTCCACCAAAACGCGTTCCGCCGCCCTTCTCCGCGGGCTTCGCGTTTTTTCGCAGTTGCGCCGCACCTCGCGCTTCGCGAACCGCACCAATGACACGACTTGCTCTTCGTCCACGACGGAGTCGTAGGCAAGCGCGAGCTGCGATGGCGTGACGCCGTTTGCGTCGCGCTTCGAGTAGGATTCGGGGAACAGTCGTAGCAACGACTGAATCGTCGCGGGCGGCGCGAAAACCCGCAGCGCGACGTGCAGCGGCAAGTCGCCGAATTTGTCCTTCACGAAGGCGCCGCCGGGGTCTATTCGCAACAGCTGCGCGATCAACTCGGCATCAGCCTCAGCGGCCAAAGCGCAGTGCAGCGGCAGCTCGTCGTCCTCCTCCGCCGTGCGCGCGGACCGCACGGACCAGGGGGGGGAGACCATTTGCTCGGCATCATTAGAAACAGGTTGCAAGTGCGGAGACGTGGGGGACAAAATTCCAGCACGTACAGGCGCCGCGCTTGTCGCCGAGGCTGGCGAAAAGATGGCGCCCCGCGACGGCGACGGCGAATTCGTTCGCGCCGCGGCCGCCGCTTTCGGCGACGCCGGCGCCGCGCCAGGCGGCGTTCCTGGTGCGTCCGTTATTTCGGACGCGGTCGCCGTGACGGCATGGGCGTTCGCGAGACGCGCACGGACCCTAGACGCGGCGTCGGAAGCTTCCCTTTGGCGAGCTTTGAGGTCGTCGACGGCTTTGGCTTCATCCGCTTTCCGGGCGTTGGCTTCGTCGGCGTCGGCGATGGCTTGTAACTCTTGTACCTCGGCGCGTTTTTTTAAAGTCGCCGCCTCCGCCTCGGCGCGCGCCGCGCCTTCCGCGGCTTCCGCCACCGCCCGCGCCTTGGCTTCCTGTTCGAATCGCCCGCGGGCGCGTTGTTCGAACAAAGCGCGCTGCTGGGCAGCTTCCAAAGCTGCCGCTTTTTCCAAAGCCTCTGCCGCCTCGACGACACGTGCCGCCTGCTCCGCTTTTTCAAATTCCTCCGCAAGCAGCGCCCGCTCGGCTTCCAAAGCGGCGTCCGCCGCGGCGCGCGCCAACAGCGTTTCCGCTTCTCGTTTCTTCCCCTCCGCGGCTCGCGCCGACGCGGCGTTGGCGACCGCCGCGTCTCTCCGCTCCCTCTCCGCGCGCGCCTCCCTCTCCCTCTCCGCGCGTTCCAACACATGCCGCTCCGCCGTCGCAACCGACTTGGCAATCGCCTTCTGTTCGCGTTTGTCCTTCTCCTCGGCTAAACGAACACCCTCCGCCAACACCTCCTCCCGCGCGACGCGACGCGCCGTTGCGAGCTCGGTGGCCATGCGCGCGGCGTCCGCTTCGGCGCGCGCCGCTTCCACAGACGCTATCCGAGCCTCCTCTCGAGCCTTCGCCACGGCCACGGCTTCGGCCTCGGCGCGCCGCTGCGCCGAGGCGACGAGCTCGGCGGTTTCCGCGGCGCTCCGCGCGTTCGCTTCTTTTTCGCGCTGTTGCTGGCGGCTCGCAGCGGCGAGGTCTTCCGGCGAAGCGACAGACTCTTCCGGTGACGCTACGGATTCCACCGGCAATACAGGTTTGGGTAACGTTTCACGTGACCCCGCGGGCGATACCGGCGACCGAGGCGCCGATTTCGTGCCCGCTTCAGGCGTCGCGTAGTCCGCCGGCGACATCTCGTCAAGGCGCTTCACCGGCCACGGAATCGCGACCGTGGTGTTTTCCGTCGTGTCGATTTCCATGTCCATCTCGTCTTTCAAACCGGATTCATCAGACGGGGTCTCCATGTCATTTTCCGCGAAATAAGTCGTCGGGGACTCTTCCGGTGGATTCGGTGTCCTCATCATCGCCACAGAGGAGACCGGTTTCTGCGTCAAGAGGTCCGTTTCCGATTTTTCACCCACACCCGGGTTGTTTTCTTTTTCCAACTGCGTTTCCATCACTCGAAGCCGGTCTTGTTTCCGGAGCCGGTCACCGGGGGTCATGCCGTCCTTGGACATGAGGCGCGCGAGGAGCTTCGACGTGGACGGCGGGGTAGTGTCCGGAAGCGGCCCGGGGGGAAGCTCCGCGCGGAGCTTGGCGCCGAGTTTCGAACGTTCCGCGCGCTTTTCATCGGACGTGACGTTGTTTCGAAACTTGCGCGCCGCGAACAGCGCGGTGAAGGATGGAGCCGTTTGGTCGTTGCCGTTGGTTTCCCGAAAAGGCACAGGTGCCAAGTCGTTCGATGCCATCACACCCGCCAGCAAGACGCGCGTTGTCACTGATGACACGCACGCACCAAGCCACAGCACGCACGTGCGATGGCCAGTGGCAGCAAGGGCGACTTGGCATCACGTTTAAAAGCATCAACGGCGTGATGAAGAAATTTTCGGAAAACTTGGAACTGCGTTGTGAGCAGTGGTGTGAGCCGACGCGTTTAGGAAAAGGAACAAAATCGGACCCGACGCGCGTGTCGTTCGTCAGACCCAGACGACGCGCGTTCCACGTGGCGGCACGGAAACCTAAGTGTGCGTGTTGGTGTTCAAACGAACACGTTCCGTTCCCTACCGACGCGCGGCGCCGGTACCGTCAGGTTACCTGACACGACACACGAAAAGACACGTCTAGCTAGGGAAAACACTTCCGACGAAAAGTGCTTCCGCGCATACGAGATCTGCGCGGGAGTTTTTTGCAGTGCCATCTAAGTGCTCGAGAGAGGCCCTACACACACCAAAGACATCACCGTCTACACCCTGGCACGACCCTGATACCACTCAATAAACCCTGCCGCGATGCCCATCACTTCGCGCAAGATCCGGGTCGGGGTGTGCGCGATGGACAAGAAAGCGCGGTCCAAAGCGATGACTGCTATTTTAACCAGACTGGAGAAGTTCGACGAGTTCTCCGTGGTTGTGTTCGGGGACGACACGATCTTAAACAAGCCAGTAGAGGAGTGGCCTGTGGTTGACGCGCTGCTCAGCTGGTTTTCGGGGGGGTTCCCCCTGGGCAAGGCGGAAAAATACGCCTCGCTTCACAAAGGCATTTACATGGTCAACGATCTGCACCGGCAATGGGACTTGCTGGACCGAAGGTGCGGGGCTTTCCCAACGAACGCGTTCCGCTTCCCTGTGTACTGCGCTGTATGGAGTGCAGTACACCCTTCGCGATTGCCAATGCTCGTACCGGAAGGTGCACCACACACGGCACACGTGCCCTGTTTTATTTCTAACCCTGGTCACGGTTTGTCCGTACGTCGCCCAACACAACAGTCAGACTCTCCGACTGACCTTTTCTTGTGTTTCCCGCAGGACGGTGTACGAAATCCTGAAAGAACACGACATCCCGACCCCTCCCCACATCACCGCGAACCGCAACTTGCCCAGCAAACCTGGAGTGCCCCCAAATCACAGGGTTGATTTCTCCGCGGACAACTTCCACGAGTTCGAGGACTACGTCGAGGTGAACGGGATCAAAATCGAAAAGCCGTTTGTGGAGAAACCCGCGGACGCGGAGAACCGTACGTGTTTCTGGCTTTCCCAGATCCAAACCCTTCTGCGCTCCATGCGCCCTTCGATGCGGCGCACGGAGCGCGGTCAGCGAGTACCACGACTGCAACACGAGCACCTGAAAACAACACTGTTCGCGTGCTGTTTGCCAATCGCGCGACACAGAACAAGACGGAACAGACTGACCTTTTTCGTTCCCACTCGCAGACAACATCTGCATTTACTACCCGCACACCGTGGGGGGCGGGTACAAAGCGCTGTTCCGGAAGGTGCGTCTTTCCCACCCACCACCATTCGCCTCCGTGATTGCGCATACACGACTGACACGTTTTCGTTCACAATCAGGTTGGTAACCAAGCCAGTCAGTACTACCCGCCGCCTGTGATTGTGGAAGGGGACGACTCCGGTAAGAAGTCGTACAACCTGGTAAGGCGAGACACTTCTTTCATTTACGAAAACTTCATGTCCACGGGCGGAACGGACGTGAAGGTATACACCGTCGGTCCGAACTACGCGCACGCCGAGGCTAGGAAATCCCCAGTCGTGGACGGCAGAGTGCAACGCGACGCGAACGGAAAGGAAGAGCGTTTCCCCGTGTTGTTGACCCCCGAGGAAAAAGAAATCGCCCGACGCGTGTGTCTCGCGTTTGGCCAGATGGTGTGCGGGTTCGATTTGCTCAGAACCAAGGTACGCGTTGCGGTTCCCACCCATATCTGAACACTGTTCCGCCCGATTACGGGTGACTGTTTACTCATACACATGGCCCGAAACATTGACGCCAAGACTGTATGCCCATACATGACTGACACTTTCTTTTATTTTCTCAGGGCCGCTCCTACGTCTGCGACGTCAACGGGTGGAGTTTCGTGAAGAACAGCGTGAAGTATTTCGACGACGCGAGTTTGTGTTTGCGGGCGATGATCTTACGGGCGGTGGCGCCGGACCACCGGCGCACCGCTGAGGCGGCTTTGGAGGCGGAGGAACAGACGAACGAAGACGAAAGGGAGGAGTGGGAGGATGGGGACGGTGAGGCGCACACCGCGCCTCGCACGCCCGGCGCGAAACCGAAGCGAAAGCAATCGGAGGAACTGCGGGCGGTGTTGGCTGTGATCCGGCACGGCGACCGCACGCCGAAGCAAAAGATGAAAATGCGGGTAACGCACGCCCCCCTCCTCGCGCTACTCGCCAGGTGTACCTCCCGGCGCCCGCGGAAACAAGCCAAGCTGAAAACGCCGCAGCGGCTCCAGGAACTGTTGAACATCTGCCGCGTTTTGCACGCGCGTTCGTTGCGGGACGGGAAGCGGTTCGAAAAAGGTGGTGGCGACGCGGTTGTCGCCGGAAGTTTTACGGATGGAGCAGGTACTACTGCTGATAAAGATGAATCCACCGCCGGAGGTGGTACTGCGAAACTGCAAACCAGAGAGGAGTGGGAAGAGGAGCTGGAGCAGTGGAAACAGGTGGTTTCCATTCTGCAGGAGGGCGGGCACTTTTCGGGTATCAACCGCAAGGCGCAGCTCAAGCCGCTTGCGTGGGAGACGATCGAGGACGCCAACACAAATACAAAGGACCCGGGAACGGTTGAATCGAAAGTCAATGGGAAAGATGCCAGGGAAGCGCCCACGGAGCGCGTCACCGAAGGTACGTGTTGGGGCTTTCCCAAATCCTGACACTGTTTCAAGCCCCTACGTGACTATTTACTGTTACTACACACATCACAAGTGCCCTGTTTGCTCATACAAGTTACGAACGTCACGAAAGACTGACACTTTCTTTTATTTATCGCAGCGCTTCTTATCATAAAGTTCGGCGGCGTGTTGACGCACCTCGGTAAGAACCAGGCTGAGTTTCTGGGAAGAGATTTCCGCATGCGCATGTACCCTGGTGGCAACCACTACGACCAAGGCATCACGGACGGGTTGTTGCGGCTTCACAGCACGTACCGGCACGACTTGAAGATTTATTCGTCGGACGAAGGCCGCGTGCAAATCACCGCCGCGGCGTTCGCGAAAGGGTTGCTGGACCTGGAAACCTCGAACAACCAGCTCACGCCAATTCTGGCGTCCCTGGTGAACAAAGACGCTAAGCTGCTTGATTTCGTAACGCACGAAGTCGAGGAGGACATCCTGCACGCCAAGCAGAAGCTGTACAACATCATGACCGAGGGCCACGTTAAGGGACGGGGGCCGAACAAGGAGTACAGCACGAGCGACACCGCGGTTTTCGACGACGACTTCGAACGAAGCGGGCCGGTGGGGTACCTGCGACGGAACAGCGTCGGCGACAAAGGAAGCCCCAACCAACAATCTCACAAAAACTCGCCAACCGAACAGAAACCGCGGTCATACGCGCTGATGTCCGCCGACAGGGCGCGGTCGCTGAAAATGGCGCGAAAAAGTTTATCGCGCGCCGCGTCTTCCGCGATGTCGTCCCTGCGAGACGCCATGCTCACCGCGATGTCCACGGGGATCACGGAGGACAAGCCCAGAAGCCAAGTGTCGAGCCCTTTGAAGAAAACCGCGACAACCGCGCCGCCGACGGCTGACTCTTCGTCTCTGGCGCCCAAAAAGAAAAGCGCCGACGACCTGGTCGAGCTGAACCGGATGCTCGGGGAAGGGACGGCCGGGAACTCTGGACGGGACCGGACGGAACAGGGTGAGATTGAGGACAGCACCCAAACGCAGCTGCCTCCGTCGCAAACCGTGTCCCCCACGAAGAGCCCGGCGAAATCCAAAGCGGGGTCGCCCACGAGGGCGTCCATGGACGACATGGCGACGACGGTGGCGCGCCTTGATTTGGAAGCCACCCTGAACTCGTTGACGGATGAGGAACAGGAGTACCGGATTTCGCTGGACCCGTCTGTTGGAGCCGGAAAAGGCGGCTCTGATGCGGGCAACCCTCACCTAGGCGGCTCACCCTCCGCGCACCTTCCTCGGTCCAGTTGGAACGCTACGGAGGCGAAGAAGATGCTGAAAAGCCGCTTAGCGCTCGGACTTCCCGAAACCACGTCGTCTGATTTGCGCGATTTGAGTAGGTTGAAAGACGAACGACCGAAGCCCGAGTCTCCGTCAGGGAAATCGAAAACGCTAAGCCGCCGGACTTCCCTGGACGTCGGGAGCGAGTTGTTGATTGACGACTTGAGCGATTCCCTGAAACCAAGCGTGGAGGGTAGTATTACCAGGAGACCTCCCGGGGTTCCTCCCGAGCCGCTGAAACTTTTACGAGTGATGGTGGATTTAATAGGCGGCGTGACGCGGCAGCTGCGCGAGGAGATTTTCAAGCACGAGCGCGAGCGAAACGCGGCGGAACCGGATTCGCCGGGCGCGAGCGACGGGCACAACCCGGACGGAAGCGATTTGTTATCCGACGGCACCACTTTATCCGACGGAAGCAACAGCAACCCAAACGAAAACAGCCCGTCCCCCGAGACGTGGGTAGAGACCTTAGGGGCGCTCGCGCCGAGGGGCAGCATCCCGATCGGCGGGTTGAGTTCGTTGAAGCACCGATCTGTCCCGGCGGGCGGCGAGTCGTTTTTACTGATGCACGCGCGCTGGAAAAAGCTGGAGCAGGACATTTACCACCCAAGAAAAGGCCGGTTCGACATCAGTAAGGTCCCGGACGTGTACGACAGCGCGAAGTACGACGCGATTCATAACTCGCACCTCGCACTCGCTGGTTTGGAGGAGCTGTACCGCGTGAGCCGGTGCCTCGCGGAGGGCGTGGTGCCGAACGAGTACGGCACGCACCCGCAGAGCAAGCTGCGCATCGGCGGCACGATCGCGCACTCGCTTCTGTTAAAACTGCTGCAGGACATGTTTACCACAAGAGAGGAGTCCTTCGTGGGGTTAGCGCCGTTTCCGCTGGGCGGCGGCGGCGGGTCCGGCGGCGGCGGTTCTAATTCCAACGGTCAGCAGAACAACGACACCGGCGGGAACACCAGTTCGGTGTCTCACGCCACGGACGGCTCGGACACGGGCGATACCCGGCAAGACCTGGACCAACAACAAAGCGCGCCTCGCGCCATGGACGAGGAAGACGCGGCTGCTTTGAAGGAGGAGGAGGAGATGGAGCTGAGCACTACGCGTTTGAACCACCGGTACGCCAACACCATCGGGGTGAACTCGCCGCACAGGCACGTGCGCACGCGGCTTTACTTCACAAGCGAATCGCACATCCACTCGTTACTCAACGTGTTGCGGTATTGCAACCTGGAAGCTGGGCGGAAATCCGTGAACGGGGGGGGGGACGAAGCCGCCGCGGCCGCGGCCGCGGCAGCTGACGGGTCGCCGCGGGTCAGCGCCAGCGCCAGCGCCAACGCGGCCTTAGACGCGACCGCCGCGTCCGCGCCGCCGTCGCTTTTGAGTCGCTCCGTGGAGACGCTTGAGAACATCGGCGACTTGGATTACCTGACCCACATCGTGTTCCGCATGTACGAGAGGTTCGACGTGGAGGCGGTGGATCCAAGGCGTTTCAGAGTAGAGATTCTGCTATCAACCGGTGTGGGGCTTGACCCGTTTAAGCAAAACGTTATTAAAGAGTTTGAGTTAGCGGCGGCGGATGCGAACCGGCGGGAAAAAGAAAGCGCGAGCCCGATTCTCTCGAAAGCGGCGCGGCGCAGCGCGAGCGGAAAGAACGGTACAGACGGGACCACAACCAAGCTCCCCCTGTTGCGGCAGTTTCCCATTCAGAACGACCGTGCGCACGGCGGCGCTGGGGAGCCGCCAGCGGCTCGCGCGGACAAGGAATCGGAAAAGAACACGGAAAAGAAATACCTCACCCTGAACGATTTGGAGTCCTACCTGTGGAAGTTTCGGAAAAACCGGCTTAACCCGCTTGGCGCGACCGGTGGGTCGGGCGGCGGCACGAGCGACGCGGACAAAACACCCACGAAACCGCCGAAATCGGGGCTGGGCGGGCCGAAGAGGAGCGCCAAGAAGAAAAAGAAGAAAGGAAGCGATAGTGATAGCGAATGAGACAAATCGAAAAGAAAGCGTTGTTCGTCAAAAGTACCAGGTACTTTTTGTACACAGACAGGTAGACAGAGCATTTGGTCTGTCATCACCATCATCATCATTCGGTATGTACTTTGTTTAAAACCGCACCCGTTCAAAACCACGGTAAGTTCCTCCTTTACTGCTCCCCATCCTCCACATCACCCTCGTCCGCGATGTCGGATGTCCACAATGTCAGGTTGTCTCTTAAAAGCTGCATGATCAGCGTGCTGTCCTTGTACGACTCTTCGCTGAGGGTGTCCAGCTCGGCGATGGCGTCGTCGAACGCGCGCTTCGCCAGCGCGCAGGCCTCCTGCGGTTTGTTCTGGATCTCGAAGTGGAACACACTGTAGTTCAGGGCGAGACCTAAACGGATGGGGTGCGTCGGGGGCAGCCCGGAAGCGTCGCCGTTCTCCTCGCCGTTCGTGCACGCAACCACCGTGGCCTCCGCGTACGCCGCCTCCGCGTTCGCCACGACTTCGTTCCTTTGCTCCGCCACGAGGAACTCGGCGAGGTACCGGTAGTAGTCGCCTTTCATTTTGTGGTAGAAAACCTTGGACTCGTCCGAAGCGTGCGCCACGATGAGGTGTTCGTCCAGAATGGAAAGGATCTCGCGGCAAATGTCGCTCAGCTCTTTTTCCACGCAACCGCGGTACGCTTTAATGGAAACGCTGTTCTGCTCGTTTTGCTTGGAGCGCTCTTTGTCCTCGATGGAGGACAGAATGCGCCAAGACGCCCTCCGCGCGCCGATGACGTTTTTGTACCCAACGGAAAGAAGGTTGCGCTCTTCGATCTGTGGAAGGGGTTGTTTAAACGGGAGTGAGGTCAGAGGATGCTCCTGAAGGTGAGAGTATGCTCCTGATGAGAATTTGTTTTTTTTCGCTCTCTGCGTAACATTTCGTGCCTGCAAAAGAATGATGGATGCCCTTTCGCGTTTCGACACCGGTCCGCGATCGGAGAGAAAACGTCCGACGTACCGACAGTTCCACCGCGTCCAGCTTGCACAGGGCCTTCATTGAGTCGACCATCTCTGCGAAGGGTGAATTGGGGGGGGGGGGGGGGGGGGGCGGGGGGGGGGGGGGGGGGGGAGGTGAGTCGAGTGAGGCGGAGGGTGGGTTTCACGGGGACTGATGGAAACATCCGGGAAACGCGTGGAATCGATGCGGGATGGAAATAACACGAAAACCAATGCACGCGCGCGCCGGAAACGGGGCCGGGGCACGCGCGTCCGGCGTGATGCGATCCAAAAACCGTGTTTGCCGAACTCGTTGCATTGCGTTGGTGTCGATTCCACAAAGTGTGAAGGGAACACGAGGTCGTGGCGCCTGCCAGGCCAACACGGCGACCGCGCCGGATCCTTCCTGATCGATCAAAGGGAAGGCTTTTGCGTAAAATCCCGTATAACAGGTCGGCATCGGCGTCGTACCGTCGTAGCGCTCGGCTTGTTCTGCCAGCTTTGCGCTGTACACCAGCCTTTCTCTTTCGCTGAGAGTGCCGTCGCTCATGGTGCACTACAGTGGGTGGTGACGCGTGGCCGTGCCTTCCAGAGTGTCCGGCAAGGCATGGCTGATTTTGGCTTTGGCTTTCCACTTGGGAGAGAGGCTGAGAATCCTACTGTCGTTTTTGGAACCGGCGCCGAGTCAGCAGCTAAAAGTTGGTAAAGTTCGCGACTCTGAAACGCTCCCTCTGTGCCCGCCCCGCGACTCCCCGCGCTTGTGTCGAAGGGTACCCCCAAATACGATATTGGAAAATACACCCTAAACACATCACTGGACCCTACTACACTATCGCAAATCAGCATCACCCGTGTGTTGTTCAAGCTTCAGCCTTCGCTCGTGCGCCGTCGCCAACGACGCGGCGCGCGCTTCTCTGGACTCAAACGTTTGCGGTTCATTTCGAGTCGGGTGGTCATTTTTGTTTGGAGCGCCTTCGCGCCCCCCCCCCGCCGTTCCCCGGGGCGGCGCATTCCCACCGGGCGCGCTTGAGAGCGATATACCATCTCTATTGGAAGGTACCCCCGGGGGGCCCGGGGCGACACCACCTTGTGTGAACCCGAAACTCGGCTCCCGAGTCGTCGGTCGCGACGTGACCCGCCAATGCGCCGGTTCGGTTTCTCTCCGCGTCTCAACAACGCTTTCGCCCAGTCGCCGCCCAACACCCAAACTACTACCTGCATCGCCAAATCCACTTCCATTTGCGTGCCCCCCACTCAAAGAAGCACTGGCACTGTTCCGTTCCTCGAACGGGTGGTCGTTTACGTGCGTCCAGAACCCGCGCTCGCCGTCGGGCGCGCCGCCCGACACGGGCAGCGTCGGCGTCGCCGCCGCGGTCGACACGTACCCCGCCGCGTTGACCATTCTTTGCATTTTTTGATGCCGTTCCACTCGCGCAAACCATGATTGTGGCGGTACCACCTTCGGCCCCAAGCTCCCAGTCGCCCACGCCCAACCAGTCAACACGCAGCTCAGCGCCTCGACGGGGTGCGCGCCGAAAAGAACGAACGACACGAACAAAAACAGCGGGACCTGTTTCTTTCGGACACGGAACGATTGGCCTCCCACCGCGATCGCGTCGCCCGGAAACCCCCCCGCGATTCGCGCGAAAAGTACGAACAGGGCGTTTTGCAACCCTGGCTGGCACACGAACGTGTGTTCCAATACGTGCGGTACGACGGGTGACACCAGAATCGCACAAACGCACGTCACTGCGTTTGTGAAACACACGCCAATCGCTAAAATATACCAACCGAATCGTAAGCTCCCCAATTCCTTTTCCCACCGGCTTCCTAAACAGTACATCATGAAGCTCAGGAACAACGCGCTTATTACGCCTGGGACGTAGAACATGCTGGTAACGAGACGCCACACCTGGAGCTGGCGCGTGATGTCGTACGGACTGGCGCACACCAAGTCGTCGAACCCACACAGCACGTTAAAAACCAGCGCCATCCATAAGCTCGCGGCGAGATGCCTCGTGACCAAGGGCGTCGCGAGGAAACGCTCGCGAAGATCCTGAGACATCGCGTTCGGAGACCAGTCCTGGGTCGGTATGCCACTCCTGTTCGCGACTCGCGACGGCACCGAGTCTCGCGCGCCCACCGCAGCCGCGAATGACAACACCGTGCGCCCTTTTCAATGAAACAGACATCGGCGTCTCCGAGGGAAACAAATTGTTAACATTCAGATTTGCTTCCACACCGCGCGGCAGTGTCGAGGCGCGCGCGGGGAGGTCGCGTACGGCATGTCGTCTCAAACCCTGCTGATGCCCGATTCGCTCGCCACAATCGGCTCGGACGGGTCACCACGGTTCTTGGTGGTGGACGCGCTTAACCTTTTGACGGAGTACTTCCTAGGAACTGACGCCCTCGGGCCTGGCGCGCAGAAAAACGGCATCGACGCGTGGACGTTGCTGGAGGTGATGCAGCGCAGGGTGGCTGGTTTCCTGGACGCGTGTGCTTCGTCTACCCCCCAACTGATACCGCACTTCGTGATCGACGCGGGGTGGAAATCGGACGAGGCGGCGAGCAAGTGGCGGAAACGACGTGAGCTGGAGGTGCGTTCGCACAAAAGGGGCATACCGCTTTCGTGCGATACGTTTCTCGCCGACGCGCTTCGCGCGGCGGGAGCGCCGGTGTACCAAGTCGAGGGCGAGGACGGCGACGACATCGTTGCTCTTTTGGCGCACGCGCTGGCAACGCCAGGTAACGACTCGCTCGTGCTATCCGCTGACCGCGATATGTTCAGGTACGACGACTCGGTGTTGCCTGGCGCGCCTACGCGAGTCGCGAGCGATTTCTCCTTCGCGAATGTCAAACTAAAAAATACCTTCGGAGGTAAAGCGACACCAAACAGCACCCCCACCTTCGCCATTTGTCTTCACCCGTCGCCCACGCAGCGACGCAAGGATGGAGTCAGCATGCGGGGTATGGGTGACATGCCGGCTTTTGACAAGTCCACGGATTTGGACAAGTGGAGTGTAGGACAAAGCAAACTGCGCGTGGTCGTTTCGGGAACCAAAAACGAATACGTCCGCGGCGCGTGTTCGCCGGAAACGCGCGCTTGCGGGAACTTGCACGGCATTTCGCGGCCGCTTCGGCTGGCGGTGTACCGCGCTATTGGGTTGAGCTCCGGGTCCGTGCACGAGCACCTCCCGGAGTGGGATGAAATAAATCAAGTCGTCCGGTGGGAAGACGTGGACGTCGACGTGTCTGGTGTGGTACCGGTGGACGTGGACGTGAGTGGGGTGTCGAGTTCTTCACAGACAGATCGGTCTATAAGTCCAGAGACAGTCGATACGTGCGATACGTCCTCAGCCTTATTTTTTGACCGGCTGTTGCGAGACACTGTGTCGGGCCCGAAAAAAGCCCTCCAGTGGTTGCGAAACAGCGACCCGTCGTACACGGCGACCGCCGGTATGGACAAACAGTCACAAATAAACGAAGAGAAATCGTTCCGGGGGTTCAGCCGGGTCGCCATCGTCGCAGAGTGTTTCGCCGCGGTTGCGGAAAACGCAACCGTGCTGGGAACCGCGCTGGCGATGCGCCGGGACGAGAGCGACGACGGTGCTTCTGACGGTGCTTCTGCAAGTGCCACTGCAAATGCCACTGCAAACGATTCTCAAAAAGTGAAAGACCCTCACCCTCTACCCTCATACTGCGCCGAAAGGTACGCTGAACACACGACGTCTGTCTCTGCAAAAATCAAAGACCTATTCGCCTTCCCCCCAGAGTCGCACGTGAGCCTGAAATGCGCGATGCGGGGGTGCAGCGCGCGGTTCGTAGTGTCAGGGGGCGAGCGTGTTTTTCTTTTTGAAAAAAACTACTCCCTACCAACCAGGTGCAAGCCGTGCCGCGACTCGCGCAAAGCGAGTCGGGGAAGTCAGCAGGCCGGGCGAGGAGGTTTTGCGGGGGCACCACCGAGTGCATCGCCGGGTGCGTCACCGTGTATTACAAGCACAAGCACTATGAATAGTGTATCACCGGTACCGGGTACCGCCGTTGCGCTTCGCCCGCGAACGCTTCGCCCGAGCGCGACGACTGTGCCGACCGCGAGTGAAACCGCGCAGGCGATGGCCGCGCTCTCCGTGAAGGATGCGGATTTCAAGGACACTATCGACAGGATTGAAAAATACGCAAAGAGTTTATAAAAAATGCATATCAAGTACCTGGTAGAAGGAGTAGACAAACAGAGTGGACGATGATTTAGAGTACTCAATTTGCGTGACTTGCTACGCGAAGAACCGCTGTGGGGAGAAGAAGAAGGCGGCGAGCGCAAACGAGAAGTGAGTCTTCGCGACGACGTTTTAGAAGTTTTCGAGCACGGATACGAGTTTCGCAACAAGTCAATGCTCATCCTATCCCGCCCCAACCTACCCCTAAACCTGTGACGCGGGAGCGTGAAGTATATCGCGCGGACCTTTTCGATGACAAGTGGGTGGCAAATATATTTTCGTGGTCTCCAATCTTCACCATCAAATCTCGCGTGCGCCTCGGACGGAGCACGATGGCGTGCTTCAACATGGCCGGGCTGCACGCGGTGGCGCGGATGCCCACGTGTACCACCCGCAGCCGGCGGCCGTTCCAAACGACGCGCGCCACACTCGACGACGCACGCCAACCTTCCGCGCTCGCCGGATTCGTTTCACGTCGTGTCAAACCGCACGCGCTTCGGCACACCGAGCAGTCCATCTGGAACGACCAGACACGAAGGCACGGGCGTGCTCTCCGCGACACGCAGAAGCCCAGACGTTGGGCGATGACGCCGAGCAACGAGTATATGCCTTCGGAAGGCGAAGCCGCTCGCAATGCATATGTTCCCCGCAGGTGCGTGCTTCCCTTGTCCTCGCTTGTTTACGATTTGAACTGCCAAAGCAGCGTGTGCTGACAAAACTCTTTTCGCTCTTCGACGCACACTCTGGCACGGTGAGTTTCCGAAGGTCTATGGAGCCGGACAATGGATAAAAAAGGTGCGCACTCCGCATTTATGTGAGATGTGCAGATGTCCAAGACCCATTCGCCTGCACCGTTCTCGTTGCCCGTCAACGGCGTGTAAAACTCACCCTCAAACTCAAACTTTCATTCCTCCGCAGGGCGTCGCGCTGGTCTGCTCCGAGTGCGAAACCACGGAGACGAGTGAGTGGTACGCCAACAGGGACGATAAGGACAAGCCGGTCTGCAAGGTTTGCTACTACCGACAGGTATGTCACGCGCATCGATCCCACGCTTCAATATTTTATATCTTTGTCTCGTCACATCCTGACCCAATACCCGTGGTGCTCTTTTTCGCAGCTCGATGCCAGCAAAGGCAAGTGCTTCGGTTGCGGTAAGGACGGGGCAAATACAAGCCTATTGCTTAGGTCAAAGCTCAAGAAGGACGCGTGGTACTGCCAGCTGTGTATCATGCGAGAGGTGCACATTTCACGATTCTTCATTCTTTCTCTCTCTCTTTGCCCTGGCAACTTCGTAGGCATGATAACTTCAGTCACAAGCTGTTTCGTCTCGACTCACGTCGTTCGAGTTCCATATTTTTCGGAGAAACTGCCATCGAAACCGCCGCGGGGACGACGTGCGTGAACTGCGAGACGGATACGACCAGTGGTCAGTGGTTCAACTGCAAATATACGGGAACTAAATTGTGCACGCCTTGCTACAACAAGAACCGGTTGGACGTCGCCGCGGCCGCGGGGACGTGCGTGAAGAGCGGGACGGATACGACAGTGGTCAGTGGTACGGCTGCAAAGACCAGCCCGAAAGTAAAATTTGCGTGAGTTGCTACAAGAAGAACCGCTACGTCAAGAAGAAGGCGGCGAGCGCGAAGGAGAAGTGAGTCTTCGCGACAACCGCCGTGCCGGCTTTCAAAGCGATATCTAGATGGTGCGCGTGTACCGATCCTTACGTTTGAAACCTGTTCGCTCCCGCTACTCGGCGTCCACCTCCATCACCACCGCGTCGTACTCCCACACCCGCAACGCACAGGTTGGTTGTTCCGCGCGTCGCCCGGCCGAACGTGTCTTTGCGTCTGGCGAAGCGAACGAAGCGCCGACGGATCCGCCTCGAGTCATTTTTTTGTCGTCGCGGTTTGGGAGATGTAAGAACTCGTCGTCCCGTGCGACGTCATCCGCGCCCGAGCGAAACCGCCGCGCGCCGCTCACCGAAACCGCCCGCCCGGCGTTTGGGTTACCGCCGTTGTGGCACTCTGAGCCGTCGCCCCAGCTGGCGTGCGGGTGAAACGCCCAGTCGCTGACCGCGTCTTTTGCCCCAAACCAGGCTGCGGCTTCGCACCCGTTTCTCAAGTCAAACGCTCGGAGTACGCCATCCGTCCCGCCACTCACGAGATGCCGCCCGCTAGGTTCCACGTCGAAGCCGATTTTCTGGTTCGTGGCACTTGAGTTTCGTTTCATGGTAAATACCGCGCCGCCCCCCAAACTCCGCGTATCCCAGCACAAAATCCGGTCGTCTTTGGCGTTTTGCCAAAAAAGTGTCAGTATTGAGTCTTAGAATGTATATCGCAATGTATTGGACGATGTATGGACAACAGTCAGGATAATCGGTCTGAACAGTCACCAGCTTCGGTAAAACAGGGCACTTGTGATGTATGTGGTTGTCGTCTATGATTTGGGAAACGCAAAAGGACGTACCTCTCCGCGCCGCGCTGTACAAAAACGTACCGCACGGCGACCACTTGAGCCGGGTAATCGCGTCGGCGTGTCCGGTGAAGGAAACCGTTTGCTCGCCCGTTTGCGCATGGAACAGATTGATTATCCCACCCGCGCACCCGGCGGCGAGGACTTGCGACGAGGACGCCGCCGTCGACGTCAGCGGCGCGCTTTGCAACGCGGTGACCAGCCCTTTGAAAAAAGTATTTTCGGTTGAGGCGACGGAAGAGTAGGCGTTTTTGTTTCCGAAAGAAGAACCGTTTTTGTTTCCAAAAGAACCCCCAAAAGAACCCCCGAAAGACACGCCACCCTTACCACCCCGCCACAGCAAATCCCCAGAGTATCCAGGTCGCGTAACGTCCCAGGTTCGAATCTCGTTGTTTCGCCCGGCGAATATTTTCTCCGCGCCGCTTGCGAAGCAAACGACGTTGAAATCAACCGGCTCGTCCAGTGCGTTCCTTCCGCAGTACGATGCTTTTATCTTACCGCTAATCGCGTCCCAAACGTGCACCGGCTGGGCTTTGCACGCAGACGCAAACAAACACGTTGCCGTGTCCGCATGCGCATCCATTTTCGGCCACCAATCGTAGTCCCTAACCGCCTCGCCCGCTTTTATTCGCAACGCGGGCCAAAGCGAATCGGGAGGCAGACGATCGTTGGTGTCCCCGTTGTTTTCGTCATCGAAGGTCTCGTTCGCATCGTTCATTTCGTCATCGAACTTCTCCCCACCCGGATCACCCACCCCACCCCTCAACGCAGGCAACTCGCCGGGTACGTCGTACACCCGGAACGTGCCGTCTTCCGCGCCCGCGGTGAGCAAACACACGCCGTCCGGACTCCAACGCGCGTCGGTGAGAAAGTTTTCGTGCGGCGCGTTTGCGTTTCGCCCGTGCACTCGTTTCGCACCTAGGGCGAACTCCGTGGTTAACGTGAGGCGCGCGACCGGTGCGGAGGACGAACCTGAAAGGTTCATGCACGTCACTTGTGGCGAAACCGAGACATCACCACCCACGGTCACGCCCGCGCGCGCCGTCATCGCGCGCGCAGAGGTGTGAGGGAGGCACTCTTTTGCTGATGTTAGAAAACCTCGGGCGCGCCAAAAACTGCGCGCAGACGACGATTTCAAAAGTCGTTGTTGCGTGCCTCCCCCTGCACTGCGACCGGCGCGGTCATGTCGAGCGCGACGGCGACGCCGCCGCTCCTCGGGGAAACCGGCGGGACGCTCCAGGAAAAGCTGAGAGCGCTTTCGGCGCGTGTGCTTTTTCAGGCGAGAGTTGAGGCGAGTGCATCATCGTCAACTGGCTCATCTTCATTCGCGCAAAAACTGTCGCCCGAGGATGCGAAGCGCGCGGTGACACAGTTGCAGCGCCGAGGGCTCGAGGTGCTTCTGCGGTTCGACGACCACGTCCACGTTGCTGCTGATATCGGCAGCGAACAGCGCCGGGAACAAAACGCCCTTCGTCTAGGCACCGCCGCGCTTTCCATGCGCACGAAAGGCGAGTGGGCGAGTGCGGATCTGCTTGAGAAGGCTCACGATTTGTTCGTCCAACGGCGCCGCGACGGATGCGAGGACTCCTGCTACTCATCGGATACCACTTTGGCGTTGCTTTTGACGCTGGCGAATGCGAATACACACGTCAAGGCCGATGGATGTTCCAATAAAAAGCACCCCGAATCCCACACATCGCGCCGAGTGGAACGAGCGTCGCGTTGGTTAAAAATCACGCCGCCCGCCGCGTTCGAGGAAACGCCTTCCGGGTTTGGGGCGTTTGCGAGCGGCGCTTCTTCTGTTTCGTTTGGCGAGTACGGAACACTCCACAGCGCAATTAGTCAAAAAAATACTGCCTCGAACCCAAACCCAAACCCAAACCCAGGCGGTTTCACTGCGCCTCCGCGTCTGGACGTCATGCCCAGCCTTGGCGGGCTCGGGGTGGCCTCGGATCCACGCCGGACGCGGAAACCGCTCGGCGCGTTGCGAATGAGAAAAGACGAATCGGAATCGGGTGCCCGCGACGAACACGAAAACGAACACGTCACCCCAAACGACGACGTTACCTCCCGATCCCTTTTCGGGGCCCTGCGTAGGGCTCGTGTTCCTGTTAGGTTCGACAAAAACGACGACCTGGCGATTCGAGTCGCCTTGGGAGACACGAAACCGGACCCGAACGCGTTTTTGTTCGCGGAGGACGACTTGGAAAACGGCCAGCAAACAAACGGCCAGTCCGACGTTTCCGTGAATAGCACCAAAAAAGCAAACTCGGCGCCTGCTGCGAGGAAAACAAACGTTCGAGACAACTCCGTTTCCGGAACCAATCCACCGGGACTGTCTCGTGTTAGGTGTACGACGAAAAGAACTGAAGGAGACTACCCTGGGAACGCAAAAGAAACAACACAAACCGACCCTTGGCTCGCGGCGATTGATTCGCCCGACGCGCTTGACACGCCGTCGGCGTGCGTGTTTGGGTGGGACTTAGGGTCCGGCGCGGAGACGCGACACGCCTGCGACGCGTTTCTCGCCGGCGGCGAAGACGCGTTCGGGGACGCGTACGGGCATTTAGTCAGGCCGACATGTTCGATTTTCGGCGCCGCCGTTCCCGCGAGGGCGACGCAGGACGAGCTCGTGCAGGCCACCAGGCGGGCGCTGGCGGGCGGGCGAGCGGTGACGCAGGCGCTGGCGCCGAGATTATTACGCCACGACGCGCCTCGTTCCGCGGGTGACCCGCCGCCGCTGCGCCTCCCTTGCGCGAGCGCGGGCTCGGTACAAGGCGCGCTTGCGGCACTCGCGGAAGCCGCGAACGACCGCGCTGCGCTTGATACCTTCGTTCGCGGAATAGAAACCGACGTGGACGAATCAGGGCCCGCGGATCTCGCCACGCAAGCGACCGCGGCGACGGCGCGCGACGTTCTCAGGGCGCACGACGCCGCGCTCCTGGGTTTGCCCGCGGCGACAGCGGCGCGACGCGCGGATGAGCTTGCTCACGATGAAACCGGGCCTGTCGGGTCACAGCTCGCGTTTCCGTATCGAATCAAAACGTCGTCAGCGTCGGTACCAGATGTGACGCTGTTGGAAGCGCGTGCGCACACAAAAGCGCTTCGAACGCAACTCGCGACGCTCCGCGCGCTGTGCGCGCCTGTTGACGGGGACGTTTCCGGGATCGCAACCCTGAGAAGGTACGTGCTGTCTTTCCCAAATCCAGGCACACTGTTTGCCCATACAAAACTGACACTTTCTTTTATTGGTATCAGGGTTTTCGCGACCCTAACCTCAGGCGGTGCCCGGGACATTCGCGAGCGGAACCTGCTTCGCGCGCTCGCGAGCGCGGCGGCGGCGCCGGCGCTGGCGCAAGCGCGGGCGTGGGTGAGGGGCGCGCGTCTCGATGACCCGCGCGGGGAATTCTTCATCAAGGTTTCTGGGGATTGGGGCGCCTGCGTGAACGAACTGAGTTTTGCTGGACCCGAGATGCGTGTACAGGAGTGGCGTGCCAGGGCGCTTCGACTTGGCACGTCCACCGGTATTGACGACGATTTGGAAACGAGGGAAGCGTTGGAAGACGCCCGGAACGCGGCAAAAAACGAGACGATTGATTTGCGAAGCGTTCCGCCGTGGCGCGGCGGCGCTCCCGGTCAAAACGGTTCCGGCGTTGTCAAAAACGAACGCGCGCAGCTTCGCGATTTCGAAGAAGGGTCCAGTAACGCACACCCCTTGTTCACCGGCGTGGTTCCTCGCGACGCCCTGGCGACGGGCGTGCATTTGCGCATCCTGCACCGCCTTCCCCAGACCAGGGGCTTCGCGGCGGAGATGGCGGCGCTGGATGAAGACGCCGTTGTTTCTGGGACTTCGTACGAACCTTGGACGCTAGCGTTTGATTCCGATGACCTGGCCGCGGCTACCAAACGGCGCACCGAAACTCGAGTAAAAATGGAACTGGCGGCTCTAAGGGCGACACGCTTAATGGCGGCGACGAGGGACGCCGAGCGCGCTCGAGGCGAAACGCGACGTCGCGCGATTCGCGCCGCCGCGACGGCGACGCGTCTCGAGAAGGAAACAGGTACGTACCAGATTTCCCAAATCCAGGCACTGTTTTATCTCTCAGCTGGTGACTGTTTGTCCATACATCGCCCAACACGGGACTGACACTTTTCTTTTACAATCAACAGCGTTGCAGACGGCGAAGGAGGTTGTTTTGGAAGATTTCGCGCTGCGCATGGCGTCGCTCGCGTCCCGGCGCGCGAGGGAAGCATTTGCGAGACGCGATCGATTGGATGGAAACGGAAACGGAGAGGGGGACGAAACGTCTCGCGAAAGTAACGAACGAAACGACGAGCAGACGATTCAAAAGGCGCTAAACGCGGCGCTCAGCGCGACGACGCGGTGGGCGCCGGGGACCGAGACGCCTGTTTCGTTGACGAAAGCACTGGCGATGGCGTTTCGCGGTGGTTCGGATTTGTCAGCGGAGTCGCGGAGCGCGGAGTCGCCGTCCATCGGGATGTCCCCTGATTCGTTTTGGAAAGGCGCGGATGAAGACGAGCGCGCTGCTTCGGTTGCGAAGGAACAAGATGTAAGCGCGCTCTTCGTCGACGATTCGATTGATGACCTAGAAACGTCCTTCCGCACCGCGCGCGACGTTTCCATCACCGACGTTTCCGTAGACATGGACGCCCCGACGACGCCCGGCCCGGTGGTTGGCGGACTCGCGTCGTCGCCGAGTCGCGACACGAAGCGGGTCGGCGAGGTATCGGCGAGCGCGAACGCCGCGGCCGAATCGTCGTCGCCTCCGAGCGCGCCCGTGTCGCCGTACCCCGACTCGCAGGGCGACGACTCGTCTTTTTCCTCCCACGACACCTCGAACCCAGGTGGTTCCACGGAGCCCGAAACCCCGGTGGTGACCACCAAACATGTGCGAGTTGCGAGTCATGCGTGTACGGGTACTCCGAATCGTGCTGTTTTTAGTACTCGTCACGTTCCGAGTGTCAGTCCGACTCCGCCGCGGGTCGCGGATACGAAAACTCGCGACACCCGCGATTCCGGCACCGTCACGTCGTTACCCTTGGAAACGCCGTTCCCGGTGATCACGCAGACGTGCGTTTCAGGTCCGATTCGCGACCGGCTGGTGGTTTTCTCGAAGCTCGTGGCTGAGACGTTCGTTGAGCACCTCGGGCTGGAGCACCACGTCGAGGCGGTTGGTAAGTACGTGCTGTGCGGCGCCGGGGACTTCGCGTCGGCGCTTTTGGAGCGAGTGAGTTTTCTGGCCAGCGCCGGCGTAGTGGGCGGCGGGTGGGGGGTAACCGCGCCCGGGGGCGCGGCGGACGCGCTTGATGGCGCGCTAAGAGCGTCCTCCGCAATGAACGACCCCCTGGCGCAACGGTTCCGGATAGCGGTAAGAGTGCCCAGCACTCCGCACGCCGCTCCGGAAACGACGTATTCTGGAATTCGAAACCCCACGTTCAGCGAACACAACCTGGGGATGGTCGACTTTCTGCACGCGAGTTACGCTTTGGAGTGGCCGTTGGCGTCCTTGTTCCCTTCGGCTACCCGAGAAACCTTAGCCATGACGCACCGACAGCTCACGCGGTTCCGCCACGCGCGCGCTGCGCTTTCTGAGGCGCATCGCTTGGTGCAAAACGCGGGTCTGGAAACCGTTTCCGCGTGTACGTACTGGGGCGTTCCCAAATCCTGACACCCTGATTGATGCCCCTGTTTGACTGTTTAAGTACACGGCCGTCATTAAAAGGAAGTGCATTACACATAGCACAAGTGCACTGTTCGGCCCGAGTACGCCCGAGTGTTTGCCGATTGTCCAGAGTAATTACTCACACAAGTCACGGTCCCGACTGACCCTTTTCTTTCCCACTCGCAGACAAAAACGGCGGCGACCGCGGTTTGGCCGGCGCGGCGCTCGCGAAACGCAGGCTGCGGCGGCTTTCGTTGTTGTCGCACGAGTTGCGGCACTTCGTTTCTTGTGTAGAGGGGTATTGTGGGGAGGCGTGTCACGGCAGCGCGAAGTTGGCGTTACGATTGGCGTTACGCGAAAACGGGACACACAGAGTCAAGCCGAAAGACGCGTACGCGATTCGGGACGTTTTGGGGACGTTCGCGGAGACGTGCGCTGCGTTTTGCTTTTTGCGACCGAGGGACGCGCCGTTGCGCGAAGCGATTGACGTTGCGTTACAACTGGCGCTTGATTTCCGGAAACACGTCCGTCACAGCAAGTCCTTGCTCACCGACGGCGTCGCATACGCCGCCTGCCAAGCCACGCACGCCACGTTTAAGATCCATGTCAAGCGCCTATGCGTTCGACTCGCCGACGCCGCCTCCAACGCGGGCGGGTCCCTGGGCGGCGTGTCCCCGAAACGCGCGCGCGACCTTTTGTTTCGAATCGACCACAACGGGTTTTACGGATCACAAGTGGGTGACACCACGGGTTAGATAGCGTACGGTTTTATTAGATGCTAGCTGAGTCCTAAACTACCTCTTGTACTTCAGACCATTCACGTGGGCTGCAAGGTTATTTCGCTGTTTGTTTTGGAACTGCGCGAACTTCCGTATCGTTTCTTCCGACAGCAGCTGCTCCATGGTGTTGTACTTCTCCCCAAGCGTTCTTTCATCCGCGAACTGGTGAATGCAGCTGTGGCACTGTCTACACACCGACGCGGTTTCGTGTACGCTCCTTCCGCTTTCCGTGAACCCGCTTGGCGGTCTCGAAGTGAAATATTTTACCTCGCATTTGGGAATCTGGCACGATTAACAAGTAAGTGTCAGTCTCCTGAAATGTGTATATCCGGGATTGGAAAGGTAACAGTTACTATGGTAACAGTATCACTAGTAAATAGGAGACGGGAAATCGGACCGATCAGTCGGCGGGAAGTGGCAAATTGGAAATACGTACCAGATGGTGCCGAGTCAGTGGCATGACCCTTTCGCACATCTCGCACGCGTCGTCTGCTAACACGTCTTCCGGGTTGATTTCGTTTGCTAATGCATCGTGCACGGCTTGCAGGAGAAGCGAATAGCTCTGCTGAATATCGTCCTCGTCCAGAGGTGTTACCTCGAGGTCAACCATCGTTTGTTCCCACCTCGCTCGCGCGACATCCTGATTTTCGGGAACGCCATCGCCTTCCAAAACATCCAACACCAACATCTCAGCCGCAGCCTCGAGCAGCGCGTCTTCGCCAACGAAACGCTCGCGGAGCACGCGTCCCAGGTTTCCCGATACAAGCGCCTCCGTGTGAGGCTTCATGGGTGGCCCCACCTGTGTGCACGGTGTCACACAGGTCTGACGAATTTCGTGTACGTCACCGTTTTTCGTTCGTTTTTTTATTTCGGGACGCGCACTTCTGAAGGTCGTGGGTTCCACCCCCAGCAACGCACTCTTCGCGGCACGCCGAAGGGCGCGCGAAAGGTCGTGGGCAAGGCGGTAAAGGCACGAGGGCACACGCGGTTTCGTGCGCGACCCGCGAAGCCCCACCGCGGTCTTTCCACGCACCTCCCATCGACCGCGGCGTTCGTCGATGCGCCCATCCACCGCCCATCGACTGGTGTTCGTCTGCTCGACGCGTTTCGTGTGCACCTCGACGAACAAAGGCGTCGTGCGACGGCACGACGTTGGCACGAAGACCGGGTCCGGCGCTTCGTCAACCGCACGCGTTTCGCTAGCAAAATATAAGCACCGCACGTCGCACATCGCAACCGCGACGCATCGCGCCATGTCCTCCAGTGCTGCTGAATCGAATTTGGTGCAATACGTCGTGCTTCGCAAGGATTTGGGGTTGTCCTTGGGATGGCCGCTGGGTTCCATCTGCGCGCAAGCCGCGCACGCCTCCGTCGCGGCGGTGTGGGAGTTCAAGGAGCACCCCGACACCGTCACGTACTGCGCCCCCGAAAGAATCGACGACATGCACAAAGTGGTGCTCGAGGTGAAGAACGAAACACAGCTCCGTACTCTGGCCGAAAAGCTCACCGAAAACGGCGTCGCGCACAAACTGTGGCTGGAGCAACCCGAAAACGCCGCGACGTGTTTAGCCACGCGCCCGTACCGCAAAGAAGAAATCGCGTTCTTGTTCAAAAAGTGTAACCTCGCGAAAGGGGTTGTCGTGAGCGGCGCGGCGATTGCGGGGCAGGGACAGAGCGGAGGGTGAGGTGGTGAGGAGGGGAGGGGAGGGAGATGAGTGTGAGTGAAGCGACGATGTAACATTCGATAAAAGAAGGGGAAAAAAAAAAGGACCGAAAATCGAAAACCGAAACCCTCTGCTCTCCCAAAAGTTTTTCGCGGAGCCTTGTTTCTGCGATGGGTTGCGACAGATCGCGGCGCGCCGGGACGCAACCGTGTCGGCGCCATGGGGTGGGGCATGACCGGAGCGAAACGGGACGGGAGAGGTGGTGGTGGTAGTGATACGACACGCGTCGGTTCAGTCTCGACCCCTTCTCGTATCGACACTTTGAAGGACGAGGACTTGGACGATCTGTCGGATTTCGAAATCGACGCGTTGTTGGCGGAAGAGACGGACGCGGTTACGAAGGATAGCCGAGAGTTGTTGGACTCTGGTGATCGCGAGACGGTTGGTGCGATTGCTTTGCACGGTCCGACAGGAGACCGTGGAGTGGACGGAGCGCCCCGAAAGAAAAACAGGGCCGAGGAGGGTACCGCGGTGGCCGAGGGATCTGGTAGTTTAGATTCTATTGTCGACGCCGCGGCGGGCGACAAGCAACCACCCGAGCTTCGACCTGAGAAGAAATCCAAAGAGCACGGGAAAGTGATACCAACAAAAAAAAAACACAACAAAGGTGTTGGTGTCTTAGCAGGCTTACCTGCGTTGCTAACCGCCGCGCGGTACGCGTCACGCGAAGCGCTTTCGCTGGTAGCGATTGAAGCGACAAAAAATATTACGCAAAGTTTACGCCGGCCGAAACAAACCGCGGTTGCCGCGCTGTGCACGGTGAGCACCAGTGTCGCGGGCAGTATAGGGCACTCGTTATTAGTGTCGTCCCTGGAATGTTTCGCACCGACACGGTTCGTGCTTTGTTTCGCGCGAATCGGCGCCGGTTTAGCGGGCGTTTCGTTTGTCGCGAAACACGCGAAGCACAACGGCGCGGCGAAAGCGTTTGTGTACAGAGGTAATTGTTGCGCATTTCCCAAATCATACACGACTATTTCCTGCTCTGTATGGAGTACAGTCGGAAAGTACGGACCCCACTCCGGAAAGGCCCCTTTCCAATCCCGGATACACGCGGCCTTACAAGACTGACACTTTCTTTTTTATCGTATCAGTACTACCCGCCTCTGCGCTCCGGAAAACCAAGGTGGTGCGAAACGCCACGATTCGATTGCTCCACGCCGTGTCCCCCGTACCGCTACGGACGGTTTTCGGGGGTCCTCCTGGTTTCAAAAACGCCCCGGCGGGCGCGTTTTCCTTCCTCGCGTCGGTTTCAAAAAAGTACCTCGCGAACTCGGCGCGGTTCGCGGTAACAAAACGAATCGCCGCCGTTTGTTTCCCACTGAAAACCAGGACGGTGCTTTACGCCACGAAAGTAGCACCCATGGTGGGGGCGTACGTGGTGCGACGAGAGATTATTACCAGAACCTCGGAAAAAGGCTCGGTTAACCGAGACTTGAAGTGGGAAAAAACTCACGTCTGGGGAAGCGAGAAAATAAAAACAATCGTCCTCGAGCACGGCGGGTTCTTCACGAAGGTACGTCTTGGCGTTTCCCAAATCCAGGCACACTGTTTGCCCATACAAGACTGACACTTTCTTTTATGAATCTCAGATCGGCCAGATCATGGCCACCGCGGAGCAGATGATGCCTGTGGCGTACATAAACGCGTTCAGCCAGACGTTGGACGCGAACCCGCCGGTTCCGTTTGCCATGGTGAAGCGGAAAGTTACGAAGGCGCTTGTTGAAGCGCGAGCGCGTACTAGTGCTATGCCTGGAACTTCTGCTCAAAACAACCGCACGACGTACCCCTCACTCTTCGAGGCTACCTTTTCCGAGTTCGACGAAACCCCCGCGGCGACCGCGTCTATCGCGCAGGTGCACTTCGCGCGGCTGCGGAAGGGCGGCCAGAGGGTCGCGGTGAAAGTAGTGGTGGCGAATATACACGAGCTGCTGTCTGATTTGCGGTGCGCGTCGCAAACGGCGAACGCCATGCGGTTTTTAAACCTGGATTGCGGCGCCGATTTCCCAACCGTCTTCGCCGCGTACGCAGACGTGGTGGAGGAGGAGTTCGACTTGCAGCTGGAGAGCGAAAAGATGCGCGAGTTTGCAATTGTGTTTTCCGAAAACGGCCTGCAGGATAAAATCAAAATAGCGGAAGTTCACGACTGTTTGTCCACAAGCGACGTGTTAGTGATGGAGCGGTGTCGCGGCGTGAAGTTGTTAACGGTGCTGAACAAAGCGCGCGCGACTGGTAAAAAACCGCGGTTGCCAAACCCGAACGTCGCGGCGGTGCACCAAATTTCGGGCGGTACGAAAACGCCAAACCACGACGACTGGTCCGGACTGTTCCACACCATGCACAAAGCCTGGGGCGTCATGCTTTTGCGGCACGGCCACTTCCACTGCGACCCGCACCCGGGTAATTTCATTCTGCAAAAGGTACGTGTTGGCCTTTCCCAAATCCGACACACACTGTTTTACCGAAGCTGGTGACTGTTGTCCATACGTCGCGATATACAAGACTGACACTTTTCTTTATAAAAAAAGGACGGCCGGCTGGCGATTCTGGACTGGGGCCAAACCCAAAGCGTGGTGATTCCGTTCAAGCAGCACGTGTGTCGTTTAGTGCTGTGCATGGCGAACGAGCACCACACGGAAATCGCGGAGGAGGTGCGAAGTCACAGCACGCTGGTTTTGGCGAATCCAACCACCGAAGCCCTCTCCGCGCTGTGCTTCGCGTACTTCGACACCCGGCGCTCGCCCCTGGCGGAGATAAACCTGATGGACCTTTCAAACTCGCCGTTCCTGGCGAACCGAATCACGCGGAACACGCGGGAAGGGTTCAACATCGTGCGGTGCGTTTTTTTGTTCCGGGGGATGATGAAGGCGTGTCAGGTGGAGGCGTCCATGGTGGAGGTGTGGGAAAGCGATGCTAGGGCGTCGCTGGTGGAGATGAATCTACCGGTGCCCTCGCTGTTCGTCGCCCGCGGCCGGAGGTTCGCGACGCGCGCGTGGCTGGGCGCGCAAAAGGCGCTCAACGTGGGAGCGGGCGCCCGGCTGAACACACTGCAGGCGTTCGTGGCGAGTGCTTCAGCGAGCAGCAGTGCTCGCGATTCGCAAGCGCGACGCGGGTCGGTTCGGGAAGGCCTGGCGGTTTCGCCGGGAACGCCGAGACGCATGCGGAGCGCGTCGTGGTGATTTTCTTATCTTTTTTGATAGACTAATAATATAGCGTAGGGTTTGTGCGTCGCGCGGAAGTATCCATCAATCCACAATATAGAAACGTGTTCGTCTTTCCACGTGTTCGGTGCTTTGCCTCATCTGTACTTGGCCTTCGATCTTTCGGCCACGCCGCGCCACGTAGCAGCGAGCGCCTTGTCTATCTGGCCGGAGGTGAACTCGGGGTTATGGGCGGCGATCTTGGGGCGAATATCGTTGCAGAAGAGCATGTACGGACCCGCTCCCGGGTTGGACACGGGTTCACTTGAGCTGTTTCCCGTATCGGGTTGTTTCCCTGTTCCGGACGGCGGTTTCGATTTCGGGCCGGGCGAGCCAATTCCTCCTTGGTCTGTGCTTCGAATGCCTACAGGCTGAACTTCTCCGCCTCTCGCTTTTTGTTTCAGCTTCTCGAGGTAATACGCGTGGACTTCGAGGTGCCCCGGATCCGCCTCCCATGTGCAGGTCCACGACCCCCACGGACAGCCATTTTCGTGCGCCCATTTCAACACGCCGACGTGCCCGCCCTCCGCCGCGTTCGCGCACGTCTTCTCATCCCAAGGACACCCGTTCTTGCGAAGCCATTTCAGAGCAGTCAAGTTTCCGTCCGCCGCCGCCTTTGCGCACGTCATCTCGATAACCCGCTTCCGCTTGTCTCCGCTTGCGATACAGGTGGCGGGTTCAGGGGGCTGTTGTTTTAGGGAACGCTTCTTCAGTGTCGCCTCGTCTAGAGCTTTTTCCAACTTTTCCTGCAAAGGCAGAAAACCTTTTAAGTAGGCTTACTCTTACTCGCATCTTCTCGGTGGTGCGCTGCGGAAGTTTAGTGATGGCCTGTTCGTGCGAGCTTATGGCGATGCGCATGCTGTTCGAGTACATCTTTAGAAGGGTGTCGAATTGACCGTGACCGTCCGATTCGAAACTCGCGAACGCTTCCTTGCGAAGAACCTCGACCGCACCCTCCCACGGCGTACCTTTGAAGCGGTCGACGTCCTTGTCACGAGACGGCACCCTCGGTGATGCCAATCGAGGATCCGCGGTCTGGTTGTATGCGTCCATCAGAACAGATCGGTTTCCTCACCAGACCCCCACCTTCTGAGCGCCGCGCCTCGGTCGTTCGCGCGCGTCGGTGTGTGTGGCTTTACCGACGCGTTTCTCTGAAGCACAAACGAAAAGTTGGGACCAAAGAAAAAGTGATGTGATGCTTCGCTTTTTATCGTATTTTTCATATTCAAGTGCCCAACGTCTCCCTGTCCCTCACCCTAAGCGTGTGCGTTTCATTCGCAGTTAGTTCCCTGCGTGGACTCGGCGTTTTCGTCGCGGGTGCCTCGACTGTTACTTCGGTTTCGTGGAGATCCAGCCGACTGACGTACAGACGTGATTCCCGATCGTGAGCTTGATGTGATCGTGGCCCTGGTAGGGCGGGACGTCGGGGGCGTAATCCAGCTGATCGTTGCCCGCGTGCCAGCAAAAGTCGTCGATGCCGTATCCGACATGAATCAAGTCGTCCCTTAGTTGTTCCAGGTCTTTTTTTCGCCACAGCACGGTGCCCCCGCGCTCCAACGTGTCGTCCAAACTCGACAGCGTGAACTCGGTGGTGTGAATCGCGACGCCGCCGGGTTTAAGAAGATCCATGGAGTTCAACACGAAACGATTTCCAAGAGAAATAGACCCGACGTGTTCCAGCGAGCACGTCGACCACACGAAGTCGAACCCGCCGTGAAGCTCGGGTAGGGCGTCGACGTGGTTCATGTCCAGCGTTTCGTAACGCACGAGCTTGTCGAACGTTTCTCGGTCGACCAGGTTTTCTTGAAACAAACCATCTTTGTTCCCGGCGTGCTGGTTGGTACTGGCCCAGCCTTTTTCCACTGCCCTAGCCGCGTCCATGTCCGTCGCCACGATCTCCACGCCAAGCGACGCGAAGTAGGAAATCAGCGGTTCCGTCCCCGCCGCAAAAACCAACCCTCGCTTTCCCGGCGTGAGCATCCCAAGCTTCTCAAGAGAACTGACGATAAACACGAACTCCCATTGCTTTCGGTGCTTTTTCACGTCCTGGCCAAGCGCGGTGAGAATGCGCTCAGCGTGCGTGTCCGTGGCTTCATCCACCGTGGCCATCCGACCTCGGGTCCACGGCTGTTGCGAACAACTTTGTTGTTTGAAAAGTGGCAGAATTTGTGGCCCCTTCGTTTCGTGAGGCACGGACGAGCGCGCGAACCACGCCGTTGCAGACAGCAGCAGCAGGCACGCGATGGACGTGTGAGCTCTCGGCATGTTGGAGTAGCCTTCAGGAGTGGACTTGCTTTGCTTGAACAACACGCCGCGATTCAGCGGTTCGCGCGAGTCGGTGTGTCGTGGCTTTCGGCACGTTCTCGGAAGCAGTGAACGAAAAGTGATGTGACCACAAGTGATGTGCGGTTTCGCAAAATCGTATTTTCATAGTTATTAACCCACCGGTCCTGTTCGCCAACTCTGCTCTGGAACTCACTCTGTGTAGTCTAACTTTTTGATTATAACGTGGCCTACCAGGTACACCCACCTCCTCACTCTCCCCCCCCCGCCATCAGGCTCTTCAGGTCCTCCCCCGAGAGTTCCGCCAGCGTAGCCGTGAGGGTCCTGGCAGCTGCCTCTACGTTCTCGTCCGGGTCCTCGAAAAGTTCCGACAAGAACGGAATCGCCTCGGGTAACAAAACCAGGTACTCCTCCTGCAGTTTGTTGGTGGTTTCCAAAAGCGCGGCCAGCGCGACTCGGCGCGCGCGCGGCGCGGGGTCCCGAGTCGCGAGCAGCACCCCCCGGTGCGCCGGTTTCCAAAGCATGTCATCCGGTGCGGACGCGATGAGCTGCGCGATGCACTGCGAGGCTTCGTGGCCGACACCTCCGGGGACGAGCTCGTCGTTTTCTGCGAGGTCGGAAATGTCAAACGGGATTTTTTGAAGTGACACCCCTTTCGGCGGCTCGGCGGTGAGGCAGCGGGTAACGAGCGGGTGCAGTTGGTTGAACCGCGCCGTGTCCAGCAAGTCGCCGTTTTCGTGCGACACGATTCTTCTTAACGCGCCGAGCGCCCTTGCTTTCATGCGCCAGGCGTCAAGCTCCGCGACCACGACGGCGTCGTCTTTTGCGGAAACGGTTTCTTGTTTCTTCTCCTTCTTTCGCTTCTTCGCGGAAGTGCCGTTTTCGAGGGACGCCGCCGAAGCCGGGTCGAAGGCCGGGTCAAGCGCGGACGCGGCGAGGTCAAGAATGGGCGTGGCCAGGGGCGCGAAGACCCCCCTAAGGGCATCCGCTAGGGCGGACGCGACGCGGAACAGCGCGGAGAGACGCGCTGTTGAGGCATGCGGGTCATCCGCCCGCGCTTTCGCCCACTCCGTGAATCGCTGCAGCGTCGGGGCAAACGCCGATTCTGTCAGTGTGGACGCCACCCTGACGAAGGCGTCGCACGCTTCTTTTTCAACCGCGTCGATCGCGGTGGCGTCGAACTCGCGGGGGTGGTCCCTGCGCACGTCAAGTGCTCTTAACAGCATCGCGATGAGCGCATCGCGGTGCGCCACGGGCGTCTCAGTCACGGACACGGAAACCGCGGCCATGCGGAGCGCCGCGGCGGCGGCAGTGAAAGAAACGCGCGATTGCGATTCACCGCTCGCCTCGTCCCCGAGCGCCAAGCGCATGGCGTCGCCGAGGGGGGCGAGAAGCAGACGCGGGGGCGTTGCCCTAGGGAGCGCCTCTCGAAGCGCAGCCGCGTGCTCCGCCGCAGTTGTGGTGGCTGATTTCATGGCACCATCACCAGTAGTAGTATCGCCACCCACACCGCCACCACCGACACCACCGCCGCCGCAAAGCGACGGCGACAGCAGCAGCGCCAGCACGTCCGCCAGGTGCGGGGACAGAAACCCGCCCATCTTCGCCATCAAAGCGTTGACCGCTCTTAGACACGCCACGAGCACGGCGCCGGTTTCGGTTTCATCGCGCGTCGTCGCGACGGTGGTTTCGTCTGAAGATTTTTCATGTGCGACTGAGACTAGTGTGTTTGCGGCTTTCCGCGACGCGGCAAACAGCGCGGGCACTGCCTCGGGCAACACGGGAACGCAACGCGGGCCGAGCGAGGTCATCACCGCCGCGAGCGCGTTTGCCGCCGCCGCGACCACGGCGCGGCTTTTTTCGTGTTCAGACAAGCACCGTACCATCGCCGGAACCGTTTTCAAAAGGCTCGGGGCGAACGCGAGTTGCGCTTTCCGGATCTCCTGGGTCATCCTCGTGTCCACTGACGATGACGACGCGTCCGAAAAGCGAACCGCGGCGGCTTCCAAGGCGCCAAGCGCCGCCGCTCGCGTCGCGCTCTGCGCCGACGCGCCGATGGCGACCGCCAGCGACGCCAACACCGGCGCCAAGCGCGTCGCCGCCTCGACTTCATCAACCAGCTCCTCCTCAAGCACGTCGTCGTCGTCATCCTCGCCGAGGTCCATTGGCGCAGAGTTAGCACCTTTTTGGCGGCTAGCCTGTCTGTGCTTCATCGCCCTCGCTCTGCTCCGCGCTTTTCGCGACTTGGACTTGGCGGCGGCGCCCCGCGCGACGCTCGCCGCAGCGGCGGCGCGCAAACGGTGCGCTACCAGCCGCAGCGCCTTGCGTCTTACTCGTGGGTCGGTGTGCTCTAGCAGCGGCGCAATCGCGTTGAGGTACGCGCCCGGAGCTAGCAACCCATCCAGCGCACCTAACACGCGTCGGCCGCCGCGTTCCACTCGGCTCGCGAGTTTTGCGTCTTTCGAAGAGTCCTCGGCATCCGCCGTCGCGGCGCGAATCATAACAAGCGCGTTTTCCGCCAGCGCGGCGTACCCTCGTTGCAGCTCCAGGGCGATCAAATCAGCCGCCTCCTCCGCCGCCTGCTCGTCTTCAGGGTGCGCCGCCGCAGCAGCAACGGCTTCCCGTCGCGCCGCCGCGACGAACGCGCGCGACGAAAGGTGCTTCGCCGCGGTTTCAGCCACGAGCCACTCAAGGCGCCCGGTCTCGGTCGTGGCGAGCTGGTAGATTTTGGGTGAACGGGAAAGGGAAGGAAGGAACGAAAATGTCAGTCAGCGAATCCGTCGCGTGTTCATAGACGTGCACCAGTCGAAACGACCAACCCACGGAACCAAAAAGAAAAAGACAGCAAAACCAAACCCAAAACCAAGGCGCGCAAAAAAAGTCCCTCAGCAGGAAAGCAGCAGAGCTATATGTTTCTACACGGCGCTCAACAAAAAGGAGCGCGTCAGAATCCTGACACGGAAATGGTTGATCATCAGCGAGACTTTTTTTTTGCGCGCGCGGGCGGAGCGGGCGGCGGGCGTTTTGTCAGCAGTACATTTTGTACAGCTGGTGTCTCAAAGACGGAGTCTGAAGGGAGTCACTCATTTTGACAGCTGGTGTCTTACGAGAGTCTCAAAGACGGAGTCTGAAGGGAGTCACTCTTGAGAGGACTTATCCATACAGACCTGCGCCTTTCTACCTTTCCAAACTTACCTTCGATACCCGTACCAGCGCGTCCACCGCGTTCGTCGCGGCTTCCCTGGCCAACAGCGTGGCGACTAGATCCCCGACCCAAACCGTCGCGCCTTCCACGGCGCGTTGTTTTTCCATTTCGATTTGTTCGTTCGTCGCCGCGAGCAACGCGCCACCGGCTTTTTGCGCTCGTTTTTTGCTTTTCGCCGCGAGTTTAGCGGACGCGAGTTCCGCGGCGAGTTCTAAGGACTTGGTGTGACTCAACAGCGACGCCAGGACCACGGGCAAGCCTGGGTTTTTGCCGGTACCTGCTGAACCTTCAGTGGACACTGTTTCCGTGGCTCGAAGAAACGCAACGCAAAGGCTCGCGCGTCTGTGCTGCGGCGCGTCCGGCAGGGCGTCGATCACGCGGTCGCACGCGGCGTCCATCCCCAGCCCGCCCGCGATCCAAGCGGGAACCACCGCCCCTAATGCTTGCTCAAGCGCGCGCCTGGAAGAAGCGTCTTCCGAGCTACTCAAATCAGACGCCGAGTGCGTCAGCGCCGCGCTGACTTCGAGCGCCGCGCGCATCACGCCTTTGGGGTCCGCCTTCGCGAGCGCGGCGAGCAGCGAAAGCGACGCGTCGCGCGCGGGGCCAGCCTCGGCGTCGCGCACCGCGCGAACCACCAAGGGGACGTCCCAGAAGGAATCAGTGACATCGTCGTCTGCGGTGTCTGCTTTCTTTGACTTCTTGCTTTTTTCTTTCGTGGCAGCTGTGGTGCACGCCGAACGAACCGCCAGCGCCTCCAGGGTGGACAACAGAAGCGCCTGCGCGTACCCGCCAGACGCGGCGGCGCGCGCGGCGACGACGTCGGCGTCGGCGTTCGCGTCGGCTCGCGGTTCGGCGTCATCCTCCTCGCCGCCGCGCTCGGCGGCGTCCAGGGACGCGGTGAGCAGCGAGTGACACGCGGGTACCAGACTCGCGACGCCCCCGTCCGTGTCCACGGCGCGCTTCCACGACAACACCTCCAGCGCCGCAATCGCGGCGCCGACCGCGCGAGCACCGGTTAATGTGTCCTCCTCGTCTTCAGGAAGGGTGGAGGTTTTCGCGGCGGCCGTTTTCGTCTTTTTCGCCGGCGTCGCCGCCGTGTCGGTTCCGGCGCCAACAACGACGTCGCCCCTCGTCGCCGCCGTCGCCGCCACAAGCAATGCCCTGATGTCCTCCGCGTGTATGTCAAGCACATCCACGGCGTCTCGCGCCGCGGCTCGCGCGCCCGCATCCGGGTCCCCGGCGACCGCCACGAACAGCGACCGAAGAGTCGCGCGGCGTCGCGACGGCGGCAGGAATTGAACAAACTCAGCCGTCAGCGCGGAAGTCGCGGCGACGCGCGCGGGCGCTGGCGCGGCGTCCACGCCGAGCCGCGTGGCTTTGCTAAACGCGCGCCACGCGTGTTGTCCGATGCCTGATTTCGCGCACGTCGGCGTGTACGTGGCAAGAATCTCCGTCGCGAGGGACGCGGCGTCCGCGGATCGCAACGCAACTTGGGTTTCCGCATCCACGTCCGCCGCCGTGGACGCGCCGCCAAGCGCCAAAGCGCGCTCAAGCGCGGGCGCCAGGGCTTCAGCCTTGACGCTGTCACACCCGGCGCCGCGAAGCGTCGCGACGAGGCGAGCGGCGCCACGCGCGGAAAGACGCAGTTGCGAATGTTTCCCTTCACCACCATCGACAGACCCGTCGAGAAACGCCACCGCGGGCGCGAGAAGCGCGCGCGTCGCGTCGCCGGTCGCGTCGCCACGCAAACCCAAAGCCAGCGCTTCGCTCGTCGCCGCCCTGGCCGACGAAGTGGACACGTGGTCGGTGTCCCCGATTCGCGCCGACGCAGCCGCGAGGGCCGTCCAAGTGGCATGCACCGCACTCTTTGACGTCCCTTTCCCTGAAGGCGCCAGCGACACCACCGCCCGCGCAGCAGCGGCTCTCGTGGCGGGGTCCGACGAAGCGCACGCCGCGACGAGCGCGGCGAGCGTGGCGGACGTCTTGGATGACTCGCCGTCCCTCGTCGCCAGCAACTCGAGCGCTACCCTAGGGGTTTCGTGGGAAGAGTTTGCGTTTTCGGTATCCCCAGCGTCACCCTCCGGGTCCTCCGCCGCTTTCTGCGCTAAAAACCAAACCGACTCATCCCCGAGCGCTTGCAGAACGGTTTCCATCGTGGCGTCCAGGGAGTGTTTCGACGCGCTGCCGCTTCGCGCGCGCGCCGACGACACGGCGACCAAATCAAAAGCCTCGTGGAGCATTTTTTGGTGCGCGGTTTTATCCCCCGTGTTGGTGTCAGCGCACACCTGTCTAAGCGCCGACCGCGCCAGCGCAGACACGACGCCTTTGTCGTGTTTCGCCACCTGTCGGAACGTGTGCGGTTTCGTTTTGTGAAGAAAGTCCAGCTGGAACGTCCCGACTCTGCTGGTCACACCGTCCCCCGACCCTTCCGGGAGCTCGGACGGGAGGTCGTCGTTGATAAAAGAACCGCCGCCCATGTCTCCGAACCACTCGTTTTTCAGCAAACCCCACAGCGCAACGCGTGCGTTGGCAACACCAGCGGCCGTGAATCCGGACTCGGACGACTCGGACGACTCGTCGCCGCCCTCCGCGGCGCGCCTAAGCGCCAGAAGAAGCGTCGCGCGCGTTCGCGGGGAACCGTCGCGCCACGCGTCAAGAGTCCACTGCGTTAAGGACTCGCCGTTTGACCAGACAGAAGGGTCACCGCCAAGACCTTCCGCGAGCGCGTCAACAACCGCCCTGGTGGACGCGGCGTCCATCAAAACGCGAGTTTCCTTGTCAACGACTTGAGGGTCGCTTTCTTGTTTGTTCTTGTCCTTACCGCCGGGTTTCGTTTTCGGTTTCGCGCCCCCAGGCGACGACGAAACCACCGACGCGTTTTCCATCGCCCGCTTGAACCGCGTGCCCCGCAAACCGCAAAGCGTCGGGTGCTTGTTGCGTTTGGCAGAGGCAATCACCGCCCGGGCCACCGCCCTACTGCATGGCGAAAACACGAGGTGCCCGAACGCTAACGCGGCGCCTTTCCCGGCGAGCGCGCCGAGAGCGGTTTTCGGGTTTGCGGCGCGCGTTTTTCCGTCCTCAGCTTTTTCGTCGTCTGAGGAATCGGAATCGGAATCGTCCCTTTGCGCGACGTTGGTTGTCTCCCCACTCCCCCCCGCGTCTCCTCCAGGCGTGGCAAGCGTGGCACACGCTAACGTGACACACCGTTTCGCCACCGCGCGTTCCGACTCCGCGTCGTTGGTTTTTCCAGCGCACGCCGCGGACGCGCTCAAAAGCCGCTCCGCCGCGGCGTCGAACAACGCGGCGTCGTCGTTGATCGCGAGCCTTAGGAAGGGAAGGGCAACCGCCGCAGCGGCGACTCCCGGGTGGTCGTCCACGACTCTTCGCAGCAGCGCTTGCGATAAACTGCCGTTGCGCAAGGAGCTGTTGGCATTCGTGAGGCCGGCCCCTTTCCCAAGCTCACGCAGCGCGCTTTCGCGTAAACCGGCGAGTGGGTGGTCCAACGCCGCGGCCAAGGAACAAGCCGCGTCGCCGGGCATCGGCCCCGCCGCTGAGCCGGCCAAGACGCGGCGCAGAAACGCGGCTACTTTTTGTTTTTCGGAAGCTTCGTCGGTGTTTTTACCAGAAGTCTCTTTACCCGCTTTACCTTGCTCTTTCGCCAGCAAAGCATCCACCGCACTCGACGTGGGTACGGGGAACCGTGTTTCCACCAGCCGCAGAATCTTCGAAGCTGTAGACACCGAGTCGTTTTCCGACTCCCCGCCAACCGCCAACCGCACCAGCGCCGCGACGAGCGCAGTGACTGCGACCGCCGACAGCGGCGCTTCGGTCACCACCCCGACAAGCACTCGTTCGTAGTTCTGATGCGCACTGGCGCTCTCCGCCAGGGCCACCACCAAGGGCACGGTCAGCGAATCTGCTCTGTACCCGCGGCACAAATCCGCGAGGTGTCCTGGAAGGTCGGGTAACTTAACAAGGTGCTTGAACGCCCGTGTCGGCAGGGTCGTAACGCCCTGGGTCTGGCAAAGCGCCAAGGACGCCTGCAGCGATTGCGCGTGAAGAGGTGCGCGCGCGCCTTTCGCCACGCCTTCCAGCAGCGCCTCTGTTAAAGGAGCCGCGAGCGCCGCGACGCTGGCTAGCTGGCACGCCACCATCAAAGCGCCCGCATACTGCTCCGCGCTCGCCCCAGGCGCCAAACCGGCTTCCAGGTAGGGCAGCAACCGAGGCACCACTTGCGCGGTAACACGGGGCATCGCCGCGAGGGACTCCGCGAGGAGAACCGCGTAAAAAGCAGACGCGGCGCCGGGAGAACCCTGAGGGTGTTTTATTGTGCAGAGGAGAGATTTAAGGGAACGGTTAGTTGTTACTCCCTTGTTGGTGTTGTTACTCCCGGGTCGAGGGACGAAAAAGATTACTAAAAAGAAAAAATTAAAAAACTGTGAAAAGGCCTCTAGGCGCCGCCGTCCATCGCTATTTGCGCAGTACGCTGCGAGCGGGGAATGGGATGCCGACAGGCCTTTCCTGGGGTTTGATTTTCCACACGCGCGGCTAGTCTGAGTGAGGCGTTGCATTTTAACGCACGAATGCAGCCTCGCCAGACGGAAGAAAAGGCGGTGGACTTTTTTATGAGGGGGTTGAGTTTACACCAACCGCCGTACGGGTAACGGGGTGACCGGGTAAAAGGTGGCAAGGCGCGCAGGGTAAATACCCATACACAGGGTGGCGGGCATGACGAAGAAAAATGGTAACGGGTGTAAGGGTAATTCACGAAGAAAACGTGTAAGGGCAATAGCCCACACGGTCCAAAAACACGCACCTTGTTTGACGCCGCCGCGGCGGCGGCTTCGCACACGAAGCTCAGAAACGCGGCGTCGTGCCTGCACCTCGCAACGAGCGCGTTTCGCGGCGGCGCCGCGCCGGTGTCCTTCACGCCCTGCAGCCAGTAGAAGGATGTGTTTGTTAAGTTCGCCAGTTGCACCAGTTTCACGAACTCGGGTGTGGCGTGATACGGCAGCGCGCACGTAACGACTTGTTCAACGTTGAACACGTGTATTTTCATCCTGCGAATCAGAAACTCCAAGCACTTCGCCGCCGACGCACTGGCGAAATACCCCGATAACAGCTTAAAGAAACCATCCAGCTGCAAATCCAATTTGGCGTTGAACTCCCTGTCCTGCAGCTCCCTGTTTGTTTCGGAAGCTTGGCGGCTGAACAAACCGCGCTGGTACGTCTCGAACCGACCGTCCAGGCGACACAGCTCGGTGAATCCTGTTGTGAGGATTTGGGGTTGTGGTTTTTTGACACGAGAGAGTCACGAGGGCGGGTGGTTAGTTTAGATCGAGACAAGACAAGACAAGGTGAGGTGGGTAGGCGCGGTTGTGTTTGTGTGTCTCGGCGTGCTATCATCGCCTCTTCTAGGGTCTGGAAACAACACGCGCGCGCATCGCACAGCCGAAAGATTGGCCAAGGGCCGTCCGTGTCGCCTTCCGATGCGAAAAGATGCGTCGGCGGATGCCAGGATGCGATGGGCGGCGGCGGCGGCCATCGCCTCGCGCTTCCGCGTGTGAAAACAAACCCCTACCTTGCACCCCAACCGCGTATATCGTCGCCAGGTCGATGTCCGCGGCTTCCCGTAGTTCGTAAAGCAACGACGCTTTGCCCTTGAGTCGCTCTTCCCTCGGAGCCGCGGAGGCCACCGCCTGCAGCTGCGTCGCGAGGGAGGTCATAGTGGCGGCCGAGCTACGAAATCTTTCGCCCTCTCTCCGGCCCCGATGCCACCGCGCACAACCTGTCGTACCCCCTACCCTTGTTTCCGAACACGGCTAAAGACAGCGACGCGACAAACACCTCTCCGACAAAGCGCAGGTGGAACGCGCGCCTCGCGTGTGCGCTTTCAGGGGGCGGGTCAAGCAGAGACACACGCATCGAGCTTTCACCACGGCTGCTTGACTTCAGCAGAAGTCGGATTGGGGTTGATGCGATTTTTTGGGAGTGACTCGGATATCTGGCGCAGCAGACGCCCTCTGCCCCGCCACTCTCGCGACGTCCCAACCCCCCACAGAGTAGAGTCGCCACCATGGAGGCGTACCGACGCGCGTTCATCGCCACCGGGAGCTTCGAGCCGGTGAAGCACGTCATGGTGCGTGCCCGTTCCCGCGGGTGGTTACCCAGTCACGAAAAGACGGAATCGCCGCATCCAGTCGGTAAACCTTAAAAATGCACCCATCCTGACACGTCCCCCTCCCTCTCCGTACCCTCCCTCCCTCCTCTACACATCAGGCTGGCGTGTTTCTCGTCGCCTTCGGCATGGAGCACTACTTCCACCACAAGTACCACGCGCACGCGGAGGCGGCGCACGCTGTTCCGGAAACTCCCGGCGCGGCGATGGAAAAGCACGGATCAATGGGCGGAGCGGGTTTGCCCCCCGCGGCGGCCGCGGCGGCGGCGCTTCCCACCAACCCGGACGACATGATGGAGGAAATAAAAAACCTGCGGGACGAGCTCGCGTCGATGCGCAACGCGATCCGGGTCGCCGCGGAGGCGGGAAACGCAGGCGGGAAGAAGTGATATTTTGTACGACTGATGGTGGATGGCGATGTTGGATGGTGAGGCGCGTTTCGCGAGTGTGTGCTTTTTCGCGTCAAGCTTTCGCGTAAAGTTTCGCGCGCCGCGTCAATTGACACTCGTATTTGTACGTACTTTCGTAACTTCATTTCGCGACGTCGACACCACTTCCAACCCTCTCTGCAACTCGCCGCCGTTTCGCGCCGCAGGCGGTATCCGCGGCGCGTTTATCACGCAAAGCGCCCACGCCGACGGATGCGGATTCCGAGTTTTCCTTCGCGACGGCCTCTCGTTTTTCTCCGCGTTCGGTTCTAGTTTTTGTGGTTTGTGCGCGTTGCTCCACCGAAACGTCCTCCAACGTCTCATCCTGCCTGGCCTCGTTCCCGGCGTCATCACGGACGTCGTCGTCGTCACTGCCCGTGCCGCTCGCGTTCCGTTCGTGTTTCCCTGCGCCTTTGCCACCCGTTCCACGGTCCATCGCGCGTGGAATCCAAACCCGCGTCCGGCCGGCGGCGGTTTCCGCGGAACACAAGGTCAGGTTTTGCCCCAACCGCGCCGAGAGCTTGGCGAGGCAAACCGCCGCGGACGGCCGTTTTTGGGGCGTCAGGGAAACACACGCCGTCCCGAGGTGCTCCACGAAAACCAGGTCGTTTTCGGAAACCTGGTTGTTTTTCGAACCCCGGCCGTCGTGCTTCGCCGATTTCTGTTTCTTAGCGTCGCGGTTTCTGTGTTTGTCGTCTCGCTCGCCGTCCCGATCCTCCTCTTCGCGTCTCTTTTCCTCCTCCCGCTGCCGTTCCTCCCGGATCTGCAACACAAGCTGGTTGCACATCACCCCGAACCCGTACATATCGCTCGACGTGTCGTACCACTCGCCGTCCCGGACCTCGGGGGCTCGGTATTTGGGCGGGCCTATCCTCGGGGTCAAGTCGCCGCGCACGTCCGGGCGCGCCGGCGACGGCAACGCCCGCGCCAAACCAAAGTCACAAAGCTTAGCCTTGTTGTACCCCTTCGTGACTAACACGTTCCTCGCCTTGACGTCGCGGTGCACGTGCCCATTGGCGTGCAGCGTGGTCAACGCCCGCGCGATGTCGCACAGCACCGCGCACAAATCAACGCGCTTCACCACGGAGCGCGACCGCAGGGAATACGCGAGGTGCTCCATCACCTGTGCGTGTAAAAAGAAAGTGTCAGTCCCGAGTCTTGTGCTGGGTGATTTATGCACAGTGAGCAAACAGTCTTGTAATCTGGTGCACTCATTGTAGTGGTAAAGACCGGCTGACTGCACTCCATACAGGGCAGGTAAACAGTCGGCGGGATTCGGTGAAAGCCCCAACACGCACCATGTACAAAACTTTGTTCTCGGTAAACGCCCCGAAAACCTGCACCACGTTCGGGTGCGGGAACTTCCTGAGGTAAAACATGTCCCGGTGCAGCCCGGCGACGCGGTCGGGGCGGGAGCTGTTTAGGGTTTAGGGTTAGGGTTTTGGGTTAGAGTGAGGAGAGGGGGGTATGAGTATGGGTGGTTTAGGTAAAGGTAGGTATGAGAAGTAGGTATGAGAGGTAGGTATTAGTATGGGTAGTTAGTCACCGGCGGAGGGTTGTTTTTTGGTTTTTTGGATTGTGAAAAGGTTTTTGTTGACCCTGGAAAGATGACGAATGGTCGTCCACCCTTCAGGGTCGTGACACAATACCAGGTAACTCACTTCCCGATCTCCTTCACCGCCACCGCCGTGCCCAGTAAGTTGGCCTTGTACACGTTCCCGAAGCTGCCGCTTCCGATTTTGACCCACTCGCGTTTGGAGGACAAGTCGCCGGGGTCAAAGTCCGGGCCGTCCATCGTTACCGGTGTCCCCTATTTCAGGTTTTCGTGAACGAGACTTCAAGGCCACCGGGTCAGTCACGCCCGCGTGATCTGAATCACGCCAAACGACGCCGTGCGCGGCTACGCGAAACGAAGTCAACGAGCACGTCGAGTACGTGCCGGACCGCGGCGGGTCAGCGGGTCATTGACCCGCCGCATCCGTGACGCGCTCTTTTGTTTTTATCGATTAACGAAAAAGTTGGCTGTCGGCTCTTTCCTGGAAAGTTTCCAACCACTGAAAAGCGCACGCCATCTTATCCGGCGCGAGCACGATGTTCGCCTTTGCGAGTGTCTCGGCGACGCAGGTCACGTCTGCCCTGGTGCGACACCGCGGCGATGCGTTGCGTTCAAACGTCGCGCCGAGGCGCGGACCCGGTAGCACCCCGTTCGTGGTGTCCAGCCCCGACACGTCTTCCCAAGCAAACGTGGCCAACGAAAACCCGGGTATCCCAAGGGGCGACACCGCGGGCGCGATGTTCGTCATGAGGGACGTTATGCTCACCGTGGGTGACCGCGACTTGCTCGTGGCCGCGAGCATGCGCGTCGAGCCAGGCGAGGTGGTGGGGTTGGTGGGGGCGAACGGGTGCGGAAAATCGACTTTGTTGCGAACGGTGTGCGGGACGCGAGATGTGGATGGCGGGGTTCTGTGCGTCGCGCAAAGCGCGGACGTGGGGTACCTGGAGCAAACCGCGGTGAGTGGCTCGAGGCTCACCGTGGCGGAGGAGGCGAGGAGCCGGATGACGCACGTGAGGGATGTTGAACAGGCGTTGAAAGATGCGGAGCGAGGCATCGAAAACGGGGTCAAGGGGGCTGAGGAAATTTTCCTTCAAGCGCAAGCGAGGTTTACCGCCGTCGGCGGTAACTCCGTGGAGCGGCGCGTGAGTGACGTTTTGAGTGGGTTGGGTTTTGCGAAAGAAGCGTGGGACCGGCCGTGTGTGTCCCTATCGGGTGGGTGGCAAATGCGAGTCGCGCTGGCTCGGTTGCTGTTGTCGCCGGCGGGTACGTGTTGCATTTCCCAAATCCAGGCACACTGTTTACGGACCCTGCGTGACTATTTACTGGGCACTACTGGTAACTCTTACCAGTACTGGTAACTCTTACAAATACATCACAAGTGGACGACTGTTTGCCCATACAGCACACCCAAGACTCAAGACTGACCCTTTTCGTTCGCAGGCGACACGGCGAGTTCGGGAATCACGGGTGGTTTTCTGTTGCTCGACGAACCCACCAATCACCTGGACGCCAGCGCAAAGGAGTACTTAAGAGGCTGGTTGAAAGGGTACAAAGGCACCGTGTTGATCGTGAGCCACGATGAGCAGCTTCTGGAAACCGGGGTTGACCGGTTAGTCGAGGTAAGAGGACAAAAACTGCACGCGTATTCAGGAAACTACAAGCGGTTTCTGGAGGAACGCTTGGAACGACGGAAACTCGCGGCGAATTCCTTGGAAAAGGAAACCAAGAAAGCCGCAAAGCTGACGGATTTCGTGGCGAAAAACAGCGCGCGCGCGTCCACCGCGGCTTCCGCGAAAAGTCGCGCGAAGCAACTCGTGCTTGTCATAGAGAACCTGGAGGGTTTGATGGAGGACGCGGGCGGCGGCGGCGCGGTTGACGAGAACGACACGAGCGGGCCGGGGGATGCTAAAAAAGTTGTGCTAAAGCTACCGAAACCCCCGGCGTGCGCTAAGGAGTGCTTAGTTTTGGAGAAAGCCGCGGTAGGGTACGACGCGTCCGCCAAGGCGCTGTTCACGGACGCGTCCATCGTGGCGAACCTCGGGGACCGGATACTGGTGGTTGGGCCGAACGGGTCAGGCAAGTCCACACTGTTGAAAGCGCTCGCGGGCGGCGTCCGAGTGCGAAGCGGGTCCCTGAAGCACGGCGAAGGCGTGCGGGTGGGTTACTTTTCGCAAGACTTAGCGCAAGAGCTGCCCGGGGATGAGCAGCCTTTAATGCACGTGCTTCGCGTAGCCAGGGCGGCGGACCCCACGGTCACCGCGCAAACCGCGCGTTCCGTGCTCGGTGCGTTAGGCCTGACCGGGAACACCGCTGTGGACCGAAAAATCTCCGACCTCTCGGGTGGCGAAAAAGCGCGCGTCGCGCTTGCGGCGTTCGTGCTGCGGCCGGTGAACGTGTTGCTGTTAGGTACGTGTCGGGCCTTTCCCAAATCCGCCTCCCTGTTTGCCCACACGGCCGACTGACACTTTCTTTTATTTATCGCAAGACGAGGCTTCTAATCACTTAGACGCGGCTGCGCTTGATGCGCTTACGGAAGCCCTACGAGGCTGGGACGGCGCGGTTATCGCGGTGACGCACAACAAGCAGTTCGCCGAGGCGCTCGAACCGACAACCGTGGTTCGCGTGGAAGCGGGGAAAGTTACGTCGCGCATGACGAGCGGCGCGCTTTCGAAGAAGGACTTTTCGCCGAGCGCGGCGCAAACGGGCGGGGTCGCGGGGGCGGAGGTGGAGGAGGTGAAAGGAAGTGCGGATTCGTTTGAGTCGGCACAAGCCATCGCCGAGGCCGAGCAACAAACGAAAGACGAAAAAGCAAAACGAGACAAGACGCTGAAAGAAGCGCGCAACGCCCCGGGCGTGATCGAGAAGATCGAAAAAGCCCTAGCGGTGATTGAAAAAGACGTCGAACAAATCGACGCGAAGTTCGTAAAGTGCGGCGCCGACGTCGCTGCGGCGCAGGAAGTGCAGAAAGAAAGAGACGCGAAAACAAACAAGGCGGACTTGTACTACGCGGAGTGGGAACGGCTGGAGGAGGTCATGGCGGAGGCGGAGGCGATTGTGGCGGCGGAAGCGGCGTGAGTTTTTAGAACTGCAATCGCGCATAGTAGTTTCATCAGTATTTCATCAATTGGCTTTTGTTAATCGTTACACCCTCCTCTCTTTCTTCCATCCTGGCACCCCAGCTACACCTGCGGCCTGGTTTGCACGACGTATATCTCCCCATCCTTCACCACGCCTTCGATGTCTTGTGCCACGCCGTCCAGGGCGGCTTCGATTGCGACGCCGGCTTGCGCGATTTTCGTTAAAACGTCGTCCCTGAATTTTTCGTCCCGCACAAGCGGGTCGTTCGCGTAATCCGTGAAGGTTTCGTTCTCCGGGTCCATCGGTACGGACTCGTACAGCCCTGCACCGGCGTACCCGTCGAGGTCCTCGCCGTTGGAGTCGGACCTGAAGATCAACGTGTCCCTTGGGATTTTCAGCTGCACCGATTTCGACGGGAAACCCAACACTTCGGGCCGCGCGTCAAGCGCTAAGTAGGTTCCGGATTTCGCCTCCAGAGGGCTCGCCTTTTTTATCGCAAAGGAAAGCGCCCGTCCAGGGTAGTTACCAACAAGCACCTCCCCAAGCCCCGCCACGACCTCGGCGTAAAGTTCGGTTGTGTCCCCGGTTGACGGGTTCGCGGTGTGAATCACGAACGCGTAATCCGCATCCACCACCGGCTGTACCAACACGGACATGCGCAAATCGCAGTGCGCGATTCCGACGTTGCGCAAAGAAACAAACGCCCGCTCGTTCCACTTGCTCGCCCATACCTTCACCAACGCGCGCCATGCTTTTTTCCACCGCTCGGGGGAGTCGGGCGGGGCAATACCGCTTACGACCATCTCCGTTTGAATCGCGTCCATGCATCCGGGCGGGGGCATCAGCTCTGCGACACACGCGCGGCAGTTCGCCAGGGACGCCTCCAGCTTCCGTTCGCTCGAATCGTCAACTTGCGATTCGCAAAGCGTCAGTTTTCGTTTCACCTCGGCATTGATTGCGTCGTCCAGCACGTGCTCCATGGTGCCGAACGGGATGACCATCGATTTCGGGAGCTTGATCCATGCTGGAATCTTCCCGCCGCCCAGTGACTCGTGCAAGGCCTTGGTGTTCCGCGCCTTCGCGCCGACCACGCCTTTGTCGAAGGCGGCGAGGGGAACGGTGTAGCTTCCGCAAAAGGGTACTTTTTCGAGCACGAGCTTTTGTTTAGGCGGCGCGGACGCTGTCTTGGCATCAAGATCAGCCATCACGGACGCGGTGTCCACAGAGCGCCAACTCACGTCGTCGCCGACAACGTCCATGGCCATCGATTGGCCGTCCATAGACGCGAGCTGAGCCAACAGCTCGGGCTCGTAGCACGTCGCGAACAGCGACCCGCCGTTCCTCGCGCGCACCGCCGTGTGCGACAGCACGTCCACCGAACACGTGGTAAGCACGGCTACCGCTCCCAAGGGAAATTCCTCGTCGCCCCCCACCTTGTCAGCTACCACTATAGTGGGCCTGGCAAAAACGTCGTTCATCACCGTGTGCAGGTCGTTGACGTGCAGCACGAACCCGGTGACTGACTTCGGGGAGATGATCTGCCAGGCCCCCATGTCCGCCTCCGCGCGAAGCAGCGGGTCGAGGCGAGTTAACACCAGGGAAAGCGCAAACGCGGGCCCGCCCCTGATGACCTCCTCGGAAAACAAATCCACGCTCCACTGTTCGATCTCGCACGCGCCCCCGATGTGCCTCGCCGCGGGCTGCATTTCCTGGGACACCGTGTCCGAGTACCGCGAAATAGCCAGCCTCGCGCGGTCCATCGCGGCTTTCGCCCTCAGCGCCCACTGCGGGTCGCTCGTTTTTCGGGACTGAATCGCCAAGCGCCAGTCAATCGTGGCGAGCACCACGTCCTGGTTCGAAGCGGGCAAGGACAAGGCCAGGTTTTCCAGAACCAGCCCGGCGAGGCGCATTTGGTCATCCAGCCCGTAGTTCGCCTCCCCGGCGCGTTCCACCGCCCTGCGCGCGACGTCGTCAATCGCGAGGTCCAGGTAAAGCAGGTTGCGCGTCCACTCGTCGTCGCTCGCGTCCGCTAAGCCCGCGTCTCGTAGCTGGTGCCTCGATTCGACGCACGCGTTGAGGAGCTGCGTCGCGTCCCCCCCGCCGCTCTGCGCGACTCTGACGTAGTTCAGCGCATCCGAAACCCCGCCCAAACCACCGGCGCACGCTCGGATGGACTCCACAAGGTCCGCCCCCGAGTGCACCGACTTTAAAATGGTGAGGTACTTGTAGAAATCCTTGATCAGCGGGACTTTCAGGTTGGCGCCGTGGTTAATGGGCTCGGTGATAATGGGGCGCTCGTACGACTCCAACCGCGCTCGGTCGATGCCCCCCTCCAAAAGCACGCGCCAGTACGTCTCGATCGCACAATCCGCTTTGAGGTAAGCGATGTACGCCTCGCAGATCACGATATCATCAGGCGTGGTGTTGTTGTGCAGCTTCTGGTGCCATTGCTCCATCCAGTATTTTTTGTTCTCGCCGATGCCGTTGCGGTGCATGATGTTCAGGATCTCGTCCCTGATGGCTTGGCCGTCGCCGCCGCTGCCGCCCTTGCCCACGCACCCCAGCATCAACCGGGCGGTGTCTCGCAAATAAGGCGACTCGCAGAACATGTTAGTAATTACCCGCGTCAGCTTGCTCTGCGCCGCACTCAACTCACGAGGCTTGACGTTGTAGTTGCGCTGCCAGGTTAACTTTTTAGAAGCGCTGTACCGCAGCCAGACGTACGCCTTTGATGCGTTTTGGTACGCGGCTAAGCGGTTGGGCTGGTTGGCTTGCGTGCAGTGCATATCAAGCAAGTTGCTCGCCAGGTTGAACCGGTGCATCAGGGTCCACCACCCGCCGTGCGGGTCCTCGGCGCGCGTGATCGCGTCCAGCAAAGGGTCGCTCGCGCCTTGCGTTTGCGTCGAAGCGAGAAAGTTCGCCCTGAAGTTGGACATGCCGTTGGTGCTGTCCTTGTACCACAAGTCACCGTTGGCTTCGTCGCGCAACACGAACTGCACGCCCGTTAGTTCGTCCGCCCCAGACCCGGGCAGATCCACGGATAAGGTCTGCAACGTCGCGCACTCGCCGTCGTTCCCGAGGCACGCTTCGCCGGTCACGAATTTGGTTTCCACGGAAATCTCGGAAACCGGCGTGGTCGAGGCCGGCCAAAGCGCCTTGATTGGCAAAATCCACTGCCCGGGTTCGTCCCGTGACACCCCCCAGTGCAGCATCAAAGGGTCAACAACATCCGTGGTGAACACGATTCGTCGTGTGGGCACCGCGTTTGGCCCAGACGTGACGTACATCTGCACGAGCAACTCGCCGTCGCCCTCCAGCGGGTACACCCGGCGCGCGATGAGCTCGGTGGCGCCGCCGCTCGCCGGCACCGGCGCGCTGGGGTCGTTGTCAAGCAACGACCACCGCGATACGAAGCTCTGTTGTTTCTTGGGCTTGGCTTGCGAAGCCGTGCCCTCGGCCAAGGAACAATCAGGGCCGGGCATCAAGGACCGGACGTCGCGCTCGTGGTGTTCCAAGTACGTACCCACCACCTCGGGCGGCGGTTCGACCCACTCCTCGGGTTCATCCTTCTTCGTGGGTTTCGTCAAAGGAGTCACATCCACCACGTTGTTCGCGAGGTTGTTTTTGGCCTGCGCCAGCGCGTCGCTCACGTCCCACCCGTCGTACGGGGGCGTGTCGTCGCCGTCCACACCGGGCTCTTTGAACTTGGCGCGGATCGCGTTCAGGCTCGCGCCTTCCAACACTTCGATTTGCAAATCCAAACGCGCCATGGCGTTTTCGGTGGCTTGCCAATCGGGGGGAGTGTCTTCCGGCTTGCCCGCGTCTTCCCAGCGCACGTACGCGCGGATGTCAACCAAGTCTTCGGGGATGACAACCTCGGCGACGCTCGTTAGTGTCTTGCCTCCGTTCTTTTCTTTTTTCGACTTGGCTTGCTTCTTCGAACCCGAAGCCTTCGGTCTGCTCGCGGTGTTCGCCACCTGCGTGTTGATCACTATCGCGGGCTTGAACGGCTCGGTTTTGAGCGGCTCCGTGGTGGCGGGCGTGGGGGGGGGAGGCTTCGCGGACGCGGCCGCGGCGACGCGCGCGGCGAGCTCCTCCTCCGCGGCGCGTGCGTTCGCCTCGTTTGAACGCTGCTGCTCCGATTCCCGCGCGTCCGCGGACGTTTCCGAGTGCACCTGCACCACGTTGTTCTTCATGTTCTCAAAGGACATGGGTTCGTCGTCCCCCGGGACCTCGGGTTGGTTGTACCGGCGGCGGATTTCGTTCAGCGACACGCCGCCGAGGACTTCCATGCGCAGATCCAAAAGTGCACCCGCGTACTCCGTGGCTTGCCATTCCGGCGGGTTTCTTCCGGCATACCCGCGTTTTCCCACCGCACGTACGCCCGGATACCCACCAAGTCTTCCGGGATCACCACGTTTGACACGTCCACGTCGTTTGAGTTCACGTTGTCTGTTGGGGGGGGGGGGTCAGCGATGAGGCAGGCCGCGGAAAAATATCTCCTGGAGACGGGCGATCCGACGAACGGGCGTCCGCGGACGGGGGCGGGGAGCACTTACTCGACTTGGCGGTCTCGGACCAGGCGCGCGTCCTGACCAGGACTCTTTTAGTGCCCGTGGGGGCGGGCGCGCAAACGGGGCGGGTGCCGCGCGCGCCCACGACGCGCGCGGGGTACGCGCCACCCGCGCCCGCGACGCCCAGCGCGACGGCCGCCGATGGGACCATCTTTTAAACCTCGAACCGTCGTTTTCTGTTCGCGCGGGCGGTGGGTGTGGGGGCTGGCACGGGCGGTCAACCCAGGCAAATACGGTCGTTTTCCGTGGTGTGCGCACGGGCGGACGCGGAGCGTGAGGTGGAGCGGAGCAACGCGCGCGCACGCGTGTCGCAATGCCTTCGGACTCCTCGAAAAGTCGAAAAGAAGCACGTTGAAAAGCGCGTTTTTCAAGCACGTGTCTCTTTACGGGCTAGCCCCCAAAGATCCTTTCGCGAATTGAAGTTGAAAGGGCGGAGGCGGGCGAAAGCCTTTCAAAAGCGATCTCGCGCGAATCAAACGCGCGCGAATCGAAAACGGTTGTTCAGGAAAAGCGTTTCCCTCAGTTGCGAGCGCGAGGTGAGCCGCGGGAGTAACCGAGGGTAGGAGAGTTGGAATGGTCTTTACCAAATCGTACTGGATGAACGAGGGGTAAAAAAACGGCGTGTCAAGGCACGGTACCGTGAGATGGACTGTACGGTACCGTGAGATGGATCGGCGCACTGGGGACAATTTGCATGGGAGAAAAAGAAAGAAGGGTGAGAAAAAGTGGAAAAAGAAAACGTGGGGAGCGAAGAGCGGCGTGTTGTAGGCGAGGTCTGCAATGATACTACAATCTCGATTGATAAGGTTACTCTGCTTACCTTTTTTGAGCTATTACCGTGCGGGGCGCCTCACGGTTGCACTGAGCACGCCGCGGGTCAACCTCTGACTGAGAATTGTTTGTGTGATGAGTTTTAACTCGTCATACTCTCGCGCGAGGGTAAGAGCCGACTCGAGTTATTTACGAACCTTGGTCGCCCTCGCCTTTCGCTGCTAAACGAGCTATACACGCGCGCCTGCACCGGGGCTGTTTATAAATGATTTACCAATCGAACTGTCGAAACCCGTCCCGTTCGAAAACGTTCCTCCAAGTCGCGGGCGATTCGTTCGCCTGCGCGGGCTCTTCGTCGTCGCCGTCGTCGCTCCCCGTCGTTTCCAAACGCGCGTCGCGTTCGCCGACGGTTGGAAACCCGGTTGGAATCGCGCTTTGCACAAACGCCGCCAACTCCGTTTCCGTTAACAGCGACTTCGACGTGGACCTCCGCCGCACTGGATTTCCCCGAGTGTGGCCGTGCGCGTTCAAATTGCGTTCCGTCGCGTTCGCGTTCGCGTTCGCGTCGAGCGAAAAAAAACTCGCGCAGGGAATCACCACACGACGCGCCGTCGCCATCCATGCGCGTTGTGGGTACGAATCGTGCCCATCGCCGTTACCGAACGCGCGCGTGGTTTGCCGGTCCAAATTCAATACGCTACCGGTGCGTCCCGGGTGTCCGTCGTCACTCTCCACGTCGCCGGACCCGGGCGACGTGGACACTAAGTGACGCGTCCCGGGGTTCGAATGCGGCGCGAACGCCCTGGTCGCGAACGGAGGCGGCGGGAAGCCGTTTTGAAAGCCGCTTCGTGCTGCCTTTTTGCGACTCGCTTGAGTGAATACCTCAAAGAACTGATGATCGTCTGTTTCCCCCAAACGCCGGACGTGCGCGCGCACCACGATTGGAAAAGGCGCGCCCCCCGGCATTGAAACGTGCGCCACGGGAATCCCAAAACTCGAACACCTGCCGGTGAGTCGCGGTCGCGATACGCCGGCGGCCTGGTTTGGCGAACCTCGACGCGCGTGATTTTGATTTGCGTCGCGGACGCCCGCGCGCGGTTCATTCGTTTCCCAGAACCGCGCCGCGAGTTGCTCGAGTTGCGGTGAGTTGCTTGAACCCTGATACTCAGTGCTCCCTCCCGGATACCCGCCCGGTACGCCATGAGTGACGTGCGTCGCAACGCGCGCGGTTTGAATCGATCGTCCCGAGTGCGTGGTCTGCGTATGTGCGTTTGGTTTCCGCCCGTTTTGCGCAAATTCGGCGCAGTCGCTCGCCCGAGAGGTCGCGCGCGCGAACGTAAACGCGTCGAACCACTGTTTTTCTTTTAAATAACCGTCCGCCTCACCCGTCTTGTCCTGGGCACCTTGAAAACACCAAGGAGGGTGAGACGGAACGTTCGTATCCTCCACCCTTCCGCGCGCGTTCTCCAACCGCGTTGTTTCCACGCGTGGGTCGTGTCCATCTGTCACGGGTCCAACCCCGTCTTGCGCTCGCAAAAGCGCGCGCGCGTGTTGCACTCGGCGACGCGAAGCTTCAGTTGCGGCTGTTTTCGTGCGCGATGCGGGCGCGCCGCGCGCGTCGTCGGCTTTCACCGCCTTCTCCTTCCTTTTTAAACGCTTCGTTTGGGGTGGCTGATTTCACGACAGTGTTTAGGGAGAGGGGGTTGCGAGGAGACGGATACACACGGGAGGGTGAAGAAACGTGTGGTGAGTGCTTTGTAAGAAATGGTGGCAAAAAGGAAAGGTCGACCGGCGACGCGACGCCGCAGTGCTGCAAATGCGAGGGAAAAAGAAAAAACAGCGCGGTGTGCGGAACGCGTTGGTCCGGAATCGAGTCGCGGTCCGCCGCGGTTTCGCCGCACCGAACGCACCTCCACAACCGCGTGTTGCACCGATTCAAGCCGTGCCACGTCCTGATACAGGGTGGTTTCATCGACATCCGACGACCCTCCGGGTTTCGTGGAGACCGCGGATGGGTCTGGGCCACAGGGCGGTTCCATCCGCGGGATGGATGGATATTGGAATGGCTGCGCGTCTGTAGACTGCGGAAAAAGCGGGAAGAAGTTCGCAACGATTGGCGTGGCCACCACGTGTCCGTGCGACGGTTCGTGCCCCACCACAGACGCGACCACCCGCGGTGGCGCGTGTGGAAGACACGGAAGGAACACGCGCGCGCGCGCAACTGTCCCGACACACACCGCGCGACATGAACGTTCAAACGTTGAACACGCGAACAGGCGAAAAACAAAGAATTTCGGGACGTTTCTACCGCGGGAAAAGCCAACGGAAGGGTCCATCCGTGAAAAAAGACAGCGTGTCGCCCGAAAATCCAAGATAAACGATCTTTCGAAAGATCTTTCGTGTCTGGAAGCGCGTTTGGAAGCGAAGACGAAGCGCTTTTTGGGCCGCATCCGGAGAGGGCGATGCACTTGACGGAAGGAGGAAGCAGGGCGAAAAATCTATCTCCGTTAACGCCCGACGACCAGTGCGGACCGGGAAAACTGACATCGGAAAACAGGGCCAGGATCCACCGCGTATCAGGCCGCGTACAGGTCTAATACGTCGGACTTTAGCAACACTTTAGTGGAGACAACGATGAATTACATACGTAAGATGCGCTTTCACGCATATAACTACACCCGCACATGTCATATTTCTGGCTTGTGGCGCGCGCGAAGTGCGGAGGTGAGTCGAGAAAACTGCAAAAGCTCGCAAGCCAAAAACTGCAAAAGCCAGTACAAAAGCCAACAGATGTTAACACGCTCATACTGGCTCAGAAAAAGAACATCGTAGGACGACTTCACGGAAGGAAGTGTTCCTTGCGATGGAAAACAGTGATATCCACTGTCAAAACATGTCACTTCTTGTCAAGGTTCCGACGTGTCATGCGCTTGCAGCACCATGAGGGAGTTCTTTCCGAAACTGTTTTTTGGACGAGGTGAAAAATCGAGCAAAAAATGCAAAAGCGCGAACCTGCAAACGCTCGAACCTGCAAAAGCCCCATTTGCCACCCAGGTCGTCGACCATCAACTCCCAAACCGTGACGTCAAGTGCTACGTTTTTATGACGTGGACATGTTCTACACATCATGTCGAGCAATCTTTACCATCAGGTCTTCCTAAGATAACGATGTTCTGACCCAGTACGAGAGAGGCAGTGGAGCTGGTGGCTTTTGTGCTTTCTCCACACCCAAACGAAACGCACGTCCCAATGGTACATTCTCGATGGACCCCATGGGACTCACCGCGCGTCGTGGTCGCACATCTCGACAGTAAAAGGTCATCCAAGAGCTCAGAGCGCTTCACAACGGACGCTTCCAGTGATGCCTCGCAAAGAGCCGGCCACAAAAGGACCACGCAGCGTCTGACGCGGAGACGCGCGGAGGTCCGGTATTGAGGATTTAGACCGTCACACGACGAGTCAAAATTAATTCGTCATCGTTGGGAGTTAAACGGAGATAAAAAATCTGTCGCGTGTCAGTTTGCGTTGTCAGATTTGCGCGCGCGCCCGTTCCGTGCGGAGTGTCCGGTTGTGGACGGCCACCTGTCCTGGGAACGGGCACGCGGCCGGGGGACGCGTTTTGAGAAGGGCTGACTACGTGACTGGTGAGTCAAGGCAGGAGGGGAGGAAACACCACGGGTGGTGTTCCCTATGGCGGACGCGGGCGCTTCCGATGCGCCGGCCCCCGAAGCGGAGCAGTTCGCGTGGGAAAACGGCGCGTTTCTGATCCAGCTCGTGTGTCTCGCGTCCGCGCTGGTGATGGGCTTGGTGATGAAGCACCACGCCGTTCACTGGCTTCCTGAAGCGGGGGCGACGTTGTTACTAGGCATAACCGTCGGGTGCGTCATGTGGGCCAGCGACGCGACCGCACACCTCACCAAGTACGTGGATTTCAACGAGGACATTTTTTTCTTCCTGCTCCTGCCCCCCATCATCTTCGAATCCGGGTTTTCCCTTGAAACGAAATCATTCTTTCGGAACTTCGACGGGATCTGCGCGCTGGCGTTCGTGGGCACCGGGATATCAACCGTCGTGGTCGGGCTGGTGGTGTGGCTCGCGGGGGTGGTGGGGGCGGTCACGGCGTTGTCGATGACGCACTGCTTGATTTTCGGCGCTATCGTGAGCGCGACCGATCCAGTCACCGTCCTCGCCGTGTTCGCGGAGCTCGGGGTGAATCCCGACTTGTTCGCCCTGGTGTTCGGCGAGTCCGTTTTAAACGACGCCGTTGCGATTGTGCTTTACCGAACCCTGCTGGACTTCACGAAAAAAGGAGCCTCGATTTGGTCCACCGTGGAAGCCATCGGGTTTTTCCTGTTTGTTTTCGTGGGATCCACTTTGGTCGGCGCGTTCTTCGCCGTCGCCGCCGCCGCGTTTTTCAGAGCGATGAAAGGCCCACTGTTAGAAAAGAACGCACACGTGGAGTCCTCGCTGGTGATGGTCGCGCCGTACTGCGCGTACGCCCTCGCGGAGTTTCTCGAGCTCAGCGGAATCGTCGCGATTCTGTTCTGCGGCGCCGCCATGGCGCACTACGTGAAGCCCAATTTAACATCAGCGACGCGAAGGTACGTATTGGGGCTTTCCCAAATCCCTCCGACTGTTTGCCCATACTCGTACCAGAAGGGACTAATACCTCTGCCATGACTGTTTGTCCATACATCGCGATATACTCGACTGACACTTTTCAAAACAATCACAGGGACGCCGGGGTGATTTTCAAAACCCTGGCGACGCTCGCGGAGACGTTCGTGTTTCTGTACATGGGGGTTGGTTTGTTTCTCGAGTCTGGTGACTTTTCCAAAACCGTGCCGTTCGCGTGCGTGGCGCTTGTGGGGTGCGTTGTTGGCCGGGGGTTGAATATTTTTCCAATGACCAAAGCGGTGAACCGGTGGCGCGGACGGAAAAACCCCATCCCTGTGAACCACCAAAACGCGTTGTTCGTCTCGGGGTTGCGCGGCGCGGTGGCGTTCGCGTTGGCGTCCGCGTCCGTCAGCGATTTGGGCAGCGAAGTAGGCACGACTCTAAGGACCGCGACCCTTATGATTGTTATTTTCACCGTGCTTTTCATAGGCGGCGCCACGCACTCGTTAGTAGACGCGTTCAAACTGAAAGAAGCGAGCGCGTGGTACGCGATCGACGAGGAAGAAGTCGACGGCAGGTTGGACAGGGAGTGGGGTGGTAGCGAGGGAGGGGGAGATGGGTATAGGGGTACCCTAAGCGAATCCGGCGCCCGAGACGCCCCCGCTCCCGAGTTTAGGGTCGAGAACTTCGAGAGCGGCATGAATCGGTTGGGGGGTCATTTAACTGACATTCGCGGGGACGGCGATTTGAACGTACGTAGACTATTGTTTTTCCCAATCCCGAAACTGTTTGCCCATACAAGACTGACACTTTTCTTTTACAATCACAGTTGTCAGACAAGTGGAGAGCCGCGGCACAAGCGGTAGGCGCGGTGGCCAACATCACCACGTTTACGGATATCGATAAGCGGTACATAAAGCCGTACTTAGCGCCGGATACGCCGATGAAGCCGGGTGATGGAGAGGGGGCGAACGACGCGACTGACGCGACGACCGGCGACGGCGTCGCCGTTTCGATTCCGCCGCCGCCGCCGTCGCCGGTACCCGCCGCGCGAAGCCTCGCCATGGCAGACGAGACGGACGATGGCGAGATGACGCCTGTGAAGTTTGAGTAAGAGATGCAGGAGTGACCCGAACGACCGGTCGAAGACTGGTAAATATCGCGTGGGGTCGACTGCTGTTTTTTAATATTCAAGAACTGTCATATCTGCAACTCTCGTCTGGCAACACTCGACATGGCGCTCGGTATGCGGCGTGCGGTGTTTCGTTTCGTCGCGGCGACCGCGCTGCGCGTTTCGCGCACGGAGGTCGGGTCGAACTGTCGATGGTGTTCGTCCGCCTCCGTCGGCGCCCCCACGGAGGCGCAACAAGCTGCGTTGTTCGAGCACTACGCGCTTGGTCTGCGCGAGATTCTGGCGCAGACGGATGACTTAGCGCACCCACTGGTGGTGGACCGTGTACGCGCGTTGCGTGAGTCCGCGCCTGTCGTGCTGCAGCGGCCGTTCTGGGGCGCGCAGTTCCTCGCGATGGCCTTCGGCCACGAGCTCGGTTTCGCAAGCGCCCATCCCCCGGCGTTAAAAACCATCTTCGATTTAGCCAGCGCGTCCGCTGAAGCTGGCTTGGTGCCGTTTCACTCCGTGCGAGCGGCACACGGCCAACTGAAACGACTCGGGCTGTTGTCATGCGAGTTGGTGGACCCGCCGCAGGAACGGGATGGATGGAAGGATCAAAGCAGAGGTAATAGTCCCTTAACTACTACCTCTGATCAAAGACAGGAAGGATTCGACGATGAAACACACACGGCGTGGTCGTTGTTCGCGTCGGCGCGAGTTCGGGCCAAAGTCGTTGTTCTTTGCGACCAGCTCGCGAGTAACGGCGTGGGCGTGGTGGATGACGTGCTCGGGCCAAGTTTAGCACGCGCGGTGTCGGAAACCCTTACCACGCATGTCGCCGCTGTGAAACGAAACGGCGCGTTTGTGAAAGGGCAACTCGACGGCACGGGAAGGTCAAACGCGGGCGCGCGCGGGGACTACGTGACGTGGCTTTCGGGGGACGAAGGGCTGTATACGCGGGAAGGAGGCACGGGAGGAAGTGGGAGTAATACTCTGTATGACGACACAAAAGGAAGTACTTCGGGTAGTAGTACTAGTAGTACTAGTACTACCTCCAGACGAACTTCTAACCCTTCTTTATCCGCCGGCGCGGTGGCGCAGTGGATGCGTTCGTGTCTCGGCGAGTACTTGATTGAAAGCTTGCCTCCTAACACGCTCGCGCCGTCAGACGCGTACGTCACAAACGCGATGCTGTCGGTGTACACCCCGGGTGCCCCAGGGTTCGTGCCGCACACGGATTGTTTTGGTACCGATGACCTGCGGCGAGTAACCGCGGTGTATTACCCGAACCAAACCTGGGCGGAGGGTTGTGAAACTGATTGTGAAAACGAAAACGCCTACGGCGGCGAGCTTGTTTTGCGGCCAAACGATTTGGCAAAAAGAAGAGTCGTCGCGCCCAAAGGCGACCGGCTCGTCGCGTTTTGGAGCGACGAGGTGGAACACGAAGTTTTGGGGGTGAAAAAAAACGCGCGCGCCGAACGATTGGCGGTGTCGTTCTGGTTCCTGAAACCGAGTCCGTAGGCGCGGAGTGCTACTATCTACTGTCTTCATCTATCTATCTATCTATCTAAATTCATAGGCTTTGTGGGGAGAGAGGTATACGGTATCGACCCCAAATTATTCATTCTTTTCTGAGGAAAGGTCTTGAGTTTTATTCATAATCCGGTCTCTAAACTCACACTGCTACTCCAGCGCTCCACAACAGGGCTCAAGTCCCTCTGACAACCGTCGCGCGGGCGCGGTCAGTTTCTGGTGGCGAATTTCGGTTGTCCCTTGGGTACTCGCGAGTGACTTTTGCCTTTTCTATGTTGCCCTCGAAAAGAAAATCGAGAAGATCAGAAGCCATGATTTGTGACTTTTCAAGAGGCAACATAACCAGTCTGTTTTCTTTGCCTGTCTGTTGAAAGAAACGCTGCGCGGTTTCTTGTTTCGCCTCGTACCATTTTTTTATGTCGGCGTCAGAAGCGCCGTATTGAAGACCTGGGGTGTTGCTGAAACGGATTCTGTCAAGAAAGTCTCCCCATCTAGATACACTATCAAACCACGTGGTAGTATTTCGCGTAGTGTACACGTATTTTGCAGCAGGATATCTCGACACAAGTTCCGATAGCAAGTCATGTTGGGGCCAGATACATTTAGATAGGTTTTCGGCTTGAGAGACCCAGTCACAGCAGTCCAACTGCGTGATGCAATTAAAATCGCTCAGGTAGTCGCCGAACAATTGCCTCCCGCTACGAATCGATAGCTCCATTTCGTTGCCAATTTTTGTGTCACCAACTTGCCATTGTGCGCAACGAAAGCCTTGTTGGTTAAGAAACGTGCTCAAACTCGAGGTTCCAGTTTTTGGCATACCGATGTTGATGATGAAAGGCTTGCGGATTTCTGCGTAAGATTTGTTGTCGAGGTAATCCAAGAAGGAAACGGAAGCCGGGGGCTTGAGTTCTTTCTTCCAAGTTCCCTTTATTACAGGCAGCAGTCGCGATGAAACCATAGTTTCGAACTCCACTGTCAGCTCACCTAGAAATCCGCCATCCAGTTGCCTAACCGGTACCCGGGGAAGCGTATTTTCCTCTCGAAGCAACGGCACACAGCAACCGTCGTCAGCGCCGAGCGTGGCATTCACTTTTGGTGTTTGAGACCAAGCTCTCTGAAAAGCAGAATCACGTTTTATGAGCTCGCGAAACTCGTAATGCAGTTGAAAGTACCGCTCAAACCTGTCATGTAGACGAGCATGTTCAAATATTGCTTGTTTCCAAAGAGTTGTTATCAAATTTCCAGGAAGTGAAGCGATAAACCATGACACTACAGGTCGATCTCGTCCTATGAGAGAGAAAGTGAAAAAATCACCGTGTGATACGGCTTCTACAAGCCATGTATCAAGGGACAGCAGGCAATATACGTCGGAGTCTGCATACACACCACCATGTCGCTCGAGAAGGGCAATTCTGACGAGATCAGAGCGTGCCTGCGTAGATGTTACTCTTAACGTATCGTCTATTTCTTGTTTATTGAGCCAGCGAGACAAAGTTTGCGCTTCGAGAGCTCGTGTTTCCCACGTGGAGTTCATCTGAGACCAGCTCGTCCAGGCTCTCTTCATCACTTGATTGTCTGGTTCCCCCTGGTCCCGATACAGCCATATAATGCGTGGTATGCAACAGCTCTCCAGGTGGTTCAAAATCTGTCCAGGGTTTTTGTCGTACACGGGGAGGATGATTGGCATTACCAGGTCTGTTTCGTTTGTCACGTTCACCATATCGATAGAAACTGATGTCTCTGACGCGGATTGTTGTAACCCAGGATCGCTACCCGCAGAGTCGTGACTGGAGGTGAACGAGGTTCGCGTCCCTCTTTTAAACGCTTCCGAGACTTCAGACGCAACCACCGCGCTCGCTCGTCGTGTCATATTTACTACACCCGTCTGACCAAAACGGGGGAAACGCCTCGTCGATCTGCCGCTCGTGGACCAAGCCACATAGAAAGCGGATGCGAGAAACACGAGCAAAACAAACAATCGAATAAGCCGCATCTTGTATCGTCTCAAGCCTGACAGGGCTCGGTACTGAGACTCAACAGAAGTACTGGACTAGACAGTCTCACCGGTGTGCCGGTGACCAACGAGGTGGACTGCGTGTTGATTGACCGAACCGCGTCTCGGTTGACTACCGCACGCGGACGATGACGACGATGGCGACGGCGAGGATACCGCGAGCGTGGACTCCGAGCGGGGTTTGCTTCGCCCGGATACCGACGTGCGGCGCACGTCGTTGTGGCCTTTTCTCTCGCGAGTGGTTTGAGGCTTTTTCTGGGAGCTCCGATTTTTCCGGCCAAACTAGCCGTAACGCTCGTCCCTCGGAGATGCCGACCCGTGTCTGCCAGTCCCCCCCCGCGCGCGGCCTGGTGGGCCGGGTGCTCGGGTCGGTGTTGCTTCTCGTACTGGAAGGATGGGCGTCGCAAGGCACATAACGTGGTCGGCGCGAAGCACCGCACGGCGTGTGCTGTGCCTGATGGTGCTGCTCGCAGTTTGCTCGGGCGCCTGCGCGGCGGTTGTTCCCGAGAAGAAACACGAGGCGCACCATTTGCATCACGCGTCTAAGGCCAAGTTGACGGAACAAGTCGCGGCTGTTGAGCTCGCGACTCGCGAGCGGTACGAAGCCAAGGTCACCCAACTGGAGCTGACCACGGAGACGTTACGTCGCGACGCGGAGGAACAGGTGGCGGATCTTTCAAAGGAACGGAACGAGCTTGTGCGAAACATCACGCGGTACAAAAAGGGGTTGCTGAGTCTGGACGCTAAGCGCAAAACAGAAACCGATGCGCTTCGTTTAGAGACGGAACGGCTGAAACGTGAAGCCGCGGAGCTTCATTTGAAACTAGAAGAAGCCCTGGACACCGCGCTACGAGCGACGAAATCGGCGAACGAAGCGCGAGCGGCGTGGCGCGGCGCGGCAACGACGGAAAAACAGTCGCCCGAAAAAGACGAAAAGGACGTACCCGAGAGTGCCCTACGTGCAGTCGTGACGTACGTGTTTGGTGTGCTTTCCAGAGGGTATACGCTGTTACATAAATCAGTGACACGCGTAACACACGTGTTCCACCCCGGTGTATGGGTTCGCAACGTCGCGTGTTTCGCGTTTCGAAAAGGGTGGCTTCCTCTCGACGCAAATGCGTCTCTCGACGACGCCGCGGCGTTCGTGTCATCCGTGTGTCTCGCGTTGGCGGTTGGCGCGGCGAGTGCGAAAGGACCCGCTGTGGCTGAATTCATTCTCAAAGAAGCACGCACAGTGCGTGTGAAACCACCAAGTACGTTCGGGAATGATGGAGGTACCAACTCGACGACGCCTCCTTCGGCGTGGCGCCGGAACTCGCTTTTCGACGACACCGGCGACAGCGACGAGTTTGAGCTCGTGGACGACGACGACGAATTGTTTTCGCAGTCGCCCACTTTCCGGGCCGCCGTGAACGCGGCGGCGAACGCGTTCGACTCGTCTCCTGATGAGTTTGAAAAGTCACCTGGTGAAGAGTCGGGGGAAACACGCGAATCAGAAACAGAAACGGAAGAAGAACTCGGGGTTTCGGCGAGTTTCGCTCGGTTGGAACCGATACCGGCGAAGAGCGATGACTCTCCGATTGGCCAAAGACACTCTACAGACACCAGCTGTACAAAATGTACTGCTGGCAAACCCGTGCCGGCGGCGACCGCGACGGAAACGCCCGTCGCTAAAATCGTCACAATCGGTGTTGACGCCTCGCCAACCCCTTCGCCACGCGCCTCGCCCGTGATTGCGAACGGCGCGCTGAAGACCGCGTTGCGAAAACTCGCCGCGGCGCTGGCGACGCCCAGGACGAACGCGAAGGTACCGGTGGTTTTAAAGGTTTCACCGAAAGGGTCACCGCCGTTTTTTGACCTCAGAGGGTCCTTCCGCGAAAACGAAAACGCTTTTGCTTCGGTCGACGCGCCGACTCCGGCTGCGCGGAGTGCGTTTTTTCCCGAGTCGGACAAAAAACAAACACCAACAAACCCACCGGTGAGTAGCACTCCGAAATGCATAAGCATCGCGCTGGTGCTGACCCCCGCGCCGTGTGGCGTGGGCGGACAAACGCCCGGATCGGGAGACAGCGCGTCGAGCGCGGAGAAAAACAAAACGACTTCACGCCAGAAAAGCAAAACCTCGGTAACGCCGCGCGACCGCATGAACGCGTACACTCAGAAACTTCGCAGGGGCGTGGATGTGGAGCTCCCTTCACTGGACACGCCCCCGGCGCCATCGGGAGGGGACACTTACGTGGCGGGGGGGGTGCGACACGCAAAGGGATGGGCGTCTTGATGAGGTAAATGTAAAATATATTTCTTCGCAAACAGTCACACAAACGTCGATGGAACACATCCGCAATACCGTTGTTCCTAAAACTTCTTACACGTCGGGCTTGTTTTGAAGAACGGCAAGTCACACTCCGGTGGCCGTGTGATTCCCAGTTTGTCCCGTGTCGCCTGGTCCTCGGGCACGAACCCCGTGCCTTTCGCGATGGCGAGGTACGATTCGTACGACTTGTCGATGCCCGCTTTCCGCGCAGAGTCGTTTACCGATTTGTTCTCCGCGGATTTCGCCAAAAGTCGCTTGACTAAATCGCTCTGCCCGCCCGCGCCTTCAGCCCCGGAGTTGTACGTGGAGTAGTCCTTGGGAGGTGCCTCGGTGTCTGTTTCAGCGAGGGCAGCTTTGGTCCAGGCCGCGAGGCTCAGCGCCGTGCTGACCAAGAGGACCCGTCGAGACGACGCATTCAACGCGATCGAGGAGGGCTTCGTCTCGTGATGCGCGGAAGTGCGGACGACGCACGCCGCCGAGGCCCGGGATCGCGAGCTCACAGAGACACGAAGAGACGGCAACGCCGCGGATCCCGCGGCGAGTGACGAACTGAGCATTGGGAGAGCGAGGGGGTGTGCCGATAACTGAGCGGTGGCGACGTGGACGTGCGGCGTTAAAAAAGAAAGAGAGTGGGGAAAAACGTAGTCACACCCGAAACAAAATTACTCTCATCAGATCTCGGCGCACGAGATGCCCAGCCGCGGTGGAGGCCGCGGCGGTGCTGGTTTTGTCGCCCCCCCAGCGCATGTGGATGCGTCCCTCATTCACGAGTTTCGCGCGGTGACCGGTGCGGACGCGTCGCATGCGGAACGAGCGCTGAGGCTGGCCGGTGGAAATCTGGAGAGCGCAATCGACTACCACTTCTCGGTACACCAAACCTCGGAACCAGGGCCGTCGTCCCTTCCCGCCAAGCGCTTGACGCAGCCGAATCTCCACGCCGCGAAAAGGCCACGAGTTAACCCTGGTACACATGATGACACGTCCAACGACCTAGGGACTAAAACAGGTGACGGTGCCGAGCCTGTTGGCGGTGAGATTCACATTTCTTCATTGGCTGCGTCTTTGGAAAACTTAATCGCCACCCTTCCCAAACGTCCGCCCCCCGACAGCAACGGGTGGCAAGTGTCTTTACCCCAGCACGACGAGTGTTTCGTGGAAACAGCGGGCGCTACGTTGGAATGGGCGGCGGCCACCCTGAATGCGCATACGACAGGTAAACCGTTCATGGACAAAGCCTTCCCCGCGAGCGCGTCGTCCATCGACGGGAAAGGAAAGGCGAGTTCGCCGAAGGGCGAAAATGAAAGAATCGATGTTGATGTCAAAAGAAACGAAAAGTCGAGACGGAAAGAACTCGAAGAACCCACAGAACCTGACCCCCCTCCGGACTGTCACTGCGCGCTTCCGTGTGTCACGAAGGAAGTCGGAAAAGAAGGCCCGAACCAGGGCCGGTATTTCTTTGGGTGCGGCGGCGGCGAGTCGATAAACAGGTTCGCGAAGAGACGCGAAAAAAGTGAAAAAATCGCGTCTCCCAAAAAAGAAAAAGAAAAGTGCGGCTTTTTCGCGTGGGCGGATTTCGCGCCCAGCAGCGAAAGCGCCAAGGCCACGCGATGGCGAAGGTTCACGCCGCCCAGGTTCAAGCTTTCTAGTAGTGCCACCGATGAACAGTCAAGGTTCAAACCTTGTGACGTCCGGCAAGGCGCGGTTGGCGATTGCTGGTTGTTAAGCGCGCTCGCGGTCGTAGCGGAGCGCGCGGATTTAGTGGAGCGGTTGCTGGTGGTGAAAAGCGACGGTCTGGGCGAACGGCGCCATGTCGATTCTTCATCGTCTACCATCTGCCAGCAACTCACCCGCTGTTCGCACCTAGTGGGCGCACACCTGGTGCGTCTTTTCATTGACGGCAAGTGGCGAGGCGTTTTGGTGGACCCGGTGTTACCGGTCAGGTGCGTATTGGGCCTTTCCCAAATCCAGGCACACTGTTTACTGCCCTGTATGGAGTGCAGTCACACAAGCCTTACTACTACAATAAGTGCACCTGAGTCCAAGACTGTTTGCTCACAGTGCATAAATCGCGCATCACGAGACGGAAGGGACTGACCCTTTTCTTTTACAATCGCAGAGGAATTGACACGGTCGTTTCAACGGGCGCCAACAAGGCCGGCTCGCGGAAGAAAAGAAACGACGACGACGATTTCCAGCCCGCGTTTTCACGAGCATCCAAGAATCAGCTCTGGGTTCCTTTACTCGAAAAAGCGCACGCCAAGTTGCACGGGTCTTACCACGCCATTTCGGGCGGGTGGATCGCGGAGGGTTTGTTCGACTTAACCGGATGCCCGACAGAAACGGTGCGGTTGGATTCGTCGTCGTCAGATGAAACCAAGGAATCGATTTGGCAAAGACTTGTATCGTACGCCAGTTCCGGGTTTCCCATGGGCTGCGCCACGGGGTGGGGTACTTCGCACAGCGGAATCGTGGGCGGGCACGCATATAGCGTGATGGACGTCCGCGAGCTACACGGTGCGCTGGTGGGCCGGCAAACCACTATCGGCGAGACGAGCCGTTTACTCACCGAGAAAGCCGACGGGATCGTCGAGGTGAAAACCAAACCAAACCCGAAAACCAACGTCTCGGAACCCCTTCGGTTAGTTCGCGTCCGGAACCCGTGGGGACGAAGGGAGTGGGCTGGGGAGGTGCGTATTTTGCATTTCCCAAATCCGCCCGACTGTTTGCCCATACAAGACTGACACTTTTCTTTTACAAAAACAGTGGGGCACCGGGTCGGAGGTGTGGACACACAAGCTGGCTACGGAGTTGGGGCACGTAAGGGCGGACGACGGGACGTTCTGGATGCGCTTTGACGATTTCCGGAAGCGGTTCCAACAGGTGGACGTGTGCAAGGCGCACAAAGGGTGGTTTGCGAATTCTCGAGAGTGCGCAGAGGGATCGTTACCTGTGATAGGGGCAACACGTCATGAAAACGTGCACACGACGCACGCAAGCGCGTTCGAACTCGAGGTCAGTGGCGCCGATGACACTGGTGCGTCGACAACGGATGGTCCTTTGGTTTGGGGTTACTTGATGGCTTTACAGAACTCGAAGCGCGGACGGCGCAACGGGTTTTGGTACGACGACTTGCACGTCGTGGTGTACACGAAACGACGAGCGACCGATTCTGATAAAAACGATTCTGTATGGACACCAGTCATGAACCTACACGGCGTGCGTGAAAGAGATGCGTTTGCGGAAATCATGTTTGAGTCTGGCGTGCGGTACTTGATTCGAATCTACAGCTTCTCGCGCGAACAACGGGGAGAGACGAAGGAGACGCCACAAAAGCAGACGAAAGAATCTGCAAACTCGAATGCGATGCTGCGCGTGTACAGCGCTCGCGCGGTGAAGCTTCGACCGGTACTACCCAACTCGATGTTGCCATCCCTCGCGCCAGCGGTGCATCTCCACTTGCTGGACAGCGATGGAATAGCCGCAAATAGTGACTCGGGAATAAACCGCACGTCCGTTAACGTGTGCGGCGGCGCCGTGGTGGTTTGTAAATCGCGCGGCGGCGCGTTTGTGTTTGCGCTGAATTTTTCAAAAGCGCGGGAACTGACATTAAAACTCGCCGTCCGCGCGCGTGCGGGCACCGAACTGTTCCAGCACCCTCCCCCGGTGACTCCCAACACGACGCACACACATTTGTTTGGAAAGTACGTACCTCCGGGTGAGGAAAACGCGCGAAGTCACGGCCAGACCGAGTGCGGCACCAAACAACGCCAATGGGCGACACACTCGATTCCGCCGGGACGCGCGCGACTCGTCGCCGTTGCGATCGCGTGTGGTCCGTCGGAAACCAAGCGACACGGTCTTGACGTTCGCGTATCGCTTGTTGGACCACCGTGTGGCGCATGCGCCTCGCGAGCCTCGGCCTCGAAAAAAATTGAACCGGAAAAAACCGAAAAGAAATCCAACGCGAACAACCCCTTCGCGGAGTTTGGGCTTCCCCCGCCGCCGATCGGGACAACGGACGAAGCGTTGGCCGCTATGCTCGTCAGTGTCATCGCGGAAGCCGCTGTGCGCCAGGTGGTTGACGTGCCTGGTGATGAGCTGAGGGTTGTGAAGGATGAAAATGAACAAGATGAGTCCGAGTCCGATTCGGAGGTTTTGTTCGTCAAGGAGACGAGTGGAAAGTTTGGCGCGCGCAAAAAAAACGCGCCCAAAGAAAGCGCCGCGGCCAGAGCGCCTCCGAAACGACTCGCCACGCTGTTCCAACACGTCCCTGTTTCGGAACAGACAAAGGCACGCTTCGGGTGGGAAGGTCCGGGGGCGGGTAAGTGCGAGAGGTGCGCACGAGTTGGTTTGGGGGTAGTGCGGTAATATAGCTAAGGGGAGAAGTAGACGGCGGGCGTTTGCTAAAAAATAGAAACAAAGTGCTGCTGCAAAAGTTGATGCCGCGTTCTTTTCCGTTCTCAGGTCTTAATTTCCAGATCGTGTACCCTCACGGCACTTCCCGCCGCACATAGGCACCGGGCCCGGCCCGGCGCGCCGATGGGGGAGCCCACGATCCGTTTGGATGGCGACATCCGCAACTGGGTGTTGATTCCCATCACGGTCGCGATGTTCCTGGTGGGCGTGCTTCGGCACAACGTGGCGAAGCTTTTGCGCGGTGATGCGAAGGTTGACCTTGGTGCGTTGCGGGAGGCGCAGGCGGTGATCCGGGCGGAGAGGGTGCGTAACAACGCTGGTTATGTACAAAGCCTTGGGTTTCGACAACGGCGGCATTTCTTTTGCGATAAACAGACCGGGGTGTTTTCGCAGAAGAGCACCAAGCTCAACCCGAGCCAAGCCATGTTGAGCGATCCGTCCATGATGACGGATATGCTGAAAAAAAACTTGAACATGATCGTCCCCCAAATGCTCACAGCGGCGTGGGTGAATTTCTTTTTCACCGGTTTCGTGGTGGGCAAGGTGCCTTTTCCGTTGACACAGCGGTTCCGGGGGATGCTGCAGCGAGGCATCGAGCTGCAAAGCCTGGACGTGACGTACATCTCGAGCCTTTCCTGGTACTTTCTGAATTTCTTCGGCCTGCGCGGGGTTTTCGCCCTGGCCCTGGGGCAGAACGACTTGGACGACGCCCAGCAGATGCAGCAACAAATGGCAATGGGCATGGACACCAGCAAAGCGTTCGTGGCGGTCAAGGAGAGCCTCGATATGTGCCAGCACGAGTTCGCGCTGCACGTCGCGGAACGACGGGCGGGTCGTTTGCTGAAGAAACTCGCGACGGGCGCCGAGAAGGGCGACGCCCGGAAGTTCGCAAACAGCTGACGAGGTATAAGTCGCGGAGTAGGATGAGAGTATGAAGCGGTGTTAATAGTACTAGTTACTTTGTGTGCATCGTGGGTATTACGAGTTTATTTACCCTAGTATTAAACCATCCCCGCCTGTTTCGCCATGGCGAACTTCGCCATCGCGCTCCGCCGGCGGCGTTTCCACGGCGCTTCGTGTTCCACCACGGTCATCCTGCGAAGCGGTTGCGTGGGGGGTACGTTTTTCACCCCGAGGTCGCTCCCGATCTCCGCCACCCCGATCGTGACGTGCGAGCGCGGTTTCGTGATAACCCCGCTCCGCCCCCGGCCGTGTACGCTTATTCGCTTAATAAACGTCCCCTTGCCCACCAACGCCTCAACAATCATGAGCTTTTCCCGGTCCAAGTCGTGGTTGTTCGTGGCGTTCGCGGCGGCGCTTAAAATGACCTTCCTCACGACGTCGGCGTATTTCTTTGGACTCAAAGCGCACTGCGCCACTGCGTCTTCCACGCGCAATCCTCGGACTAAACGACACACGTCGTTGAACTTTTTGGGGCTACCCTTGGCCTCACGTCGGATGGCCTGGACTTTGGTTTTGCTCGCGTCCGTTAACGTCCCCGCGAACGAGGCCTGCGTGCCGCTCTGGGAAGACGCCGGGGACCGGTGCGGCGGGGACGAAACGGCGTTCGCGGTTTTTTGGGCATCGCCTGATGTGTTGTTCGAATCCGATCCAAACGATCCGGCCTCGCTGCTGCCTCGACTCGCGCTCGCCGCTAGGCCTCGCGTGAACACACCACTGCTTGTGTTTGTCTTTGTTTTCAGTAAAGCGAACGAGCTTTGCGGCACGATCGCGGTGTACGCGCGCGCCAACCCACGACCGCCCGTGCACAACGCCGGGAACGCGTGTGCGGTGCTGACGCTGACCCCGCGCGCCGACACGTTCGAAGAAAGGCTCAGCCTGGCGAGACGCGCCAGCGCCCTGTGCCCGGCTTCGCACCGCATTACGGCACGCACACTCACTCCGCGCGCACCTACACGTCCGTAGGTTCGAGAACACGACGCGTCCGAGAGCGTGTTTAAGGACCCGCGCGCGGTGGTCTGGCGAGACGAGGGCGTCGATCGGCGAAACCCCATCATAGTGATGAAAGGACACAATAAAAAACCGCTTCGCTGGAAAATCTGCGTCTATTTTGTCCACCCGCATCACGGCACTCGCCCGCCGCGCCCCGCCGCGGGCGGTCCCTCGGCCAAAGGTTCGGGCCATGGAGTCCGACAGCGACGGGATGGATTTCGACTTCGAGTCTGTTGTTGATGACGCGGAACGAGGCGCGGGGGATTTCCTTCCCAGCGGCGCGGTGGATGATTTCCCGTCGTCCCGCGGATTTGGAGTTGCGGAAGTTGGAAAGGTCGGCCGTGGTTCATCCGGCGGTACCCCACACACCGCGACTCGCGATTTCGCACCAATACCCCTGCCAGCCGGATTCGACCCATCGTTGCGCCTCGACTTCCGGTCCAAATACTTCGACCCCCACCTCGCGCTCACCGCGAAACCCCCACCCGACCCGCCCCGGAAGGTGCGGCCTCTGGAAAACGTCCGGCGGTTCCGAAGGGTGCTTCCCGTTGGCGACCCGTTGCGAATAGACCCAACAAGTGACACACGACGAGTGCAAGGGAAGACGACACAGACCCGAGACGCGCAGACCGAAAAAGAAACAAGAGACAAGGAAAAGGAGAAAGAGGCGGCGAAAGCGTTGGCGATGGACCGGGCGGAGAACTTCCGGGTACAAGGCGAGAGGGCGACGCAACGGACGCCGGTGCTTCAAGCGCTGGCGCTCGAGGAGAAACAAAAAGGCGGGCCGGTGGCGAACGTTTTGAGTCGCGCGATGGAGCTTGGAATACGAATTGCCGTTCGCACCCGGTTTGCCACCGGGGTACGAGGCACCGCGGTGGCGTACCTAAAAGCCTTCGACCGGCACATGAACATGATTCTGGTGGACGTCACGGAAACAAGCGCCGCGCGGACTAAGGTTTGGCGAACGAAAACCGTGATTGATGAGAGAACCGGGGCGACGCACACGAAAACCAAACAGGCGTACAAGCTGGTGCAAAAAACGAGACACTTACAGCAAGTGTTCGTCAGAGGGGAACAGGTCGTGCTGGTGTCCGTCGCGGACGAAGCGGGGTGATGGGCATAGATATATCTATGTATAGATTGCGTAGAGATCGAAATTGAATCTCTTTGAGATTGAAAAATGAAATTCTGCGAAATTGAGAAGAGTCACTTCAACTCCCCCGGCGCCGGCGCCTGCGCTTGTTCGGCGTTGTCTTTCGCCATGTTCGTCTCGATCCACTTGCCCAGCGTGGAGCTCCCCATCCCGTACCCGCCGGGAAGCTCGCGGTAATCCCGGGTCTGGATGGGGGGTTCCGGTCCCCAGCGGGACGGGAAACGCGGCGACTCTTTTTCGACGTCGGTTTCGGGCTCGTCCTCGTCCTCTTCCTTCGTTGTTGCCTTCAATTCGGTTATTTCCGGCGAAGCCCGAGGAGCGGAAGCCTCGTCCAAATCCTCCGCCTCCTCATCCGCATCCGCCGCCCACGGTCGCCCCGGGTGCGCCATCGCGATGTACTCGTACTTATCAATCGTCGTGCCCGTGCTTTCGTCGAAAAGAGGAGACCCTCCGGTGTACATCGTACCGCGCGGGTTCCCCACCACGTCCAGATCTTCCCTTTTCAACCATTCTTCGACCTTCCTTTGCTCGTCTTCGGGTACGCGCCGCATGGTGCTCTGCGAGGAAACGGCGGAAAGGGAGAGGCTGGCGAGAACGCCGAGGAGGCACACGCGAGTTGAGAGTCGCATACGGCGAGGTTAGTTTGTGCACGCAAGGAGGCACGTGCGACGGGAAGTGTCGGAAGGCCCGAGGCTGTCAATGGACGACACGTGTCCAAAAACGCATTCTCGGACGTGCCGTTTTTTTCCGTTGCCGTTGTTTAACGAACGATTCTAGGAAGAGGACGACTAAGGACTTGACGTGCTTCCTTACAACGCCCGGCGCGGTTGGCGGGCGTCGCGATGGCGCCGTCGGATGCGTGTGGGGCGTATGTGGGTGAGTCCCGCTTGGAAACGGCGGCGCAGGTCACGAGGGCGTTCCGAGCCGCCGCTCGTGCTCGGCGGGGCCAGCACGAAAAGCCTCGCGATGTGTTGACACGCGCGTTCGCCACTTGTTGCCCCGGGGACGGAAGAGCCAGCGTTGGGGACTTCAAAGTTGTGGCGACCAAGCTCGGGCTCGAGATACCGACAAAACACATCGCGGCGGTGTTCGAAACCTCGGAACACGTCATGATGTTGGGGGATGGGCTGGGGAAGGAAAACGTGCGGGACGGTGGAGATGAGGACGGTACGGATGGAGATGAGGACGTTTTGGAAAAGACGTCAATTGGGGATGGCGAAAAAGCAAACGACGACGACGAAACAACCGCCAAGGGAACCACCGTCAAAACGCTGCTGTTGTACCAGCCCTGGATCGACGAAACCCTGGGGATCCACGTTAAGCGTGACCCGAAAAGTAACGGTCAAAGTAACGGTCACGCCCCGGTCGCGCAAAGCAAATCTGCGCCGTCGGAACGCACGAGGGTCGGTCCGTTGCGTTCGCACGACCCGTCACCAAACCCGGATGAGATTTTCAACTACCCGCAGGTACGTGTTGTATTTCCTGACACACTGTTTGCCCATACAAGACTACCAGTACTGGCAACTACTACATACATCAACTAGACTGTTTGCCCATACTCGAGACTCAAGACTGACACTTTTCGTGTAACAATCGCAGTGCCGCACCCCGGTGTTCCCCCCGTTCGGGTGGAGCGAGTGGCACCAGAACCGGAGTAACACAGGGCCTGATAAAACACTGGAGCTGGACCACGTCCACGGTTGCGGGCCTGGCTTAGCGGACCGAACGGCTAACGTGCCCATTTTCGTGCTCCCGCAGGTGCGTATTTCACCAAATCCAACGACTGCTTGCCCATACAAGACTGACACTTTTCTTTTACAATCACAGCGGGTTCCCGAGAAACCGCCGAAGCGAGGGTACGGCCTTGGTCGTTTCCCAAATCCGACACACACTGTTTTATCTCTCAGCTGGTGACTGTTTGTCCATACATCGCCCAACATGGGACTGACACTTTCTTTTATTGGTATCAGCAAAGCAATGGACGACCGCGCCGCGCTTTTAGAGGGGAAAACACACGAGGAGTTTGTGTTCTACGCCGCGGGGGTGGGTGTGGTGCAGACGTCACGGGTGGATGAGTTCGAGAGTACACACGGATTGGACGAGGACGACGTCTCGGTTTCAAAACCAAAGATAACTAAAAAGCCGAAAGACGAAAAACAGTCGCAGCGTCATTTCCGAGGCCACGACGACGACGTGCGGTGTTTATCGGTCCATGCGCTGACGCGCGTGGCGGCGAGCGGCGAGACGGGTTTGGAACCGAAGTGCATGGTGTGGAGTATAGACGCGCGGAGCGGCGAGCCGCCGATGGCGGTGTTGAAACACCCTCGGGGGCTACGAGCGGTCATCGGCGTGGCGTTCGACGCGAGGGGCGAACGAAGTACGTATTGGGCCTTTCCCAAATACAGGCACACTGTTTGCCCATGCAAGACTGACACTTTTCGTTCACAATCGCAGTCGCCACCGTGTGCAGCGACGACGGACACACCGTGAGTCTTTGGCAATGGAACTGCGGCGGGCACAGCAGCTTGGATTTCAAGTCAGGGCCCAGGGTGGGGCGCATGTTATGGTCGCAAAGGTACGTATCGCATTTCCCAAATCCAGGCACCTACGTTTGCCGATTGCCCGCCCGTAATTACGGTTCACTACATACAGCACAAGTGCGCTGTTTTATCTCTCAGCTGGTGACTGTTCAGACCGATTACCCTGACTGGTGTCCATACATCGTCCAACACATCGCGATATACATGGCACTTGCACACTCAAGACTGACACTTTTCTCTTTTCTTTTCCAAAAAGGTCGTACCAAACCGCGCCGCCCGCGGTGAGGGGAGTTCTTTTTTCCCCCGTGCTGTCCCAACCCGACTTGTTAGTGTCGTACGGCACCACGCACGTCCGGTTTTGGAAACCGGACGCGGATGACGAATTTTTTGAACCGGACGAGACGCAAAAATTAGCGTTAACGCCAAACAAAAAACCATTCGGTGACCGCAAACCGTGGAAACAACGCGCCGGTAAGAACCTTCGCGTGGAGGACGTTTCCAGTGGGGTTTTCCTGGACTGGGTGGCCGCCGTGGACGGGAGCGACGCTTTGCTGGCGCGCTCGGAAGGCGTCCACTTCATTCCGCATCTATCGTCCATCCCAGCCGCGGAGGAGGGCTTGTTGAGGGGGGTGCACTTCGTGTCAGGCACGCCGAACGGCAAGCTTCTGTTTTGGGAAAACGGCGACGGCACGGTGCCGGCGGTTGAGGTTTGCGGGTCGCGACACCGAGGCGCCGTGCGCGCGCTTACGTTGTCCGCCAACCGGCAAAACGCCGGGTCGCCTCGTTTGCTTTTATCGGGCGACGCTTGTGGGGCGGTGATGTGCTGGGCGGTTGATCCGCGTTCCGGGCGAATCGCGGCCCCGCTAGGGGGGGTTTTCTTAGTGGAAAACCCCCCGAAGCTAATAGAAGCGCCGCCCCCAACACGCGAAGACTCGATCGCCCCGTCCGAGCTGTGGCTGGAAAGGTAAGTAGTTGTATTTCCCAAATCCGACACACACTATTTGCCCATACAAAACTGACACTTTTCGTTTACAATAAAGCGACCTGGAGAACGAACCCCTGGACGACGGCGACGGCGACCCGTTGGGGTTGTGGGTCGAGAGCTTTCCCGATGTCCGAGGTTTGGGGTGGTCCCCGAGTGGTAAGTACTACCTAGTCACTACTGCTAACGGAAGCGTGTGGAGAGTGGATTTGGAAAAAGAACCGGAGGAGGACGAGGACGACTTGGATACCTCGGACGTGGTGACCGAAACCGGCGTGGACGACGACGACGACGACGAAGATACTGATGATAAAAGAGAAAACCAACCCGAGCGCCCGAACACGAAAGTCATCGTCCGAGGCCACGACGCCGGCGTGACGTGTGTGGCCTGGAGCGCGCAATCGCGGGGCGCGCGGCTTGGCATAAAAGCCGTGTTCGCCACGGGGAGCTCGAACGGCCGAGGTTCGTGTTGGGCCTTTCCCAAATCCCAGACGACTGTTTTACCGAAGCTGGGGACTGTTTGTCCATACATCGCCCAATACACGACTGACACTTTATTTTTACAATCAAAGTGGTCGTTTGGAACGCGAAGACGCGCGAATCGAATTTCGCCTTCGACGCGGGCGGTCCGGTCCGGAGCATTTGCTTTTCCCCGGACGGGGTACACCTGGCTTGTGGGGTGGACAAAGGTCGGATACACGTGTTCAATCTCAGTGAAGACCCTACGTTGGCGCCGCCGAACAATGTCCAACCCCGGTTCCACGCCGTCGTCACCAGCGATTTGAAAACAAACGTCACCGTGGTTTCTTTTTCGCCCGACGGAAATTTACTCGCCGCGGGCGACGGCGTGGGAAACCTAGAGCTGTTCAAAACGAAACCGGGAGGCCCGAAAAACCGAACTTACCGAAAACGGAGCAAGTGCGTGGGACACGCCAGTGGTGTGCTACACATCGACTGGAGTGTTTGTTCGGGTATCGTAAAAAGTTCAAGCACGTCGTACGAGGTGTTGTGTCACGCCGCGCCCAGCGGTGTTCGTTTAACAAGGGAACCCCGCTTCTCCGTGGACGCACGGGAAACCTCCCTCACGAAGGGCCGGGACGAACGCGGGGCGTGGCACACCTGGTGCACGCCTCTTGGGTTCGAACTCATGGGGCTGTGGCGGGACGGGATGGACGGCACGTCGATTAACGGCGCGTGGCGTTTCGGGGATGGGAAACACGTGGTGTCCTGCGACGACGACGGGACCTTGCGGGTTTTGAACTTCCCCGCCGCGACCGCGAAGGCGCCTTTCCTGGCGAACAAGGCGCACTCCAAAAACGTCGCCGCCGCGGTCGGGAGCTGGTGCGACCAACTGGTTGTGTCTGTTGGTGGCAGGGACTGTTGCGTGATGCAGTGGAAAGTCGTTTCGTCAAAGGGAAAGCAAGCGGGAAGCGCGGCGAAGCTCAACGGTTTGTTCGAGCTGAGTGGGATGAACGGCAAGCACGGAGGCGCACACGAATTGGAGGGCTTCGACCGATCGATGTTGGAACGAGGCATCGTGAACATCAAAACTCTTGACCACGCAACTGCTGATATGCTTCGTGTGGGCAAAGTGCAGGTTGAACAAAGCGACGACGACGAATCGTCGTCGGACGACGGCGACGACGGGATTTGGAACGCCGAACGAACAAGAGACGTCGCCGAGGTCGATGACGTGTACGACGACCTGTTCAACGACGTGACGTACGTGGTGCCGGAGCAGGGGGTTAACAAACAGGTGCGGACGGCGCACTTCGCGCTGCAGATGCAGCAACCCGGTGCGCCCAAAAGCAAGCTCTGGGCGACGCGAGAGGAAGTCGCGGAACGCCGAGCGGTTTTGGAACACGAGTTAAGAAAACTCGGGCGAGATCGCCCGGCCAACGCGATCCACGAAACGAAAGCGGGCGAGCGCGCGGAGTGGGCGCCGGCGGCGTCCGTTGGGGACGCCGCGGTACCGCCGCCACCAGTGGAGACGAAGAAGAAACCGCAAACGGCATCGGCGCAGACGCAAGCTGACGAAGACGATGACGAGTGATCACGTCCCCTAGATACTACTTGTATTCGATACAGAGCCTTTCTATTTGAACTAATGCACTGCTACTTCAAGATAAAAAATAAAACTCACTGTTCCAGGTACGCCCAAACCATCGAGCCGACCAACCCGATCGCGCCGGCCACCGCCGTGGTCGCGAACGCCGCCTCCAGCGCTTTCGAGTTTCGCGCGGCGGGTTCCGTTTCGGTCTTGTCGCCTGTTTTTGTCGCCGGTTTCGCAGGTTTCGTACTGGTAGTCTCCGTCTTTTTCACCGAAGTCGAAACGACACCCGCCGCGTCTTCGATATCGCCAACCCCGGTTGGCGTCTCCGCGCAGACGTCGCAGGGCGATTTTGCAGGCCACGGTTCCCCATCCGCCGCCGCCGCGGACGCCGCCGCGGCGGCGTGTTCGTTTGGGTCCATCCCCATCGACCCTCGCCACAGCCTCGGCACGACCTCGCCCTTCAAAACCGTTTTCTGCAGAACCTCGTCAATCTGGGAAGGCGTGACGTAGCCGTACCACGTGCCTTTTGTTTCCGAACTTTCTTTTGAACCTTCTTTTTTTGGAGCATCACCTATCCCATTCGCCGGCGCGAAAACCAGCACGTTCCCCGCGTACGCGTGCCCCCCCACGTGCGAACACCCTCGGACTTCCACCTTGTTCTTAAGCTGTGCGTCCTTCGCAACCGCGACACGGAACGCATCCACCAAAGCGGGGCCGCACACGCCGCACCGCGCGTCGCGGGCGCCGTGGGTACAAATAAAGACGTGCGCCTTGTTTCCAATTGTTGAAACGTCTTTTCCGACGTCGCCGTCCACGATGACTCGCTTGACGAATTTCGCGACTTCGTTTTTGTTACCCACTGACTCACCCCCGAGCCTGTGTCTTTGCATTTGCGGGAACAAAAGCACGTCCCCTGGTCGGTCGCCAGAAACGCCTCCCGCCGCGAACAGCGCTTCCGCCAGGTTTAGCTTCACGTTGCCCACCGCATTTTTTGCGAATCTGTGAATGCCACCCTTGTACGTCCCGGACGCGTGAAGAAGCGCCTCGTGCATCACGATCGCGGGTGATGCGTCTTCTTGTGTTTCGTCACTCGACCCAGGCCGTGTTTCGAACTCCTTCCCGGGCCATGTCTCGCCGGTGCCGTGCACCAGAAACGCGTGGCAGTCGTGTTGCTTCACCGTTCCCACCAAACTCTCGGACCACATCTCGTCTCGTTTGTACCCGACCCGCGTGTTGGTCAAAGGGTTCCGGTCCATCGCCGCGGATACGCGCACGGAAGGCACGCGTCGGATTCGCCGGCGCGCTTGCCGGCGGGAACTAGCGGCGACGAAGCTGTGAGACACGCGGTACACGCGCAGCATCGCAGAAGCCCCGCGCGGGGCGACTCTGTGGACGGTGGTAGCGATCTCGGGAAACGAAAGTCGACGACCGAAAGATTTCGGGTCGGCACTTTGGGTTAATCAATCCCACATCGCCACGCGCGTCGAGGCATGGCGGGTGTCACCCCCATCGCTACGATGGCGTCGCGGCCAAGCGCGCCTTCTCGGTTGTTACTGCGCACGTCGGTGTCTCCGCGAACCGCACGGTCCTTCAGTACGCGAAGTCGCGTGCCTAGGGTCCGCACAACGCAATGTCCAGTTTCCTGTGCATCGCTTTTCGCGAACGGGCTCGAACTCTACGAATCCGCACTCGCCTCCGCGCCTCTCGCGACGAAGTGCGTCACCTCCGCGGTAGGTTTCGCCGTGGCTGATGTGGTGGCGCAAACTCTTTCCGGGGGTTTCTCGGATCCCAAACGATTCTTAGGGAACTCTGTGTTTGGCTTGATCCTGTACGGCCCGGCGTCGAGCGCGTGGTACGGCGTGTTGGATCAGTATGTCTATCCCGAAATCGCGGATTCGCCAATCGCGGTGACCGCGAAAACCGCGCTGGACCAGCTGATATGGGCCCCCATCTTAATAACAGGCCTGTTCGCCTGGGACTTACAATGCAAGGGTGAGAACATGTCCGAGGAGTTACCGGGAAAACTCAACCGGGACCTACTAAACACCTTGAAAGTGAACTGGACGTTCTGGCCGGTGTTTCATTTGATAAACTTCCGGTTCGTATCGCCCGCGGATCGGATTCTGTACATCAACTGCGTGCAAGTTTTGTACAACGTTTTTTTAGTCCTGAAAGCAGCGGATCGGGGAGAGGAAGGGGATGGGGAGGTGGAATAGGTAGAGGGACGAATAGGTAATAGCAGTATCGATACGTAATAACGAAACAGTAGGTAACGAAACGTAAAGAAAAGTGCAATACGCGCCGGCGTTTCCGTTGTCACGCCACGCCGGCGTCCCGAAGAATCTGAACAATCGCCGCGTGGTCCTTATGAGCGGCGATGTACAGCAGCGTCACACCTTCACGTTCATCCATCGCCTTGTTGACGTCCGCGCCCACCTCGATCAGCGCCCGCACCATCGCCACGTGGCCCTCGTGAGCGGCGATTAACAGCGGCGTCACGCCATCATCATACGCCTTGTTTATGTCCGCGCCCGCCTCGATCAGCGCTTGCATCACCGCCTCTTGACCCTCTCGAGCGGAGATGAACAACAGCCCTTTCTCGTCCCACGGGCAGCCGTTCGCGTGCAACCACTACAGCACCTCGAGGTGCCCGCTCTCCGCCGCAGCCATGCACGTGCCTGAGTTCCACGGGCAGCCATTCGCGCGTGCCCACTGCAGCACCTCGAGGTGCCCGCCAAAGGCCGCATTATGGCACGTTTCCGAGTCCCACGGGCAGCCGTTCGCGCGCGCCCACTGCAGCACCTCGAGGTGTCCGCTCAACGCCGCCCTCGAGCACGTATGCTCGTCCCACGGGCAGCTGTTCTCGCGCAGCACCTTCAACTCTTCGAGCTGTCCGCTCCTCGCCGCTGCCTGACAAAGGAGTTCTTGACACGACAGACGACCTCCCCGTTGCAGGCGCTGCACCGCGCTTAAACATCCGAGCTTTACGGCACACATTTCATCAAGCTCCTCAAACCGAAGCCCTGTTCCTGCCACCGTGTCGCGCATCCCGCGGCTCACCGCGGTGAGCCGGGCGAGATCGGCGGGGTCATCGAAATAGTCAGATCTCAGAATGTGAGTGGCGACGAGGTGGTCGGGAAGGCCCGGGATAGCTTGTTGCGGGTAAAACCTGCGCGCAACGGCCGCGGTAGTACGCCGCCGCGGACAGGAAAAAATACCACGCGCCCATGCGGAGAAATTCATCGCGGAGGGTGGCGTGTGCGCGACGTTGTGGACTTGTGGTCGAGGCTTCCGAGAAAAGCGTTTTTTAAATCATCAGAAAAAAATATTATTTTGGCAATTTCGTCTGGTTAGGTCTGGGCGCCCCCCTCGACGCGCGCGCACTCGCACCAGCGCGCGCCAACATGAGCGATGACGACGACGACCGGTACTCCTCCGACACGGAAGAGCCGCTCCCCAAGCGGACGCACGAGGTGCTCTACGCGGAAAACCCGCGTTACAAGTTCGCCTTCGAGGTACACAACATGTCCGACTTCAAAAACTCGTTTTTCAGGATCAATGGGGTCGTACATCACGACAGTCGAGGGTCGGACGATGTGACCGGCACGCCGGTGTGGCGTCAAGTCGGGACACTGAAAGGCGTCGTGTTAAACCGTGGGCCCATGCGACCCAAAGCCGTGTTCCACCAGGCGTGTGATGGGGAGAGCGACGAG